>Ga0299914_10001651_pt1 | contig 14964 bp, 10 predicted proteins | sample RVTome_10_FD_201361 | JGI IMG/M metagenome (GOLD analysis project Ga0299914, IMG submission 201361) | Soil microbial communities from uranium-contaminated site in the Upper Colorado River Basin, Wyoming, United States - RVT153D57 (version 2) ...
CGAGCCAGGCGCCTGGAGGCAGGCCGGTCCAGGCCGCGCCGGCGACGGGGTGGAACAGGCCGAGCGCGTCCAGACGCGGCGCCGGCGGCCGCGGGTCGCCGGCCCAGTCGACCGCCAGCGGGGCCCCGGCCGGCACCTGCGCCAGATAGTCGGCCAGGGCGGCCGCGTCGTCCAGGCGCGCCACCGGCTCGGCGCTCACGGAGACCACGGTGGCGGGCAGCTCCTTGATTAGCCGCGTGAACTCCATCTCCATCCAGAGCCCGCGCAGCTTGACCCAGTCCGGCTCGGCGCGCCGGAACGCCTCGAGGTCGAGCGTGACCGGCGCCGAGCGCGAGAGCGAGGCCAGCTCGCGCGAGAGCAGCGCCTGCTTGCGGCTGGCGGCCAGCGTCTCGCGCAGCTTGCCGCCGACCAGCGGGAGGTTCTCGTACAGGCGCTCGACGGAGCCGAACTGGGTGATCAGCTTGACGGCGGTCTTCTCGCCCACGCCCTTGACGCCGGGGATGTTGTCGATGGAGTCGCCCATGAGCGCCAGCACGTCGGCGATCTGCTCGGGCGCCACCCCCCACCGCTCGCGCACCCGGGCCTCGTCGTACATCACCCGCTCCCCGGTACGGCCGAGCACGGAGAGCACGCGCACGCGGGGACCGACCAGCTGCAGCAGATCCTTGTCGCCGCTGACCACGACGACGTCGAGATCGTCGTGGCGCAGCGCCTGCTCGACCAGCGTGGCCAGCACGTCGTCGGCCTCGTACCCGGACACCTCCACCACCGGCGTGCGCAGGGCCTCGAAGAGCCGCCGGACGTACGGCAGCTGGCGGGCCAGGTCGTCGGGCATGGCCGTCCGCGTCGCCTTGTACTCGGTGAACAGCGTGTCCCGGAACGTCGGGCCGGGCGGATCGAGCGTGATGCCGAGGTAATCGGGCTGCTCCTCGCGGATGAGCTTCCACAGCATCGTGCTGAGGATGAGCACCGCGTGGCTCGGCACGCCCCGGGACGTCGACAGGTAGCCGACCGCGTGATACGCGCGGAAGATGTGCGAGTGGCCGTCGACGACGTACAGCGTGCGCCGCGTCGTGGCGCTCATGGGCGCGAGGCGGCCCGGCCCCGGGCGCTCCCGGCCATGACGACCTGGTCCCAGGCGGCCCGCACCGCCGTCGTGCGGTCCCGGTAGGCGGCCAGGAACGCCTCGCGCGATCCGAAGCCCAGCGCGCTGGCCACGCGGGCGGGCATCGGGCCGGCCAGCTCCAGCGTGTCGGCCGGCCGGGCACCGAGCAGCCGCAGCGCCGTCGAGACCCGGCGCAGGAACCGGTAGTCCTCGCGCAGCGCCGCCCCGGTGGCCGTGGGCAGCGCGCCGACGCGGGCCAGGCCGGCCAGGGCCGCGGTCGTCGACGGCCGCCGCACGGCCGGGTGCTCGGCGCCGTGGACGAGCTGCAGCGCCTGGGTCAGGAACTCCACGTCCACGAGGCCGCCGCGCCCGAACTTGACGTGCAGTCGCCCCGGCGTCTCCTTGCCCAGCTCCAGCTCCATGCGCGTGCGCACCTCCGCGATCTCCTGCAGTGCGCTCCGGGGCAACGGGGTGCCGTACACGAGCCGCCGCAGCAGCGTCCGCACGCGCCGGCCGAGCGCCCGATCGCCGAGCACGAGCCGGGCCCGCGTCAGCGTCTGCCGCTCCCAGAGGTCACCGTGGTCCTCATAGTATCGTTCCGCGGCGTCGAGGGAAGCCGCGAACCCGCTGCCCTTGCTGCCGGGCCGCAGCCGCAGATCGACGGCGAACGCCACCCCGGCCGGGGTGATGTCGCCGAGCGCGCCGGCCAGCCGCTCGACCGCGCCGCTGTAGAAGGTGTGGGCGTCCACCGGCGCGGCGCCGTCCGTCATGCCGTCCCCGGCGCCGGGGGTGTCGAAGACCACGAACAGATCGAGGTCCGAGCCCGTCGTCAGCTCGCGCCCTCCCAGCTTGCCCACCCCCACGATCACGGCCGGGATCCAGCGCCCGGCGGCGTCGCGGGGCACGCCGTGCCGCTCGACCTGGCTGCCGAGCGCCACCAGCCAGCCCGCCGCCAGCGTGGCCTCGGCCAGCGCCGTCATCTCGCGCGAGTAGCGCTCGATCGTGGTGACCCCGAGCAGGTAGCGCCACACGATCGTCAGCTCCTCGGCCTGCTTGATCCGCCGCAGCCGCTCGCGCCGCTCGGCCGCGGCCGCCCCCGGCGCGAAGACCGCGGCCAGCGCGGCGCGCAGGCCCACCCGGGTTCGCCGCCCGGCCAGCGCCGCCGGGTCGGCCAGGGACGCCAGCAGCTCGGGCTGGGTGATCAGCAGCTGCGTGAGCAGGTCGCCGCCGGCGCAGAGCCGCACCAGCCCCTCCAGCAGCCGCGGCTGGTCGGCCAGCAGCTCGATGTAGCCGGCCCGGGGCCCGGCCGCCGACAGGAAGCGCTCGAACTGGTTGAGCGCCTCGTCGGGATCCGGGCTCTTCCAGAGCGCGTCGAGCAGCGAGGGGTAGAGGCGCTCGAGGGCCGCCCGCAGGGCGCCGGCGTACGGGACCAGCGGGCGCCCCTCCAGGATCAGGCGCAGGTTCTGGCGGGCGCGCTCGGGATCGGCGAAGCCCGTGGCCCGCAGAGCGACCAGCCCGGGCAGGCGCAGCCGGCGGCGGGCCGCCCCCCGCCGCTCGCGGAAGAAGTCCACGAAGGCCCGGTGCACGGCGGCGGTCACCCCCCGGTGGCGCGCCCGGAAGAGGCGGGCGGCGGCGGCCGGCGAGCCCTCGATGCCGAGCCGGCGCGCCAGCCGCCCGAGCGCCAGCGCGTCGTCGGGCAGCGTGTGCGTCTGGAACTCGTGCAGCAGCTGCAGCCGGTGCTCGACGGTCCGCAGGTGCACGAGCGCGTGCGAGAGCGCGCGGCCCAGGTCGGGCGCCAGGTACCCGCGCTCGGTGAGCCGGAACAGCGCCTTGAGCGAGTTGCGCTCGCGCAGCCACGGATCGTCGCCTCCATAGAGGAGCTGCAGCCCCTGGACGACGAACTCGATCTCGCGGATGCCGCCGCGGCCGAGCTTGACGTTGCTCGCCAGGGATTCGCCCCGCCGGGCGAGCTCGCGGTCGATCCCCTGCTTCATCGCCCGGATCGCGGGCAGGATGCGCGCGTCGAGCCCCGGCCGGTAGACGGTCTCGCGCGCGAAGTCCATGAAGCGCGCGCCCACCTTCTCGTCGCCGGCGGCCACCCGCGCCTTGAGCAGGGCCTGGCGCTCCCACAGCTCCGCCCGCTCGCGGTGATAGGTCCGGAAGCCCTCCAGCGAGAGGGCGACGGCGCCCGCGCGCCCCTCGGGACGCAGGCGCAGGTCGACCCGGAAGACGTGGCCCTCCTCGGTGACCGCCTCGATGATGGCGGCCACGTCGCGGCACACGCGGGCGAAGTACTCGCCGTTGGCGATCCGGCCGTCGGGACCGCCGGCGGTCTCGCCCTCGGCCCCGTAGACGAACATCAGGTCGATGTCCGAGGAGTAGTTCAGCTCCTCGCCGCCCAGCTTGCCCATGCCGATCACCGCCCCGCCGGTCGGGGCGCCGTCGGCGTCGAGCGGGGCGCCGACGCGGGCGCGCGCCTGGGCCTCGGCCATCCGCCAGGCCTCGCCCAGGCAGGTGTCGGCCAGCCGGGCCAGCTCCTCGGTGGTGACGCTGAGGTCGGCGTCGCCCAGCAGGTCGCGGGTGCCGATGCGGAGGACGTGCCGGTACTTGAACCGGCGCAGCGCGTTCATGCGGGCCTCGCGCGTCGAAAACGGCGCCAGCGACTGGGCCAGGTCGGCCGCGAAGTCGTCGGCGAACCACACGCGCATGGTGCGCGGCTCCAGCAGCCACGCCAGCGCGACGGGCCGGCGGCGCAGCGCGTCGGCGAGGAACTGGCTGCCGCCGAGCAGCCGGGCCAGCAGGTGGGCGGCCCCGGGATGGGTGGCCAGCGTGCGGAAGAGGACCGGGCGGTCCACGACCGCCGCGTGGCGCTCCAGGTTGTTGAGCGCCATGTCCGGATCCGCCGCCCCCGCCAGCTCGGCCAGCAACCGCGGCAACGCCGGCGCCAGCAGCTCCGCCTCGCGCGGCGTCGGCGTCAACGCCTCCAGGTTGGCGCTCGCCGCCCTCGGATCCGAAAACCCCAGGCGCTTCAGAGCGCGGATTCGCGCGCTGGGAGATCCCGTCAGCAGTTCGGCTGTACTCACACCTGTTCCGGGCCGGGGGGCATCGGCGGGGAGCCGCGTGCTCCCCCCGATCTCGATCGATGTCGGAGCCGCGCGCTCCCCTCCGGTCACGAGCTACACCGCGGATTCTCCCGTCTCTCCGGTCCGGATCCGGATCGACTCATCAATGGGCAGCACGAAGACCTTGCCGTCGCCGATCGAGCCCGTCTTGGCCGCCCCCACGATCGTGGACACGACCTTGTCGACCACGTGGTCGGCCACCACCACCTCGATCTTCACCTTGGGCAGGAAGTCGACGGTGTACTCCGAGCCGCGGTAGAGCTCGGTATGGCCCTTCTGGCGGCCGAAGCCTCGCACCTCCGTCACCGTCATGCCGATCACGCCGATCTCGGTGAGCGCCTCCTTGACGTCGTCGAGCTTGAACGGCTTGATGATGGCCTCGATTTTCTTCATGGCTCACACCTCGTCGAGGATGGGGAACATCAGCGCCGACACGTGGGAGCTGATGCGCTTGAGGTTCGTCAGGATGTCCAGGTGGATCTCCGATGTCTCCAGCGACTCGGCCAGGCCCGCCCGCAGCCGCCCCAGGTGCGACTCGCGCAGCTCGCGCTCGCGCGAGCGCATGAGGGGCCGCTGGTCCAGCACCTCCTGGGCCAGCACCTGGTCGCTGGCCGCGAACGCGGCGATGGCGCGCTCCAGGTTCTTGGCCACCAGCGCGTGGAAGTCCTGGATCTCGGCCCAGCCGGCCTCCGAGAAGCGACGCCCCTGATAGTACTTCTTGCGGGCCAGCTCCATCAGGTTCTTGTCGATGATGTCCCCGATGTTCTCGAGGTTGCCGATGAAGGAGATCATGCCGATCTCCTTGCGCGACAGGTCGGGGCCCATGGCCTCGCGACCCAGGCGGGCCAGGAACAGCTTGATCTCCCGCTCCAGGAAATCGAGCTGGTCGTCGCGCTTCTCGATGTCCTCGATCATCCCCAGGCTGTCCGACCGGAACGCCGCCAGCGCGTCCCGCAGCATCCCCTGGGTCACGTCGGCCATGCGCAGCGCCTCGCGGTGGGCCTGGCCCAGGGCCAGCGAGGGCTGCTCCAGGGCCCGCTCGTCCAGGTACCGGACGCGGAACGGCGTGTCCTCGCGCTGGTCGTCGGGGACGAGCGTCTCGATGACGCGCGCGGCCGCCGGCGTGAACGGCAGGAAGGCCAGGCTGATGCCGAGGTTGAAGAACGTGTGGGCGTTGGCCACCTGGCGGGCCGGATCGTCGGCGGTTGCCGCCACCACGGCGGCGAACGGCTCGATGAACGGGAACACCAGCGCGGCCCCCAGCACCTTGAAGGCGATGTGGGCGACGGCGACGCGCTTGGCCTCGGCGGTGGTGCCGATCGAGGCCGCCAGGGCCGTCGCGCAGGTCCCGATGTTGGCGCCGAGCACGATGGCCACGGCTCCCGGCAGGGCGATGAGCCCCTGCGAGGCCAGGGCCAGGCCCAGCCCGATGGTCGCGGCCGAGGAGGCCACGAGCGCGCTGAACCCCGCGGCCACCAGCACGGCGACGATCGGCGTGTCGGTCGCGACCTGCAGCAGCCCGGCCGCCAGCGGGTTGGTCCGGAGCGGGGCCACGCCGTCCAGGATCAGCTTCAGGCCGAGGAACACCAGGCCGAGGCCGAGGATCGCCTGCCCGACGTCCTTGGGCGTGGGGCGCCGGGCGACGAAGCTGACGACGAAGCCCAGGCCGACCAGCAACAGCGCGTAGTCGGTGATCCGGAACGCGATGAGCTGCACGGTCAGCGTGGTGCCGATGTCGGCGCCGAGGATCACGCCGAGGGTCTGGCGGAAGGCCATGAGCCCGGCCGACACGAAGCCGATCAGCATCAGCGTCGTGGCCGCCGACGACTGCAGAATCGCGGTGACCAGCGCCCCGGACAGCACGGCGTTCAGCCGCGTGCGCGACATCACGGTGAGCAGCTGGCGCAGCCGGCCGCCGATGGCGCGCTGCATGCTGTCGCCGGACAGGCGGATGCCGTAGAGCAGCAGCGCGATGCCGCCGAACAGGGCCAGCACGACGCTCATGGCGCCACGGGGGGCCGGGCGGCGAGGCTCGTGCGCTGCAGCGGGCCGGGGGCCAGGGCGGCGGGCAGATGACCCGTCTCGTTCAGCGACACCAGGCGCGGCGGCCGGACGATGGTCAGCGAGGCGTTGTCCACGCGCAGCCGCCACAGCTGGTTGAAGGAGCAGCCGAGCAGGTGACAGGCGTAGACGCTGATGACGCCGCCGTGGGCGACGACCAGCACGTCCTCCCCGTCGGGGTGCGCGGCGGCGATGCGGTCCAGCGCCGCCCGCACCCGCTCGCGCACCACCGGCAGCGGCTCGCCGCCGGGCGGCGGACAGTCGTGCGGTGCCCGCACCCAGGCGACATAGGGATCGCCGTCCTGGGCGCGGACCTCGTCGACCGTGCAGCCCTCCCAGGTGCCCAGCGACAGCTCCCGCAGCTCCTCCATGACGACGAGCGGCACACCCGTCCCGCGCAGGGCCAGCTCGGCGGTCTCCCGGGCCCGGCGGAAGGGGCTCGCGTAGGCGGCGCGCACGCGATAGCCCTGCAGGCCACGGGCGAGCGCCTCGGCCTGGGCGCGGCCCCGCGGCGACAGCGCGATGTCGGACGAGCCCTGGAAGCGCCGCTCGGCGTTCCACAGCGACTCGCCGTGGCGCGCCAGCAGGAGCCTCATCGCGCGGCCTCGCGCGCGCTGCGCAGGCGCACCAGCACCTCCTCGCGCCCGAGCAGCGCCAGCACGTCGAACAGCGGCGGCGACGCGGTGCGGCCGGTCACCGCCAGCCGGGTGAGCTGGGCCAGGTCCACGAGCTTGAGGCCGAGCGCGGCCGCCAGCTCGCGGTAGCGCGCCTCCAGCGCCGGCGCCGTGAAGGGCTCCACCGCCGGCAGCCGCTCGAGCAGCACGCCCAGCCGCTCGACGCCGGCCGGGGTGAAGAGCCTGGCCCGCGCCGTGTCGTCGTAGGCGGGCGGCCGCGCGAAGTAGAAGCGGCCGGCCTCCACCATCTCGCGCAGCGTCCGGGCCCGCTCGCGCAGGGTCTCGAGCATGGCGGCCAGGCGGGCGTCGTCCGGCGCCGGCAAGCCGGCCTCGGCCAGGAACGGCCGCACGAGCCCGGCCAGCCGGACGCCGTCGGTGGCCTTGATGTACTCCTGCGAGAGCCACTCGAGCTTGCCCTGGTCGAACACGGCCCCCGACGAGGACACGTCCTTGATGTCGAAGCGCTCGACCAGCTCGGCCCGCGTGAAGATCTCCTGGTCGCCGTGCGACCAGCCCAGGCGGGCCAGGTAGTTCACCAGCGCCTCGGGCAGGATCCCCTGCTCGCGGTACGCCTGCACGGAGGTGGCGCCGTGGCGCTTGGAGAGGCGGGCCCGGTCGGGGCCGAGAATCATCGACACGTGGGCGAAGGCCGGTACCGGGAAGCCGAGCGCCTCGTAGCACAGCACCTGCTTGGGCGTGTTCGAGAGATGGTCGTTGCCGCGGATGACGTGACTGATCCGCATGTCGACGTCGTCGACCACGACGCAGAAGTTGTAGGTGGGCGTGCCGTCGGTGCGCACGAGGATCCAGTCGTCGAGCTGCTGGTGGTCGAAGGTCACCGGTCCGTGGATGAGGTCGTGCACGACCGTGGTGCCGGTGTCGGCGATGCGCAGGCGCAGGGCGCCGGCGGCGAGCCCGCGGCCGCGGCAGCGCCCGGCGTAGCGGAACGTCTCCTTGCGGGCCTCGGCCGCCCGGCGCTCGGCCTCGAGCTGGGCGGGCGGGCAGTCGCAATAGTACGCGCGCCCCGCCGCGAGGAGCTGCCGGGCGTGGGCCCGGTAGAGCTCGAGGCGCTCGGTCTGGCGATAGCCGGGCGCCGGCGGCCCCTCGTCCCAGTCGAGCCCGAGCCACCGCAGCGCGTCGAGGATGAGGTCGATGTGCTCCTCGGTGGAGCGCGAGCGGTCGGTGTCCTCGATCCTCAGGATGAAGGTTCCGCCGTGGTGGCGGGCGAAGAGCCAGTTGAACAGGGCCGTGCGAGCGCCGCCGACGTGCAGGTGGCCGGTCGGGCTGGGGGCGAAGCGCACACGCACGTCGCGGCTCATCGGATGGGCACCGCGACCTGATCTCTCATCGTCCGTTCATTCTACGCCCCCGGCTCGCGAGACCGAGGCACCCCCCGGGGCCCCGGGCCCCTCCCCCCGGGGGGAGCGGGGGGCCGTCTCGGGGCTCCCCGTCCCGTACACCACCAGCAGCACGGCGAGCAGCCACAGGACCGTGTTGACCATCAGCGCCAGGTCGCTCACCAGCATCTCCGACGGGTTGCCGCCGAGCTGGCGCCGGTAGAGCAGGTAGAGGTAGCGGAAGATCCCGTAGAGCACGAAGGGCAGCGTCACCGGGAGCAGCGCGGTGTGGAACTTCGCCACCGTCTCCGGCGACATCGTGTAGAGCGCGTAGGCCGTGACGGTGGACGCGGTCACGACGGCGATCATCTGATCGAGCAGGCCGGGGCTGTACTCGGCCAGGACCGGGCGGTGGCGGGCGGCGCGCTCCTGCAGCGCGAGCACCTCGTGCCGCCGCTTGCCCAGCGCCAGGAAGAGCGCCAGCAGGACGGTGCAGATCAGCAGCCAGCCGGAGATGGCCACCCCGATCGCCAGCGCGCCGGCCGCGGCGCGCAGCACGAAGCCGAGCGCCACCACGAGCACGTCCACGATCACGACGTGCTTGAGCCAGGCGGAGTAGGCGGACAGCAGGACGACGTAGGCGACGGCGGCCAGCGCGAACGGCGGCGACAGCCAGGCCGCCGCCGCCAGCCCGGCCACCATCAGCGCCGCCGCCGCCGCCAGGGCCACCCCCACCGAGAGCTCCCCGGAGGCGACCGGCCGGGCCTGCTTGCCGGGGTGCAGGCGGTCGGTGTCGCGGTCGGCGACGTCGTTGAGCAGGTAGATCGCCCCCGACAGCCCGCAGAACACGACGAAGGCGGCGAGGGCCGTGGCCACGGCCGCCGGGTCGAAGAGCCGCTGGCCGAAGATGAGCCCGGCGAAGACGAAGACGTTCTTGACCCACTGCCGCGGCCGGAGCGAGACGAGGAGGGCGGTCAGCTCACACCTGGCCGACCGCCGTGCGTACCGCGGCCACGACGCCGTCGATCTCGCCGTCGGTCATCTCCGGATAGCACGGCAGGGAGAGCACCTCGCGCGCCGCCCGGCACGCCTCGGGCCACCGCCCCGGCGCGTCCAGGCCGAACAGCGGCTGCTCGGGGACCGCGCGCGGGTAGTGCACCATGGTGCCGACCCCGAGGTCGGCCAGGGCCCCGGCCAGCGCGTCGCGCCGCGGGTGACGCACGGTGTACAGGTGGTAGACGGGGCGCGCCCGCGCGTCCTCCGCCGGCAGCCCGAGCGGCAGCCCGGCCAGGCCCGCCCGGTAGCGCGCGGCCAGCCGGCGGCGCGCCTCCGTCCACGCCTGCAGGTGCCGCAGCTTCACTCGCAGCATCGCCGCCTGCACCTCGTCGAGCCGGCTGCAGTAGCCGAGCTCCACGTGCTGGTAGCGGCCGCCGTCGCCGTGATGGCGCAGGCGGCGCAGGTGGGCGGCGACGTCGTCGCGGTCGGTCAGCAGCAGGCCGCCGTCGCCGCAGGCCCCGAGGTTCTTCGTCGGATAGAACGACAGGCAGGCGGCATCGCCCCAGCCGCCGATCGGCCGCCCGTCCCAGGCGGCCCCGATGGCCTGGGCGGCGTCCTCGATCAGGGCGACGCCGTGGCGCCGCGCGACCTCGGCGATGCCGTCGATGCGCGCGGGGTGCCCGTAGAGGTGGACGGCCACGATGGCCCGCGTGCGCGGCGTGAGGGCGTCCGGCAGCCGGGCGGGGTCGAGCCCGTACGTGGTCGGCTCGATGTCCACGAACACCGGCGTGGCGCCCGCCATCAGGATCGTCGAGGCCGAGGCCACGAACGACAGCGCCGGCGTGATCACCTCGTCGCCGGGCTTCACGCCGACCGCGGTGAGGGCCAGCCGCAACGCGTCGGTGCCCGAGCCGACCCCGACGCCGTGGCGAACGCCGGCCAGCCCGGCCAGCTCGGCCTCCAGCGCCCGGCCCTCGCTCCCGAGCACGAAGTGGCTGCCGTCCAGCACGCCCTCCAGGGCGTCCATCAGCTCGCCCCGCAGCGCCCGGTGCTGCCGGGCCAGGTCCAGGAACGGGATCGCCGTCATCGCTCGCCGGCCCCCTCCAGCGCGCCGAGCCCCACCGAGGTGCGGATCGGTCCGCCCACGCCGAGCAGATTCACCGCGAAGCTCACCTCGTCGTCGCGGTTCTCGCGGTGCACGAACTCCACGGTCAGCGCCCAGCACTGGAACTTGATGTCGGCCGAGACGCGGCTCTCCACGAAGGTCTGCGTGCGGGCGTCGAAGAAGTTGGTGTTGCGCAGGGTCACGTAGCGGGTGACGTCGGCCACCAGCCCGGTCGTGATGAAGTTGAAACGGCCGGGATCGCTGTAGCGCGAGCCCACCGACAGCGACACCGGATCGAGGCGCACGGTGAGGTCGGAGGTGGCGCTCTGCACGCCCTGCCCGTGCACGCTGTGGGCGATGTCGCCTCGCAGGCGGATGCGGTCGGCCGGCTGCACGATGACGCTGCCGAGGATGTCGCCGGCGCTCTGGCGTTGCAGGTCGTAGCTGTGACCGAGCGCCACCCGCAGGGCCTCCCAGCGCTGCGGCTCGCCGTCCGGCCGCGCGCTGGTGCGCGCCCGCAGGCGGTTGGTCAGCGAGTATGTGATCCGGCTGGTGTCGGGGATGCGGTCGACGCCCTCGCTCCACAGCGGCAGCCGGTCCTGGGCCTGGCCGGCGATCCAGGTGTAGTTCACCCGCGGCTCGATGGTGTGCAGCAGCGCGTCGATGCCCCAGGTGCCGCCGGCCGCGTAGACGCGCGAGAGCTGCGTCTCGACGTCGGTGCCGGCCACGAGCAGCCGGCGCAGCCGCGCCTCCTTCTCGGTCACCTCGATCGGCTGGCTGGCGCCCCGGGTGCGGCGGGTGCCGGTGACGATCGTGTCGTAGCCGGTGAGCCGCCCGCCGACGAACGGGGTGACGGTGACGAGCCCGGCGACGGACATCGGGCGCGACACCCGCGGATGCAGGTCCAGGCGCTGCCCGTCCGAACCGACCTCGCGCACGAAGTTCACGTAGCTGGCGTCCATCTCCCACAGGAAGCCCGGCAGGCCGGGGATGGGCTGGCGCACGCCGAGCAGGCTCAGGTCGGGCAGCCGGTGCAGCTCCACCGGGCGGCGGGTGGTGAGGTCCTGATAACTGAAGGCGTTGGCGACGAAGTTCCAGGACTCCCACGAGCGCGTGAGGAAGACGTTCGACTCGACGCGCTGCGAGCTGCGCTGCTGCAGGCGGTCGCCGTACTCGCTGAGCACGGTGTCGCCGGTGACGGCGTTGACGTCCACCTTGAGCGACAGCCCGGGCGCGATCCGCCAGTCGTGCCGGATGCTGCCGACCCCCCGGCTGGCGTCGTGGATGGCGGTCTCCTGCAGCAGGAAGCCGGAGACGCTGCCCCGCTGCTCGCCGGACAGCACGTACCGGGCCTCGCCGGTGAAGCCGAAGCCCCGCTCCGTGTAGATCAGGGGAGCGATCGTGACGTCGGCGCTGTCGGACAGCGCCCAGTAGAACGGGATCTCGGCCTGGAAGCCCTTGCTGCTGGAGTGGCCGAGCCGGGGGAACAGGAAGCCGGTCTGGCGCTCGGTGCGGATGGCGGCCGCGAAGAACGGGAAGAAGGGGATCAGCGGGATGTTCCGCACCCAGAACGACGCGTTGGTGCCGTAGACGAAGTCCTCGAGGTCGGCGGTGGCCGAGCCGAACTTGAAGGCCCACGCGGGCGGATCGCCCTCGCAGGTCGTGAAGACGCCGCGCTGGATCCGGTAGACGCTCTCGCCCAGCCGGTCCATCCGCTCACCGCCGATCCGGTAGTACGGCGCCACCTGCGCCTCGGATTCGTACACGACGCCCGTGCCCGTCCGGATGTTGTAGTCGACGCGCCGGCCGGTGAGCTGGACGTCGCCGTCGTAGAAGATCACGCGGCCCTGGGCCACCGCGTCGCCCGTCTGGCGGTTGATCTCGACCCGGTCGGCGAGCAGCCGCGACGTCCCGCGGGTGATCTCGACGTTGCCGGTGGCGACCAGCAGCCGGTCGGGCCCGATCTCCTCGAGGCGGTCGGCGAGGACCGTGACGTCTCCGCCCGGGGTGGGAACGACGACGGGCTGCGGGGACGGCTGGCCGAGCGACGCGCCGGGCAGCGCGACCGCCCCCAGGAGGGCAGCCGCGAGCCAGACCACGCGGCGAAGTGACGTTCTCAACTGTCTCGGCCGCCCTCCTCACGAAAGCGCCCCGATGCTATCAGTCGAGTTTTCCACCGGGCAAGGTCTATCGCCCCCGTCCAGGTGCCGGAGCGCGTCGCCCACGAGGGCCAGCGAGCCCGCCACGCACACGACCGGCGCCTGGCCGCCGCTCTCCGCGCGGGCCAGCGCCTCGGCCACCGACGGCGCCACGTCGACCGGCACCCGGGGCGGGACGAGCGCGCGCAGCTCGTCGGGTCCGGCGGCGCGTGGACTGCCGAACGCCGTGAGCACCACTCGCTGCGCCCGGCCGAGCAGCGCGCGCAGGATACCGGCGGCGTCCTTGTCACGCAGCACGCCGAGCACGAACGTCGTGGGCGCGTCGCCGAAGTAGGTCTGCAGCGAGGCCGCCAGCGCCCGGGCCCCGGCGGGATTGTGCGCGCCGTCGAGCACCAGCCAGCCGCCGGCCCGGCGCCGCACCTCGAAGCGGCCCGGCCATCGGGCTTGTCCCAGGCCCAGGCGGATGGCGCGCTCGCCGACGTCGAGGAGGCGGGCGGCGGCGACGGCCAGCAACGCGTTGCCGGGCTGGTAGGCGCCCCGCAGGCCCAGCCGCAGGTCGTCCAGCCGCCAGCCCGGCCCCGCGCAGTCGATGCGCTGCCCGTCGAGGCTCCGGGCGCGCACCGTGACGGCCAGCTCGCGGCCCTCCATCAGCAGCGGGACGCCGGCCCGGGCGGCCTGGGCGACGACGACGGCGGCGGCCTCGGGCGGCTGGGCGGCGGAGACGGCGGTGCCGGAGCGGATGATCGCCGCCTTCTCGACGGCGATGGCCTCGAGCGTGTCGCCGAGGAACTCGCGATGATCGAGGTCGATGGGCCCCAGCGCCACCACCGTCGGGCGGCCGACCGTCGTGGAATCGACCCGGCCGCCGAGGCCGACCTCCAGCACCGCGACGTCCACGCCCTCGCGCGCGAAGTGATCGAGCGCCAGGGCCGTGGTCGCCTCGAACACCGTCGCGTCCACGCGGGCGATGAGCGTGCCCAGCGCCTCGACGCCGTCCACCACCGCGTCCTCGCCGATCGCCTCGCCGTCGACGCGGATGCGCTCCCGGAACGACACGAGGTGCGGCGAGGTGTAGAGCCCCACCCGGCGCCCGGCGGCCCGCAGCATCGCGGCCAGCATGGCCGAGATCGAGCCCTTGCCGTTGGTGCCGCCGACCTGGGCGATGACGTAGCCGCGCTCGGGACGGCCGAGCGCGTCCAGCAGCGCCTCGATGCGCTCGAGCCCCGGCCGCATCCCGGTGTACTCGCCGCCCCGCAGGGCGAGGAGCCGGGCGACGGCCTCGGCATAGGTCATGCGGGCGGCGACGGCTGGTCGGCGAAGAACGCGAGGAGGCGGCGCAGCGTGTCCTTGAGCTCGCGGCGCTCGACGATGAGATCGAGCTGGCCGTGCTCGAGCAGGAACTCGGAGCGCTGGAAGCCGTCCGGCAGCGGCTGGCGGATCGTCTCGGCGATGACGCGGGGCCCGGCGAAGCCGATGAGCGCCCGCGGCTCGGCGAGGTTCACGTCACCCAGCATGGCGAAGCTGGCGGTCACGCCCCCCGTGGTCGGGTCGGTCAGCACCGAGAGGTAGGGCAGCCGCGCCTCGGTCAGCCGCTGCAGGGCCGCCGAGGTCTTGGCCATCTGCATCAGCGACAGGATGCCCTCCTGCATGCGGGCGCCGCCGGAGGCGGACACGATGATGACCGGAACCTGCTTGTCGATTGCCAGCTCGATGGCGCGCGTCAGCTTCTCGCCGACCGCCGAGCCCATGCTGCCGCCCAGGAACGCGAACTCGAAGACGCCCAGCATCGCCGGATAGCCGCCGATCCGGGCCAGGCCGGTGATCACGGCCTCCTGCATCGCGGTCTTCTTCCGGGCGGCCCGCAGGCGGTCGCGGTACCGCTTGGTGTCCCGGAAGCTCAGCGGGTCGACGCTGCCCAGCCCGGCCTGGTGCTCCTCGAAGCTGCCGGGATCGCTCAGCAGCGCCACGCGCTCGCGCGCCGTGATGCGGAAGGGATAGTGGCACTTCGGGCAGACGCGCCCGGCCTTCTCCACCTCGGCGCGGTACATGATCTCCTTGCACGACTCGCACTTGATCCACAGCCCCTCGGTGATCACCACGCGCTTGGGGGCGCCCTGGCCCTCCTCCGGCGTCCGGCGAAACCAGGCCATCTAGCGCTCCGGCGCCCTCAGCGGCGCCTTGAGCGAGGCGACGAGCTCGCCGACCCTGTCGACGAGCGCCGGGTCGCCGGCGTGCTCCTCGACGGCGCGGACGATGGCGGAGCCGACGATCACGCCGTCGGCGAGCCGGCCCACGGCGGCGACCTGCGCGGGCGTGGAGACGCCGAAGCCGACGCAGATCGGCTTGGTGGTGACCAGGCGCAGCGTGCGGACCTGCGCGTCGAGATCGGGCGGCAGCTCCCGCCG
>Ga0299914_10001652_pt1 | contig 14963 bp, 13 predicted proteins | sample RVTome_10_FD_201361 | JGI IMG/M metagenome (GOLD analysis project Ga0299914, IMG submission 201361) | Soil microbial communities from uranium-contaminated site in the Upper Colorado River Basin, Wyoming, United States - RVT153D57 (version 2) ...
GCCGGCGATGTGCTTGTGCCAGGTGGGCAGGATCGGGATGTCGTAGCAGTCGACGGCTCTGGCCCGCGCTTGCTCGATCTCATCTGAGAACCAGTAGCGCTCGAAGTCGGCGCGGCTTTCCCAGACCGAGGTCTGCTGGAAGTGGAGCGGGTCGTCGATCGAGCGGATCAGTGACCAGCTGCGGGCGCCGAAGGCGGGCATCCGCGCCGCGGCCGGCTCCCAGAGGTCGAGCCAGCGGTCCGCCCGGAACGGCGTCACGTGCCAGTCGAGCACACAAACCTCAGCCATCTCTACGCTCCCACCTCGGCCCGGATCGCGCCCGGGCCGTCTTCGTTCTTGCCCTTTTCCTCGGACTCGGCCCCGACCAGGATCGAGATCTTGCCCAGGTGCTTGTTCTCGTGCAGCAGCTGGTGCGCTTCGGCGACCCCGTCGAAGTCCATCGTCTTCCAGATGACCGGCCGGACCTTGCCCTCGGCCATCAGCTGGTTCGCCCGCATGCACTCGTAGGCGTTGGCGAAGTGGGAGCCGATGATCTGCTTCTGGCGCATCCACAGGTAGCGCACGTCGAAGTCGAGCTGGAAGCCGGAGGTGGCGCCGCAGATCACGACTCTGCCGAACGGCTTGACGACGAAGACCGAGGTCGGGAAGGTCGCCTGGCCGACGTGCTCGAAGACGATGTCGGGGGCGTCGCCGAGGATCTCTTTGACCCGCTTTGCAAAGCCGCGCGAGGCCTTGAAGCGCTCCTTGTCCGCGGCGGGGTCGGCGAGATTCTCCGGCGTCCGCATCATCTCCCGGAACTCGTTGCGGTTGATGTAGTCAACCGCGCCCAGCTCCTTCACCAGCTCGCCCTTCTCGTCGGAGGAGACGACGCCGACAGCGTTGGCCCCGGCCGCCTTGCAGAGCTGCGTGGCGAAGACGCCGAGTCCGCCGGCGGCGCCCCAGATCAGCACGTTGTGGCCGGGCTGGAGCTTGCACTGGTCGATCAGCATCCGGTAGGCGGTGAAGTAGGTGAGCCCGTAGGCGGAGGACTCTGCCCAGGAGAGGTTCTGGGGGCGGGGGAGGAGCTGTTGCGCCTGCACCTTGGTGAACTGGGCGAAGGAGCCCCAGGTGGTCTCGTAGCCCCAGATCTTCTGGCTGGGGGCGGCGAGCGGGTCGAGGCCGTGCACCTCGACGTCCTCGTAGGACGCCTGGTTGCAGTGGACGACGACCTCGTCGCCGGGCTTCCAGCGGGTGACGCCCTCGCCGACCTTCCAGACGACCCCCGAGGCGTCGGAGCCGCCGATGTGGTGGCCGAACTCGGGGTGGTCGCCGTAGCCGAAGACGGAGACCGGCTTGCCCAGCGCCGCCCAGACGTTGTTGAAGTTGACGCCGGCCGCCATCACGCGGACGATCACTTCGAAGGCGCCGGGCTCGGGGACCTCGATCTGCTCGAGCTGGAAGGCGTCGTTGGGCTCGCCCTCGCGCTCCTGGCGGATCACCCAGGCGGCCATCGTCTCCGGCAGCGTTCCGGGCTCCACATCCAGCTTCGAGACTGCGCTTGTGTCAACGGCCAAGTGATCCTCCGCGGGTGATTCGTGGTCGGGCCGCGCATCCTAGATCAACGTCTCGCGTCAGGTTCGCGTCCGGAATGGCGACTACCTTCGGTGGCTCGATGAAGAAGGGAGCCCGATGACCGTTTTGCTGCTGATCTCGCTGCTGGCCGTCGCCGCGATCGCCGGCTTTTTCGCTGTGCGTGCCTTCCGGCTGAGAGTCGAGTTGCGCCATAGCCACTCGGAGCGCGACAGCGCCACTGCGGAGCGGGATCAGCTCTCGTCGAAGCTGGCCGAGGTTCCCGACCTGCAGCAGGCGCTGGCGACGGCGTCGGCGCGCCTGAAGGAGATAGAGGCCGAGCGGGACCGCCTTCTCGGCAAGGACGGCAATCGCGCGGAGGAGACCTCCAAGCACGTGACGCAGCTTCGCAGCGACCTCGACTCGATCAAGAAAGACCTGCCGAAGATCCTGGATCACAGCTCAAAGGCCGCTTCGGGCGCCGAGCGGGTGGAGACCAGCATGACCACCTGGACGCGGCGGATCGCCAACCCGCAGAGCCGGGGTGCGTTCGGTGAGCTGGCCGTCGAGAACCAGCTGAAGAGCCTCGGGCTCGAGCCGGGGCGCGACTACATGCGGCAGGTGGCGAGCGACGACGGGAGGCTGCGGCCCGACTTCGTCGTGCGAGCCGGCAGCGCCAGCGTCGTGATCGACGCCAAATTCGCGCTCGACGAGGAGCTCGCCGGCATCGACGAGGCGATCGACGCCGAGGATCCGGAGCGACTGCTCGCCTACGGCCGCAAGCTGCGCGCACGAGCCGAGGAGCTTGCCAAGCGGGACTACGCGAAGGTTGTCGACAAGGGGCAGGCGATCGTCTTCTTCTACGTGCCGGTCGAAGGCGCCTACGAGGCATTGCGGGTGCTTCCGAACTTCTCGATCGAGAAGTTCGCGCAGCGGCACCGCGTCTACATGGTCACGCCGTCGCAGCTTGGCCTGGCTCTGGGCTTCGTCGCCGAGGTGGCGCACGACGCCCGTCGCAGCGAGGAGACCGAGAAGGTCGCCACGACTCTGCTCGACGCGGCGGAGGACATGGCGAACATGGTCGACCAGCTCGACCAGCACGGCAAGCACCTGCAGACCGCCTTCACGAGCTACGACAAGCTGGTCGGCATGACCGGCACGCGCGGCAACCTCTGGCGCCGGATGTCGTCCGTCTTCGAGTTCGCTCGCCGCAAGCCCAGCACCGATGGCGAGGTCCGCGAGATCAACCCGCCGCGCTCAGACGCCGGTGAGATCGCAGAGCGCTGGCGCGAAGCTGCCGGCGAGTAGCGGACCGGGCGCTCACGTAACCGACTTTGACCCCACCCCAGTGGGGTCAAAGTCGGTTACGTCGCTTACGGCAGCAGGATGTCGTTCTGCGAAGAGGCGCGGTAGGGGCCGATCGCGAGGCGGCCGGGTCTGGCGCTCGGGATGTCGGCGGCGGTGAAGATGTAAACGCCGGTCGGCAGGTCGGTCAGCAGGGTGCCGTTGGCGTTGGCGACGAGGGGGCCGGAAGTCGCGTCCTTCGGCCCGCGCACTTCCAGGCGGGTGTCCACGTCGGTGAGGTTGGCGGCGGTGATGTGGACGGTGAGCGGCGCGTTGGTGCGGATCGGCGGCTGCGGGGAATTCTGGTTCTGGGGAAGCTGGCGGCGGCGGGCGGGGCCGACCCCGACCAGTGGGGGCTGCACCGTGACCTTGTCCTCGGAGATCGAGACGCTGATCTGAAGCGGGGAGGAGGGGCGCGGGTCGTTGGTGCGCTCCTCGGCGCCGCAGCCGGCGAGGAAGGCCAAAGCCCCGATGGCGGCGAACATCGCCACTCGCTTCGGCGCCGCGCGCCTGCTTCTCCCACGACCCATCGGGGGGGGAATCTAACCGAACGGCAAGTCGACCACGCGAGCCTTAACGCCGTCTTCGCCTACGGCCAGCTCGACGCCGGGCTCGGCTTCGCGGCGAACGATCGCCAGGCCGATCGCGCCGTGGGCGGGAGAGACGCATGCGGTGCCGACCCGGCCCACCTCTCTCTCGCCGAGGAAGAGGGGAGAGCCCGGCGCGGCCGGAGCGCTGAGGCGCAGCCCACGCAGGAGGCGGTTCGGCCGCCCCTTGTAGTGGAGGCGGGCGACAGTCTCCTGGCCGATGTAGCAGCCCTTGGTGAAGTCGACCGCGGCCTCGACGATGCCGGCCTCGGCGGGCATCGTCTCGGTCCCCATCTCGGCGCCGAAGCGGGGCACGCCGGCCTCGACCCGGAGGATCTCCGCCGCCTCCGGGCCGACCTCGGCGGCGCCGGCGTCAAGCAGGGCGGCGCGCAGTCGCTCGGCCTCGCCGACCGGGGCGATCAGGTCGATCCCGTCGCCGGTTCCCGCGGCAAGGCAGTCGACCCCGGCGACCGAGACTTCCTCGCAGGCGTGTTCGGGGAGTGGGGGGGCACCGGCGATCTCGGCGCTGCGGGGGCCGAGCAGGGAGAGGATCGCCGCCTCGGCCGTCACGTCGGCCATCTCGACCTCGCGCCCGATCTTGTACATCTCGAGGTGCCGCCGGGTCGCCTCGAGCCCCTCAGCCTCGGTGTCGATCCAGATCGCCCCCTCCGCCTCGTCCGCATCGCTTCCGCTGTTGTTTTTCCCTGTTATTTGGGGAAAAGCAACAGCGGAAGGGCGGAGGACGCGCATGTCGGCCTGCATGTGGCCCTTGCGGTCCAGCAGCGCCGCGTAGCAGCCCTCGCCCGGCTCGAGCGCTTCGATGTCGTTGGTCAGCTGTCCCTGGAGGTACTCCCCCGCCTCGGGGCCGGTGAAGAGGAGCTTGCCCCGCCGGGAGCGGTCGAGCAGGCCGCACTCCTCCCGCAGCTGCCGGTACTGGGCGTCGAGCTCGACTGTCACCGCTTCGGCCATCGCCTCAAGTCTAGGAAGCCCGCGCAGGCGGCCCGAGACGTTCCGTCTTTTAGATGTGCCAAAATCCCGATTTAGACGTGTCGAAACCATCTGGAGAAGACGCTGTGAAGTCGAAGATCAGCCGGCGCAGGATGCTGGGCGGGGCAGCCGCGGCCGGGGCGGCTCTGCCGGTGCTGGGCGGGCTGCTGCGAGACTCCGACGGCGATCGCGCCGTTGCCGCCGGGTCTCATTCGGGACATGGGGCCGGGAACGGGAGCGCTCCCGCCGGGCACGCCGGGCACGAGGGTTTCGCCCACGCGAGCTTCGCCGCCGGGCGATCGGTCGACCATCGCGCCAACGGCTTCCACCCGACCGAGCTGCTGCGGGACTTCGACTACGGCAAGACCCGGCGCCTGGCGAGCGGGCGCCTCCTGCGCGAGTGGGAGATCGTCGCCCAGGACAAGGAGATCGAGGTCGCTCCCGGCGTCAAGTACGAGGCCTGGACCTACAACGGCCGCGTCCCCGGCCCGACGCTGCGCGCCCGCGAGGGCGACAAGCTACGGATCCGCTTCGTCAACGGCTCCGAGCATCCGCACACAATGCACTTCCACGGCATTCACACGGCGCAGATGGACGGGATGCCCGGGATCGGCGGCGGCCAGATCGAGCCGGGCGCGGCGTTCACCTACGAGTTCGACGCCGAGCCCTTCGGCCTGCACCTCTACCACTGCCATGTCGCGCCCCTCGCCGCCCACATCGCCCGCGGCCTCTACGGCGCCTTCATCGTCGACCCGAAGAAAGGCCGCCCCGAGGCCGACGAGATGGTGATGGTGATGAACGGCTTCGACACCAACTTCGACCTCTCCAACGAGGTCTACGCCGTCAACTCGATCGGCTTCCACTACGTCAACGAGCCGATCCGGGTGCGGCGCGACGAGCTGGTGCGGATCTATCTCGTCAACGCGCTCGAGTACGACCCGCTCAACTCCTTCCACGTCCACGCCAACTTCTTCCAGCACTTCCCGACCGGGACTTCGATGGAGCCGGCCGACTTCACCGACACCGTGATTCAGGGGCAGGGGCAGCGGGGGATCCTGGAGATGAAGTTCCCCTTCGACGGCGACTACATGTTCCACGCCCACGTCAGCGAGTTCGCCGAGCTGGGTTGGAGCGGCTTCTTCCGGGTCGGGGAGCCGCCGCGGTTCGCCGCGGCCGCTACCGCGGCGGGGTACTGCGAGCTGCCCTGGGGCGGCGGGGGGCGGGCCTGATGGAGGCCGGCGCGCGCGCGGAGGGCGCCCCTCGGGGAGGGCTGCCGGCCTGGGCCTTGGGCGCGATTCCGCTGGCCCTGATCGCCGCCGCGATCGCCGCCTTCGCCTTGCTCGGCGGCCCCGGGCTGGGCGAGCGCACCGGCCCACCGGTGGAGGAGGTGTCTGTGGAGCGCACCGTGCTGCGGCCGGGGGAGATCGAGCTGACGCTGCGAAACGACGGACCCGACCCGGTCGAGCTCGCCCAGGTCGCGGTCAACGACGCCTACGCCCCGTTCGCGACTAGCGACGGGCGGGAGATCGACCGCCTTGGGTCGACGACGGTCCGGGTCACCTACCCCTGGGTTGAGGGAGAGGCGTATGAGGTCTTCATCCTCACCTCGTCCGGCGGGACGATCGACGCGGCGATCCCGGTCGCGACGGAGACTCCCGAGGCGGATGTCGGCTTCTTCGGCCTGATGGCGCTGCTGGGCATCTACGTGGGCGTGATCCCGGTCAGCCTGGGAATGCTCTGGCTGCCCTTCGTGCGCCGGATCGACCCGCGCTGGATCCGGATGCTGATCGCCTTCACGGTCGGGCTGCTGGCCTTCCTTGCGATCGACGCCGCGATCGAGGGCCTGGAGATCGCCGCCGGGGCCCCGAGCGCGTTCGGGGGGGCGGAACTCGTCTTCGCGGGGGCGCTGGCCGCCTACCTTGCGTTGGCCGGGGTGGATGCGCACCTCGCGGGCAGGCGGGAGCGGGCCAGCGGCGCCGCCGCGGCGCGTGGCGCCTATCTGGCGCTGCTGGTCGCGATCGGGATCGGCCTCCACAACCTCGGGGAGGGGCTGGCGATCGGCTCCGCCTACGCGAGCGGGGCGCTGGCGCTCGGCGCGTTCCTGGTGATCGGCTTCGCCATCCACAACACGACGGAGGGGCTGGCGATCGTCGCCCCCCTGCGGGAGGGGAACGGCGCCGAGCGCCCAGGCCTCTCGCGGCTGGTTTCGCTGGGCTTGATCGCGGGCGCGCCGGCGATCCTCGGCGCTTGGATCGGCGCTGCGGCGTTCAACCCCAGCCTGGCGGCGCTGCTCTTCGGCGTCGGCGTCGGCGCGATCGCCGGCGTGATCGTCCAGCTGGTTCCCGCCATGCGCGACGATTCCGGGCGCGCCCTGCATCCGGCCGCGGTCGGTGGGATGCTCGCGGGCATCGCGCTCCTCTACCTGACCGGCCTGCTGATCTCCGTCTGATGGCGACCCCGGACACCTCACCGCGACCGCAGCGCCAGCCCCACACGGAGGCGATCGAGGACTACGCGAAGGCGATCTACGCCCTCTCCGCCGGCCGCGAGGGGCCTGTGACCAACGGCGAGGTCGCCGAGCGCCTGAAGGTGACGCCGGCCACCGCGACCTCGATGCTGAAGCGGCTCGACGGGCTGGGTCTGGTCGACTACCTGCCCTACAAGGGGGCGCGGCTGACCGAGGCCGGCGAGAAGGTCGCCCTGGAGGTGATTCGCCACCACCGGCTGATCGAGTCCTATCTCTCCGAGGCGCTGGGCATGCCCAGCGATCGGGTCCACGACGAGGCCGAGGTCCTCGAGCACTACATCTCCGAGGACCTCGAGTTGCTGATCGCGGCCAAGCTGGGCGAGCCGAGCCACGATCCGCACGGGACGCCGATTCCGGGGCCGGACCTGCTCCCTCCCGCCGGATAGGCCTTTCTATGCCTGCTATGGCTCGACGGCGCGGCGCCCGTTAGAGCGCTGTCGCCCGGGCTTGCCCGGTGGCTTCAGACGCGGTCGCCAGCGCTTCGCGGGCTTGGCGCTTGGTGTCCACGAGCTGGTCCCCCAAGAGGTTGATCTCGATCAGCTCCATCGCCGCCTGGGCTCCAGCTTCGGCTTGGGTTGCGGCGACCGCGGCGTCCACCTGCGCGCCAGGCTTACCCCGCCGGGCGACGAATTCCGCGAGGAGGCAGACGTCGCACGCGACCTCAAGCAGGTTCACGAGAGCGTCGCTGGTCTCGGTCAGTGCGTCGCGGATCTCCAGGTTGCGATCCTTGCTGCCACGGCCATCCGGTTCGTCACCTCCCGATGCCGAAAGAGTTGCGATCACGCGCTCGTAGGCTTCGGTGTTCAGCGCTGCCAGTATCAAGGCGCGGCGGCGCAGGGAGTCCGCTTGGGCGGCAACCGCTGCCGCTGAGCCCATCTCGGTCGCCGAGCGCCGCGCCGATTTTGCCGTGAGCGCCGCCGCGAAGGCGACGCTCATCGCGGCCATCGATGAGGCTGCCGGATTCCGTGATTCTGTGGCCAGGTCGTCGAGCAGGTCCCCCAGCAGGGCGCCAAGGCGGTCCTCTCCCGCGCGAGTCCTTCGCTCAACCGTCATCTTTGGCAGAGGCTTCGACTGCAGCGAGCCGCTCACGGAGCTCGTCGAGCGAACGACGTTTGGACTGGTCGTTGGTCTCGGCGAGCGAGCTTTCCATGGCCTTGATCACGGCCCTGCGATATGCGGCGTCGCGGGTCGCGCGCCCGACGATTCCGTCGATTTCCGAGCGCATTCGCGGCAGCTCCTTGGCCGCCTCGACCCAAGCCGAAGGCGCAGGGGGAAGTAGCTCCAACGCCTTGGCGATCTCGTTCTCGTCGTAGTGGGCCATGTGTCAGTACCTCTAGACGGAATCCGACGTCAGAATTCTTCCTCCTCGAGCAGGATCCGTAGCTTCTCGAGGCCGCGCGAGATTCGGCTTGCGATTGTACCCGGGGGAACGTCCAGGGCCGCGGCGATCTTCCGGTAGCTTTCCCCGCGCACGAAGAAGCGGTCGAGGATCTCCTTAAACGGGCCCGGCAGGCGATCCAGCGTTTCCCGCACGTAAATGGCCGACTCGATATCCCCGATCGCGTCCTCGACCGCTTCAGGCTCGGGAATCTCCTGAAGGCCGATCTGGATCCTCCGGGCGCGCAACTGATCGATCGCGAGGCGGCGGGTCAGCTGGCCGATCCACGCCCGAAGGGATCCGGAGTCCTGAAGCTGACCGAGCCGCTCATATGTGCGCGCGAAAACGTCCTGGAAGAGATCTTCCGCGGCGTGTTCGTCGAGTCGGAAGCCGCGAACGGCGATCGCGTAGACGTAGCTCGAGTACCGATCGACCAGGTCCGCCCACGCCTGCTGGTCACCCTGGCGGCAAAGCGCAAGTAGGCGGGAGTCCTCGGTCGAGGCGGCTTGGGGCTCCGAACTCGACTCCGTGGCCCGCCCTTCTCCTGCATCTGTGTTCATGGGCTTTCCTCAGCTCGCCGTCACGGTAGCCCCTCTGTGTACCCGGCCCGAGTCATTGCGAGTGCGACCCCGCGCCGGCGCCGGTGTGGCCCAGACGGTACATCCGCAGCCAACCGGAGGCCCTTGCCGTCGGCATGTGGCCGACGTAGTCGCAGCGCAGGTCGTCGCGCCCGCTCAGGGCCAGCGCGGCCGCGAAGTGTTCGGTCACGTACACGGCCCCCGGGGGCGTCACTGGTTCGATGTGCCGCGCGCGGCGGACGTGAGAGCCCATGAATGCGGGCCCCCCGATGACCGGATCCCGCACCCCGAACACCGGGCCCACGTGCGCGCTGAGCCGAAGCCCCAAGTGGGTCGGAAGCCCCACGGCCATAAGATCTATGGCTGCCATCGCCCGCTGCAGGTCGAGTGCGCAGTCGGCGGCTGTTCCGGTGTTGGATAGCACCACATACAGAGCGTCCCCCCAGGTGTTCTGATGCTCGACCGCTGTCCCGTGCGCCGCCAGTGAGTCCGCGAACGCGCCCAAGACGTGGTCGGCGAATCGCGGGAGCTGCTCGTCGTTTAGCTGGGAAAATCCCTTGACGTCCGCGAAGATCATCGCCCGCACCACCCGGCGCGCGGCGTCGCGGTCCCGCCTCGGCGGTCGCTTGGGCGCCTGCGGGCGGTTGAGGTCGATGATCGACGCGGGGTGGCCGCCACGAGCCCAGATTTCGACGTCTATCGCCGTTCCGGCATCGCCGGCGGCCGGGCCTCCGTCCCAAAGTGCAAGCTGGCGAGCCTCCGAGCCCAGAAAGCGTGAGCGCAGCAGCGCTCGGCCCATCGCGAGCTCGCCGCCGTAGCGGTGAAGGACGTCATCCTCCAAGAGGGAGCCTTCGGTCGCGCAGGTGACATCGCGCGCAGCGTCTACGCAACGGTCGAAGCGATTTGCCCAGTCCGGGCCCGAGGGAGCTACCGATCGACGGACGAACTCTTCGCGCTCGACGGGGAGGACGACGTTGAGCTCGCTGCCCTGCGCGAGTAATGCCTCCGCCCAGATAATGTCGGCGCCGGCCGCGAGAGACCCGTAGGCGTAGCCCGGCGGATGGCGAGCGACCTCGGCCCGGATCAGAGCCTTCGCATCGGGCTCCGCCTCGCTCGGGAAGCGGCCGCCGCGCCCCGGTGCGCCGATCAGGTGTCCGCAGTAGTGGAAGACGGGCGGGCCCGCCAGGGTGGAGATCAGGTCCGGTTCGATGCTCCTCAGCTCGCAGACGAGCCTCAGCTGCCGTCGAGTGGTGGCGAGGGCCGCGGGATCGCCGCCGTGGCTCGAGGCGGCACGCTGCAGGATCTCGGCCGCCTTGGCCGCGTCGCCGAGCACCAGCCGCGCCTCCGCCTTGGTGGCGAGCGCATAGTAGGAGGAGTCGCCGGGCTCCCTCTCGAGCAGCCCGAGGACCTCTCGGGCCGTCGTCTCCGCCTCCTCCTCACGGCCCGCGACCAGCGCCATGGTGGCGGCGTTGATGGCCGGGTAGTAGCCGCCGGTCATTCTGTAGACCCTGCGATAGGCGGCCGCCGCGTCGACGGCAAGCCTGCGCCTCGCGTCACCATTGACCGCGAGTGCCTCGTCCTTCTTGATCCTCGCGGCGAGCGCCCCGATGTCCTCCCCCTCGACGCCGTCGAGGCGCAGCTCGGAGAAGCGACGGGACGCCTCGTCGGTGGATCCCGAACGCGCGAGAGCCAGCACCGTGTGGTACGCGAGCGCGCTGTTCCCGGGATGCTCGGCCAAACCCCGCTCGCCTCGATCGACGGCAACCAGCAGTTCGCCCCGGCGCTCAGCCTCCCTCACGGCTTCCACCCATGCTGTGGCGGACTTCGCCATAGCACCTAGCTTGCCGTACCGTGCGGGTACTTGCGCGGTGCGGGGCAATGGTGGAGGATTTCCGCACGGGGGCGGTTGCAAACAAGGCGAGTGTGTTTATCTCCTATGCGAGGAGCGATGGGGCTTTCGTTCGCCGGCTTCTCGAGCAGCTGAACCGATCCGAGCGCGAGGTCTGGGTGGACCTCGAGGAAATACCGCCGACCGCGGACTGGCTCGCCGAAATCAAAGCGGGAATCGAGGCGGCTGAGACTTTCGTCTTCGTGATCAGTCCCGACTCGATTTCCTCGGATGTGTGCCAGACCGAGGTCGCGCACGCCGCGGGCCTGAACAAGCGGATCGTCCCGGTGGTGCGGGGTGAGGTTGACGAGCGCCTCGTCCCCCAGCCGCTCGCCAAGCGCAACTGGATCTTCTTCCGCGACGACGACGAGTTCGACTCGGGCCTGGCGGCGCTGAACGACGCCCTCGATACCGACCTCGATTGGCTGCATCGCCACGCCGAGCTGCTGAGGAGGGCGCTGGCATGGGAGCGAGGCGGCCGGCGCCCGAGCGCGCTGCTTCGCGGCGCTGAGCTGGTGGAGGCTGAGGCCTGGCTCGGCTCCGAGGCCGGGGGCGGCCAGCAGCCGACGGTGGCCCACCGGGAGTTCATCCTCGCCGGGCGGCGGGCTGCGGGGCGCAGGCAGCGGTCCTTCCTCGCCGGGGTCAGTGTGGCCCTGATCCTTGCCATCGGCCTCGCGATCGTCGCCCTGACGCAACGAAGCGCCGCAATCGAGAGCCAGGAGCGAGCGGAATCGCAGCAACTGGCTGCGGTCGCCAACTCGCAGTTGCAGGTCGATCCCGAGCGGAGCCTGCTTCTCGCGCTCGAGGCCCTTGACCGCTCCGAGACGGATGCGGCGTGGGAGAGCCTGAAGCGCGCTCTCGGCGCCTCGAGGGTGCGGGAAACCCTTTCGGGGGGTCCCGAGGCCGTGTTCAGCGCCAACGGCCGCACCGTGACCACGCTCGCAGCAATCAGAGTCAATCTTTGGGACGTGAAGAGCGGGGAGCTGGTGGCTGCCTCGATGGGCAGCACCCCTCTTGCTTTTGCCGGCCCTCTCTACAGCAGCCCCGACGGCGCCCTGGTGGCGATCGGGGAGAACCGCCGCGCCTGGATTATCGACGCGCGCACGGGGGAGGAGCTGGCAAGGATCGGGGTGGGCGTGGGCATGGCTTTCAGCGACGACAGCTCACTGCTCGCCGCCGGGGTCCTGAGCAGCGGGGTGATCCGGATTTGGGACCCACGGAGCGGGGAGCTGCTGCGGACGCTGCGGGGCGCTCCCGAAAGGGCCTACCCGCTGGCGTGGGCACCGGGAAGGCGGCTGGCGAGCGCGAGCATCGACGGCACGGCGAGGATCTGGTCCGTCGAGGGGAGCGACGGCAAGCTCGGAGGGAGCGGTCGGAGTGTGGTTCTGCGCGGCCACGACGATCGGCTCAGGGACATCGAGTACAGCCCCGACGGTGAGATGATCGCCACGGCGAGCGACGACGGCAGCGCGAGGCTCTGGGACGCGACCTCGGGTGTCGAGCTGGCCGTGCTTCGCGGTGGCCGGCACGGAAAAGTCGAGACCGTCGACTTCAGTCCAGACGGCTCGCGCCTTGTTGTGCCGCACGGCGACGGGACAGTGCAGATCTGGAGCAGCGGTGGGCGCCTGGTGAGGACGCTGCGCGGACATCGCGGAGAGGTACGTGGTGCTGAGTTCAGCCCCGACGGGCGTCTGATTGCAAGCGCGGGCTACGCCGATCACACTGCGCGCATCTGGGATGCCCGCAGCGGCCGCACGGTTGCGGTTCTGCGAGGACACCAGGACCTCGTCAAGCGGGTGGAATTCAGCCCCGACGGCTCGTTGCTTATGACATCCAGCGGCGACAGCACGACCCGCATCTGGTCGGTGAGCTCCGGCGAGGAGGCCGTCCGCCTGCCCGGCAGAGGCGACGCCGAGCGGACCGCGCTTGCCGCGGATGCGACTGGGCGACTGATCGCGACAGGCGATTCGCACGGCAACGTCGCCCTGTGGAACGCGACGACCGGCGCTCCGGTGACCGCTTGGGACAGCAGCCGTGGTGCGATTCGCTCGCTGGCGTTCGCCCCCGACGCAGCGATGCTTGTGGCCGCCGGTGACTCCTCGCTGGCTCGTATCCACTCGCTTGCCCGAGGCGGCCCAACGACGATCCTCCGCGGACACCGCGGCCCGATCAATGCCGTGGCGGTCGGGGCTGTCGGCGACCTTGTCCTCACCGCGGGCCAGGACGGGACCGTGCGGCTTTGGAGACTGGACGGCGGCCTCCGGCGGGTGATCCGCGGATCAGGAGAGCACGGGGTCGACGCAAGAGGTGGCAGCGTCGCGGTGCGGACGGCGGCCTTCGACCCCGCCGGCAAGCGAGTGATCGCCGGAAACGACGACGGCGTCGCCCGGATCTGGGATGTTCGGAGCGGTCGCCTGGAGTATGCCCTGCCGGCTCACGACGGCGTGATCAGGCGGGTCGACTTCAGTCCGGACGGCGAGCTCGCGCTGACGGCGGGCAGCGACGGGAAGGCGGTAGTCCGGGACGCCGCGACCAGCGAGCGTATCTCGACGCTTGAGGGTCACTCAGACGCCGTGAACGACGCGCGCATCTCGCCCGACGGCGAGTCCGTCGTGACCGCGAGCGATGACGGCAGCGCGCGCATCTGGGAGACTCGCAGCGGCGAGCAGGTTCAGTTGCTCAGGGGCCATGAGGCGCGCGTGGTCACAGCCTCCTTCAGTCGCGATGGGGAGCTTGTCCTGACCGCGGGATGGGACGGCAGCGCGCGCGTCTGGGAGGCAGGGACCGGCAAACCGGTGGCGACGCTCGAGGGACCCGGCAACTTCGTCAACGAGGCCAAATTCACCCCTGAGGGAACGGTGGCGGTCGGTGCCGAGGACAGTAAGACCGCGACCCTCTTTCCGTGTGAGTTATGCGTCACGCGGGCCGCGCTACGGCAACTCGCCGAAGAGCGCATCACCCGCGAGTTGACACCCGCCGAGCGAGCCGAGTTCCTTGAAGGAGGGCGTGAAAATCGTCCCTAGCCGGTTGGCGCACCTGGCTCTCGGCCGCCGGCCCCGCCGGGACCCTCTTTGACGGTGAAGGGATTCGTGGCCCGGGCACATCTCGTTACACCGTACGCCCGAAAGGCACTGAAGATCCTGGGAGATATCCCTTCCGCGAGGAGCGCCCGCCGGACGCCGGGATCGGCGATCCCCTGTTCGATCTTGTCGGCTGTCCCGCCGGCGGCGTCCAAGATCGCGGCGACCTGGCTCCCGTCGCCAGGCGGCACTGGGATCTCGTCGAGTTCGGCAATCACCTGGCGGTACAGCGGGACGAGGTTCCGGAACCACGAGATCAGGTCATCGGTGTCCGGTGGATGCTTGCGGAAAACGGTGTTCGTTTGCGGCCCTATCGTTTTGGCGGCCTTTACGCATATCCGGTTGGCCTGCGCGACGAACTCAGTCTTGGTGGTCGCATTCTCGGACGCCTCGTCCCCGCCGCAGGACGTCAGCACGACGGTGAACGCCAGGGCCAGCGGGAGCACGATCCACGGCGCGACCCTGCGCCGCCCGACCCGGGTAGGGCTATCCGATCCAGCCATCCTCGCCTCCACCCCCACCATCGATGAAAGAGCTTCTCCATGGTAACTCGCGAAGGTCTCCGCGCCTATCTGAATATCTGAAGAGAAGGGGAAGAAAAGTCGCCGCTATCGCGTCCTGGGGTGAAACGGGGCCATGTCCGGCCGCCCTCGGAGATGCGAGGAGACACGATGAGCAGCCGAGAGATCACGGTGACGATGACGATGGGCGCGCCGGCAGGGGTGCTCGCCCCCGTGGACTGCGGCGAAGGACCCCGAAAGCGGCGTCCGTGGATGATCATGCTTCTCGCTGGTGCGCTGCTGGCCATCCTCCTCGCCGCGCCGGCTGCAGCACCGGCGACTCTCGGCCCCGGGCCAGAGATCCAGGTAAACCAAACCATGGCGGGAATTCAGCACCAACCGGCGGTCGCCTCCGACCCGGGCGGCGGTTTCACCGTCGTATGGGGGGGCACCGGGACAGGCGACGACATGGGTATCTATGCGCGCCGCTTCGACGCCACCGGCGCGCCGCTGGGCGGCGAGATCGCGGTCAATACGACTACCGAG
>Ga0299914_10001653_pt1 | contig 14963 bp, 10 predicted proteins | sample RVTome_10_FD_201361 | JGI IMG/M metagenome (GOLD analysis project Ga0299914, IMG submission 201361) | Soil microbial communities from uranium-contaminated site in the Upper Colorado River Basin, Wyoming, United States - RVT153D57 (version 2) ...
AGTCGTCCCCGAGGATCGCCATCCAGAGCGGCTCGTGCCCCACGAGCCTGACGAACGCGAATTGAATCGTTGCGCCCGCGAAGAGCAGCGTTAGCCCGGGCGATGGCCAAAGACGCAGCCACGCCACCCGGAAACGTCGCCGATGCCGATAGGTATAGGTGATGATCAGCGCGGCAACGATCGCCAGCATCACCTGCCAGAAGTTGTCCGCTACGTATCGATCGAGGAAAAAGTCCAGTTCGCGGATCAGGAATGCGAGGGCCAACCCGCCGAACGTAAATGCGATCGGCCGTTGTGACGGGTAGTACGCGGTGACCCAGGCGCAGAGCAAACCGCAGATGACGAGTATCGCGAGCTGAATGAGTTCCAGCGCCGAGTATTCGCTCGTCCCCAGCGTATCGCCGGAATAGGTAAAGACCTGAAGATTCAGGCTGCCGGGGGCTGCGATTTCGATCCGGGTCAGCAGCCACGTGACGAGCGCTATCCCGATGAGATAGCTGGTATAGCGAACGAGTGCCATGCGTCGCCTCGATACCGGAGGACGTCGTACTATAAACGGATTCCGGCGTGAGTTCGCCCGTCCCTACTGAAGGGCCGCGATTCCCGCGCCGCCGGCGGCGGCGACGATGACGACCAGCCATGGTGGGAGTTTCCACAACGCCAGCATGAGGAACGCGGCCGCCGCGAGGCCCAGATCGGCAACGGATCTTATCGCGCTCGTCCACACCGGGTCATAGAGCGCGGCGAGCAACAACCCCACGACCGCAGAGTTGATACCGAGCGATGCCGACTGCATGGCTTTATGGCGCCTGAGGGAATCCCAGATCGGCAGCGATCCGTACACCAGCAGGAAGGACGGCAGGTAGATCGCTGCGAGGCAGATGAGAGCGCCGGCCCAGCCGTTCGGAGGCTGCTGCATGACCGTGCCGAGATAGGCGGCAAACGCGAACAGCGGGCCAGGCACCGCCTGTGCCGCGCCGTATCCCGCGAGGAACCGGTCTTCGGAGACCCAGTCCGGCGACACCACTTCCGACTGCAGCAGCGGAAGTACTACGTGTCCGCCCCCGAAGACCAGCGAACCCGTACGGTAGAAGCTGCTAATTAGCGTCAACGTCTGGTTCGGAAACGCAGCGGCCAGGATCGGCAGCCCGATGAGCAGGAGCGCAAAAATCGACAACGCAACGAGGCTCCGGCGCTTGCCGCCGGGAAAACGCGGTGGCGGTCCCGCCTGCGGCGGAGGAGCACGAAGGAACAGCCAGCCCACCGCGGCCCCTGCCAGAATCACAGCCACCTGGACGAGCGGAGTCGGGGAAACCAGGACGACCCCTGCGGCAATCACTGCAATCGCAGCCCGCGGGACGTCCGCTGCGGAGGCCCTCGCCATGCTCCAGACTGCCTGCGCCACTACGGCAACGGCCACGACCTTGAGACCATGCAGCCATTCCTGACTCACCGCATCGCCGAGCGCGATGGTTCCGTAGGCGAATGCCGTCAGCAGCAACGCCGAAGGCGCAGTGAAGGCGAGCCATGCCACCAGGCCGCCAGCCAACCCGGCGCGCTGTATGCCGATGGCGATTCCGACCTGGCTGCTGGCCGGTCCGGGCAGGAACTGGCATAGCGCGACGAGATCGGCGTAGTCGCGTTCACCGATCCACTTGCGGCGCGAGACGAATTCGGTGTGGAAGTATCCGAGATGCGCAACCGGGCCGCCGAATGACGTCAAGCCCAGTCTCAGAAACGCGGAGAATACGTTCGTCAGACAGTGTTTCGGCGCCGCCGCCGAACCTCCGGCTTCACCCGTCGACATGCACGCTGTCCAGGATGACTGCTCCTCTGTGGCTGCGCCCGGGCTCTTACTGGATGGACGACACCTGTATCAGCACCAGTCGAACAAGGTCGTCGACGATTGCCTGGCGCAGAAGCTCCTCCTCGCGGGCCTTGCCGAGCACGCGAGTCTCATCGTAAGTGTAGTCGCGCGTCAGCGTCTGTAATTGCGGCTCCAGCAGGGCCTTCTCGCCGCTTCTCACCGTGTAGTACACGGTGTAGTACACCTCGAACTCCGTCGGCACGTTGCGAGCCGAGACGGACAAGACGCGCTGGCCTGTGTCGTCACTCAGTATGGCGAACTCCGCCGTCGCATTTCCGGGCGCATCGACGATCTCCGCTCCCGCGCTTTCCAGTTGTCTGCGGAACGTGCGATAGAAGAGACTGTAGCGGTCGTTCGTTGCGATATAAGTGCGCACCATCTCCGGCGGCACTACGGGATTGCCGCGCAGTTGAAAGCCGCAGCCTCCGAGCAAGGTTGCGAGCGCCGCCAGCAGCAGCAGCCCGCCGGGACGCCGGCCGCTTGCCGGCCCGTCGATACCACCTTCGCTAGACGACCACATTCACGAGCCGTCCAGGCACTACGATGGTCTTGCGAATCTCGTTGTCGCCGACGAAACGCCTGACGTTGTCGTCCGCAAGGGCTGCTGCCGTTATCGTCTCGGTGTCGGAGTCGGCCGCCACCGCGATACGTCCACGCAACTTGCCGTTCACCTGGACGACGATCTCGACCATCTTCCGTACCAGGGCAGATGCGTCGGCACTCGGCCAGCGCACGTTCACCGCTGCTTCCTCGTGTCCCAGCGCATGCCACAGCTCATGGCATATGTGCGGCACGACGGGCGACAGCAGCAACACGACGGCCTCCAGGCCTTCGCGAACAACCGCACGGCCCTGTGGCGACGAATCGTCGAACCGGTTGATGGCGTTAAGCAGCTCCATGACGGCGGCAACCGCCGTGTTGAACGTGTAACGGCGCCCGATGTCGTCGCTGACCTTGGCGATGGTCTGGTGAATTTTCCTTCGCAGCGCCTGTTGTCCTTCGTCGAGTGAGGCCACGTCCGCCCTTTCGACTCCGCCCTGTGCTGCGTGATCCTGGACAGCGCGCCAGAGCCGTTTCAGGAAACGAAACGCCCCCTGCACGCCCTCATCGGACCATTCGAGCGCCTGCTCCGGCGGCGCGGCGAACATCATGAACAAGCGGACCGTGTCCGCTCCGTACTGTTCGATGAGTTGCTGCGGATCGACCGTATTACCCTTCGCCTTGGACATCTTGGCGCCGTCTTTGAGCACCATGCCCTGGGTCAGGAGATTGGTGAACGGCTCGTCGGCGGAAGAGAGACCGAAGTCGCGCATGAGCTTCTGAAAGAAGCGTGCATACAGCAAATGCAGGATTGCATGCTCGATGCCGCCGGTGTACTGGTCGACCGGCATCCAGTAGCGTTCGCGATCGTCGAGCATCGCGTCCGTGCTGTCCGGACACGCATAGCGGGCGAAGTACCAGGACGATTCGACGAACGTGTCGAACGTGTCAGTCTCCCGCCTCGCCGCTGCGCCGCACATCGGACAGGTCGTCTCGTAAAACTCCGGCATCTGCTTCAGCGGCGAGCCGACGCCTGTGAATTCCACGTCTTCCGGCAACACGACTGGAAGCTGATCCTCGGGCACGGGAACCGCGCCGCACGAATCGCAGTAAATGATCGGTATCGGCGCGCCCCAGTAGCGTTGCCGTGACACACCCCAGTCACGCAACCGGTAGTGCACACATCGCCGGCCTCGCCCGCTTTGTTCAAAACGCCGTGCAATGGCATCAAAGGCTTGCCCGTAATCGAGACCGTCCAGCTCGCCGGAATTGACCACGGTCCCGTACGCGACATACGGGGCTTTCGATACGTCGATGTCCGAGCCGTCCGCGGGGCGAATCACCTGTACGATCGGCAGGCCGTATTTCGTCGCGAACTCCCAGTCACGATGATCGTGCCCCGGCACAGCCATGATCGCGCCTGTGCCGTATCCCATCAGGACGAAGTTCGCGACCCACAACGGAATCTCGTCGCCACCGATCGGATGGGTTGCGGAAACGCCTAAGGGCATGCCCTTCTTTTCCATCGTCTCGAGGCTGGCCTCGGCGGCCTGCGTCTTCTTGCACTCCTCGAGAAATGCCGCGAGCACCGGATCGCCCGCCGCTGCCTTTTCCGCCAGCGGATGCTCGGCGGCCACGGCCATATAGGTGACGCCCATCAGCGTGTCGGGGCGCGTCGTGAATACCGGCAGCGGCTCCGCGCCCGGCACGTCGAACGACAGCTCGATGCCTTCGGAGCGGCCGATCCAGTTTCGCTGCATCGTCTTGACCGGCTCCGGCCAGCCGTCCATGCGGTCGAGGTTGTCAAGCAGTTCGTCGGCATAGGCCGTGATCTTCATGAACCACTGCGGAATCTCGCGCCGTTCGACAAGAGCGTCGGAGCGCCAGCCGCGCCCGTCGATCACCTGCTCGTTTGCGAGCACCGTCTGGTCGACCGGGTCCCAGTTCACAATGGAGTTCTTGCGATAAACAAGTCCCCTGTCGAACAGCTTCGTGAACAGCCACTGCTCCCAGCGGTAGTACTCGGGGCGACAGGTCGTCAGTTCGCGCGACCAGTCGTAGCCGTAGCCGAGCCGCTTGAGCTGCCCGCGCATGTAGTCGATATTCCGGTAGGTCCACTTGGCGGGAGGAATCCCGCGCTGGATGGCCGCATTCTCTGCCGGCATCCCGAACGCGTCCCATCCCATGGGCTGCAGCACGTGCTTTCCCTGCATGCGCTGGTACCGCGCGATGACGTCGTTGATGGTCAGCACCCGCACGTGCCCCATGTGAAGCTGTCCGCTGGGATACGGGAACATCGTCAGCGAATAGAATTTCTCCTTGTCCGGATCCTCCCCGACCTCGAAGCAGCGCGTCTCCTCCCAGTACTCACGGGCTGCTTTCTCGACGGATTCAGGATGGTAAGGCTTGTTCATTTCGCTTCTTGTAATGGTCTGCAACCAGTGTCGTGCAAAGCCCGGAAGGATATATGTTTCGGGATCGCGACGCAGCTACGCGGGCGAAAAACGGAGCTAGAGACCGGTAGGGATCAAGGACGCCCGCGACGATCGTTGAGTGTGCGCCAGCCGAAGCCCGCAACCGTCAGCAGCGCGAGGCTGATTATCGGCCAGTTACCGGAAATGCTGTATGGAGTGGCGCCCCTCATGGGCGGCACGTCCATCGTCATCGCCGCATACCGGAACTGGGGTGCCGTCTGCAGCAGCTCCCCCCGCGGCCCTATGAAGGCGCTGATGCCGTTATTGGTAGCGCGAACGACGTAGCGCGCAGCTTCCACGGCACGAACGCGGGCGATCTCCAGATGCTGGTGCGGCGCAATCGAATCGCCGAACCAGGCGTCGTTGCTGACGTTGATCAGGATCGTTGCCTCTGGCAACGCGTAGAGCTGTTCCGCACCGTAGGCGTCTTCGTAACAGATCGCCACAGCAAGTCGATCGCCGTCGCCCGTCTGCAGCAACGGCTGCTCCGGCTGCCCCTGTGTCATGTCGGTGTACGGCAGACTCATCAGCCTCATCCGTTCGCGCACCCAATCGGGGACCGGGAAGTACTCACCGAAGGGCACCAGGTGGCGTTTCCGGTAAACCTGTCGCGAATCGCCTTCGAGCATCAGGACACTGTTATGGATATCCGCCTTGTCACGCTCGAGCACGCCGAGCAGCAGCGTCTGTCCCCGGGAACCGAGATCGAGTTGCAACATCTCGAGATAGCCTTCGACCTGGTCGATGGCAGCGGGTATTGCAACCTCGGGCCACACGATCAACTCGCTGTCCGGATGTTCGAGAATGGAGTTGCGGTAGAGGTCGAGCGTTACCGAAAACTGCTCCGGCAGCCATTTCCGGTCCTGCGGCACGCCGCCCTGGACGATGGTCGTGGCGCGAGACTCGCCGGCGGATTCCGCCCAGGGGATCCATTGCAATGCGGCTCCGCCTAACCAGGGCAGTACCGCGATCGCGACGGCAATCCGCCGCGCACGGCCGGAACGGTTCAGGACAACGAAAAAGGCGCTCGCGCTCAACACGACGAGAAAAGACGCGCCATAGACCCCGAACAACGGCAGCCAGCCGGCAAGCGGCGAGTCGATCTGGCTGTAGCCCAGGCTCATCCAGGGGAAGCCGGTCAGGAACCAACCGCGAAACCACTCAACGGCGACCCAGCCCGCCGGCGCCACCGCCACAAGCCGCCAGGGACTGCCGGCGGAGAGCACGGTAATCAACCAGCCGATCGCGGCGAAGTACCAGCCCATGATCACGACGAGGCCGACCATGAGGAGTACCGCGATCCACAATGGCGCCTGCCCGAAGACGTGGATCGACGTGTAAAGCCAGTAAGTGCCGAAAAGGAACAGTCCGACCCCGAACCAGAAAGCGTACCGCCCTGCCTCCCGCGGTTCGGCATGGAGAAAAGCGGTCAGGAGCGGAAGGACGACGAGGGGCGCCACACCGTAGAGACCGAGCGGCGCGAACGCGATCGTCAACACTGCGCCTGCGGCAAAAAAAGCCAGCCGGAGAAAGGTCGGCCGCACTTCGAGCAAATGGCGCAGTGGGTGAGAGTTGTCGGACACCGTCAGTGCTTGCGGAGACCGCGCGCGCGCGAAACTCTCGATCACTCAGGGTGGATTTCCCGCTGCACCTGCAGCGTGTCGATGCGACGCCGGTCGGCCTTGAGGACGCGGAACTCAAATCCGCCGAACGTGAGTTTCTCTCCCCGGCGCGGCAATCGTCCGAGTTCATGCATGACCAGCCCGCCGGTGGTGTCGTAATCGTCGTCGGGCAGGTTCACATCGAAGTACTCGTTGAAATCCTCGATGCGTGTAAGGGCGCGCACAAGCCAGGTCGACCTCCCGTCGGCGTCTGATTCGGGCTGGATGCAGGCAGCCTCTTCCCGGTCGTGCTCATCGTCGATCTCGCCGACTATTTCTTCAAGGACGTCTTCGATCGTCAGAAGGCCGGAGACACCCCCGTACTCGTCGACGACGATCGCCATGTGATTGTGGCTGTCGCGAAATTCCTTGAGAAGTGCGTTCAGCCTTTTCGATTCGGGAATGACTGCGGCGGGGCGCAGGTATTCCTCGATGCGAAGTTCCGCGCCCTCTCCGTTGCCGAAGTAGCGCAGCAGGTCTTTGGCGAGTAATACCCCGAGAACCTCGTCCCGGTCCTCGCCGATGACGGGAAAGCGCGAGTGGCCGGACTCGATGATCACCTTGAGCATTTCGTCGAGTGTCTGGGCGCGCTCGAGGACGACCATCTGGGAGCGAGGAATCATGACCTCGCGGACCTGGGTCTCCGCAACCTCGAGAACGCCCTGCAGCATGTCCTGCTCTTCGGGATCGAAGGCGCTCTCGGCCTGCTGTAGTAAATCGTGTATTTCTTCGCGGCTCCAGGGATTCCCTTTGATCGCGCGGACAATGCGCTTCAAAACTCCGGTTGACCCTGTGCCGCCGCTACTTGGCGGTTTGTCGTTCATTAAAGTCGTGTGGTCTCCTGACCGTCGGGCCCGATATTGTAGCAGTTGCGCCTCAGGCGTACGGATCGCCAATGCCGCGTGCGGCAAGTATCCCCGCTTCCAGGCGCTCCATCTCCCGGGCCTCCGTTCGTGTCCGGTGGTCGTAACCCAGCAAATGCAGGGTCCCGTGGACCAGCAGGTGGCCCCAGTGCGCAGCCGGGACCTTGCCCTGCTCCGCGGCCTCGCGCTCGACCACCGGACCGCAGATCGCCAGGTCGCCAAGGGTCCGGCGGCGGCTCACCGGCAAGCCCGGGATGACGCTCAGGTCGGCCGGGAATGCCAGTACGTTCGTCGGCCGGTCCTTGCCGCGGTAGCGGTGATTGAGGTCGCGGCTTTCCGGCTCGTCGACGACCCTGACAACGATGTCGCAGGGACGGCCATCTCCATCCGCGGAGGCTTCCAACGCCGCTTCGATCCAGCGCCGGATCTCCGGGAGTTCGGGCAGGCTTGCGACCTCGGCGGCTCGCTGCAGCTCCACCCTGACCGACGCTGTCATACCGGTCTGCGCGTGCTGTCGCGGGACCACACGATGCGAATGTTTCCTCAGGCGCTGGACGGCTGGTGCGATCCGTTGCCGTCAGCTTCATAGGCTTCCACGATTCGTTGCACGAGCTCGTGACGAACGACGTCGCCCGGCGTGAAGTATGTGAAAGCAATGCCTTTCACGTTGGAGAGAATCTTGATCGCGTTCTTCAATCCGGATTCCGCGCCGGCAGGCAGGTCAATCTGGGTAATGTCGCCGGTGACGACGGCATGCGAGCCGAAGCCGATTCGCGTGAGGAACATCTTCATCTGTGCGACGCTGGTGTTCTGCGCCTCGTCGAGGATAACGAACGATTCGTTCAGCGAACGCCCACGCATGAAGGCGAGCGGCGCGATTTCGATGACGCTCCGCTCGATGAGCCGTGCCACCTGCTCTGGACCGAGCATGTCGAACAGCGCGTCATACATCGGACGCAGATACGGGTCGACCTTCTGTGACATGTCGCCCGGGAGGAAGCCCAGCCGTTCGCCCGCTTCCACCGCCGGCCGCACGAGAATTATGCGCCGCACTTCCTCGTTCTCGAGCGCATCGATCGCGCTGGCGACGGCAAGATAGGTCTTGCCGGTACCGGCAGGTCCGATGCCGAATGCAAGGTCGTGTTCGCGGATGCCCTTCAGGTACGCCCGCTGGTTGGCGCCGCGCGCGCGCACCAGCTTGCGGCGCGTCTGGATCTCTATGTCGCCGCTTTCGGAGTCGCGGGAGCCATTGCCGCGGCTCGGTAACCTGGTCTTTACGGATTGATTCGAAATTTCAGCATCCCTCATTACGGACTCCTGCAGGTACATGTGCACCCGCTCGCGGTCGAGGTGCTCCTGTCCCGTGAGTTTGAAAAGTGAACGAATGACGTCGGACCCCAGCTGGGCGGCGCCCGGCTGGCCCGTTATTCTGAATCGGTTTCCACGGCTGGCGATTTCGACGTTCAGGCGGCGTTCGATCTGTCGCAGGTGCTCGTCAAACTGTCCGCACAGGTTAGCCAGACGGTTGTTGTCGGCGGGTTCCAGGACTACGTCCCGGGATATTTCTACAGCGTTCAATGGTGGGTTATTCGACCTCTCTTTCGTCCTGACCCCGGTATGGGGACGGAACTGGCTACCTGCAAGACTACCTTGATGGTTTGCCACATGGAATAGCACATTCGTCACATTTTTCAGGGGTGGCCTTTCACCCGGACTGACGGCCGTGCCAGGTAATGCAGCATGGCGGGTTCCTACAGCGCTTCTACCCGGCGTAGGGCTCAGGTTCGAAGGCGCCCCCTGAGCGAATTTGCCATGGCTTCGGTGATCACGACGTCGACGAACCGGCCGAGGCATGATTCGTCGCCGTCGAAGTTGACCCAGCGGTTGTTCTCGGTGCGGCCGGCGAGTTGCTTCTCGTTCTTCTTCGAGTGTCGCTCCACCAGGATGGTCTGCGTGCTGCCGATCATTTGTTCGCTGATGGCCCTGGCCTGCGCGTTCACGAGGGCCTGCAGGCGCTGCAGGCGATCCTTTTTCACCGCCATCGGGGTTTCGTCAACGTAGCTTGCGGCGGGCGTGCCGGGACGCGCGCTGTAGATGAAGCTGAACGACTGGTCGAAGCCGAGCTCCGAGATGAGTTGCAGGGTTGCATCGAAATCGGTTTCGGTTTCGCCGGGAAAGCCGACGATGAAATCGGAAGACAGCGAGATATCGGGGCGCACCTCACGCAGCTTGCGGATTTTCTGCTTGTACTCGAGCGCCGTATGGCCGCGTTTCATTCGCGCGAGAATGCGATCGGAACCGTGCTGCACCGGAAGGTGCAGATAACTCGCGAGCTCCGGTACCTCCCCGTAGGCCTGGACGAGGCTGTCGGTGAACTCGACGGGGTGCGACGTGGTGAAGCGGATGCGGTCGATGCCGTCGATTGCGGCCACGTAGTAAATCAGTGTCGCGAGATCCGCGACGTGCCCGTCGAACGTCTCGCCGCGGTAAGCATTGACGTTCTGCCCTAGCAGGTTTACTTCGCGAACGCCCTGGCCGGCGAGGCTGACGGTTTCCGCAATGATGTCATCGAGCGGACGGCTGACTTCTTCCCCGCGCGTGTACGGCACCACGCAGAACGTGCAGTACTTGCTGCAGCCTTCCATGATTGAAACGAAAGCGGTCGGTCCTTCGGCGCGCGGTTCCGGCAGGCAATCGAACTTCTCGATCTCGGGAAAGGACACGTCGACGACCGGATGGCCTTTTGCCCTGACCTCCTCCAGCATCTCCGGCAGGCGGTGCAGGGTCTGCGGGCCGAACACCAGGTCGACGTATGGCGCCCTCCGATTGATGCCCTCGCCTTCCTGGCTGGCGACGCAGCCGCCCACTCCTATGAGGAGCCCTGGGCGCTCTTCCTTCAACTCGCGCCAGCGACCGAGCTCGGAGAACACTTTCTCCTGGGCCTTTTCGCGGATGGAGCAGGTGTTGATCAGCAGCAGGTCCGCATCCGCAGGCAGCGTCGTCAGTTCAAACCCGTGCGAGGCGCGCAGGACGTCCACCATCTTCTGCGAGTCGTACTCGTTCATCTGGCAGCCGTAGGTCTTGATGTAGAGCTTGCTGGTCACGGCTTTGCTCAAGGCGCGCCTGGCGCGTCCCGTGCTCTAGAAGGGAATGTCGTCGTCGAAATCATCCGGCGAAGAACGTCGCGGCGCCGATTCCGTGCCGGGATCGCTCATGGCCGGAGCGCCCCCGCCGGAGCGGCCGCCCAGCATCTGCATTTCATCGGCAACGATCTCCGTCGTGTAGCGGTCGTTGCCCTGCTTGTCCTGCCACTTGCGGGTCCTGAGCTTGCCTTCGATGTAGACCTGCGAGCCCTTGCGCAGGTATTCGGCGGCGATTTCCGCAAGCTTGCCGAACATGGCCACGCTGTGCCATTCGGTGCGATCCTTCTGCTCGCCGGTCTGCTTATCCTTCCACGACTCGTTGGTCGCGATACGCAGGTTGGTTACGGCCGAGCCGCTGGGCATGTACCGGGTCTCGGGATCCTGTCCGAGGTTGCCGATCACGATTACTTTGTTGACTCCGCGAGCCATAGCCTGTCCTCTGGGGCGAATCCTGGATTATTTTGGTGCAATACCGGGCGGATTTGGACGGCCCGGCCTGCGAGGGCTGCTTATTGTAGAGCCTCGGGCATCAAAAGCCACCTCGATTTCTGGCAGTTTCACCGCGGAAGCGACGGTTATCCGACGACGAACAAGCCGGTAAAAATGCAGGGGGGCTACATGGTCAGATCACGCCTGGGTCCGGTAAACCGTTGCACCAACAGCCAGATGGCGACCACTGCCGCACAGATGAGAAGGACGTCCGAAGGGGGTCGCATCTCCAGCAGCCAGCCGCCCGTCAGCCCCCCGACGAAGATGCCTGCGAACTGGGCGCTCGAGAATACGCCGAGGGAAGCGCCGCGAATTCGCTCGTCGGAAAGTATCGACAGCCGTGCGGGAAGGCCTGCTTCGAGGAAATTGAAGCCTGCGAAGAAAAGCGCCAGCCCGGCGATGACGGGCATGGCGGCGGAGGCGTCGTATGCCAGCAGTAACTGGCCCGATCCAAGCAGCAGTATGGCGATGGTGACCGTGTTCGCCTTGCCGCGCCGTTCGTCTGCGAGGATCAGTGGCACCGTACCGGCGAGCGACACGATCAAAGCGGCGGCATAGATCTTCCACTGGTCGTCGACCGCAACGCCTGCCTGGCTGCGAAGCAGGAACGGCAGTGCGACGAAGCTCGCGGCCAGCAGCGCGTGCAATACGAAGATGTAAATGTCGAGGCGAACGAGCTCCGGCCTCAGGGCGGCGCGGAGCGGAACAGGCGAAGGAGCCTGTGCCCGTCCGCTCCCGCGCGGCAGCAGGCGAACCATAGCGGCGGCAACGACGGCGAGCGCGGCGCCCAGCCAGAACAGCGACCGAACGCCGCTCTGTGCGGCGATGGCAGGTCCCGAGACGAGCGCCAGCAGGAAGGTACTGCCGATGCCGATGCCGAAAACGGCCATGGTACGGGTCCTGATCTCCGCCCGCGTGACGTCGGCGAGCAATGCGGTCAGCGTGGCGGAGACGGCGCCGGCGCCCTGCAGCAGGCGGCCGGCGATGACCCCCTGGATGGTCTCGCTGGCAGCGGCGAGAATGCTGCCCGCCGCGAACACAGCGAGACCAAGGAGAATGACAGGAACTCTCCCGACTCGGTCCGACAATGCTCCGAGCGGTATCTGCAGCATTGCCTGCGTCAGGCCGTAGCCGCCCACTGCGACACCGATCAGCGTCGGCGTGGCGCCCTCCAGGCTGCCGGCGTACAGGGCCATTACCGGTAACAATGCAAATAGTGCGAACAAACGCAGCATTGCGATGGTCGTAATGACTGCCGTCGCGCGAATCTCGCGCGGCTGCATCACCGCAAGAAGTTTTTCCTTTGCCTCGTTCATGCGCCGGCCGCCGGGCGGTTGCCGGAGCTTCGCGCGGCCGAGGCATAACGCACTGATTCGTCAGTGCTTCGAGAATTATTCACAAGCTGACTGGTTTCCCTGGCCGGCAACGGTTGGTGTCCTTAAATCCGGACATATCCGCTTTTTGCGCCTGCCTCAAGCGGCGGCGTATATTAGCAGGTTGTCCTGCGCTCACCGCAAAACCCTATCTATGAAATACATCGACATCCGCGGCGCGCGAACTCATAACCTCAAGAACCTGGATTTGAGTTTGCCGCGCGACAAGCTGATCGTGTTCACCGGTCTTTCGGGATCCGGCAAGTCATCGCTCGCGTTCGATACGATCTACGCCGAGGGTCAGCGTCGTTACGTCGAATCTCTCTCGGCCTACGCACGGCAGTTCCTGTCGATGATGGAAAAGCCGGACGTCGACCATATCGACGGACTGTCGCCTGCGATCTCGATCGAACAGAAGTCCACGTCGCACAATCCGCGCTCGACGGTCGGCACGGTGACCGAGATCTACGATTACCTGCGCCTGTTGTACGCGCGGGTAGGTACCCCGCGTTGTCCCGATCACGGCGTGACACTGGAGGCGCAGACGGTCAGCCAGATGGTAGACCAGGTGCTGGCCCTGCCCGATGCTACGCGGCTGATGCTGCTTGCGCCGGTCGTGCAGGACCGCAAGGGCGAGCATGTGCAACTCATGCAGGACCTGCAGGCGCAGGGCTTCATTCGTGCCCGCATCGACGGCGAGGTCTATGAACTCGACGACCCCCCGAAACTCGACCTGCGCCGCAAGCACTCGATCGAGGCCGTGATCGACCGCTTCAAGGTCAAGCCCGACCTCGGGCTACGGCTTGCCGAGTCGTTCGAGACCGCCCTGCGCATGGCAGACGGCATTGCGAAGATTGCCTACATGGAAGACGGCGAACGGGATGAACTGCTGTTCTCCGACCGCTTCGCATGCAACATATGCGGCTACAGCCTGACGGAACTGGAACCGCGGCTGTTTTCCTTCAACAATCCATCGGGCGCCTGCCCCGGATGCGACGGACTGGGCGTCAAGCAGTTTTTCGACCCGGGCCGGGTCGTCGTAAACACGGACCTTTCGCTCGCCGGCGGCGCCATCCGTGGCTGGGATCGAAAGACCGTCTATTACTTCCAGATGATCCAGAGTCTCGCGGAACACTACGGGTTCGACATCGAGACGCCTTACCGTAAATTGCCGGAGAAGATTCGCGACATCGTTCTTTACGGCAGCGGCAAGGAAAGAATTTCCTTCCACTACGCGAATGCCCGCGGACTGGAAATACGCCGGAGGCACCGCTTCGAAGGCGTACTGCCGAACCTCGAGCGGCGTTTCCGTGAAACGGAATCGTCGGCCGTGCGCGAGGAACTGAGCCGGTTCCTCAACAGCCAGCCATGTCCCGAATGCGGCGGCACACGGCTCAATCGCGCGGCACGCAACGTTTTCATAACCGACCTGTCCCTGCCCGAAGTAAGCGACATGTCCGTCGGACACGCACGCGACTTTTTCGCTAAGCTGACACTGCAGGGCTGGCGCGCAACGATCGCCGTGCGAATCGTCAAGGAAATCAACGAGCGGCTCGGTTTCTTAAGCGACGTCGGCCTCGATTACCTCTCGCTCAACCGCAGCGCCGAGACGCTGTCCGGCGGCGAAGCGCAGCGCATCCGCCTCGCGAGCCAGATCGGATCCGGTTTGGTCGGCGTGATGTACATTCTCGACGAACCGTCCATTGGCCTGCACCAGCGGGACAACCGGCGCCTGCTTGGCACGCTGATGCACCTCCGCGACATCGGCAACACCGTGATCGTAGTCGAGCACGACGAAGAAGCCATTCTCGCTGCGGACCACGTCGTGGACCTCGGCCCCGGCGCCGGTGTGCACGGCGGGCGCGTCGTCGCCGCGGGGACCCCCGACGCGATCCAGCGAAACGCGCAATCCCTCACCGGCCAGTACCTGTCCGGCAGGCGCTCGATCGCGCTGCCCGAACGGCGCGTACCGATCAACAGCAAACGGCAGCTCAGGATCACCGGCGCGCGCGGCAACAACCTCAAGTCCGTCGACGTGTCGATCCCGCTCGGCCTCATGACCTGCGTCACCGGCGTCTCCGGTTCCGGCAAATCGACGCTGGTCAACGACACGCTGTACAAGGCAGTCGCTGACGAGCTGAATCGCACCAGCCGCAATGCCGCGCCGCATGACGGCATTTCCGGCCTCGAACTCGTCGACCGTGTCATCGACATCAGCCAGAGTCCGATCGGTCGCACTCCGCGCTCGAACCCCGCCACCTACAGCGGGCTGTTCACGCCGATCCGCGAACTGTTCTCCGGCACCCAGGAAGCGCGGTCACGCGGCTACATGCCCGGCCGTTTCAGCTTCAACGTCAAGGGCGGCCGGTGCGAGGCCTGCCAGGGCGACGGCGTCATCAAGGTCGAGATGCACTTCCTTCCGGACATCTACGTACCTTGCGACGTATGCCGCGGCAAGCGTTATAACCGGGAAACGCTGGAGATACGCTACAAGGGCAAGAACATCAACGAAGTCCTCGAGATGACGGTCGAGGACGCGTCCGAGTTCTTCCG
>Ga0299914_10001655_pt1 | contig 14961 bp, 31 predicted proteins | sample RVTome_10_FD_201361 | JGI IMG/M metagenome (GOLD analysis project Ga0299914, IMG submission 201361) | Soil microbial communities from uranium-contaminated site in the Upper Colorado River Basin, Wyoming, United States - RVT153D57 (version 2) ...
GCGGTGAAGCCGCGCCGGTAGAAAACAGCGTCTCTGCGAGCCCAGTAGAAAACACTGACTCAGAGAACCCGGTAACAGAAACCAATACCCCAGCAGTAGAGGCAGTTCCAGTTGTCGAGACCAGTGGTTCAGAGAACCCGGAGTAAGCCATGGCAGTCGCACATATCGGAGAAACCGGTAGCCTGAGTCTGGTCATAGAAAACAGAGAACTATCAGGTTCGGTCAATAACATAGAACTGACAACTGATACTGAGTTCTATGACTACGATGGTAGATATAGGTATGAGACGTACACCATTACCGCCGAGTTTGTTCCTGACAGCAATGGAATTGCCTACACAATTAAGGAACTACCAGTGAAGAAGATTGTTACTCATACCGCCGAAGTTGATTTGGACGAATACCGTTCGGATTTCGATGCGGAAGATATTCAAAAGGTTGTCAAAAAGGCACGCAAGCGTGCAGGCGCACCCAAGGGCGCGCAGTGGAATGTCAGTGACTTTCCCATCTTTAATAGGGATGCTCCGGTGCGTATTAAATTCCATTGGACCACGGAGGCCTGATAATTATGAGCGAGCCTACAGAGTACGCAGGAGACCCGGAGAGCGAGGAGTTTGACCCCTTTGCCCCCGAGAATATTCCCGTGTTGCAGTTCATCACCCTACAAAGGATTTATGACGCATTGATGTTAAACAATGTGTTTCAGGACTTTGACGCAACCAAGAAACTGCATGAGTTGCATAGTAACGGCAAATTACTGGGAACCTCACCGAACTGGGATGGAATCTTCGAGGGCGATAGCGATGGACCTAACTGAATCTGAACTGGCTAGGTTCTGGAAGAATGTAAATATTTCAGACGATTGCTGGGAATGGGGAAGCACCGAACGTCTGGGATACCGTCAAATGAGGGTGTCTGGAAAACACTTATATGTACACCGCATATCGTTTTTTCTTTACCATGGATACATTGACGAATCACTCATGGTTCGTCACACATGTGATAATCCTCGTTGTGTCAAACCTGCTCATCTTGTTCAGGGTAGTGCAAAATTAAACAGTGATGACAAGATGGAGCGAAATAGGCATAACTACAAGTTCAGTAACGAAGAAGTTGAAGAAATGAGAAAACTTCCAATGACTCCTACAGTATGTCGAGAGTTGGCAGAATCTACCGGCTCTTCCGTAAGCGCGATTAGACGCATGTTAAATGGAGAACAGTATGAGTGGGTTCCGGGTGCCGTTGAGGTTCCAAGGCAGCATACCGCCCACTCCTTGACCCCAGAAGAAGTTCAAGAAATACTGACAGCACTAGAGTCAGGAACATGGGGAATCAACAGGAGATTGGCTCAAAAATATGGAGTTAAAGAAGCGACAATCTCTCATATCAAAAAGGGTCGCCTAAAGTACAGCAATAACACACAATAATTTATAACTATTTACTGAGATAGTTTTTGATAATTCTGTTAGTGATGTATAAAACGAGTATCGCTGACGCTCTCTCGTTTTGGATAGTGCGCACCAAACACAAAACCCCCGGGGGTCCTACTCCCCGGGGGTTTTGTTACCTCACATCCATGGTGAGTGAATCAAGGCACTAGCCATGGAGGGTTTAACCTCATACTCGCGTTTGGCATCGCACTTGCGAGGTACTTCGATACCTACGCTAGCGTTACGCACTGCGACGATGTAACCCTCACGGTCACGTAGGGCAACCTGCCCTAGTGCGTTGTTGCAAGGGTTGCACGTCATGACGACGTATCCCGGGCGGTAGCATCCGACCATCGTCCTATCTACCTCACCCTCAAACAGACTAACGGGAGTGGTGCAGTGCGGGCACCTAGCGCTACCCATAAGGGCAATGGTCACCATGAGCGCGTATGCACGCATCTGGATACGGTCATCCTTGCCACGCTCAACCGAGCAGCAGGTGTCCCGGTCGCGGCACCAGCGAGTGGAGATAGTGGAGTAGGTCATGTCCCTAGTATGGGGCATGAAACCCCCGGGGGTCAACATAGTTAGGCATATCCACACGCCTAGTTTGGTATCACGTTCACACCATGAGCGTGTGTGTCAAGCCTGTATCCCTTAACCATATCGTTACCTACTAGCCCTAGGTGTGTGTGTGCACCCTAGTTAGGGATATGCCGTATGCCTACAGATGCCTCTCATATAGGCCTATCTCAGAGGCTACCCCCGTCTAGGGTGCGCCCCGTACCTATGCCCTGCCTGCATCCCCACAGAAGCGCTTAAAAACGTTTTCTGGTTTTGAGATGGGGCTTGACATAGGTACATCCTTCCTGTACCCGCGCGTGCCCGTGCGTGCGTGGAGGGTACAGGCTAGGTAGTTGAATAATCAACTAGACCAATATGCCGTTTCATCTTGCACGCCCTGCCCGATGTGTGTTCTAATTCTTCTACGGGGCAAACCGGCCCCAAGTACCTAGGAGATAATCATGGCTCGCAACGAAACCCTTCCCCTGTCCGGTGACATGCTGGCCCGTAGCATGTCCTACGCTTCCATCGTGGAGGGCTTCATGGATGGTAGCGGTTCCAGTGTGGAGTTCCACTACACTGCGCGGGATGGCTCGCAGAGTGACCGGTCCGCCGTGCCGGTCGAGATTGTCGGTACTCCCGGCACCACGACCTACGGTTTCAAGGGTGAGACCGAGAAGGGCCCGCGTACTTTCAACTTTCACTTGATGGGTTAATCCCCTAGGGGATGCCCTACGGGGCATCCCCTCCTACCCTCCTCCGAAAACCCCAAAGATAGGAAAGTCTAGTGAACAAGTACGGAAGCATGGAGTTGTACGTCGATGCTCGCACGCGGAAGCCTGCCAAGCCTGCCAAGCGTAGGTGGTTCCGGCAGAAGTGAGTAAGGCAAGCCTTCCCTAGCGGGAAGGTTTTGCTTTTGCTCCGATGGTTGAATATTCAACGACCCCCGGGGGTTCTTCGAACAAACGTTCGAACGGGTCAGGTTCGGATAGTTGAAAAATCAACTACCCAAAAACCTTGACTTTTGCCTGTCAAGGGGTTTCGCGATACAGGATGTAGTTGAAACCTCAACTACCTCGAAAAATCGAACATCTGCTCGAAAACAGGTAGTTGAAAAGTCAACTAGAAGTTTTTTCAGAAACTTGCCCGTTTTGGGGTGCAAGCCTCCCTAGGTGTGCTTTAATTGAGTCATCAGCAACCGCCAAGCCTAGGAGACACCATGCTTCACTCACTCGTTCAGAACTTCGGTTCCGCTAAGTCCTGCTTCTGTGGCTCGCACGTCGTCAAGTCCTACGTCTGCGACGCGAGCGGCGAGGTTATTGACATCGTTTTCAAGTGCGAGGTAACGATGTCGGTTATCGACCTGCAACTTCCCTGATTCTCCCTAGCGGGGGACAATCGTCCCCCGCTACCCTATAGCCTTGAAAGGGCAAACCATGCTTACTGTTCCCGCCAACGTGACCCGCACTCACCTTCCCCTGTCGTACGTTTCCGCAAACATCGTCCCGGTCGTCGTCATCATGAGCCTGTCGGCGGACGGAGAAGCACGCATGGACACAATCACTTGGCGCGAGGCTAGCAACGTGCACGATGCCGCTAACGCTCGCATGCGTGATGTGTGGACACACTTCGGGACCATTCTCGCAGTGTTGGAGGGTGAAGAGGACATCTCGACCAACGCGATGTCTCTCACGTTCTAGGCTCGCGGGGGAGGGCTTGACCCTCCCCCAAAAGTTTTTTGGGAATCTTTGGCCAAAGTCTTGCGCGGTTGCTGTCGCGTACGCTTTAATTGAGTCATCAGCCCGGAACACTCTCACCTAGGAGACACCATGACCTACATCGCGAACATCGACCCGAACTCCAACGTCGTTGCCGACATCTACGCCGCGCAGGACGTCGCAGACCGGACGATGCCGGGATGGTTCGAGGCCGAGCAGGCTGGCACTCGATTCCTCACCGAGCGTGACTTTCCCATCTATGACGACGAGGCGGACCGGTCGCGGGTCTCGAATGAGGATTGGGAACTGTTCGGCGCGTCGCGGTTCTGAGAAAAGGGTCGGCCCTACGGGGTCGGCCCTTTTTCTTGTGCCTGTAGTTGAATATTCAACTACCCCAGAATATCCGTTTTGAGCGTGTTTACCCCCAAAGTGGCACCCGTGCCCACTAGTGACCCGTAAGCCTCTCAGAATGGCTTAAAACGCTTCCTAGGCATGTTCTAGCGGGTCGCGCATGCTCGCACGCGCGAAGGCCTAGCGCATGTAGTTGAATCTTCAACATCGTTAGTCCACTGCTTTTGTGGACTAACCCCCGGGGGTTAGTTGAAAAGCGAACTAACCCCGAACGTGTGCGTGCGATTACGATACATACCACAAACACGGGGACATCGCACGATTAAGAGCAAGTGGTCTAGACACTGGGATATGGGGTTGACACACGGTGTGTATGGTGTAGTCTTATCACATGAACCCCACACAGGTAGCCAAGGCCCGTACCGCCCGCCTCGTCAAGGAGTCGCAGACCCCGGTCTGGTCCTCCTCCACTCCGGTTGACGACAACCACGAAGACTGATAGGATTCAGTCATGAAAGACAGCGCATTCCTCCCCAGTCTCCTTCCGCTCTCCTTGGTTGCGGGATTCCTCGCACACCTTTCCGGTTTCATCACCCTCTGAAAGAGGTTACCATGTTCTCCATCATCACTTCCATTCAGCACACCGCCAGCGGCACTCCCAAGGTTCTGGCAAAGGGCCACGGTCGCCAGAAGACCATTTCCTACGACCACTCCAAGAGCCATGAGGCCAACTACGGAGCAGCGGCAGGCGCTCTGCTCAACCTGCTCACGACCGACCTGCAACAGGCCAAGGTCAAGCACCCCTCGGGTGGTCAGCGTGTCCACATGGACTCCCTGTCGGACGCAGGCGGCAAGATGCGGTTCACCATCGACGTGTGACGGTCTGCTCCCTTCGGGGAGCGACCCCCGGGGGTCATATTACTGATAAGTAATATTGGTTTTGGTGTTGACTCTCACCCATTCATCAGTTAGGCTATAGCCATGAACTTCTTCGGAAACCTCGCCACCGCTGTCCTCCTGAACACGCTCAAGGTCGTCCTGTTCGGTGTTTTCGTGTGGTTCGTCTCCATTAACCATGACGTTGTGCAGGCTGAGCGTCCTGTCGTTGAGGAATCCCCCACCTACCTCATGCAGTTCTGTGAGGATGTGGCTGTGGGCGAACTTCCCGGTTCTGTCGTTGTGCAGAATGTCGGGGGTGGAACGTACATGAGCACCGATACCGCCGAAATCGGTAAGGCGCTCGATTCCGCCCTCGCCGGTAAGAACTGGAACGGCAAGCGCGTTATCGGATTCTGCTCGTGATTACCGAACGCGGCTGGATGGTCATATTCGCCCTAATGATGTTGACCGTCTTTTTGGTAGGAGTCTTGACAAACTGACCGGAAAGTTGGATACTTAGTTATGACCAAGAGGACAGCAACCATCATCGTCATCCGGCTCCCCCTAGCATCGGCTGCGGACGCATTGAGAAGCATCGGCGCTAAGTCTGCCTCTGAGTCCGTTGACTCATTCCAAAAGAGCCTGCGATAGGGCCGGGGGCGACCCCCGGGGGTCGTTGAAAAAGTAACTACTTTTTGGTTGGTGCAAACCCCTTGATGTGTGTTACGATTGGTGCACACCAAGAGAGGGAATCCGAAACCCTCCCAAGTCAAAGGACTTCATCATGGCCGTCACCAAGGTTGCTCAGCACTACACCCCCTCGCTCAATATCTCCATCACCAAGAAGGGTGGCCGCATCACCAAGGTCACGTCTTGGACCACCGGCATCCCCGGTTCGACTCACCGCGAAACCGCTTGACAAACAGCCCTTAGGGGCGTAGTCTAGTCTTGTTGGTGGGGGAGAATCCGCAGTAAGTCCAAAAAGCATCGGTAAGCCTTCGGGTCAGAATCCGTATAAGTCAGAGTGCAACGGTATCCCCCACCTAACAACTAAATACTTGAGCAGGGGCACACGCGCCCTAGTGTCTGTACCGGCCTCTCCACGGAAGCAAATGGTCGTATTCCCGGGAAAGCCTGTCCCTGCTCTTGCGCTTACCCCGTACTGTTGAAACACCCGGACAAGTTCCGGCTAGTCAACAGTACGGGGTAGTTTCAATTTGAACGACCCCCGGGGGTCTGTCCAGCATGTGGACAGGGGTTGCGAAGTCCTTTACGATGGTCTAGTCTTAAGACATGTTCATCGTAAGCATTAACAAGGGCCAGACCGTCAAGGTCGTTCACGTTTCCGGCATTCGTGGGGAGGTTTCGCACGACCTCATTGCAGGTTTTGCCATGCAGGCTGCTGGGGAAAACCCTGACCGCCTCTTCGATTGGACGATTGAGCCGTACGGCACTCCGATGTCTGGCGCGACTGTCTACCTCTACACCGCTTAACGGTTAGGCCTCCGGGCCGACCCCCGGGGGTCGGTAAAGCATTAACCCCCTGTCTCATACTTTAAGACGGTGTTGCGCAAACACCCCAATTGCCGTAAGGTTACACCCATGACCAACACACTTCACGCCCACGTTTCCACCGCCTCTGCTGACTGCGATGGCCCGATGTACCGCGAGTACGTTCAGGAGATGAACGACGACGAGCGCTGCAATGACGAGTATGGCGACCTCGTTTTCAAGGAGCGCATTCTCGGTAACCACGTTTCGTTCCACTCCGAGTTTGGAGTGGATGTCAAGGTCTCGGCAGAGGGCTTTGTCACGAATGAGCAGACCGACGAGGGTTACCGGTCCGCCGATGTTACGTGGTGCGAGGACGAGGCGTGCGACCCGAACTCCTACAGCCAGCGCGACGTGTTCGCAGAGCAGATGGGATACTGATATGTCAGAGAGGGAAGAGCCTAAGCCCGATGAGGTCGAGGAATTCATTGATTCTCATTTCGTGTTCATCTCCATCGGGTAACCCCCGAAGGGGGTGACCCCCGGGGGTTGTTCAAAATTCAACTACCCACAACCCCCTTGTATATCCCTTTAAGATGGTGTAGACTCAAACCATGAGATGCGAAGACTACCCGTGCTGTGGACACACCAACGACGACCCTTGCGGTCCCCAGTGGTACGACGCTCCCGATGCGTTCGATACCACAAAGAACCCTCACGCACTCTGCGACCATGAGAATGGCGATTGTGACGTTGAGCCCGAAGAGGCCCACGAGTACGACTACGACGACCTCAACTCGTTCGACGTGCCGTGGTGCTACGGTTGTGACGGTTACGCCGTCTGCGGCGCGCATGAGCCCGATGGCGCTCCCGTTCACCAGTGGGAGGTAACTACTCCTCCTGAGGTCTACATGAATGAGGATTCATGGCTTGATGGTTCCTACGAGGAGTAAGGGAAAGGGCCTACCCGGCCCCGACCCCCGGGGGTCGGTATCGACAGGAAACTCGTTTACGAAGGGCCTTGCAAACACCGGGCCAGTCATGTTAGGATAACGCTATGAGAATCCACGGAGACCACATCATGACCGGTGACATCTACGCTGCCGCTGCTCTGGCACGTGTCACCCTTGACCGGACCACAATGCACAACTCCCGCAGCCGGGGGCAGGCATTCGACATCACCCTGCAAGGCGAGTCCCGACGCCACCAGAACGGTGGAGATGGCATGGCTGCCACGTGGGACCAGTGGGGAGTTTTCCTCAACTACCTGTTCGAGCGTGACTCCACGCTCACCATTCCTCGCGTGTACGAAAACGCAAACGAGTTCTTCTACAAGACAGATGGTCGTTTCGAAGAGGGATGGCCCGAGGATGCACACGGAGACCACAAATTCGAGTACGCGGGAACCCCGTACACGCAGGCGTGCAAGAAGTGCACGGCTGTCGCCCGCTGGCAATAAGGGAAAGGGCCTCACGGCCCGGACCCCCGGGGGTCGGTAGTGCATAACCCCCTGTCTCAGTATTTAAGATGGGAGTATGAAACACGGGGATTCTACTGTACACTCAAGACATGAAGACGAACCGCAGGGACCAGACGCCCAAGGACAAGTTGAACTCTCGCGCTCGCGCAGAGGTTGACCGTGCCCGCTCCAACGCAGGCCAGCCCCACAAGTTGGCAACCGACTACCGCCGCAAGCCCAAGCACCCGAAGAAGGGATGGGAGTAATGTACTTCCACACTGACAATCCGGACACCATCGAGGTTCTGGCTTTTGCCTTGAGTGTCGCACACCAGCAGGAGAAGCGCGTTCGCCTCAACGTGGACGCGCAGGGAAACCTCATCTACAAGATTGGTGAGGGCATCTGGTCGATTCCCATGGAGTCAACGGAAGACCCGTACCGCGACGTTGCCATGTATGACGAAATGGTCGTCAGCGCCGAGATGGTCAAGGAGGAAGACCTCCTTACCGCATTCGGTAACGCTCGGGTGTCCGATGCAGTGCCCTACTCGGACTTCTACACGCAAATCACCTTCGTCACTCGTGACCCCAAGAGTGGATTGGAAGAGGTCGGCTTTGTCAAGTTGTCCGATTGCGCTTCGGTCTCCATCCGGAGGAGCATCTGATGCGCTCGCTAGTCATCATCGAGATTGAGCACGCCGACGACGACACTGACGAGGTCGAGAACATCACGGAGGCAATCGACAACGGAGCGTTTACCGCTTGGATTGGCGTAGAGGTCAATGACTACGCCGTCCGGGTAGACCTTCCCGACTGCTTCAAACTCGCATAGCGGTTTCTCCCCTCCGGGGGAGCGACCCCCGGGGGTCGCTTTTGGCTTGTCAATAGCCTGTCCATATATTGGACTCTTGCGCATCGCCTCCCAATCCTGTAAGGTGTCCCTATGACCAACATTTCGTATGTCGATAACATCCTGTCTGTGCTCGATATGGCTTCTCCTGACATCGTCGCGGACGGTATTTCGTGGTACCCTCGCGCACATCGGTTTGCCCTTTCCTTTGGCGATGATATTGTGCGTGCGTCTGCTATCATTGCCGTACTTTCCCCTAACACGTCATGGACTGCCAATATGACGTTTGCCAAAAAGGCCTATGCTAATGGCAACGGCGTCGGTATGGGATTCCCTGACAAGGTGCAAAAGGTTAACCGTCTGTTTCTAGGCGAGAATCCTTTCGACGTTGTCAGCGGTCCTAAGGTTACGGCATTCTTCAACCGTATTCTTAATCCGGAATGTGATGTCACCGTTCCCGTTATTGACCGTCACGCACAAGACATTGCCGATGGTGCTAAGGCATTTTCGCGTAAGGCACCTAAGGGTAAGTCATATGACGAATATGCCGACGCTTACATCGTTGCCGCCAAGTTGGCAGGCTTTACCTCTCACGCATTGCAAGCCATTACTTGGACGCAATGGCGGGAAATGCACAACATCAATGTATGACTTGGATGAAACGCCAGTCACGTATTGGCTAGTCGATAACGGTCTATACCCTATTGATAAAGAATATGCAGAATTAGGGGAGACGGAAGGATGGCTGGTCTACCGCCGAACTCTATTCCGAAATGGAATACATGAAATGCAATTCGACTTTCGACCAAGATAGGTCGGCCCTACGGGGCCGACCCCCGGGGGTCGTTTAAAACCGTACTACATCCAGCATATGAGATGGGGGTTGTGCTCAACGGGCGGTAGGTCTAGTCTAGAGACATGAAGGTAATCGAAACAGTCCAGTCCACCCTGTCGCCCAATGACCCTCCGGTGGACATCATCTACGCACGCGACACTGACGCCATCGGCGTAATGGTGTGTGTGGCTCAGATTCTCGACAAGGCCAATTCCGACCCGGCTTACGTCAAGTCCCTCTCTATTCGAATCGAGATGTGATATGTCTTTCCACGACGAGACCATGCCCGAGGATGTCTCAGACCGTGAAGCCTTCATGCTTGAGCGTCACGAGCCCGTCTGCTGTGTCGGTTATCCGATGGATGACGAGGGCCAGTGCACACGTCAAGACTGTACTGCCTACTCGGATGAGGTTTACCGTATGGCTCAGGCCTATGGTGAGGCTCCTCTCGACCCCGATGACGGTTACTACTACTCCGGTACCGGCGAATGGTCCGGAGACGACTCCTACATCGACTACCTCAACAACTCTTAAGGAGAATGTCATGGCTAAGAAGCCCCAGAACGCTGATATCTACGAGTACCTCGAAAACGGGGGAAGCGTCCAGAACGACATCATGGATATGTCCATGGACGAGATGGAGGACTACTTTGGGGACATGGACCCCTGTGCCTTCCTGTAGAACGGGCTACCGCGAAAGCGGTGACCCCCGGGGGTCTTCGAACATGCGTTCGAAGACCGTTGGTGTATCAACATATGAGACAGGGGTAGACACACCCCGTTATCAAGCGTAGATTGTACCTAAGACCTGAGGAGGTTCGAATGAAGCCCAAGGAATGGCTCAAGGCCAACGGCCACATCCCCGACGCCAATGTGCGCGGACGCATGTCGCGTGAGCACAAAGCGCTCATTGAGCAGGCGGTTGCCGATGGCGTTGTCATCGACGGATATGAGGTAGTTAAGGCCAAGCCTGCTACCTCTGCCAAGCCTGCTACCGCTCCGAGTGTTGAGCGTGTCGCCGGTAGCGGTGCAAAGGTCATTGCTGACATCGGTGAGCCTTACCGCGATGAGCGCAAGGTTTCGGCCTATTGGGTCAAGGGCGGCAAGAATCTCTCCATCGGTATGCGTACCGTGGATGAGAACTGCGGCAACTCGCTGACCTACTGCTTTTGCCCGAATCCTCGTGTCAGAGTTCTTGACAACGATGGTCCGGTCATGGTACTGTTCAAGCCAGTCACCTGAGAGGAGACCTGTGATGAATGCTTGAGGTTTTCGCATACCTGCTAGTCGCAACAGTCTGCGCACCGTTCGTGCTCGCTTTTCTTATGGGTAGTGGTATCATCCTGACATTCGTGGCAGGATGCGTTCTAATCCCCTACTCCCTGTTTTGCTCAAAGTTCAAAGACAACTGAAAACTTCTTCTGGAAAACGCTTGACAGTAACCTAAACCAGATGTTAAGGTTACTACATCAAACCAACCGGGAACTCTCCCACACACAGAATCGAGACTCACATGTCGAAGCCCACCATTACCGCCGCTGCCCTCCGCACCTTCATGAACGCCGACCCGAAGCGCCTCGCGGCCATCTCGGACAAGGCCCGCAAGACGGTCGAGTTCGACTCCGAGGGTCGCGCCCCGAAGGGCCGCATCCACGCCGAGGCCGTCGCGTTCCACAACAAGCGTCGGAAGGTCCAGTACGTGACCGGCACGACCAAGGAGGCCACCGAGACCGCCAAGGCCGAGGCCAAGGCTGCCCGTGAGGCTGCTCTCGCCGCTGGCGTCGAGGTCGGCAAGCGTGGCCCGCTCTCCAAGGCTGCCAAGGCCGTCCTGAGCGTCCCGAAGGTCTGACCCTTCACAACTGCGGACCCTCTGCCCACATCGGGTAGGGGGTCCGTTTGTTTGTCCGGAACGGACCCCCGGGGGTCGTTTCAGTATGTGAGACGGGGGTAGGCAAGGCCTTGATACTCGTCTACACTAAGAACATAACCCACCGAGCAAAGGAAAAAAGAAATGGCTACCTCCCTTCACTTCAAGACTTCCGCCAAGAACCTCGCCGCTGCGGCTGAGCGTGCTGGCATCGTGCTCGACGTTTACACCCTTCTCAACCTCACCGACCAGTTGGTCACGTCTCGTCTGAACTTCGATGAGCACGCACAGGAGAGGGCTTCCACGAACTACGCCGAGGCGCTGGTCCAGTCGGCTCTCGGTTCCGGCGAGTGCATGCGCTTCATGCGTCTGCACCAGAAGATTAACGCAATCAAGGAGTTGCGTTCAATCACCGGGTGTGGTCTCAGGGAGGCCAAGGACGCGGTTGAGGACCACCGTGTCATCACCGCCACTGGTTTCGAGGTCTCGGCCTACTGATTCTCAGGTTACCGCGAAAGCGGTGACCCCCGGGGGTCGGCGGTAGTTGAAAAAGTAATCATTGACATTCCCCATAAGGGGTGTATACTCATACTATGAACACCAACCAGAGACTCATCGCTCCCTCTGCCATGGTGAGCGCCATTGTCATCAACTACGTCTGCCATAAGACTGGCCGTCCCACGCTTTGCTCAAACACCCGTACGACCGTCCACACTGAGAAGTTGGTCGGTAAGGTTCTGGTCGCTGGTGCATGGGGAGCGTTCAATATCTGGTTCATGCCACATCTTCTTGCTGGAAAGAATCAGCACCACGTGTTGACATCTGCCTAATCCATCGACTACACTCATACTACAAGCCACCAACCAAGGAGTTAGTTATGACCGTCATCGACACGCCCGAGGGCATCAACATGTGGGTTCTGCTTTCCCGTCGTCACCAGATTCAGTTGCACCTTAAGGGGTTGGCTGTCAAGGGTCTGGTCGCCTGCCTCAAGCGTGAGTTCCCTGAGGTCAAGGGTCGCACTGCCAAGGACTTCATCGTTCCCGTCGAGCACGCCATCTCTCAGGCGGGTGGAGATGTTGACTACAAGTTGGTCAACGTGCACGTCATGCTTTCCCGTGGTGGTCTGTTCTTCGACCGGGGTATCTTCGAGTCGATGGATGCCGCTGGCACTCCCGAGAATCGGGAACTGTTCGCCAAGGGTCTCCTTGAGGTTGTCCTGACCATGGAGGAGCCCCGAGAGCCGAACGGGGAAACATTCGTCAGCGAGTGAGCCGTGAGCCCCTGACCTTCGGGTTGGGGGTTTTTCGGTTTGGACCCCCGGGGGTCGCTTACCCAAAACTAAAATACTACCTTTTACGAAAGGGTTATGAAAAACACGGGGATATCCCTTTACGAAAGGTTTTGTAAAATCACGGGGATTTATGTCTTTTACGAAAGGTCTGGTGAAATCACGGGGATGTTTGTCATTTTTAACCTTATGTTAGATACCTCGTAAGATAAGGATAGTGGTGTAGCCTTGTGTTAGAGATGTATAGTATAAGGGGATACCATCCCGGGCTACCGCCCGGTTGGGCCGGTAGGCCCAAGTAGTCAATATCCATATAGAGAACACAAAGAACCCCCTATCACCTAAGATAGGGGGCTTTTCGCTGTTTTATGTAGTTTTGTCAGTATTTTTGGTAATAATTGTACGATTTGTACAGGTTTTGGGGCATTTTTAGGTGTTTTTTGTTTGTTTTTGGGTAAAAAAGTCGATTATTGTATACCCCTCTATTCAACACTTACCTAACTCTCTTTTAGTAAGTAACCTTATAGTCACATGTTGTAACATTTATCAGTGTACAACTGTACTCTCAACAGCCTTGTCTATCCTGTTATTAGAGGGTGTATCCACTCTCGCTCAGACCAAGGCTGGTGCGGTACGCAATATCTGACACGTCTTGAAGTTTGACGATGACCTTATTGTATAGGTCTACCAAACCCTGTTGGCTTTCCTTGTTTGAATGGAAATCACTCAAATTCATTACTTCCCAGTAGTACCTGTTAGACTCTACTCGGTATAGATAGGTGTATAGGGTATTAAGAGTAGATATGTCTGCCTTCGGCTGTACCGGCCCTTCGGGCGCGGTGTCATCCTTGATATCCACATACAGGCCCTCTACGACCTCGATTGCCTTATCGACATACGTGTCAGCAACATCCACGAATGCACCAACGGCACCAATAAGGTCAAGGACGACATCCTTGCCCTTCTTAACCTGCTCGCGCTCGTCTGGCGTCATGTCACTAATACGCTGATAGAAGCCCTCCACGAAGGCATCCTTAAACTTGTTCACGTCCACTGTGTGGCTCCTTAAAAATAATAGTTGACCGGTTTATCGACCGGATTTTCTTGGACCGGAAAAACGGACCAGATTTTTGTTGACCGGAAAATCACAGATGTCCTGCGTAGACATCCATGGTCGGTCCTACCTGCTCCTTGGCCCACTGATGGCTGTAATGGTTCTCAGGCCACACAATTTTCCAATTACGAGGAAGGAATGTCGGCTCTGGAATAGTGCCCACCTGTCGTGCCATGTCCTGCCAAGTCTTGCCATGCCCGTCACCACTGCACCAGCCCGCAGTCGCGTGGCACAGTTCATGCAGAAGAATAATAAGCATTTCGTCCTCATACAGATGAGGAAGATAGTCAGCATTGAAACGAACGCCCGACGCAAACTCATTTATCTTGTCAAGGTAATGCCATTTTAGGTCAGGATTAGAGGAGAAGTCACAATGAGCAATAGCCCCATCGGCAAAGATACCAGTCTCGGGGGAGCGCACACCGAATGACAGTGGGCGTTGGTAGTCGAAGAAGTCAAATACCTCACGACGGAGCGAGCGGAACATGTTATATGCTTCCGTGGGCGTATAGCCGACCTTCATCTGTGACTCCTTGCTTAGTAGGTGTGGGTACAGCCTAGCATATGTAGTCAGTCGTGCCTAGACTCTAGACCGGAAATTCGTCTGGACCACCGGGAGGATAGCCCTTTAGGTTCTTCATACCCATACGTAGGACGATGGCTGCCAAGGCTACCGCCCCGTTCTTCTCATAGTGGGTAATATCGAATTTGGCATGCAGAGGATGACCCTCATTGTTACGATAGAACAATTGACATTCGTAGTGATTCATGCCATCAAACACGGCGGTAGTTCGTACCGCTTCCCAGTAGCCAACAGCAATGCTGTTAACTTCAATCTTACCGTGTAGCATATATACTCCCTAAGATGGGTCCATTAGTTTGACATAGTCGTGGACCTTGACTACCTCCATACCGGCACGCTCATGTGCCCAGTATTCGGCAATGGGATTTATAGGCCCGAGTCTATCTCTTTTAATGGAGATGCTGAACTCTGGGTATATGCCTGTACTGTGCGAGTCGAGTAGTCCTACTGTACCGCTAGGCTTCCACATTCGATGCCAAGGCAAATATTGGCCTGCCTTACGCCTCTCGTCAACAAGCGACCAGAAAATC
>Ga0299914_10001656_pt1 | contig 14960 bp, 13 predicted proteins | sample RVTome_10_FD_201361 | JGI IMG/M metagenome (GOLD analysis project Ga0299914, IMG submission 201361) | Soil microbial communities from uranium-contaminated site in the Upper Colorado River Basin, Wyoming, United States - RVT153D57 (version 2) ...
CCCGGGCGCGCGGGGAGAGCCGAAGGACGTCCGCGCGGCCGAGAACTCCGAGCGGATCACGGTCGCCTGGCGCTCCGGCGCGGTGGCCGTCGAGGGAGCCGCGGAGGCGACGGCGACCGGCATCAGGCCGGCGGCGAGGGCCGCGAGGGCAAGGGCCCAGCGGCGCGTCGTGCGCGAGGGGCGAATGGGCACGTTGTGGGCTGCGGCGCACGTGGCGCCCGTATCGGCACCACCTGCGCGCGGCATGAACCCTACGGAAACCTCCCACCCGCGTCTACGCCCCGCGGCTCAGGTGGCCCGCCGGGGCTGCCGACCTCCTCGGGGATGAGCGGGCGTTCCTGGCGCACCTGGGTCGTGGTCACCGCGGCGGTGGCCGTGCTGGCCGCGGTCGTCGCCGTCCCGTTCCTGGTCGACCGGCCCGCCGACGGGCCGGCGGCCGACGCCGGGACGACCACCGCGACGGTCCCCGCCCCCGTCCCCCGTCCGCCCGCCGACGCGCCGCAGCGCCGCCTCGCTCCGCCGGCGCGGGGCGTCTACCTGGGCGTCTCGAACGCGGCCCTGCCCCGCGAGCCGGGGGCGATCCGGCGCTGGAGCGCGGCCCACGGCGTGCGGCCGAGGATCGTGAACTGGTTCCAGCAGTGGCTGAGCGGCGAGCGCGCCTTCCGCGCCGACTGGGCGGCCCGGGTCGCCCGCCAGGGCGCCGTCCCGATGATCACCTGGGAGCCGTGGTACGCCCCCGCCGGAGAGCGGCGCACCGAGGTCCAGCCCGACATCTCGCTCGCGCGCATCGCCGACGGCGACCACGACCGCTACGTGCGCTCGTTCGCGCGCCAGGTGGCCGCCTACAAGAACCCGGTCCTCATTCGCCTGATGCACGAGATGAACGGCTTCTGGTACCCGTGGGGCGTCGGCGTCAACGGGAACCAGCCGGGCGACTACGTCCGCGCCTGGCGGCACGTGCACCGCATCTTCGCGGCCGAGGGCGCCCGCAACGTGAGCTGGATCTGGTCGATCAACAACCTCGAGGGGCCCGAGGGCGAGCACACCGACATCGCGCGCAACTACCCCGGTCCGCGCTACGTGGACTGGGTCGCCACCAGCGGGTTCAACTGGGGCTCCGCCTACGAGTGGAGCGGCTGGCGGGCCGCCGACCCGCTCTACCGCGGCACGTACCGGGCCCTGTCGCGCTTCCGCAAGCCGATCATGATCTCCGAGATCGGCACCACGAGCCTCGGCGGCGACCCCGAGGCCTGGATCGTCGACACGCTCGCGCGCCTGCGGATCGCCTACCCGCAGCTGCGGGCGGTCGTCTGGTACGACGACGTCGACGCCGCCGGCCTCGACTTCCGCCTGCGCGGGCCCACCCAGCGGGCGCTGTCGCGGGAGGCGGCCATCGGCCGCCGCTGGCTGCATGCGCCGCGGGTCGTGGACCTGCCCCCGGACTGACGCGGCACTACCCGGACGGGCTTCGCACCGCGGGCGGGGGCGTCTGCTCGCCCTCCGCGTCGCGCGTGGCCCAGAGCGAGGCCATCACGGCGACGCCGAGCACGACCACCACGGCGCCGAGCGTCATCCAGACCGGCGGGTGGTAGACGTCGCTGGTCAGCATCTTGAGCCCGACCAGGCCGAGGACGACCGCCAGGCCGTAGTTCAGGTACTGGAAGCGGCTGAGGGCGCCGACGATCACGAAGTACGCCGCGCGCAGCCCCATCACCGCGAAGATGTTCGCCGCCAGCACGATGAACGCCTCGTCGGTGATCGCGAAGATCGCCGGGATGGAGTCGACGGCGAAGACCACGTCGGTGCTCGCGATCACGAGCAGCACCGCGAAGATCGGCGTGGCCATGCGCCGGCCCGCCTCGTGGACGAAGACCCGGTGCCCCCGGTAGCCGTCCGTGCTCGGCACGAACCGCCGCACCAGCAGCAGGAGCTTGTTCTTGCTCGGGTCGACCTGCTCGCCGGTGCTGCGGGCCAGCCGCCAGGCGGTGAAGATCAGGAACGCGCCGAAGATGTAGATCACCCAGTGCGCGGCGCCCAGCGCCGCGGCGCCGATCGCGATGAAGATGCCGCGGAAGACCAGCGCCCCGAGCACGCCGTACAGCAGGATCCGCGGCTGCAGGTCCTTGGGGACCGCGAAGTAGGCGAAGATGACCGCGAAGACGAACAGGTTGTCGATCGACAGGCTCCACTCGACGAGGTAGCCCGCCACGTACTCGCCGGCCGCGGTGCCGCCCTGGAGCCAGGCCATGACCGCGGTGAAGCCCAGCCCGAGGGCGATCCAGGCCACGCTCCAGACCGCGGCCTTGCGGACCGGGACCTCCTTGTCGCCGCGCGCGAAGACCAGCAGGTCGATCGTCGCCAGCACGGGGACGGCGGCGATGAGGGCGACCCAGGCCCAGATCGGTGGTTCCACGAGGCACGACTCCTTCGACGCGGATCTGCTTCCGGACGCCGAAGGTCTCTCCCGCCCCGTCCCGCGGGGCCGACGTCACCGGGCCGCGCGGCCGTCGTGACGATGACGTCGTTTGGGGATACTCCCCTTGCGGTTCGCCGAAGGGTAGCCGATCAGCGCCTGCGGGCCCGGGTCCTCCCGGCGGGCGCGTTGTCGTAGCGCAGCGCGATCGCGGCCTCGGGGCCGGCCGAGCGGAACGTGAGGCTCTCCTCGAGGTAGAGGCGCACGGTCTCGTCGTCGTGGCCGAGGTAGCCGATCGACGCGTCCTGGCCCACGTGGAGCTCGAAGTCGTCGCCGCGCTGGCTCATGACCACGGCGCCGTCGACGGCGGGCGCCCAGACGACCGGCCCCTCGACGATCAGGCGCAGGTGCTCGAGCACCGGGTAGCCGCCGTGCTGGGTGGTCTCGATGACCCCCGTGTAGCAGCGCGGCCCCAGCGCGAGCGCGTAGGGGCCCGAGACGCCCGCCCGCTTGAGCGTCTCCAGCGCCGACGCGACGTAGTTCGGGTACTTGTCGTAGTCGGTGTTGATCGTGACGGGGTCGTGGGGCGAGGTCTCCACGATGCCGCGCACGCCCGCGCCCGGGAAGCCGTTGAAGACCAGGCGGTCCTCGGCCAGGGCGGCGCGGCGGGCCGCGTCGATCACGGGGTCCCAGTCGGCGTCGGGCGCGCCGCGGTCGACCGCCTCGATCTCGGCGCGGGCGACCTCGAAGGGGGTGCGCAGCTCGACGAGCGGCTGCACCAGGCGCAGGCGGCTCTCGACGCCCTCCGCCGGGCCGTCCGCCGCGTCGGTGGCGCGGCCGAGGTCGAGCGCCGAGCGCTCCCACCCGTGCGGGCCGGAGAAGTCCACCAGCCTGCGGGCGGTGAGGAAGTGGCGCAGCGCCCGCCGGGCCTCCTCCTCGATCTGGCCCCACGCGCGGTCGGTGACGGGAGCGAGCCCGCGAAGGAGGTGGTTCATCGCAGGCTCCCGATGCCGAGGCTGCCGTCGCCGGGCCCGCCGCCGCCCTGCTCCTCGCCCTCGACGACCTCCTCGATGCCGACGATCGAGCCGTCGGTGAACAGGTACTCGCGAAGGTGCTCGTCGAGCACGGGGTCCCGGCGGCGCAACCACTCGAGGCTCATCGCCGCGTGCTCGGTCTCCTCGTCGCGGTTGTGCTCGAGGACGGCGGCGAGCTCCGGGTCGCCGGCGGCGTCGATGCGCTGCTGGTACCAGTCCATGGCCTCCAGCTCCTCCATCAGGGACACGAGCCCCCGGTGCCGGTCGAGCGTCCCCGGGCTCAGGTCCTCCCTGGCCTCGTGCAGCCCCATGCTGGAGTCCGCCATCGCGCCCCTCCCCCGCTCGTGGTTGTCCTACTCGTCGTCGTCCGACCGCGCCTCGGCGGGCCCCTCGGCCAGCCGGACGCGGTCGCCGTCGACGACGAGCGTCGCCGACAGCACCTCCCACTGGCGCGCGAGCCGCGCCATCACCAGGTCGACCCGACCCACCCCGTCGGGGCCGCCCACCGGCACGATCAGGTTCGCCTGCGCCGGCCCGGAGCCGCTCGGGACCTCGCCCTCGGGCCGGCCGACGTCCACCGGGTGCCCCACCCACTCGAGCACCGCCGGGTGCCGGGCGACGAAGCGCTCGGCCGCCCCCGCGGCGTCGCGCCCGCGCCGGCGCCAGCTCACGACGACGATCCACGCCACGGCCGCGAGGAACACGTAGGCGAAGACGCCGCCGACGATCGACAGCGTCTCCTGCGAGATGCCCGTGCGCCGGAAGGTGAAGGCCACGATCGCGAACGCGCCGAAGAGCGCCGCCCCGACGATCAGCACCATGCGCGAGGTGCCGCTCGGGAGCTTCATGCCGCCGCCCAGAGCTCGGCCAGGCGGGCGAGCGTCTCGCGGTAGCGCCGGAAGGCCTCGTCGGGCCCGAGCAGCGCCAGGCTCTCGTAGATCCCGGTGGACACGACGCTGCCGGTGATCGCGATGCGCTGGGGCTCGAGGAAGTCGCGCGCCGCCTCGCCCATCACGTGCAGCTGGTCCTGCAGGGCGTCCTTGACCGCCTCGGCCGTGAACTCGGGCAGCGACTCCAGCCGGCCCAGGCCGCCCCCGATGACCTGGATCGAGTGCTTGACGTCCCGGGTGAGCACCTCCCAGGCCTCCGGCTCGATCTCGAGGGGGCGAAAGAGCCATCCGGCCAGGTCGTCGTACTCGGCCAGCGTGCTGAGCTTGCGCTTGACGAGCGGGGCGCTCGCGCGCACGAGCTCCTCGGCGCCGGGGCCGCGCTCGTCGATGTCGCCGGTCTTGCGCAGGTAGCCGACCAGCGCCTCCTCGAACTCGGCGTTCGACATCAGGCGCATGTGGCGGCCGTTCATCACCTTGAGCTTGGTGAGGTCGAAGACGGCCGGGCTCTTCGAGACCCGCCCGATCGAGAATTTGGCGATCAGCTCGTCCACGGTGAACATCGTGGTCTTGTCGTCGAAGCTCCAGCCGAGCAGCGCGAGGGCGTTGACGACCGCGCGCGGCAGGTAGCCGGCCTCCTCGAGGTCCTCGACCGAGGCCGCGCCGTGGCGCTTGCTGAGGCGCTTCTTGTCGGGCCCGAGGATCAGCGGGATGTGCGCGTAGTCCGGCGTGGCGCCGCCGAGCGCCCGGATCACCATCATCTGCTTGGGCGTGTTGGAGATGTGGTCCTCGCCGCGGATGACATGGGTGATCCCCATCTCGAGGTCGTCCACCGCGGCGGCGAGGTTGTAGGTCGGCGTGCCGTCCGAGCGGGCGACGACGAAGTCCTCGACCTGGGCGTGGTCGAAGGTCACCGTGCCGCGGACGTAGTCCTCGATGACCGTCTGCCCCGGGACCTCCACCGCGAAGCGCCACACCGGGCGCCGGCCGGCCGCCTCGAGCTCGGCGATCTGCGCCGGGTCGCGGTCGCGCCTGCCGCGCACCACGGGGGCGCGCCGGTCGGCGCGGGCCGCGGCCCGCTGGGCCTCGAGCTCCTCGTCGCTCTCGTAGGCCGGATAGACCGCCCCGGCCTCGCGCAGGCCGGCGATGGCGGCCGCGTAGACGTCGTCGCGCTCGCTCTGGCGCAGGGGCCCCTCGTCCCAGTCGAGCCCGAGCCAGGTGAGGCAGCGCAGGATCTCGGCCTCGCTCTCGGGGGTCGAGCGCTGCCGGTCGGTGTCCTCGAGGCGCAGGACGAAGCTGCCCTGGGTGTGGCGGGCGATCAGCCAGTTGAACAGCGCCGTCCGGGCCCCGCCGACATGCAGGCTCCCGGTCGGGCTCGGCGCGAAGCGCACGCGCGCAGGACCGGCCACCTCGGGTCTCTCCCTCGCCATGCCGCTTAGGATACCGACGTGCGATTCGGCGCCCACGTCTCCTCCTCCGGCGGGATCAGCAGCGCGATCGGCAGGGGGACCGACCTCGGCTGCGACAGCCTGCAGGTCTTCACCCACAACCCGCGCACATGGCGGCCGATCAGGCACACGCCCGAGGAGATCGCCGCCTTTCGCGCCGGCGCGAAGGACGCCGGGATGACCCCGCTGGTCAGCCACGGCCTCTACCTCATCAACCTCGGCGCGCCCGACCGCGAGGTGCCCACCGGGCCGCCCGGCAAGCCCGCGGTGGCGACCCGCAACATCTACCGCAGCTCGATCGAGAGCCTGGTGCAGCACCTGACCGTCGGGGAGGCCCTCGGCCTGGCGGGCGTGGTCCTGCACGTGGGCTCCTCGAAGGGCTCGAGCCAGGACGAGGCGATCGGGCGCATCGGCGCCGGCATCGCGGAGGCCCTCGAGGCCGCGCCCGGCGGGTGCTGCGTCTTCCTCGAGAACACGGCCGGCGCCGGCGACACGATCGGGCGCACCTTCGCGCAGCTGCGCGCGGTGGCCGACGCGGTCGGGCGCCCCGAGCGCCTGGCCTTCTGCCTGGACACCCAGCACCTGTTCGCGTCGGGCTACCCGGTCCACGAGGAGGGCGGGATCGACCGGGTGCTCGAGGACTTCGACCGGGTCGTCGGCATCGACCGGCTGCGCTGCCTGCACCTCAACGACTCCAAGACCGGCTTCGGCTCCAACCGCGACCGTCACGAGAACCTGGGCGACGGGGCGATCGGCGAGGACGGGATGCGCCGCATCCTCGGCGCCCCCGCGCTGCAGGGCCTGCCCGTCGTCCTCGAGGTCCCGGGCCTCGAGGGGAAGGGGCCCGACCCCGAGAACATGGCGCGGGCCCGGCGCCTGCACGAGGAGGGCCTGGCCGCCCGCTGACCCGGCCGTGACGATCGTCCGCCGGGGCGGCGACGAACGGTCAACTTCTCGTGGGAGCTGTCGATCCCCCGGGTATGCGCCCGCGCCCGATCGCCACCGCGGCCCTCGCGTCGATCGCGGCCGTCCTCGCCGTCGGCCTGGCGGCCCCCGGGCTCGCCGGCCGCATCGCCGTGGCCGAGTGGGGACAGGCCCTGGCCGAGGCCGCCGGGGCCGCGGCCTGCGCGGCGGCGGCGGCGCACACCCGCGGGCGCGCCCGCCTGGTCTGGTCGCTGTTCGCCGCGGGCCTCGGCATCTGGGCCGTCACCGACGCGGCGCTGGCGCTCACCACGCTCGTCGGCGTCGAGGTGCCGGAGGTCAGCGCCTTCGACGCCGGCTGGCTCGCCTTCTACGTCCCCATGCTCTGGGCCGTGCTGATCCTCTACGGGCGGATGCGCCCCGAGCGCGGCTGGCAGGGCGTGCTGGACGCCCTGCTGGTGACCCTGGCGATCGCGGTCATCGCCTGGACCACGGTGGTCGGGCCCTCCGCGCACGACGCGCCCGGCGGGCTGCTGGGCACGCTCGTCGGCGGCCTCTACCCCGCGCTCGACCTCACCTGCCTGGCCGCCCTCGGCTGGGTGGTCCTGCGCCACCGCCAGCGCAGCCCCGCGTGGCTGCGCTGGGTGGTGCTCGCGCTCGCCCTGCAGGCCTCGGCCGGGCTGGCCTACCTGCTCTCGGCCCTGCATGGCCAGGACGTCGCGCTCACCGCGGCGGTCGCGTACATGGCGGCGGGATGGGCGTGGGTCTGCGCCGGGGCGTCCCGCTGCCGCGCCCCCCAGCGCTCGTGGGCGGCCGGCGCGCACGACCGCCCGCCCGCGTGGAGCGAGACCGTCCCGTTCGCGCTGGGGCTGTTCGTGATCCTGCTCGCCGCGGCGCTCCCCGACCCGGAGCTGCGGGTGGCCGGGGCGGGCGCCGGCGCGCTGATGGCCGTCCGGGCGATCGCGGCCCTGCGCGTGAACCGCGAGCTGATCGCCGAGCGCGACCGGCTGCTGGTCACGGACCCGCTGACCGGCGCCTACAACCGGCGCTTCCTCCAGACCGAGGCCGCCCGCGCGTTCGCCCGCTCCCTGCGCGGGGAGGAGTCACTGTCGGCGATCGCCTTCGACCTCGACCACTTCAAGGAGGTCAACGACCGCCTCGGCCACGGGGCCGGCGACCAGGTCCTGCAGGCGGTCTGCGCGGCGGTGAGCGCGCACCTGCGGGTCGGCGACCTGCTCTGCCGGATGGGCGGCGACGAGTTCCTCGTCCTGTGCCCGGCGACCCGGGGCGACGATGCGGCCGGGGTGGGCGAGCGGCTGCGCGAGGCGGTCGGGGCGGCCGCGCGGCGCGTGGTCCCCGAGGTCCCGGTCACGGCGTCGGTCGGCGTCGCGACGCTCCCCGACGACGCCAGGACCCCCGAGGAGCTGCTTCGCCACGCCGACTCGGCCCTCTACGCGGCCAAGGACGCCGGCCGCGACCGCGTCGTCGCCTTCGCCGGGCGGGTGATGGTGGCCTGACCGGCCCGTGGGCGGGGCGCCGCAGGGGCGTTGGTACACTCGGCGGCCCGGGGTCCGCCCCCCGCGCGGGCGTAGCTCAACGGTAGAGCAATGGCCTTCCAAGCCACAGACGGGGGTTCGACTCCCCTCGCCCGCTCTGCGCCGAGCCTCAGCCGGAGTCGCCGAACGAGAAGCGCGCGACGATCGCGGCGAGGGGCTCCAGGCTCTCGAGCGTGACGGCGCCCCAGTGCGGGGGCTGCGTGCCCAGCCACTCCACCAGCGGCGCGCACCCCAGCGCGACCGGGCTGGTCCCGAGGGTCGCGGCCTGCGGGCGGCGCAGGATCTCGGCGATCAGGGCGTCCGCGCCGGCCGCGTCGCCCGCCACCAGCGCGAGCAGGAGGATCGCGCGCTCGTGGTCGGGTGGCGTTTCGCCGGACGCCCCGAGGGGGCGCCCGGAGCCCGCGGCCACCGCCTTCGCCAGCAGGAAGAGGTTCGTGAAGCGCTTGACCGAGCGCGGGGTCTCGCCCAGGAGGTCCGTCACCGACTCCATCGCCTCCAGCTCCTGCGGCGTCACGCCCAGATCGGCGGCCTCGAGCCAGGCGGGGTCGCGCCGGGCGTCGGCGAACAGCGCCGGCACGAGCTCGGCGACGGCCTCCCCGGCCGCCTCTTCCTCGACCGGCCCGGGGCCCGCGCCGTCCGGACCCGGCAGCTCCAGCCGCGGCAGCAGCAGGCCGCGGAGCATCTGCGCCCGCGAGTCCGCGTCCAGCGGCTCCACCTGGAACGGCACCTGGAAGATCTTCTCCAGGTAGGCCTCCGGGCCGACCTCGGCCTCCGTCGCCTCCGCGGCCGCGCCGGCCCCGAGCAGCTCGCCGTAGTGGCGTCGCAGCGAGCCGGCCAGCCAGCGGCGGTCGACCGCGACCACCACGGCGAAGAGCGGGAAGGCCAGCAGCAGGTGGACGGCCTGCAGGACCTCGACCACGCGGGCCGGCGGGCAGCGGTCGAGGTCGTCGATGTAGAGCACGATGCGGCTGATCAGCCCGTCGCGCTCGGCGTCCGCCGCCTCCTCGCCGCCGGCCAGGAGGGCGGCGTTGCGATCCTCGATGAGCTGCGACAGGTGCTCGAAGTCGCGCCGGATCAGCGCGGGCACCCCGAGGTGGCGACGGTACTCGTCGCTTCCGACCCGGTCCTGCAGGAACTCCACCAGCACGCTGGCCGGCGTGATCGCCTCCAGCTCGCGCCGGCGCTCGGCCAGCGAGCGATCGGCGGCCGCGAGCTCCTGCCGCGCGGCGTCCAGGTCGCGCTCGCTCGCCCGCAGGTCCTCCTCGGCCCGCGCCACCTCGGCGTCGAGGTCTCGGCGCGCCTGCGCGAGGTCGGCGTCGAGCCGCGCCTGGGCCCGCTCAACCCGCTCCAGGGCGCCCTCCACGAGCGACGATCCCGCCTTGAGCAGGGTCGCCAGCCACCCGAGCACCCACGCGGCGGCGCCCACCGCGCTCGTGACCGCCGACAGGTCGAGCGCCGACAGCACCGCCGCGACGGCCGGGGCGAGCACCAGCACCACCAGGACGGCCGCGACGGCCCGCCATCCGCCCAGGCGAAGGCCGGCGAGGACCGGGCCGCCCCGGGCGAGGACCGCGCGGGCGGCGGCCAGCTCGGCCGAGAGCGCGGCGTAGGAGTCGCCGAGGGCGGCGACGCCAACCCTGGTGGCGGCGTCGTGGGCGGCGTCGGCCACCGCGGCGCCGGCCGCGCGCGCCAGCACGGCCTCGGAGGTGCGCGCGCGCTCGAGCTCCTCCAGCCGCTCGGCGCGCTGGTCCTCGCGCCGGCGCAGCTGCCGGCGCTTCTCGTCCCGGGTCGCCTGCGCCTCCTCCAGCCGGCCCGACGCACCCTCGCGCCGGCGCGCGATCGCGCGCATCTCCTCCAGGACCCGGGCCTTGCGCCGGTCGACCTCGGAGGCGTCGGCGTCGGCCGAGGTGCGCAGGTTCTGGAAGACGTGCTCGACCAGGCTCGCCCAGAGGTTGCCCTCCACGTAGTGCCAGGCGTTGAACTCGATCTGGGCGACGTCCCGGAAGAAGGGCAGCTCGTACTGGGGGCGCGAGCGCACCTCCGGGCTCCCGGTGATCGTGTCGATGCGCCGCTGCAGGGAGCGCATGAAGAAGCTCTTGCCCGAGCCCCAGTCGCCGAAGAGGCCGATCGCCAGCGGCGGAACGAGGCTCGTCGACGCGATCAGGTAGGCGAAGGCGTCGACCTCGGCCCGGATGCCCACGAGGTCGGCGGGCGCGGTCCCGCCCGGGCGCGGGCGCCGCGCCCCCGGGTCGTCGGCCCCGTAGGCGGGGACCCGCGCCTGCGGTGCGCTCCACGGGTGGGCGTCCGCCAGGACCGTCGCGAGATCGGGCGCGCTCGGGCCACCGGTCCACTCGCGCAGCGTCTGCACCACCGGGCCGGGCGCCGCCCCCCGGTCCCCGATCGCGGCGAGCACCTCGGCGGCGGCCCCGTCGGGCTCGGGGCGCTCGAGCATCGCGACGGCCAGGCCGTCCAGCTCCACCAGGCCGGCCGTCCCGGAGACGGGGGCGTCCATGACGAGGGCCATCAGCACGCTCTCGAGGGGCGGCTGGTCCTCGGGCACCTCGCGCCGGGCCCGGGTGAGCTGCGCCGCGTCGAGCGGGCGCGGGTAGGCGTGCGCCAGGATGCTCCCCGGGGGGATGTCGAAGTGCTCCATCACGACGCGCGGCAGGCTGTCGCCCGGGTGCGCCAGCATGATCCCGAGCAGCAGGTCGTACGAGTTGACCGACGCGCTCGGCGGGTCGTGCCCCGTTCGCAGGACGGCCGCGCCCCACGCCCAGCGCAGGGCGCTCTTGGAGGAGATGGTGAGGCGGTCCCACCCGGACGCGGTCTCGGCGATGCGCATTGCCTACCACCGCCGGCGCGCCCCTGTCGATTTCCGGCGCGCGATGCGTCCATATGTCGACGGACGGGCGCCCCGCCCGCCGCGATCGCGAGGGGGAGACGATGCGATACCTGCTGATGATCTACGACCAGGAGTCGAAGTGGGCGAGCCTGAGCGAGGAGGAGGGCGCCAAGCTCCTGGACGAGTGGTGGGCCTACGACGACGCGGTCACCGCCTCGGGGGTCAACAAGGGGGGCGACGCGCTCCAGCCGGTCGCCACCGCGACCACCGTCCGCCTCGACGACGGGGAGGTGGTGCTGACCGACGGCCCGTTCGCCGAGACGCGGGAGCAGCTCGGCGGCTACTACCTCGTCGAGTGCGAGACGCTCGACCAGGCGATCGAGGCGGCGCGCGGCATGCCGCACCTCAGGACCGGCGGGTGCGTGGAGGTGCGGCCGGTCATGGAGTTCGAGCGCCCTGACCGATAGCCGCACCGACGACCGGATCGCCCGCGTCTTCCGCGAGGAGCACGGGCGTGCGCTCGCCGTCCTGGCGCGCGGCCGCGGCGACAACGACCGCGCCGAGGACGCGCTGCAGGACGCCTATGCCGCGGCCCTCCAGCGCTGGCCCGCCGACGGCGTGCCGGCGCGGCCGGGCCAGTGGATCCTGGCCACCGCGCGCAACCGGGCGATCGACCGGCTGCGCCGCGAGCGCACCCGGCGCGCGTCGGAGGCCGCCGGCGCCCGCCTCCTGGAGGACCGGGTGCGCGACCTGATCCCGGACGAGCCCGAGCAGGCCGCGATCGCCGACGAGCGCCTGGGGCTCGTCTTCGCCTGCTGCCACCCGGCCCTGGCGACCGAGTCCCAGCTGCCGCTGACGCTGCGGCTGGTGGCCGGGCTCACCGTGCCGGAGGTCGCGCGCGGGCTGCTGCTGTCGCCGGCGACCGTGGCCCAGCGCCTGGTGCGCGCCAAGCGCAAGCTGCGCGACGCGGCCATCCCGCTCGAGGTGCCGGCGCCCGAGCGCCTGCCGGAGCGGCTCGACGCCGTCCTGACCACGCTCTCCCTGGTCTTCACGGAGGGGTACGTCGCGACCGGAGGGCCGGCCCTGCGACGGGACGAGATGGCCGAGGAGGCGATCCGGCTGGCGCGGATCGTCGTCGAGCTGATGCCCGACGAGGCCGAGCCCGCCGGGCTGCTCGCCCTCATGACCCTCCACCACGCCCGCCGCGCGGCGCGCGCCGGCGCCGACGGCGCGCTCGTGCTGCTCGCCGACCAGGACCGGCGCGACTGGGACCGGGCGGCGATCGACGAGGGGCTCGCGCTCGTGGCCCGGGCGCTCCGGTTGCGCCGCCCGCCCGGCCGCTTCGCGCTCCAGGCGGCGATCGCCGCGGTCCACGCCGAGGCGCCGAGCCCCGAGGAGACCGACTGGCCGCAGATCCTCGCCCTCTACGGCGAGCTGATGCGGCGGGCCCCCACACCGGTGGTGGCCCTCAACCGCGCCGTCGCGCTCGCGCAGGTGCACGGGCCGCGGGCCGGCCTCGACGCCGTCGACGCGCTCGCCGGCGAGGAGGCGCTCGACGGCTACGCGCCGCTGCACGCGGCGCGCGCCGACATGCTGCGCCGCCTCGGGCGCTCGGCGGACGCGGCGGCCGCGTACGCCCGCGCCGCCGGGCTCACCGCCAACCCGGCCGAGCGAGCGTTCCTCGCGCGCCGGCGCGAGGAGGCCGCCCGCTCGCCTCGGTGAGGATGCCCGCCGCTCAGACCGGGGCGCCCAGCTCCGCCGCCTTGGCCTCGAGGTCGATCCCGTGCAGGCGGGCGAGGTTGCCGCCGAGGATCTTGCGCTTGGCCTGCTCGGTGAGCGGCGGGTAGCCGTAGTCCTCGACGATGTCGGCCGGCAGCTCGAAGTTCCAGAAGGCCTCGAGCGCCCACTGCGGGTGCCAGATCGGCGACTCGCCGCCGTAGATGATCTTGTCCTCGCCGCACCACCACATCATCTTCCCGAGCGTCTCGGCGAAGACCCGCGGCTGGCGCGAGATGAAGTTCACCGTGGCGGCGATCGACGCGTAGAGGTTCGGGAAGCGCACGATCTGCCACAGCACCTCGTCGAGCCACGGCAGCCCGACGTGGAAGATCACGAAGTTGATGTCGGGGAAGTTGGCGGCCGCACCGTCCATGTCGAAGGTGCGGGTGTGCTCCACCGGCTGGGGGCCGAGCGGGACGCCCTTGTGGACGCCGATCAGGTTCACGCCGAGCTTCTGCGCGTGCTCGAAGACCGGGAACGCGATCCGCGGGTCGTCCATCCGCCAGGGGAACGGCTGCCCGTAGTCGTAGCGGACGTTGTAGAACTTGAACGCCTTCGCGCCGTGGTCCTCCACCTGGCGCGTCATCAGGTCGAGGGCCTTCTTGCCCTCGAGCGGGTTGACCGAGCCCCAGAAGACGGCGCGGTCGGGGTGCTTGGCCGCCATCTCGGCGCACTTCTCCCACGCCGAGAGCCCGTCGTGGAAGAGGTCCGTGAGCGGGAGCGGCTGCGCGACGATCATGTCGGTGTCCGAGCCCTCGATGACCATGTCGTAGATCTCGTCGACGGACCACTCGCGGAAGAACTCGTCGCGGCCGAGGACCGGCTCGCCGGCCTTGGTGAGGAACTGGTGGAAGGCGTACAGGTGCTCGTCGAACATCTCGCCGGGCGGCCCGAGCGCGTTCGCCTTGTCGAAGTTGAAGATGTGGCAGACGCAGTCGAAGACGAACGCCGGCACCTTGCGCTCGCGGGCGCCGGCCCGCTCCAGGGCGGTGTCGGTGGTGGCCATGGTCAGCGTCCTTCCGTCGCGGCGAGGCGGCGCTCCCGGTAGGGCAGCAGCTCCTCGAGTGGCATGGCGAGCTTCTCGCGCGCCGAGGGCGAGAGCCGGTCGGTGGTCCAGGGCGTGTGCCAGACGACCTCGACCTCGACGTCCGCGACCCCGTCGAGCCCGCGCAGGCGGGCCGGGATGGCGTCGGACATCGCGGCGACGAAGGGGCACCAGCCGGTCGTCAGCACGAGCTCCACGCGGACGTTCGGGCCGTCGACGCGGACGTCCTCCACGACGCCCATGTCGACGATGCTGATCCCGCGGTCGGCGCAGCAGGGGTCGTAGACCTCGCGAAGGGCGTCGATGACGCCCTCGCGGTCGGGTGGCACGCGCGCGGACATTCAGGTCCTCCTCGGCAGGTGGTCGGACGGGCCGGCCGATCGGCCGGCGGGCGGGTGGCCATTTGGCTCGACGGCGATGCGAAGCCCCGTGGTCTGGGTCGCCCGGCGCGGGTCGGCCGCCAGCGACCTGCTGGCCCGCAGCCCCCAGGCGTGGTCGAGGTACGAGCCGCCCCGCACGGCGCGCCACTCGCCGTCCTCGGTGCGGTCGTCGACCCATTCCCAGACGTTGCCGGCGAGCTGCTGCGCGCCGCACGGCGCGGCGCCCGCGGGATGGGCGGTCACGGGCGCCGTGGTCCACGCGCCGGACTCGACGCAGGCGCACCGGCCGGGATCGAAGACCTCGCCCCAGGGCCAGGGGCGCAGATCGCCCCCGCGGGCCGCGGCCTCCCACTCGTCGCCCGAGGGCAGCCTCACGGGCATGGCGAGCCCGCGCGCCGCCCAGGCGCAGAACGCCTCGGCCATGAAGAAGTCGAGCCCGGTCGCCGGATGGTCGGTGAGCTGCGGGGCGTCGAGGCGGGCGGCGAGGTCCGGCGCGACGGCCGCGCCGGTCTCGGCGACGAACCGGCGCACCTGGGCGTTGACGACCGGGTAGCGGCCGATCAGCACCCGCGCGACGGCGACCTCGCGCGCGGCGCCCCGCGCCCCCCCGCGGGGGGCGCCCGCGCCCCCCGGCCCCACAACGTCGCGCGGCCGC
>Ga0299914_10001657_pt1 | contig 14949 bp, 13 predicted proteins | sample RVTome_10_FD_201361 | JGI IMG/M metagenome (GOLD analysis project Ga0299914, IMG submission 201361) | Soil microbial communities from uranium-contaminated site in the Upper Colorado River Basin, Wyoming, United States - RVT153D57 (version 2) ...
ATCGAGATCGTCACCGCCGCGGACGAGGAGCCCGAGGCGCCCGAGTACGAGGACACCGAGGAGAGCCTCGTCGACCGGCCGCCCGTCGTGACGATCATGGGCCACGTCGACCACGGCAAGACCTCGCTGCTCGACGCGATCCGCGAGACCGAGGTCGCGGCGGGCGAGGCCGGCGGGATCACCCAGCACATCGGCGCCTACCAGGTGCATCACGAGGAGCGGACGATCACCTTCCTCGACACTCCGGGCCACGCCGCCTTCACCGCGATGCGTGCCCGCGGCGCGCGGGTGACCGATGTCGCGGTGGTCGTGGTCGCGGCCGACGACGGGGTGATGCCGCAGACCAAAGAGGCGGTCGACCACGCCCGCGCTGCCGACGTGCCGATCCTGATTGCCGTCAACAAGGTCGACAAGGAGGGGGCGCAGCCCGACCGCGTCCGCAACGAGCTCGCCCAGGAGGGCCTCAACCCGGAGGACTGGGGCGGGGACACCGTCTACTGCGACGTCTCCGCGAAGACCCACGAAGGGCTCGAGAACCTGCTCGACATGATCCTTCTCGTCTCCGAGCTGGAGGAGCTCGGGGCGAACCCCGACGCGCCCGGCTCGGGAACGGTGATCGAGTCCCAGCTCGACCCGGGTCGCGGCCCCGTGGTGACGATCCTCGTCCAGCGCGGGACCCTGAAGGTGGGGGACGCCCTGGTCGCCGGCCCGCAGTGGGGGAGAGTCCGGGCGATGCATGACTTCACCGGCGAGCGGGTGGAGGAGGCGGGCCCCGGAATGCCGGTCGAGGTGCTCGGCTTCGACGGCGTCTGTGAGGCGGGAGAGCTCGCTCGTGCGGTCGAGAACGACCGCCGCGCCCGTCAGCTCGCGCAGGAGCGCGGCAACAGGCTGAAGACCGAGGCCCTGGCCCGCCGCCAGGCGCGCAAGGTCAGCCTCGAGGAGGTCTTCTCGCGCGCCCAGGCCGGCGACATCAAGGAGCTCAACATCGTGCTCAAGGCCGACGTCGCCGGCTCCCTGGAGGCGCTCCAGGATGAGATCGCCAAGGTCCCTCAGGAGCAGGTCGGAATCAACATCATCCACTCGCAGACGGGTGGCATCAACGAGTCCGACGTGATGCTCGCTTCGGCATCGGACGCGATCATCATCGGCTTCAACGTGCGGCCGTTGATCGACGCCAAACGCGCCGCCGAGCGCGAGGGCGTCGACATCCGCACCTACTCGGTCATCTACAAAATCACCGAGGACCTGCGCAACGCGATGGAGGGCCTGCTGGAAGCGGTCGAGGTCGAAGAGACGCTCGGCGAGGCGGAGGTCAAACAGACCTTCAAGGCATCCAAGGTCGGTCGCATCGCCGGTTGCCTGGTCACCCAGGGCCGCGTCTCCCGCGACGCCAGCGTCCGACTGGTCCGTGAAGGCACCGTCATCTGGGACGGCAGACTGGGCTCCCTGCGCCGCTTCAAAGACAACGTGCAGGAGGTCGAGGAGGGTCAGGAGTGCGGGGTCGTGCTCGAGGGCTACGCCGACGTCAAGGAGGGCGACGTGCTCGAGTTCTTCCATACCAAGCAGGTCGAGCAGACCCTGGAGTAGGATGGCCGCCCCTCGCATGCGCCGAGTCAACGAGGTGCTGCGCGAGGTGATCGGCGCCACGATCGTCAACGAGCTCAGCGACCCCCGCATCGGCTTCGTCACCGTGACATCCGTCGAGACCAGCCCAGACCTCCGCACCGCCAAGGTGTACGTCAGCGTCCTCGGCGACGAGGACGCCCGCGAGGCGACCCTCGCCGGGCTGCGCACCTCCCACGGCGTCATTCAGGCAAGAATCGCCGCCGAGACGCGGATGAAGCGGACCCCGACCCTGACCTTCCACTACGACGCCACGGTCGAGCAGGGGATGCGGATCTCCCGCCTGCTCGACGAGGAACCATGAGCGAGGCGACCGGCGTGCGGGAGACCGCGATCGAGCAGGTCGCGAGGGAGCTCCGCACCCGCGACCGATTTCTGCTCACCGCCCACGAGGGGCCCGACGGCGACGCCCTCGGCTCGCTGCTCGGCATGCACAGCCTGCTCACCCAGCTCGGCAAGGACTCGGTGATGTTCCTGGCGGCGAAAGAGTTCCCGCTGCCGATCGAGTACCGCTTCCTACCCCTGGAGGAGGTCTTCCACGAGCCCCCCGCCGACATGGCCGACCGCACGGTCGTCTTCCTCGACTGCGGCAACATCGACCGCATGCCGGTCGATTTCCTGAGCACGGGTGACCGGATCATCAACATCGACCACCATCACGACAACACGCTATTCGGCGACTTCAACCTGGTCGACGTCGAGGCATCGAGCACCGCGGAGATCGTGCATGGCCTGGCGATTCTGCTCGGCGCCGAGATCACCGCCGAGATGGCCTCCGCTCTCTACGTCGGCCTGGTCACCGATACCGGCAAGTTCATGTATGAGAACACCAACGCGAACACACACCGGATCGCCGCCGAGCTGATCGAAGCCGGGGTCAGGGTGGACGAGACCTACCGGCGCCTCTACGAGCACGTGCCGATCGAGAAGCTGAAGCTGATCGCGAGGGCGCTGGAAGGACTTCGACTCCACTGCGACGGGCACCTCGTCCTCGCCTACATCTCGGCCGCGGACTACGAGGCCACCGGTGCCGGAGAGGAGCTGACCGAGGGAATCATCGACCATCTGCGCTCTGTCGAGGGCGCGAAGGTGGCGGGGCTGATCCGCGATCGCGGCGACCGCGGCCGCTCGGCGCGCAAGGTCAGCCTGCGCTCCAGTGGCGGGGAGGTCGACGTCTCCGCGATCGCCCGCGGGAATGGTGGCGGCGGACACAAGCGCGCAGCCGGCTTTTCCACCGACCTGGAGATCGACGAGCTGGCCAGGATCCTCTGCGACGAGGTGTCGGCGCAGCTTGGCTCCTCCTGAGCCCCGCGGTGGGGGCCGCCGGGGTGCGGTTCTTCTCTGTGACAAGCCCGCCGGGATAACCTCGCACGACATGGTGGTGAGGGTGCGTCGCGAACGGAGCTGCAAGGTCGGCCACGCAGGCACCCTCGATCCCTTTGCGACGGGTCTGCTGCTGATGCTGCTGGGCCGGGCAACCAGGCTGCAGCGCTTTCTGGTCGCCCTTCCGAAGACCTATCTGGCGACGGCGCGACTGGGCTGGCGATCCAGCACGGGCGACCCGGACGGCGACCTGGTCGAGACCGGCCGCCTCCCAGACTCGCTGGAGCTGCCGACGGGCACGGTCCGCCAACGGGTGCCGATGACCTCGGCGGTGCGGGTCGGTGGCGAGCGCCTCTATCGGAAGGCGCACCGCGGCGAGCAGGTGGAGACCCCGGAGCGCGATGTGCAGGTGCACCGGGCGGACCTGCTCTCGTCCGATGAGAAGACGGCTCGCTACGAGATCGAGTGCTCGGCCGGCACCTACGTGCGGACCCTGATCGAGACCCTCGAGGACGCCTATTGCTCGGACCTGCGACGCACCGAGATCGGCCCGTTCGCCGTCGAGCGGGCTGGTGAGGAACTCGCCCTGGAGGAGATCGGCGAGCTGGTGCCGGCCGCCGCGGAGGCCCTGCGATAGGGACCGTGCCATGGCCAATATCGAAGTCACATCCCTCCCCGATGCCGAGCCGCGCGACCGCCACGTCGCGATCGGCACCTTCGACGGGGTCCACCGCGGCCATCAGGCCGTGATCGAGGGCGCCGACACCGTTCTCACCTTCGACCCCCATCCGCTCGAGGTCCTGCACCCGGCGGCGCTGCCGAAGCTGTTGATGCCGTTCAAGGTGAAGCGGGACGTGATCGAAGGCCTCGGCGTGCGCGAGCTGGTGGTGATCCCCTTCGACCGCGAGTTCGCGTCCGTCCCGGCGGAGGGCTTCGTCGACGGGGTGTTGATCGAGCGGCTCGGCGCCAGGCGGGTGTCGGTGGGCGAGAACTTCCGCTTTGGCGCCAAGGCGAAGGGCGACCCGGCGATGCTGGCGGAGCGGAGCGAGTTCGAGACCCGTGTCGTGCCGCTGGTCGAAATGGACGGCGAGACGATCTCCTCAACGCGGATCCGTGCCCTCGTTGCGGCCGGTGACATGGAGGGTGCCCGCCACTGCCTCGGGGCGCCCTTCATGGTCGAGGGCACGATCGTCGAGGGCGACCACCGCGGCCGCGAGCTCGGCTTTCCAACCGCCAACATCATCCCCGACGACCGTCTCGCGATCCCCGGCCACGGCGTCTACGCGGCGTTCGCCAACGGTGTTCCCGCCGCGGTCAACGTCGGCGTACGGCCCACCTTCGACACCGGGCGGGGGGTGCTGATCGAGACGTACCTGATCGACCGGGACGAAGACCTCTATGGCCAGAACCTGCGGGTCGCGTTCGTCGAGCGGCTGCGGGGAGAGAGGCGCTTTCCGGGGGTGGAGGAGCTGATTGCCCAGATGCGAATCGATGTCGAGGACGCGAGGCGGGTCTGTGCTAGCTTCACGCCCGGATGAGCCTCACGAAGGAGAAAAAGACCGAGCTGATCGGCAAGTACGGCCGCGAGGACGGCGACACCGGGTCGGCCGAGGTCCAGGTCGCGCTGATGACGGCGCGGATCAATGACCTGACGGAGCATCTGCGCACCCACGCCAAAGACCATCACTCGCGTCGCGGGCTCCTGATGCTGGTCGGCAAGCGCCGCCGCATGCTGCGCTACCTCGAGCGCCATGACCTCGAGCGCTATCGCGCGCTGGTCGCCGAGCTCGGCCTGCGGCGCTGAGCCAGCCTCCCCCTCCAACACCCGCCAGGCAGTGCACGTCGCCGCCTATCGCTCTGTACTCTCCAGGGCGAAAGAGAACGAGAGTTCTGAATACAGATGGCCGCAACCGGCGGCCGGAGGTAGGACAACTAAATGAGCATGTTTGACGTTAACCGCGTCTCGGTGGATGTCGGCGATGGCCAGATCTCCTTCGAGACGGGCAAGCTTGCGCGGCAGGCCAGTGGCGCCGTGGTCGTCCAGTCGGGTGACACGATGGTGCTCTGCACCGCCACCATGGGCAACCTGCGCGATGTGGACTTTCTTCCCCTCACCGTCGACGTCGAGGAGCGGATGTATGCCGCGGGGAAAATCCCGGGCTCGTTCTTCCGTCGCGAGGGACGTTCAGGTGAGAAGGCGACCCTGACCTGTCGGATGATCGACCGGCCGATCCGGCCCCTGTTCCCGAAGGGATGGCACTACGAGACGCAGATCGTCGCCACCCCGCTCTCGGTGGACCACGTCCACCCCTATGACATTCTCGCGATGAACGGCGCCTCCGCGGCGCTCGCGATCTCCCCGGTGCCCGTCGCCGCCTACGTGGGCGCGGTGCGAATCGGGAAACTGGAGGGCGACTTCGTCGTCAACCCGCCCGAGGAGTCGCTCGAAGAGCTGGAGATGGACCTGATCGTCGCCGGCACCGACGAGGCGATCCTGATGGTCGAGGCTGGCGCCGACGGCGTCACCGAGGCCGAGATCCTCGACGCGCTCGACATCGCCCACAGCGAGATCAAGAAGCTCTGCGCGGCGATGGGGGAGCTGGCCGAGAAGGCCGGCAAGGAGAAGATCGAGGTCGAGGCCCCACAGATCGACGAGGCCCTTGTGGAGGAGATCCGCTCCTCGCACGGCGTCCAGATCGACGATGCGACCTCGATCCAGGGCAAGCTGGAGCGCCAGGACGCGAGCCAGGCCGTCAAGGAGGCCGTGCTGGAGAAGTACGCAGTGGCCGGCGAGGACGGCGAGGTCGACGCGACCCGCCGCTCCGAGGTCTCCGCGGCCTTCTCGAAGATCGAGAAGGAGGTGATCCGGAAGCGGATCGCGGTCGACAAGAAACGGCCCGACGGCCGCGAGAAGGACGAGATCCGGCCGATCGAGTGTGAGGTCGACATCTCCCCGCGGGTCCACGGCTCGGCCCTGTTCACCCGTGGCGAGACCCAGATCCTCTCCAACGTGGCCCTGGGCACGACCCGCATGGACATGCGCCTCGACACGCTCGGCCTGCAGACCACGAAGCGGTTCTGGCACCACTACAACTTCCCGCCCTTCTCGGTCGGGGAAGCGGGCTTCATGCGCGGCCCGAAGCGTCGCGACATCGGCCACGGCGCGCTTGCCGAGCGGGCCCTGGAGCCGTCGATTCCCGGCGAAGAGGACTTCCCCTACGTGCTGCGGGTCGTCTCGGAGACGCTCGAGTCCAACGGCTCCTCCTCGATGGGATCCGTCTGCGCATCCTCGATGGCGCTGCAGGCCGCCGGCGTGCCCGTCACGGCGCCGGTCGCCGGGGTCGCGATGGGCCTGATCAAGGAGGGTGACGACTACATCGTCCTCACCGACATCGCCGGCGTCGAGGACCACCTCGGCGACATGGACTTCAAGGTCGCCGGCACCAAGGAGGGGATCACCGCCCTGCAGATGGACATCAAGATCACCGGGGTCACCTTCGACATCCTGCGTGACGCGCTAACCCAGGCGAACGAGGGCCGTCAGTTCATCCTCGGCAAGATGGCCGAGGCGATCGACGGGCCGCGGGAGATCCTCTCCCAGCACGCGCCGCGAATCGAAGCGATCAAGATCGACCAGGAGAAGATCGGTGCGGTGATCGGCAAAGGCGGGGAAACGATCCGCGCTCTCTGCGAGGAGTTCGAAGCGGAGATCGACGTCGAGGACGACGGCACGATCCGCATCTATGCCCCCACCGGCGAACTGGTCGAAGCCTGTGTCGCCCGCATCGAGTCGATGACCAAGGAGGCTGAGGTGGGTGACCGCTACAACTCGGCCAAGGTCGTCAAGACGACGACGTTCGGCGCCTTCGTCGAGCTGGTCAAGGGCACCGACGGGCTGCTCCACATCTCCAATGTCAAACCGGGGGAGAGGGTCGACTCGGTCGACGACGTCCTCAGCTCCGGCGAGGAGATCGATGTCACCGTGGTCGAGGTCGACCGCGAGCGCGGCAGGATCGGCCTGCGGCTCTCCGACGACCCGTCCGTGGCCGGCAAATCCCCCGAGGAGCTCGCATCGATCGGCTCCGGCGGAGACGGCGGCCGTCGCAACGGCGGCGACCGCGAGGGGCGTCGTGGCGGACGGGACAGCAGTCGCCGTCGCCGCCCTCGCGAAGGTGGCGACCGCGAGCGCCGCGGCTAGCCGCGAGGCATTGAGCGAGCCAACGCTCACAGCTCAGGGATCCGGCGTCCGGGTCGTAACCGAGGAGGTTCCCTCGGTTCGGTCCGTGGCGCTCGGGCTCTGGGTTCGCACCGGGTCACGGAACGAGACGCCCTCTCAGGCGGGCGTCTCGCATTTCCTCGAGCACCTTCTGTTCAAGGGAACCGAGCGCTACTCGGCGATCGAGATCTCCGAGCGCTTCGACGGCCTCGGCGCCTCGGTCAACGCCGCGACCGGCAAGGAGACGACCCATCTCCACGCCCGCTTCCTCGACGAGCACACCGACGAGGTCTTCGAGCTGCTGGCTGAAATGCTGCTGGCGCCGACCTATCCCGACATCGACTCCGAGCGCGACGTCGTCCTCGAGGAGATCGCGATGTACGAGGACGAGCCCCAGGACCGGGTCCACGACGTCCTCGCCGACGCGGTCTACGGCGATCATCCGCTCGGCAGGCGGGTCCTCGGCGAGGCCGAGGTGATCGCCTCGATCCCGGTGCCGGAGATCGATGCCTACCACCGCCGGCGCTACGGCGGCCCCAATATCGTCGTCGGCGCGGCGGGTCACGTCGACCACGGGCGGATCGCAGAGCTCACGGAGCGCTTCGTGGCTCCCCCGTCGGCGGTCGACGGAGGCGGCGCGGCGGTCGGGGTCGAGGATGCGGCGCGGCTCTGCTTTTACCCGAAGGACACCGAGCAGTACCACATCTGCTTCGGGGCGCCGGGGATCCTGCGCTCCGACGAGCGCCGCTACGCGCTGGCGGTGCTCGACTCGATCTTCGGCGGCTCGACCTCCTCGCGCCTCTTCCGCGAGGTCCGCGAGAAGCGCGGGCTCGCCTACTCGGTCGGCTCCTACAACGAGCAGTACACCGACTCGGGCCTGGTGGCGACCTACGTCGGAACGCGCGAGGACAACGTCGAGGAGGCCTGCGCGGTGATCGGGGCGGAGCTCGAGAGGCTGCGCTCGGAGCCGGTCTCCGACGAGGAGCTCGCGCGGGCGAAGGAGAACGTGAAGGGACGCCTGGTGCTGACCTCGGAGTCGACCGCTGCGCGAATGTCGCGGATCTCCCGTGCAACGCTCTTCGAGCTTCCGATCGACAGCCTCGACGAGATGCTCGCCCGCGTGGACTCGGTGAGCATCGACGATCTCACCGAGCTGGCCACGGAGCTCTACGGGGCGGACCGCCTCTCGGCGGCGTGTGTCGGCCGCGAGGAGAAGCAATTTCGCGACGCCCTCGCCCCCATTAGCGAAAGCCTGGTCGCCGCCTGATGACCCGGGTAGTGGTTTCTGGGGCAGCCGGGCGGATGGGGCAGGCGGTCTGCGAGGCGGTGGAGGGGGCCGAGGGTCTCGAGCTGACCGGTCGGGCCGACCCTTCGCTTGGCGTCGGGCTGGGCGACCTCCTCGCGGATGCAGACGTCGTGGTCGACTTCACGACGCCCGACGTGGCGATGGGCAACGTGCTGGCCTGCCTCGAGGCGGGTGTCCACACGGTCGTCGGGACCACCGGCTTCGACCTCGAGGCAGCGCGGGAGGCGGCGGAGTCCGGCTCGGCGGGCGCCAACTGCTTCGTGGCGCCCAACTTCGCGATCGGGGCCGTGCTGCTGATGCAGGCGGCACAGCTCGCCGCTCGACACATGCCCGAGTGCGAGATCGTCGAGCTCCACCACGACCGCAAGCTCGACGCGCCGTCGGGGACGGCGATCCGCACCGCGGAGCTGATCCGCGAGGCCGGCGGCAATGTCCACGAGCCGATCCACTCGGTCCGCCTGCCGGGGCTGGTCGCCCATCAGGAGGTCATCTTCGGCGGCGAGGGCCAGACGCTGACGATCCGTCACGACTCGATCGACCGTCGCTCCTTCATGCCGGGCGTCGTGCTTGCCGTGAGGCGGGTCGGCGAGCTGCCCGACCGCTTCACGGTCGGGCTCGAGAAGCTGCTCTGAGACTGGATACGCTGCGCGCATGACCTCCATCGAAGGCGTGATCACGGCGATGGCGACCCCGTTCGACGAGGGCGGGGCGGTCGACGAGAGCGCGGCGCGCCGTCTCGCCTCATATCTGATCGACAACGGCTCTCACGGCGTCGTCGTCGCGGGCTCCACCGGCGAGGCGGCCACCCTCGACGATGGTGAGCACATCGCCCTGCTGCGAGCCGTGGTCGCCGAGGTCGGGGATCGGGCCACGGTCGTCTGCGGCACGGGCACGAACGACACAAGGCACTCGATCGAGCTGACCAAGGCGGCGGCGGAGGCCGGGGCGGAGGCGGCGTTGGTCGTCACGCCCTATTACAACAAGCCCAACCCGGCCGGCATCCGCGCCCACTTCGAGGCGGTTGCGGGCGCCGTGCCCGCGCTGCCCGTGATCGCCTACAACATCCCCTCGCGGGTGGTGATCAATGTGCCACCCGACCTCCTCGCGGAGCTGGCGGAGATCGACAACGTCGTCGCGGTCAAGCAGGCGAACAACGACGACCTGCAGCCGGTCGAGGGCATGGCGCTGCTGGCCGGCAATGACGACGTCTTCCTACGCACCCTGGAGCTCGACGGTGCGGGGGGCATCCTGGTCGCTTCCCACCTGGTCGGGCCGCAGATGCGGGCGATGTGGGAGGCCGCCCGGGCCGGTGATCTCGACCGCGCGCGCCAGATCGACGAGACGCTGCGGCCCGTGTACGAGGCGCTGGCAGTGACCACCAACCCGATCCCGGTCAAGGCGGGACTGCAGATGATGGGCCTGATCCCCACCGACCGCATGCGGTTGCCGCTCGTGAGCGCCGACGCGGAGGAGCGCGAGGCGGTCCGGGCCGCTCTCGACGGGGTCGGCGTCACGGTGGCCGGCTGAATATGGGCAAGCTTCGCGTTCTCCCGCTCGGCGGGCTGGGAGAGATAGGCAAGAACATGACCGTGATCGAGTACGACGAGCGGATCGTCGTGGTCGACACCGGGCTGATGTTCCCCACCCCCGAGATGCTGGGCATCGACCTCGTCCTGCCCGACTTCTCCTACCTGCGGGAGCGCGCCGAGAAGATCGAGGCGATCGTCCTCACCCACGGCCACGAGGACCACGTCGGGGCCCTGCCCTACGTGCTGCGCGAAGTGGGGATGCCACCGGTCATCTACGGGGGACTGCTGACCGTCGGCATGGTGCGGTCGAAGCTCGACGAGCACAAGCTGGGGAACGCGCCGCTGGAGGAGCTCCCGGCCGGCGAGCGGGTCAAGGCCGGCCCCTTCGAGCTCGAGCTGATCCACCTCGCCCATTCGATCCCGGATGCCCGCGGTGTCCTGCTTCGCACCGAGCTCGGCTCGGTTCTGATGACCGGCGACTACAAGTTCGACCAGACCCCCGTCGACGGCCGACCGGCCGACGTCTCGCGACTGGCCGAGCTGGGGCGCGAAGGGTTGTTGCTCCTCTGCGGGGACTCGACCAATGCCGACCGCCCCGGGGTGGCGCCTTCGGAGTCGAGTGTCGGCCCGGCCCTTCTGGAGACGTTCGGGGCTTGCAGGGGGCGCATCATCGTCACCTCCTTTGCCTCCAACCTCCACAGGGTGCAGCAGGTGGTCGACGCCGCCCTCGCTCTCGACAGACGGGTGGCCCTGGTCGGCCGCTCGATGCGCAAGAACTTCAATATCGCCTCCAACCTCGGCATCACGAATGCCCCCCCGGGGCTCTTCATCCAACCACGCGAGATCGAGGATTTCCCAGACGAGAAGGTGGTCGTGATCTCGACCGGAAGCCAGGGAGAGCCGCTCTCGGCTCTGCGTCGGATGGCGAACAACGACCACCGCGACGTTGAGCTTCATTCTGGGGACACGGTGGTCTTCTCGGCGACCCCGGTACCGGGCAACGAGCGGGCGGTGAACGAAACGATCGACCGCATCTACGAGATCGGCGCCAGCGTCGTCACCGCCAAGGACGCCCCGATCCACGCCTCCGGCCACGGCTGGCAGGAGGAGCTGAAGCTGATGCTCAACCTGACCAAACCGCGCTACGTGCTGCCCGTCCACGGCGATCACCAGCGGCTCCGCCTGCATGCCGAGCTCGCCGAATCGGTCGGCGTCGACCCCGACCGCATTTTCAAGGGACGCAACGGCCTGCCCCTGGAGATCGACGAGGGCGGCGCCCGTTTCGGCGAGGACGTCCACGCCGGCGTCATCTTCGTGGACGGGGTCAACGTCGGTGAGCCCGACGACGTGGCGCTCAGGGACCGGCGTGAGATCTCCGCCGACGGCATCTTCATCGTCGTGGCGACGATCTCCAGCGATGACGGCAGCGCGGTCGCCGACCCCGAGGTGATCGTCAGGGGAGTCGCCGCCGCCGACGAGTCGGTCGACCTGGTCGAAGAGCTGAAGGACCTGGTCGAGGACTCGCTCGAGGACGCTGCCAACGCGGGGACCCGCGAGGTGCACCTGATCCAGGAGGACCTCCACGATGCGATCGGACGCCTCGTCTACCAGAAGCTGCGCCGTCGCCCGATGGTCCTGCCGGTCATCGTCGAGGTCTAGGAAGCACTCCCTTCCTCAACCGGGGGGGCCATAGGATTGCGCCGTGCCGTTCACTCGCAGGAACCTCAAGGAGGACCTGGAGGACGTCGGGTTCAGGTTCGACGGCGCACCGGACCTGGAGTTCCGCTTGGCGACCCACGCGCTCGAGCTCGAGAGATCCGGCCTGGGCTACCAGCGCGTGCCGCCCGGCTATCGCTTTCCGTACGGCCACACACACAGAAAGCAGGAGGAGGTGTACGTGGTTCTGCGCGGGAGCGGGCGGATGAAGCTCGACGACGAGATCGTCGAGCTCAAGGAATGGGACGCGGTGCGTGTCCCGCCCGGTACGTGGCGAGGCTACGAGGCCGGGCCGAAGGGCCTTGAGATCCTCGTCGTCGGCGCACCCAATCTCGGCGAGTCTCCGCGCGAGGACGTCGATGGCCAGCGCGACTGGTGGGCTGACTAGCGCCGGATAGGCAGCGGGTCGCCGTCGGCATCGAAGAGGACTTCCTCGGAAGCGCTAGAGCCGACGATCCAGGGCCCTGGCGGCGGGGGTAAGCCGGGATTGAGCCATTGGGAGACATACCCGGAAGGAGGCGCCGCCGAGCGGTGAGTCGCCGACCTGGACGTTGCCGCCGTGGGCGGATGCAACCGCCCGCACGATCGCCAGGCCGAGGCCGCTTCCGCCGCGGTTCGCGGTGTCGGCCGGGCCTGCTCCGCGAACGAAACGGTCAAAGACCTGCTCACGCATCTCCGGGGGGATTCCCGGGCCGTCGTCGAGCACCTCGAGAACCGCGTCGCCGTCTTCGGCCCCCAGGCGCATTTCGATCGTCGCATGGGGCGGGGTGTGGCGGACCGCGTTGTCGAGGAGGTTGAGCACCATGCGGTGCAGTTCGTCGGGGTTCCCGTCGAGACACAGGGCCCGGTCGTTCTCCACCCTCAGCTCGCGATCGCCCGCGGTCGGGGCGACCTCGACCGCGGCATTGCCGGCCAGCTCGGCCAGGTCGCAACTGGTTCGGGCGCCGGGGCGGCCCGCGTCGGCTCGGGCGAGCAGCAGCAGATCGGCGACCAGGCGGCTCATCCTGCCCGAGGAGCGCAGCGCCGAATCGACCATCGCCCGCTCGTCGTCCTCGCCGTGGCGGTCGAGCGATTCCTGCAGAAGCTCCAGGTTGGCGAGAATGCTGGTCAGCGGGGTGCGCAGCTCGTGGGAGGCGTCGGCGACGAACTCGCGCTGCTTTCGCATCGCCGCTTCCCGCTCGGCTCGGGCGGCGTCGAGCGAGCGGAGCATCTGCTCCAACGTCATCGCGAGCTCCCCGACCTCGTCGTCGATCCGCGGCGCCGGCATGTGCCGCGACGGGTCTCCGGTGTCGGCGATGCGGCGCGCGGTCGAGGTAAGGGCCGCAATCGGCCGCATCGCGCCGCGGGCGATCGCCAGGCCGGCCAATGCTGAGAGCAGGGTCGCGACGATGGTTCCCGCCGCAATCAGCAGCCAGAGGCGGTTGATGGTGGAGTCGACGTGGCTCTCGCTGCGCCCATACTGCACGTAGCCGGCGATTCGGCCGGTCTGGCCGCTGGTCAGGGCGATCGTGAAGACTCGGGCGTCACCGAACTCGGACATGCCGGGCGATGGCGGGCCGAGGTCCACCGCTCCGGGGCTCTCGTTGCGAAGGGCGCCGCTGGCGTCGAAGATGCGGGCTGTCGCATTGTTGGAGCTGACGAAGTCACCCAGGTTGGGCTCGCCGACGATCAACGTGTTGGTGATCGTGTCGATCACCTGTACCTGTGCCGCGAGGTCGGCGGCCCCGGTCCGGATCTCGCGGCTGAAGTCGTCTCGCACGCGCTGCGCCGCCAGGTTGCCGACGATGCCGCCAAAGAGCAGCAGAATCACAAGTGTGAGGCCCGCCGACACCCCCGCAAGGCGCCAGCGGACAGGCCAGGCCCCGGGGCGCAACCTGCGCCCTAGGCGGCGTGGGCCGAGCCTGTCGGTGGCCTTCCTCATGCCCGCAGCACGTAGCCGGCGCCCCGCTTGGTGTGCAGGAGCCGCGGCTCGCCGCCTTCCTCGAGTTTGCGCCGCAGGTTCGAGATGAAGACGTCGATCGTGTTCGTCGCGGCGGTCGGGTCGTAGCCCCAGACCTCGTCGAGCAGCCGCTCGCGGGGAACCACCAGCCGCTCGTTGCGCATCAGGTACTCGAGCAGCTCGAACTCCCGGTTGGTCAGCTCGATCTCACGCTCGGCACGCCGCACCTCGCGAGTGTCGGGGTTGAGGCTGAGGTCCCCGACCTGCAGCGAGGCGGAGCCGCGCGGAGGTCGCCGCCGCAACAGGGCACGGATCCGGGCCAGCAGCTCCTTGCGCTCGAAGGGCTTCACGATGTAGTCGTCGGCGCCACTGTCGAGCCCGCCGACTCGGTCCTCGGTCTCCGAGCGAGCGGTGAGCATCAGGATCGGGACGTCGCTCTCGGCGCGCAGGCGGCGGCAGACCTCCACGCCGTCCATGCGGGGAAGGCCAAGGTCGAGGACGACCAGGTCCGGCAGGAAGCCGGCGGCCTGGTCGAGCGCGTCGATGCCATCCGCCGAGGTGCGGACCTCGTAGCCCTCGTTGCGGAGGGAGCGGCGCAGGACATCGGCGATGTCCTCGTCGTCCTCCACCACAAGCACCCTGCCGCCTGCTGTTTCGGTATCGCTCACGGCCATCGCCATCGATGTTAGCCCCGGCCCTCCACGGCCCCGCTTGGTTTTAGTCGCGATTTAGGCATGATCGCGGGCGCGCAGGGGAGCCGGGGTCGGCGTCGAACGGGGTGGGAATGTTCGTGCGAAAGAAGCGCGGTCCCAAGCGGCGCCCGAAGACCAAGGCCGCAGGCGCCAAGAGGCGGCTGCCGAGGCCGCGGCTGCCGCATGGGCTCGAGCAGCGCCACCTCGACCTGATCGGCCTCGGGCTGATCGCCGCCGGCGCCTACCTCGTATTCGTCCTCTACCTCGGATGGGAGGGCGGCAAGGTCGGATACGGGGTGGAAACGGCGCTCGAGTACATGGTCGGCCCGGTCGGGGCGCGGATCCTGACCGTGATGATGCTCGTGGTCGGCGGGGTGTTGGTCAGTGGGGCCTCGATCTCCTCGATCCTCCACGGCATCGGCCGCGGGCTGCGCGGCGCCGTGCTGGGCGGTCGCGGGGTGGCCGAGACCGTGATCAGGAGCCGCGAGGAGCGCCGGACGTTCGGTGATGGCTTCGAGACCCGCGCGGGACAGACCGACGTGATGAGCAGCTACCCCGACGAGGACGGCTTCGAGCCGACGGTCGCTTTGGGCCAAGACGAACCG
>Ga0299914_10001658_pt1 | contig 14947 bp, 5 predicted proteins | sample RVTome_10_FD_201361 | JGI IMG/M metagenome (GOLD analysis project Ga0299914, IMG submission 201361) | Soil microbial communities from uranium-contaminated site in the Upper Colorado River Basin, Wyoming, United States - RVT153D57 (version 2) ...
TACCGTCCGGCCACCTCCCGCAGCGCCGCTTCGCTCCTGGCCGAGAGAGCCAGCAGGTGCAGCGGCCGTTCTGCTGCTGGCCTGGGGTCGACTGCCGGGGGCGCTTCGCTCAGCACGACATGAGCGTTGGTGCCGCTCATGCCAAAAGCGCTGACTCCGGCCCGCCGCAGCCCACTGTCCCGAGTCCAGGAAGTCGCTTTTGTGGGAATTGTAATTTGAACCTGATCCCAGGCGATATGGGGATTCGGTTGTTTTAAATGGAGATGTGGCGGAATCTGCTTCTGTTGTAAAGCAAGAATCACCTTTATCAAGCTGGCTACACCAGCTGCCCCCTCCAGATGACCTATATTTGTCTTTACCGACCCCACGGCCAGCGGCCGTTCCGGCTTTCGGTCTTCACGAAAGACTGCATCCAGGGCGTGGACTTCTATCGGGTCGCCCAGGGCCGTACCGGTACCATGTGCCTCCACAAAGTCAATTTCCTCAGAATTCACACCAGCATTTTTCAATGCTGCCCGAATCACCGCTTGTTGAGATTGTCCATTTGGCACTGTTAATCCGGCGCTATGACCATCATGATTGATTGCAGAGCCACTGACCACGGCCAAGATCATGTCACCGTCTTCCTGGGCATCGGACAGCCGCTTCAGGACGAGCATGCCGCAGCCCTCGCCCCGGACGTAACCATTGGCGGTGGCGTCAAAGGTCTTGCAACGGCCGTCAGGCGACATTGCTCGCATTTTGGAAAAATAGATTGTTGCCTCGGGTGACAAGATCAGGTTCACACCGCCAGCCAGGGCCATGTCACATTCATCATTACGGAGACTCTGGCAGGCCAAATGGACCGACACAAGAGAGGAAGAACAGGCTGTGTCAACCGGAAAACATGGACCCTGCAAACCGAGAACGTAAGAAAGTCGCCCTGCAGCCACACTGAAAGCGCTGCCGGTGCCGGAGTAGACATCCCTCCAACCGGGATTATCCGGAGCCTGGAAAAGGCGGTCGTAATCGTTGGAACTTATACCCAAGAATACGCCAGTGCGGCTGCCCATCAGTTTAGGTGCCGGGTAGCCAGCCCGCTCCAGGGCTTCCCAGCTGACCTCCAACACAAGCCGCTGCTGAGGATCCATCCTGTGGGCCTCCCGCGGAGAAATATCGAAGAAGGAAGGGTCAAACAGATCGACATCCTCTATAAATGCGCCATGGCGGGTATACATCTTATCGGCCGATTCAGGATCAGGATCGTAAAACGCATCCACGTCCCAGCGATCAGCCGGAACTTCCGTCACGGCATCGCGGCCGTTTATCAGAAGATCCCAAAATTCTTCAGGGCTTTTGCAGTTACCGGGAAAACGACACGACATCCCGACCACAGCAATCGGCTCTCGGCCAACAACTTCGCGACTCCGGATCGGCTCGGGCTTACCAGATGACTGGAACGCTAAAAGTTCCGTTGCAAAAAAATCAGTCAAGGCGTTTATTGATGGGTGGTCAAATAGGAGCGTGGATGGAAGTCTGTGAGTCCGGCCGACTATAGACTGGAGCCGATTATGGAATTGAATCACCGCCAGCGAACTCATACCGGCGTCAAAGAAGCCGCGTCCCGTTGGCAGCGGCTCGTCTTCCCCAAACTCTAACGCATCCTTTATTTGCCGCTGTAAAAAGGATGTTAGCATATCACGACGTTCTTTTGGTCCGGCAGATTTGAGTTCTTGCTCCAACCGGCGCCACTCATCGGCTGGCTTGCCGTTCGCAACGCCTTCGATTTCAAGAATCGGGCGCTGGTTACGATTCAGGAGCGCTTCCTGGGTGGCCCGGCGCAAATAGACGCCTTGAATTTCCAGGAGTGCCTCCCCATCTGCAGCATAAAGAGAAACGTCGCCGCCAAAAATCGCTTCCCCCAACGCTTCGGACGGGCGTAATTGGGCGTGCGCCCAGGCTGGCCGGCTTCCGCTGCCAAAGAAGCGAACACGGCCGATTGCTACTGGGATATATGCCTCGCTTGCTGCTTCTAAAGGAAGCGCTGCCGCCAGTAACTCCAGACATGCATCAATGATGCCAGGCTGAAGTACGAATTGAGTCGTTGTTTCATCTGCCCCTATTTTTTCGGATCGTATCCGGCCCAAAGCCTCACCGCTCTGTTCATCCGATCCATGCCACAACGTTTCAAGCCAGCGGAATCCGTTGCCCAATTGAATGCCAGCCTGCCATAATCTATCGTAAAAGACATTGCCTTTTTCTGGAATACTACACCGTATCCGCAGTGCCTCAATATCTGCCATCTGGGGTAATAACACCTGCTCGTCTAACCCGGCCACTCGAAGCTCGCCCTCGGCATACTTATGCCAGGAGCTTTCCCCATTATGTTTCCGGCTTACGATCTGGCAGGTCCGCTCTTTTATTTCCGCCTCGGGAATTACAATCTGAAGCGTTTGCAGTGTTCGATTTGGCAGCACGAGCGCCTCTGGAAAACTCAAGTTGGTCAAGGTATACACTGCCGGACCATATAGTTCTCTGGCCGCCGTGAGCAACGATGCCAGGTAATATGGGCTGGCTACAACAACCACATCGTGAACACGATGGTCTGCAATTAACTTCATCCCAGCTTCCAACTGCACTTCATAGATCGCGGTAGCCAGCACTGGCGATTCGATGCGGCGGCCTAATGTTGAGTTCAAAGTCTGAGAAACCGGCGGTCCATCTACCGGTTCTATCCAGTACCTTTTCCTCTGGAATGGGTAGGAAGGCAGCGTAACCCGATGGCGTTTATAACCTGAGTCTAAACCACGCCCGTCAGCAGCTACTCCTTGAACAAACAGCGCCCCCAGAACTGTCAAAACCTGCGGCCAGAAATCAGTATTGGAAACAGGCGTCGGCGGAAAGCAATTTTCGTATTCGGTAAACCTTAAGTTGTCTGAGTGTTCCAGGTATAAACCACCGCCACTCGAAACGAGCAGCAAATCACAATTTTCCAATGCTGTGAAATCGTTGGTTGCCAGTGGCCTGCTGCTGGTTTGTTCACCGGTCAGAACAAGGTGTACTGCTTCCTCAAGCTCTAAATTGCCGGCCAATACCCCGGCCGCCTGATTGTCTGAGTTTTTGCTAACGATTACTGAAGGCTGCACACCCCATGACTGAAACAGTTTCCCAAAGGCATATTGACCAGCGAACGAACGTATTCGATGCAAGGCTGTATCAGGAATTGATGACTCCTCATTCGATGGCGTGGCAAGCAGAATGCACTCAGGTTGCAAACCCACTATTTTTGCTATCTGGTTTAATTCCAAATGAAATACAGGCTGCGTCTCGTACAGTTCCTGCAGTACATCTGTCTCAAATGGCTTAGCATCTTCAAGAATGAGTCCGAGTCTTGGAACGTTACCGGTGCGGCGTAGTGCACCCTTCGCACGGTTTTCAACCGGTACTTCACCCAATAATGTCTCGGCCATTTTTCGGCCGTCTGCAAATGCCAAAAGCTGCGCACGTGCCTCGGATGCGCTTCGAGCAACGATGGCCACCCGATGGGTCAGAAAAGCCCTGCCTGTGTTTACAGTAAAGCAAATGTTTGCAAATGATACATTGTCGCCTTTTGCCAGATATTCCGCCATCTCAACCGTCACTGCCTTAAGGCCCTGGTGGCTGTCCGCAGAAAGGCACATCAGGTGATAGGGACGGTCTGATACAGGCAGAACGTCTCGCTGGGCAGGCCTTTCTGTCACAACAATATGGGCGTTTGTACCTCCAAGACCAAAGGCATTAACCCCGGCAACGCGCTCCTGACTGCCGCGGGGCCAGGGATGGCACTTCTGAGGCCAGTGGAATGAAGCTGAATAAGAAGCAAGTTCAGGATGTAGTTGGCGTAAATGGAGGTTGGCAGGTATCTCTTGATGCTGTAACGCCAATACCACTTTAATCAGGGCAGCAACACCAGCGGCCGTTTCCAGGTGGCCGATATTGCTCTTTACAGCGCCTAAAATACAAGGACGATCCTGTCGTTGGGGGTTCAACAGCACAGCATCAAGTGCTCCGACTTCAGCCCGGTCAGCTAAGGGTGCTCCGACGCCGTGCGTTTCAACATAGGCAACCTGTTCTGGTTCCAGATGAGCCGAACGAAGAGCCTGCCGGATAACGTCTGCCTGTGCATTCTGGTTGGGTGCTGTCAGTCCGTGGCTGCCACCATCATGATTTACGGCCGAACCACGAATTACTGCCAGGATACGATCCCCGTCCCGCTCCGCATCTGCCAGACGCTTTAGCGCCACGATTCCGCAACCTTCTCCCCGTACATAGCCATCGGCAGCGGCGTCAAAGCTCTTGCAGCGGCCGTCACCAGCCATCATCCAGGCCTGCGCCAGGCCAACTGTCGGCTTGGGCGAAAGGATCAGGTTTACGCCACCGGCCAGCGCCATATCAGATTCGCCTGTCAACAAAGATTGGCAGGCGAGATGAACAGACACGAGGGATGAGGAACAGCCAGTATCTAAACCCAGGTTCGGACCGCGGAAATCAAAGAAATGGGATATGCGGTTCACGGTCATACAGAGGGCATTTCCGGCAATGGTATAAGCATTATAAGCCCGAGGATCGGCAAAACAGACTGACCTATAATCATTGGTGCCAATGCCCACGAAGACGGCCGTCCGGCTGCCAGCCAGCGTATTCGGAGCTAGGCCGGCATATTCCAGCGTCTCCCAACAAACTTCCAATAACAAACGTTGCTGGGGATCCATGCTGGCTGCTTCCCCAGCCGATATGCCAAAGAACGAGGCATCGAATCGGTCAATGCCATCCAAGAAACCACCCCATCGCGTATTCATTTTGCCTGGCTCCGCTAAGTCAGCGTCGTAATAGGCTTCCACATCCCAGCGGTCCGCCGGCGTCTCCCTGATACTGTCACCAGCGTTAGTCAGAAGTTGCCAGAATTCATCTGGATTGTTGGCGCCTGGAAAACGACAGCCCAAACCAATAATAGCTACAGGTTGGGCTGTTGGACCGGTAATGGCTTTGTTAGGGTGGGTAGTTGAAGACATTCAATTCATCCTGATATGGTTCAGGCTGCCTCCCTGGCGCTTACAAATTTATCGACCAGATCATTGATATTATTCAGGTTAGCCAGTTCCCGGCGGGGAATTCTGATACGAAGTTCACGCATTGAAGATGAAACCGTTTCCACAATATCCAGGCTGCTAATACCATAATCAGCCATGGACAAAGAAGGATCAATCGCTGCGTTTTCCAGGCCGCTGGAATTAAGCTTTATATGCTTAATCACCACCTGAAGGACTTCTTCACGTTCCATATAAGTCTCCTTCGAATAAAATGCCGACAGTCGTTCCGGCAAGTTAACAGACTGGAAACATCTCTTTAATTCGTACCAACGTTTCCGGATGAGAAAAACAAATCTGGTGCATCAAATCTTCCCGCGCTAATGAATCTTGTAGGGCTTGTCGGCGAGGTAATACAAGGGCTGCCTTAGTTAATGCCAGCACGTGCCTGGGTTTCTCCCCCAGACGCAAAGCCAGGTCTAATGCCTGGGAATATACCTCGCCTGCCGGAACCACATGGGTAAAGAGATTCCAGCGTTGAAGTTCCTGTCCAGTATAATACTTGCCTGTCAGCAGCATTTCACCGGCAGGACTATGCCCGATTAGAGCCGGTACCAGTGCCGTTGTGCCCATCCCTGGTGTGAAACCGAGAGCAGTGAAATTGAAGCCATAACGTCGCTCCAGGGCTGCTACTGTGATATCGCAGTAAAGTGCCAGCGCCAGTCCACCGCCAACCGCTGGTCCTTGCAGCGCGGCGATAACGGGCATAGGAAAAGAGAGGAGGCGGGCTGGAAGTGCTAGATCCTTCACAGCAACATCGCCAGCCGCAATCTGATCCAGCGTTTCTAATGTCGCCCCGGAAGAGAAGACCTTCGGCAGACCACAGATGACGAGCACCTTTAATTCTGGTTCATCTTCCAGCGTATCCAGGGATTTTGTCAGGGCGGCCGTCATTTCCTGACTCAGGCCGTTTTCTGTCTCCGGCGAGTCCATCGTAAGTACGAAGATTTCGCTCTCAATTTGCTTTACCGTTACAATCTGAGTCACTTACGATCCTTTAACTCTGGTGAACCAGAAGGGAAGTCCACCATCAGCAAATAACTGAACACCGGCTATCACATCTGGCTCATTCAACCAAGATTCGGCCTGTTCAAGCGCCATCTCCTGTTGCTGCCCAAAATCGACGTTGCTCAATTTTTGCAAGTACCGTTTTGTCTGGGCAATTGCAGCCGGTGAAGAACGTAACAATCGGCCCAGTTGGCGTTCTAGGGCTGTATCCGTCATCGCTTCTACTACCTCGTCAACCAGGCCCATTCGTTGGGCTTCATCAACCCCAACTCTCCGACTGCTCAAAGCCAGGTAACGCACCGCACCTGGTGAAAGACGGCGCAGCAAGAAAGGAGCGATAAGGGCCGGAATCAAGCCGAGAATTACCTCCGACAGCATAAATGTTGCGCTGTGAGTTGCTAACACAATATCACAGGCCGCGGCCAAACCCAAGCCGCCACCTTCTGTTTTTCCTTCAACAATTGCAATGACAACCTGATTTGCATTGCTGATTAAGATCAGACAGTCGAGGAAGCGTTGAAAAAGATCCGTGTTGGGTTTACGGCTGTTGCCAAATACCCCTTCAATGTCCATTCCGGTGCAAAATGCCTTACCCTCGGCCGATATTACGATTACCCGGCAGTGGGGGTCGGCTGTGAGAGTCGTCAATGCCAGATGTAGATCGCCGAGCAGTGCAGCGTCAAGTGCATTTCCTGTCTCTGGCGAATGGATGCGAACCGATCCAACCCCCGTATTAAGGTGATAAGAAACCTTTTGGCTCATAACTTTAGCTCCAACGATACTCTCGCTGGAAATTCCGCACCTGGGGCAAGACCAGCAAATGACGGCCATCATATTGTTCTAAATAGGCCTTACGACTGCTCAGGTCAAGATTGTAGTCTGCCAGCTCTATCAGCGTTGCGCGTTCATGCTCGCTTTCTTCATAATCCGTTGTGGAAACGGCCGAACGTTCACTTAAATGACCATCTATTGCCAGAGCCTGAACCAGGGAATGAGCTTCAAGGCCCAACGATCCGGTATAGAATTCTCCCTGGCAGCCGGAACCGTAGGCAAAAAGTGACAACCGATCCCCAAGCTTGTCAGGCGGCATTGAAGACATCAAACCCAGGAGACAAACAAAGTTAGAAGCTCCATAGGCGCTGCCAATTTGCCTCGCAATTCCCAAACCCGGTAAAACCTTAGCTTTAAAGCTGGCCATAGCCGTAGCCTTATCAACTGGATGCATCCTGCCTAGGAGGGTGCGATGGGCCTGAAATGTCATCCCAGGAAATGGCGCATGATAAATGTGGTGCGCAAAGGTAGCATCAAAATCAATCTCTCCGCCATTTTCTAGAAATTGCTCATAGGCACCTTCCAATGCGTCCAGGTAGGCAAAAAGACTGGTTTCATTGTCACCCATTTCATCACGGGCTGTCGGCCGAAAAGTATCTGATATTTCGTTAGTCCAATAGCCCGTCTGGGCCAGATCGATTTCCAAAAGGCGCGGATCGGCACTTACTAACATAGCTACTGCACAGGCACCGCCGATAAAGTCGTATCCACTCGTCAGTTCCGGTCGTGTTGCGTCACTGCTGATAACCAATGCTTTCTTGCCCGGCCGGATACCTGAAGCCACCCAGAAGGCTGCCATTTTCAATGCCGCTGTCGCTCCATAACAGGCATGTTTAACCTCAAAATTGCGGCAGTTCGCCGGCAGCTGGCAATAACGATGGACCCAAGTCGAGATTGGCTTGCCAAAATCAACCGCCGACTCCGTACCAACAATCAGCAGTTCGATATCTTGCCGGTCTTCTGGTGTAAGTAAACGATTGGCTGCATTCACAGCCATAGTCACCGCGTCCTCGAATACTGGCAGCACAGAGCGACTGTCGAGCATGATCTGTTCGACAGCCACTTCGCGTTCCCGGCCCCTTTTCTCTGCCAGTGCTATAGCATCTGTACACAGTCGGGGCGTATATAAATCGAGGCGTTCAATTCCTACACCCAAAGGTTTTAACTCCTAAGACCTCAAGACAGCCCAGGCCGAAGTGCAAGGTCTTTGTTGATATTACGAGCCGGTAACAGTTCTTCGTTCTGGCCGTATCTCATAAGGTTCAAGCCAAAAACGCTGACGCTCAAATGGATAATTTGGTAATGGGACACGGCGACGGCCGTAGTCTCTGTCAAAACCATGCCAATCAACTGCAGTCCCGTTCACATACAGAACAACCAGGCCGTCTAATAAAACCTGCCATTCATCTTCACCGCGTTTGAGAGAAGGCAGCCATCTTCCTGCCCGGTCCGGCACGCAGCGTCTGCCCATCTCCGACAAAACATTGTGTGGTCCAATCTCCAGGAAAGTGCGGTAACCACTTTGCCAGAGTGCCGTCACCATTGATGCATAACGCACCGGCTCTTTGACATGCTGTCGCCAATAAGCAGCATTTGCTATCTCTTCTGGCTTTGCAAAAGCACCACTAACACCCGACAGCAGCGATGTTGATGGGGGTCGATAAACAACTGAGGCAGCCTCACGCTCAAAATCGGCCAGCATTGGCGACATCAGTGGCGAGTGAAAAGCATGAGAGGTATTAAGCGGCTGTGTGAAAACAAATTCATCCTCTAACCGCTCTACAACCACTTCGACCGTTTCTTTGTGGCCCGAAATAACGGTATTATTAGATCCATTAACGGCAGCGATAGAGACACTGTCTCTATATTCCGAAATTACGGCCGAAACATCTACCTCGTTTGCAGCAACCATAACCATTATGCCGTCGTGTGGGAGCGCCTGCATCAGACGTCCGCGGGTAGCCGCCAGACGCAGCCCGTCTGCCAGACTGAAGACGCCAGCGACGCAGGCAGCAACATACTCACCGATGCTGTGCCCCGCTACAGCGCCGGGGATGACACCCCAAGAGCGCCACATCTCAGCCAGGGCATACTCAAAAGCAAACAGGGCAGGCTGAGTGTAGACCGTCTCGTCAATAAGCCACCCGTCGGTAGCCTGAGCGCGTTCCTTGGGAAAGAGGATGGAATTTAGCGGCAAATCCATATGCGGGCGCAGCAGATCGGCGCACTGATCCAACGCCCGGCGGAAAACCGGCTGACTGTCATAGAGCGCCCGGCCCATACCCGGGGATTGTGCCCCCTGCCCGGTAAAGAGGAAGGCAATCTTTTGGCGTGTCCCGCTACCGGTTCGGCCGCGCTGGATATGTGGTGGTATGTTTCCAACTGGTTTCCCGTTCCAGGCAGCCGCTGTTGTCAGCTCTTGCTCTTGGGCCAGAAGCGTGGACGCCTCCTCAAGCCGGTCTTGCAATTGAGTTAAAGTTGAAGCGGTAAACGCCAGCCGTTCTTCCAGGTGTGCCCGTCCGGCACCAGCAGTATGGCAAATATCTGCCAATGATGCCTCCGGCATCTCGGCAACCAAATGTTGATACCGTTTAATAAGCGTATCCAATGCCGACGGGCTGCGCGCTGAAAGGGCGAAAATATGCCGGGGACGCTCGAAATTCGCTATTGAGGTTTCCTCGTCCGGTGCTTCACTCAATATGATGTGGACATTGGAACCACTGAAGCTGAACCCACTGACACCCGCATAAGCCGGTGATCCGGTAACAGGCCAGGGATACAGCTCAGTCGGGATTACGAATGGGGTGCCTGTGAGGGAAATATTTGGATTCAGGGTATTGAAATGAACGACAGGCGGAATAGCTTTGTGTTGCAGTGCCAGAATCACCTTGATCAGACCTGCCACGCCAGCAGCCGCTTCCAGATGTCCGATATTGGTCTTCACGGCACTCAAGACACAAGTCTGTTCCATGTTACGGCCGTCCATCAAGACTTCTCGGAGGGATTGCACCTCAACCGCATCTCCCAAAGGTGTACCCGTGCCATGTGCCTCCACATAGCTGATTTCATCGGGCTGAACCCCGGCATTTTGCAGTGCCTGGCGCACACAGGCCACCTGAGCGCCGCCGTTTGGTGCTGTCATACCATTGCTTCGGCCGTCCTGGTTTGTGGCCGATCCGCGAATGAGTGCCAGAATGTGGTTGCCGTCACGCTGTGCATCAGAAAGTCGTTTCAGTACCAATATGCCGCAGCCCTCGCCCCGAACATAACCATTGGCACTGGCATCAAACGTCTTGCAGTGACCGTCCGGGGCCATCATGCCGGCTTGGGCAAAACCGATTGTGGCATCTGGCGTGAGAATAATGTTCACGCCGCCTGCGAGCGCCAGGTCCGCTTCTTTATTGCGCAAACTATTGCAAGCCAGGTGCGCACTCAATAGCGACGACGAACATGCCGTATCGACCACAAAGCTGGGACCACGCAAATCCAGTGCGTAAGAAAGCCGGTTGGCGATCACGCTCAGAGCAATCCCCGTTCCGCCTCGCGTCGGAGCATCCGCCAGGAGCCTGGAATAATCCCATGTACTGACGCCGACGAAAACGCCGGTTTGCGTTCCTGCCAGTTGGTGGGGATCTAAGCCTGCATTTTCTAGTGATTCCCAGACCACTTCCAACAATATTCTCTGCTGCGGGTCCATGGAGGCCGCTTCCCGCGGTGGAATCTCAAAGAAGCGGGCATCGAACTCGTCAATCTGATCCAGAAACCCACCCCAGCGAGTATTCATCGTTCCTGGCTCCAAGTCCGGATCGTAGTAGTCGTCGATATTCCAGCGATCCGGTGGAACTTCCCGAATGGCATCCCCACGTTCCCGTAAAAGACGCCAGAATGTGTCTGGATTGTCGGCACCGCCGGGAAAGCGGCAGGCCATTCCAATAACAGCTATAGGTTCTTTATACGCCTGTTCGATCGCCGCGAGTTTTGCTTTTACTTCCTTCAGGGCGAAAACAGCGCGCTGCAACGGGCTTAGCGCCTCAATATCAGCAGTAATCTTGCTCATATTAGTTTCCGTCCAACAACTCTGATAATTCACTTTCTAGCAGAAGGGTTAGCTCCTCATCCGAAAGCCCTCTGATTTCAGTGAGGGTGTTTTGCGCCCATTGATCCGCTTCGGAGTTCGCCTCCTGGACTGCCGGGGGTACTTCTGGGTGGACATCCAGCAGGCCGGCGAGATATGAGGTCAGGGCATCTACCGTTGCATGGTTAAAGAGAAGCGTCGGGGACAGCGTTTGTCCGGCCGCTTCACTTAATAACCTGGTCAGATCCAGGGCCATCAGCGAATCCATTCCCATCGCATTCAAGGGCTGCTCGGCTCCAATCGAATCCAGCGCTTCGATATGCAGAACGGCCGCCACCTGCTGGCGGGTAAAATCAAACAGGAAGTCACGGCGCTCACCTGAAGGTAATCGGGCCAGTGTTTCAGATAAATTCAACAGCCTGCTTCCGGAAAAGGTGGGCATCGGAGGTGAGACTGTCTGGCGGCTAAAATTGGATAGAGCTGCCTGATTGCGTAAATATGGAGCGTACGAGAAGAGTGCTTGCCATTCAACCGGGGCGTAGGCTAGCTGAGGCGTGCTGAGTTCTAATGCACCTTCCAACCACGCCAGGGCTTCGGATGCTTCAATCGGCTGAAAAGCATCAATCATCATTGGTTTCTGTCTGTGACCATTTTGTCGGCTTGCCGCCATACCACTATCTGCCCACGGCCCCCAATTTATGCTCAAGGCCGGTAATCCCTGCGCCCGGCGGTAATGTGCCAACCCGTCCAGGAAACTGTTGGCCGCCGCATAATTTCCTTGGCCCGGAGAACCCATCACCGCTACAACCGAGGAACAAAATACCAGGAAATCCAATTCGCGATTGCGAGTCATCTCGTGCAGGAGCCAACCACCTGCAACCTTGGCAGCCAGAACAGAAGCGAAATCATCCCAGGATAGATTTTGCAGTACGCCGTCCCGCAGAATTCCGGCCGCATGGATAATTCCGCTAAGTGGCAAACCGGTGGCGTCGATTGCAGAAAATACCGCAGCCAGTTCATCCCTGTTTGAGACATCGGCGCTGAAAGCATAAACACACGCCCCGGCCTTCTCTAGTGTTGAAACAAGCCCATCGTCGGCCTGGTCTACGTCCCTTCGCCCCAGGAGGGCTACGTGACCAGCGCCATTTGCTGCCAACCATTCGGCGAAATTTGCACCTAACCCCCCAAAACCACCTGTTATTAGATACAGCGCGTTCGGTCGGAGACCAAAGGATATAGGTTGGGTGTGCTGGGCTTTCTGAACAGATTGCAGCCGAGCCACATATCGATGCCCATTTCGATATGCCACCTGATCTTCAACGTCCTTTCCCCGTATTTCCGCAAGAATCCACTCTGCTTCGTTGGCAGCGGGCTGGTGATCCAGATCAATCAGCCCGCCCCACATCTGTGGTAGTTCCAGCGCTATTGTACGTCCCATACCCCAAAGCAATGTCTGTCCTACATTAAGCATGGTATCAGTGGTCACCGGCTGCGCTGCTCGAGAGACCAGCCATAGGCGAGGCGGGTTATCAAGTTCCGCTATGGCCTGAATGATGGGTAAGACACTACGGCCGATTTGATCGGCCGTTTTCAACGGATCGTCAGTATATTGGGGTAAGGATTCTTCAACAGTCAGCGACCACATATAAAGGATGCCTGCAACTTGCCGACCTCCCTGACTAACTTCATGCAGCACTCTTTGATAATCTTCAGGACAGTCAGCCCGGATTTCATAGCGGCCGTCACTCAGTCTGTTAAAACCCTGACCCGGCAGGATGAGAATACTGTCTGCTCCCCAGTTGGTCATTTGTTCGGTGAAATTTTGTGACAAAGGGTCATCGTGGCCGAATACCAGCCAGGTTCCAACCTTGGGTAATGGTTCATCAGTAACCAGCGGAGTCATAGCCGTTTCTTGCCAGGCCATTTCAAACATATCATTGGTCGATGGCGGATGGCTGGCACGTAACAACAGGTCGCGAGCTGCCCGTCTTACATGTAGACCCTTGGCCTGAGCAATAAGCATGCCCTGTCCATTGAAAAGTTGTAAGTCGCCAACAAATGCATCTGAAACGGCCGTACTATCCGTTCGCAGCCCAGCATAAGCCCATAACACGCCTTCCGGCGGTTGAAAGAAGGTGAAGTTTTCGAGACTGACCGGCACAAATGCGGTATCGTCCATATCGGCCGCAGGCACCGCCGCTCCAATCAATTGGAAAAATGAGTCGATAAGACCGGGATGAAGCACATAACGTTCAGCCTTATCGGTATATTCTGGCTGACGCAGCCTGCCGAAAGCTGCTTCTTGTTCAGGCCAGGATTCTTCCAACCATTGAAATCCCCGGCCAAGCGCGAAACCCTGCTGGATCATCATCTGGTAGATTGAATCACTGCCTCTTCCCGGCTCAGTCGCTGTCTGGCTGCGTTTCAGGTCTAAGATTGGCTCTATTTCTGACTGCCGCCGGTTTTCGATGTCCATTGAGCCTGTGACGTGAAGTATCCAGGTACTCCGATCGGCTGTTCTGCCAGAAGGTGCGCTGTAAATCTGGAATGCGGCACTCTCTACTTCCCCACTGCCTTCACCGGGAGTAAGAACAACCTGCATCTTAACAGCTTCGTCTGCCGGTAGAATAAGGGCTTGACGAAAAATGACATCCCGCAGTGTTATCAACTTACTACCGTATAGGGTCACAGCAGCCGAGAGGAGCAGCGCAATGTGCCCAGATGCGGGCACCAGGACCGTGCCATAAATCTGGTGTTCGTGGAAGGGAAGCTGTCCCGCCTCCAGGTCTGACTCAAATATGACGGCGTCTGTAGCAGGTGAATGGAGCGGCATTCCTAGAAAACCAATTTCTCCAGTTACATTCGTTGCCGGGTTCTTATGCTTGCTTCTGGAATCTTCTATCCAGTAACGTTTGCGTTGGAAGGGATAAGTTGGCGTATCCAATCGCTTTCGCTGGTAATCGCGGTCGAACCCGACCCAATCGATTTCTACCCCATTCACATAGAGAGCAGACAGGCTCTCTAACAACTGATCCCAATCGGGTTGGCCTTGTCGGAGTGACGGCAGCCATAAAGCGGAATCGGGCGCAGCAACCTGGCTTCCCAGGGCAGCCAGTGTCGCCCCGGGTCCAATTTCCAGGAATATACGGCTTTTAGTTGTGAGTGCCGTCTCGATGCCCGCCGCGAAACGAACTGGCTCGAGGATATGCTGTACCCAATATTGTGGCTGGCTCATTTCATCACCCAGAACCATCCCTCCGATGATATTAGATATTATCGGAATCTGTGGTGGATAATACGATATGGTATCGACAGCTTCCGTAAACGATGCCAGTATGGGATTCATCAACGGCGAATGAAAGGCGTGTGATACATTCAGTTGTATGCAGTCGATTCCAGCGGTTTCCAGTCGCTCCATAACGGCCGATATAGCATCAGCAGCCCCAGAAATGACTACGTTTTGGGGGCCATTAACGGCTGCAATCGATACCTGCTCTCGGTAGCCATCAAGTGCAACATCTACCTGGGCCTCATTGCCACGAATGGCCACCATTTGCCCCGGAACCGACAGCGCCTGAATCAGGCGTCCGCGTATGGCGACTAATTTTAGACCATCTTCCAGAGTAAATACGCCCGCAACTGTGGCGGCGACAATCTCCCCCACGCTGTGACCCAGGAGCAGGTTCGGTCTTACCCCCCAGGACTGCCAGAGGGCAGCCAGAGCATATTCCAGGGCAAACAACGCCGGCTGCGTGTAGGCTGTTTCGTTGATCAATGCTGCCTCATCCCTATCGGCGAATAAGACCTGGAGTAGCGGACGCGCCATGTAAGGCTCAAGGATTGCAGCGCACTCATCTAAAATGTGGCGAAATGTTGGTTGGGTCTCATAAAGCTCCCGCGCCATACCGGCATACTGCGATCCCTGACC
>Ga0299914_10001659_pt1 | contig 14941 bp, 14 predicted proteins | sample RVTome_10_FD_201361 | JGI IMG/M metagenome (GOLD analysis project Ga0299914, IMG submission 201361) | Soil microbial communities from uranium-contaminated site in the Upper Colorado River Basin, Wyoming, United States - RVT153D57 (version 2) ...
AACCAGCTCCGGGCAGGGAAAGCCCTCGCTTCGCACCAGTTCGGCGACCTTCTCCTCAGCCTCATCGTTGAAGGCCATGTGCAACCTGTCGCTCGTCGGCTGCTCGCCCCACGCCCCGGCGAAGCTCTGCGGCCAGCGCCGCATCGCCTCGGCCCCGAGCTCGCCGCTTGCGAGCTCGAGCGCAGCCTCCTCGTCGCTTCCGAGGCCGGCGCGGACGTCGCTGCCGTCGTGTCCCTCGCGAAGCGCTTGTCTGTAGGCGGCCTTCTGGTCGGGGTCGCTCAGGTCATAGCTTCCGCCCGGCCAGCGCCTGGGTGCCTCGGCGCGAAGCTCGGCGGCGCAGCCGGCCTCCGCGAAGGTGGCCGGCCCCTCGGCGGCTTCGTCGGCCGATCCCGCGCTCGGTGCTTCAGTCTCGTCCCCGGCGGCCGGGCCGAGGCCCAGAACGACCAGCAAGCCCACCGCCGCCGAGATCGCGATCACGAGGACTGCCACAACCGGCTTTCCGCGTACGCGCGCCATGCCTGTCCTCCTCGGTTCGCCTTCTTTTCCCGGCTACGTCCGAGGACGTATGCCGTCACAGGCCTCGGCTTGGTCCGAACCAGCGCGCAATCAAGCATGCATACGCTTGCTCCCCTCGGCGCGAGCACCGGGCGCCTAGGTTGGCTCCTGCACAACCCCGAGGAACGGGAGGACATAGCTGAAGCCTTCCCCATCGACCTGAAACGCGAAGCAGCCGTTGGTACCGACCTTGGCCTTGACTTGGGTCGGACGCACGGCGACACGCCAGCCCTCGGGCAGCCGTACGGGGCGCTGACTGAACCGAGCGGTGGCCGGGGCATCCCATTCGCCGGCCGGGAGTCGCAGCTCGAGTCCCGGTTGGGGTCCACTCCCGAAGCGAATCCGCGAGCGCCGGTCGAGCCTGCCGCCGCGGACCAGCACCGGCCCACGGTACCTGGGCTTGCTGATCCACAGTGTCTCCTCGTAGGTCGGCCAACGGTTGCCCCGCGTCGGCCTCAGGCCCATCAATCTCGGTATTCCTCCAACGACCGCGTAGACGGGGCCCTTGCGCAGGACCGGGAGGACTCGCGCCTCGCGGGCGGCCAATGGACCGAGTCCACCCTCGCCTGACACGCCGGGAATAGGGATCACCCCGACATCGAGCAGGCACTCGTCGCCGGAAGCAAGGTGCCTCGGCAACTCGAGCGGCCTTGACGCCAGCCGGGCGAACCGGTCGTCCGGCTGGACGGGGTCCTCATCCGTCGCGCGCGTGACGACGAAGCCGACGATGAGCAGTGCCCCGATCACGGCAGCCGATACCGCCGCCGGCAGCTCGTAGCCGCTGAGATATCTCACAACGTGGATATGCTCGGCGAAGAGTCTGCGGTCCCGAACCCGATCGCGGTTGCGAGCACCTCGGCGTCGTGACTACCACGCGCGCCGTCGACGAGAGTTCGGAGCGAGTCCGGCTCCTTCCTTGCGCGATCGGGGGGCTCACCCGCCTGGCCCACCCTCGGGCACCTGACGCTCTGTGGCAGGTTGGCGCTCGTGAAGATTGGTGCGGCGAGGATCTGCCCATACGACGCCTGAAGGCATCTATCGTGTTGCCATGCGCGAGCTTCGGCCAGGGGACCGGCTCGGCAACTACGAGGTGCGTGAGCTTGTCGCCGAAGGCGGGATGGGCCGTATCTTCAGGGCCTGGGACGTCGAGCTCAACCGATTCGTGGCGATCAAGGTGATCACCAGACCGGCGGGGACGGATGAGCAGTTCCGGCGCAGGTTCCGAAACGAGGCGCTCCATCTCGCATCGGTCGATCATCCGAACGTGATCCCCGTCTATGGGGTCGGCGAGACCGAGGATGACGAGCCATACCTGGTGATGAAGTTCGTCGGGGGCACCGACCTCGAGACCAGGGTCAAGTCCGGAGGTCCGCTCGCGCCCGCCGCCGCGACCGACATCGTCGATCAGGTTGGGCGGGCGCTTGACGCCGCGCATCGCGAGGGCCTGGTCCACCGCGACGTCAAGCCCGCCAACGTCTTGCTCTCGGATGCGAGTCGCGAGCCGCACGCCTACCTTGCTGACTTCGGCCTAACGAAGGTCTCAGAGGCCGACACCGGACTGACGCTCTCCGGCGAATGGATGGGCACAGCCGGCTATGCGGCGCCGGAGCAGATCCAGGGCGACGAGGTCGGCCCGGCGACGGATGTCTATTCGCTCGGCTGCGTCCTCTACTTCTGCCTCGCGGGCGAGCCGCCGTTCGCGGGCTCCCCGGCCCAGGTGATGTGGTCCCACGTGAACGACGCGCTGCCTGCCCTTCCGGACCACATCCCCGACCACGAAGCGCTTGACCGAGTCATCGAGCGGGCAACCGCGAAGCTCGCCGAAGAGAGATATGCGCCAGCCGGGGAGCTCGCTTTCGCCGCCAAGGCGGCCGTGGACCGCACGCCGACTTCGCCGCCGGGCCCGGCCGAAGAGCCGACCGCGACGCAGGCCACTCGCCGCATGCCGGCACCGCCGCCTGCGGAACCCCCGGCTCCGACGACGGCAATCCGACAACGGAAGCGATGGCCGCTCATCGCAGCGGGCGGCGCGGCTCTCCTCCTCCTGGGAGTAGGCGCGGCGTTCGCTCTCGGAGCCTTCGATCGCTCAAGCCCGTCGAGTGAGCCGGTGCGCGAGACGGTGGCGGACGATCCTCCCGACGCCGCGGACAGCGATTCTGGCAGTGAGCCAGAGTCGGCCGGAGACGAGGAACCGCCGACGTTCGTTCGGACTTCACTCGATCCCGAGTCCGGCGCGACCGCCGTCCTACCGAACGGCAGCAGATCGCTCGAGAGCTTTGGCTCTCGCCGACAACGAACGCGAGTCGATACGCCTACCGGGGCGGTCGCCATCATCGACTTCACGCCGCAGGACGCACCGAACCCGGGCGCGGGCTATTCGACTACCGGCGACTCGATCACGAACCAGAACCTCGGCACCACGGCTGCCGAGTACGCCGGGCGCGGCTGCGATGAAGGCTCGTTCTGCGTCAACTACCCGATCGACCTCGGCGGCTACGGGTTCGGCGTCCTCGCGGCGGCCGACTCGAGGGCAGCGGCCCGGGTGATCGCCCGCAGGGCCGCGCGGACACTCGACGCGCCGGCGGCGACCCTGCAGCCACCGGACGTCGTCGATGACTGCGTGTCTGAGTTCGAGCCGAACGTGTCCGACATGTCGGTGCGGAACATGAGCTGCGCCGAGGCCGACGACTTCGTCATCGCCGCCATACGGAACCTCCAGCCCGGAACGTTCGAGAGCGCCGGATTCAGCTGCCAGATCCTCGGTCGCTACGGCCCGCCCGATGGCCCGATTCTCGGTGCCGAGAACATTCGCTGTACCCAGGGCGACAGGGCGTTCCGGTTCAGTTGGAGCGATTGAGAACGCGCACTGCCACCTCCGCCGCCGCGAGTAGCGAGATGAGACGCCACGGCCCTGGCCGAGGGCGGTCTCAGTCGATTTACGCGCCTCCAATGCGCGAGGAGCAAGCGCCCAGCCGGCGGCGCGCGACGTTCCGCGACCCCGCCGCGGTGCGGGCGGAGATCAACCCTCGGCTTCGCTGAGCCCGTGAGCCGCGATGTACTGCCGGGCGATGCGCTTGGGCGCGCGCGAGAGCCACGCCTCGACGATGATCTCCTCGAGCACCTCGGTGTCGACCTCGTCGAGCTCGACGAGGATCGCTGGGTAGCCGTCGAAATGCGGTGTCGTGAAGATCGCCGGGTCATCCGCGATCAGTGCCTCCTTGGCGAGCAGATCCTCGACGCGAGCGCCGAGGATCTCGCCTTGCGGCGCACCATCGCCCAGGGCCTCGAGGTCGCCCTTTCGAAGCGGCCGCTCCCAGACGAAGAGCTTGCTCCGAACGCGCCACGAGGGCGTTCCCCACATCAGCTTCTCGCTCGTTCCGGGAGCGAGAGCGCGATCCGGCGGACGTCGTCCCAAGTCGGCACGACCGGACGGTAGCGCCGGCGGTGCCGCGCCGCGCTGCGGCTTTCGCCCCGCGCGAGCTCCAGGCGAGTGGGTGGCGAGCTATGCCAGGTCGAGCACCAGGGCGAGTGCGTCGTCGACGGCCCGCTGCTCGGGGACGGAGAGTCGACCCGAGAGATCGCCGAGGCGTTCGATGTCGACGGCCCTGAGCTGCTCGACCATGACCCGCGTGGGCTCGCCGCCGAGTTCGATCTCGGGACGGAAGGTTGCGGGGGCGGCGCTGCGGGAGGTCGGGGCGACGTCGCGGTCAAGAGCCCCAGCAGCTCGTCGGTCTGCACGATCACGGCGTAGCGAGGGCCGGCCTGCTCGCGACCACGCCGGGTGGGAAGGCGGATGCGACGTGCGGGCGGGATTCGGGGCTACCGCTCGTCACGATTCAGCTCGATCCGGATCGTCAACAAGTCCGTTTGCATGAGGCGTACGGTCGCCGTGTTCAGCCTCGTGATCGGGCGCATCGAGGCGATGTAGCGCAGTCGCTCTAGTGGATCATCGTCGGGGACAAGCCGGGCGGTGCCACTGCGCCATCGTCGGCCGATGCGAAGCCGGACGTGGGCGTTCGCCTCGAGGTTCCTGACATAGCTCGTCCGGCGTCCGTGCTCAGCGACGATCCAGAAGGCGCCGTCGTCGAGGCCGTTGGTGACCGGGTTGCGCCTCGGCCGCCCGGACTTGCGGCCGATCGTCTCCAAGATCGCAGTCCCCGGGGCCGGCAGCCCGAGGCGAAACAGCCCGCGAACGACGGGATTGAACACGTACTTCGCCGTCCCGCTGGCGAGCCTCCGCTTCGTCTCACGCCGACTCCGCACGCCTCACAACCTATCCGTCCTCGGCGAGATCGCTCCCTTCAGACACGCCGGATGTGGCCCTGGACTGCGCTTCCCTCTGCGCGAGCAGGAGGTTCCGCATCAACGCCGTGGTGGGAAGGTCACTCGCGGCGTGTCTGGATGTACGCGAGACCGGCGGCGCCCAGGCTGGCCAGGGTTCCGGTGCTCGCCGCTACCGCCGCTACCGCCGCGCCGTCTCCACGCATTTCCCAGAGCGACCCCGAACGCTCGATGATCGGATCGACGTAGTGATACGTCACGCGGTCGACCAGCCTCAGGTTCTGGAACGAGCTGGCCGGCTCGGGCTGATCCCCCTCAGCACAAGACCAGGGTTGGGATTGCCGAAGCCGGCGTTCCCGACCGCTACGCAGTTGACGATGCTCCGTTCGAAGGTGACGCCGTGCCGGTCGGCCGCAGGGGCGGGGTACTCGGGTATCAGTCCGATTGATCGCGGGCGCACCCGTAGCGCTCGTAGATCACGCGCGAGCTGAAGGTTCTGGTCTCGATCAGCTCCAGCGCCATCTCCTCGGTGACGGGCGGCAGGAACGGCGTGCCGCCACCGACGACGATCGGGTAGCGGAACATGCGCAGCTCGTCGACGAGGCCGAGCTCGATCGCCGCCGCGGCGAGGCCGGCGCCGCCGATTCCGACGTCCTTGTCGGTCGCGTCGAGCGCCGCGGCGGCCTCCTCGGCCACCGGCGCCTCGGCGAGCCGGGCGTTGCCCTCGACGCTTTCGAGCGTGCGGCTGAAGACGACCTTCGGGATCGCGCACCAGGCGTCGGCGAACGCAGCTCCAGCCTCGGTCTCGCGCATCGACGGATCCGTCTCCCAGACCAGCATCGTCTCGTAGAGCCTGCGGCCCAGCAGAAAGCCGCCGAGCTCGCGCACGTGCGCAGTGTGGAAACTGAACAGCTCCTCGTCAGGGACCGACCAGTCGAACGCGCCCTCGCGGTCGGCGATGAAGCCGTCCACCGAGACGCTCATCGAGTAGATCAGCATGGCTTTGAGCTCGTCGCGCCGAAGCGACGGATGATGATCGTGACGACGTCCGCCTTCAGGCTTGGCATCGGGCCCTCCTTCCTCCTGCGGTGTGCGCTGCCGTTAGTGACCGATCGCGAGTCGAGAACTCATCGTCGTGGGCGGTCTCAGCGATCGTACGGCCGTTGCCGGCGCCGCACCGAGATCCCGGGCGCGATCAACGAGGGAGCCACACGCGAGGAAGCACGATCGAACGTGCTCGACGCGCTCGAGACGCTGCTTACGCCCGACAAGGATCTCGCTGGCGAGCCACCTGACGAGGACGGCGAGTCGCTCACTCTTACTGTCGCTTCGTGAAGCGGCGACCCCTCCTGTCCACGCCGCGACTCGGCCTCGGCGGGCTTGCTCGCCAGCAGCACTCCTGCCGCGGCTGCCGCCACCCGGCCCTGGTCGTGGGCCGGCTTCCCGAGGCGCTCGAGTTCGATCCCGACGGGGCCTCGCGGACCTACTACGCCCCGCAGCCTCATGCGGGCTGGGCGACCCGATCGTGGATCCGCGCCGGGGCGTGCGATGTTAGGTTGCAGGCGATGGTCCGGGAGGGCTCCGCAACGCCGGACCGGCTCCGCGCCGCGGAGGTCGTCGGGACTCTCTGTCTTGCGACCGACCTCGGGATGGGGTTCCCGTTCGAGCACGGGCTGCAGACGACCCTGATCGCGTCGCGGCTGGCCCAGCATCTGGACGTCGACCACGAGACGGAGAGAGGGGCGTATTACGGCTCGCTGCTGGCGCACGCCGGATGCACCGCCGACGCGCACGTGAGCGCCGGCTTCTTCGGCAGCTCGCTCGTCGAGAACCTGCACCCGGTCTTCTTCGGATCCCGGCGCGAGACTTTCGGCGGGATCCTGCGGGCGCTGCCGGACGCCGACCGCCCCGCTCCGGTCCGTGCGATCCAGGCGGTGCGCCGCCTGCCGCGGGCGGCCCGGGAACAGCGCTCCCATTTCGCCGCGATGTGCGAGGTGGTCCAGAGGCTCGGCGAGGGGTTCGGGTTGCCCCAGGGCGTCATCGACCCGCTCGCGCACCTGGTCGAGCGCTGGGACGGAAGAGGGGTTCTGGGCCGGTCGAAGGGGGCCGAGGTTCCGCTGCCGATCCGGATCGGGCAGGTCGCCGTCGACGCCGCCCTCCAGCGCATGCTCTCGGGCCCCGACGAGGCGGCGCGAACGGTGGGTGCGCGCGCGGGCGGCGCGTTCGACCCGGAGATCGCGCGCTGCTTCGCCGACCACGGCGACGAGATCCTGGCGCAGGACGGCGGATCGTCCTGGGATGAGGTCCTGGGGCGCGAGCCGGGCCCGCCGCTCGTGCTCGAGGGCGACGCCATCGACCGGGCGCTTGTGGCGATGGCGGGCTTCACCGACCTCGTCTCGCCGTACTTCACCGGACACTCGACCGGGGTCGCCGAGCTCGCCGCCGCTGCCGCCGAACGCTGCGGGGTCGATCGCGAACACGTCATCACGGTGCGCCGGGCGGGGCTCGTGCACGACCTCGGACGGGTCGCTGTCCACCCCAAGCTGTGGGCGAAAGCCGGTCCGCTGACAGCCGACGAGTGGGAGCAGGTGCGCCTCCATCCGTACCAGACCGAGCGTGTGCTGTCGCCCTCGCCGTTCTTCGCGGAACTCGCGCCGACCGCCGCCGCCCATCACGAGCGGAACGACGGCAGCGGTTACCACCGCGGAGCGTCGGGCGCGGAGATTCCGATGCCAGGGCGGGTGCTGGCGGCCGCGGACGCCTACCACGCGATGTGCGAGCCGCGGGCGCACCGCGAGGCGCTCTCGCCCGAGGTTGCCGTCTCGGAGCTGGGCCGCGAGGCGAGCGAGGGCCGTCTCGATCCGGACGTGGTGACGGCGGTGATCGAGGCGGCCGGTCAGCGCGCGCCCCGGCTCGACCGCCCCGCGGGGTTGACCGAGCGCGAGGCCGAGGTGGTCGCCCTGCTCGCCAGGGGCCTGATGACCAAGCAGGTCGCCCGCGAGCTCGGGATCGCGACCAAGACCGCCGACACCCACGTCCAGAACGCCTACCGCAAGATCGGCGTCTCGACCCGCGCCGGGGCGACCCTGTTCGCGATCCAGCACGGTTTGATCGCGCTGGCCGACGTGCCGCGCGCACAGGGATCGGCCTAGCCGGGCGCTTCCCAGGCGCAACTCGGGAGAACTCCCGATTGCGCGCCTCACCAGTCGAACGTAGTGTTGGTGCCGCAAGCGGATGCGACGGCTGGCGTCGCGCGAGGAGGAGGCTGACGATGAGCGAGCACACGACCCAGTCCCCGCGGGGATTCGATGCCCGGGAGGTGGCCGACGAGCTCGCACCGACCTGGGCGAGCCGGCGCGAGCAGATCGAGGCGGTCTGCGCACCCTTGCGCGAGGCGATGCTGCGCGACCTCGATCCGCAACCGGGCGACACAGTGCTCGAGCTGGCGGCGGGAACCGGTGACACCGGCTTCGATGCCGCCGAGCGCGTCGCCGCCGAGGGGCGGCTGATCTCGAGCGACTTCGCGCCGACGATGCTCGATGAGGCACGAAAGCGCGGCGCGGAGCGGGGGATCGAGAACGTCGAGTTCGAGGTCATCGACGCCACGGAGATGGAGCTCGAGGATGACTCCGTCGACGGCGTGCTCTGCCGGTTCGGGTACATGCTGATGACGGACGTCGAGGCGGCGCTCTCGGGGACGCGGCGGGTTCTGCGGCCCGGGGGCAAGGTATCCCTCGCGGTCTGGGGCTCGCCTGAGAAGAATCCCTTCTTCATGATCCCTGCGATCAGCCTGATCCAGCGAGGCCACATGCCGCCCCCGGAGCCACCGCCCGCGCCTGGGCTGTTCTCGATGGCCGACCCCGAGCGGATCAAAGCGTTGCTACGCAACGCGGGGTTCGAGGAAGTCCGGGTCGATGAAGTGGATCTCACCTTCCCGGTCCCGAACGCCGGGGGGTACCTGGAGTTCATCACCGACACGGCCGGCCCGCTCGCGATCGCGCTGCGGGGGCTGGACGAGCAGCAGCGGGCCGAGGTCCTGGGCGACGTCGAGGACTCGCTCGAGCGGTTCGCGGCCGACGGGGGTGGATACCCGCTCCCCGGACTGGCTCTCTGCGCGGTGGGGAGCTAGGGGATGCCCTGCGGCCTACGTGTAGCGAACCATCCGTTGCCGGCCCTTTCTCCGCGGAAGACCAGGTTGTGGCCGATCCACCAAGCGCAGCGCGCTGCCGGTGCGGCCAGCTTGAGGGACGGCTCGCACCGGAAGTCGCGGACTCGGGACGGCACGGCTGTGCGTCCGAAGCTCAGCGACCGGCGCCGTCCCTGAACGTTAGGAGGCGCGAGCCGCGGCAAGGATCGCCTCAGCCGAGCGGTTGGCGTCATCGGCGGTGGTCTGCCACCCGACAACCGACACACGCATGACTGCCTGGCCGCGGAAGCTGCTGCCGCTCAGCCAGCAGGTCCCATCTTGCTGGGTGCGTTCGATGACCGCGTTCGTAGCCCGGTCGTCGTCATCGAAGCGCACGAGCACCTGATTGAGAACGACATCGTTCAGAACCTCGACCCCGTCGGCGCGCGCGAGCCGGTTGGCCATCTGCTCGGCTCGATCGCAGCAGCCGTCGATCATCTTGGCGAGTCCGGCTCGTCCCAGCGAGCGCAGTGCGGCGTAGAGCGGCACCCCCCGCGCGCGGCGGGAGAACTCCGGTGTCCAGTCGAAGCCCCAGGGGATGTCCTCGTCGTGCGGGGGGATATAGGCCGACGTCGAAGTCATCGCGCTCCGGTGTGCGGACCGATCCGCGACCGCCGCGATTCCGCAGTCGTATGGCACGTTCAGCCACTTGTGCCCGTCCGTCGCCCAGGAGTCCGCCTGCTCAAAGCCCTCGAGCAAGCCGCGACGCGTTGGGCTGACCGCCGCCCAGAGGCCGAACGCGCCGTCGATATGGCACCACGCGTCGCGCGCGCGGCAGACCTCGACGATATCGGCGATCGGGTCGAATGCGCCGGTATTGATCTCACCCGCCTGCGCGCAGACGATGGTCGGACCTTCCTGCTCGGCGAGCGCGGTCTCGAGCTCTGCGGTCACCATACGACCCTGGTCGTCGGTCGGCACTAGGCGAAGACGCTCGGCGCCGAGCCCGAGCATGCGACAAGCCACAGTAAGTGTCACGTGCGCCTGCTCGCTCGCGATCACGCGCAGTGGCGGCCCGCCCTGAAGGCCCTGTGCCTCCACGTCCCAGCCCGCATCGCGCAGGACTGCGTGCCGTGCCGCCGCGAGGCACGTGAAGTGCGCCATCTGGCAGCCGGTGACGAAGCCCACGCCGCAATCGGCCGGGAGGCCGAGCAAGTCGCGCACCCAGCCGGCGGCGACCTCCTCGGCGACGGACAACGCCGGAGACGCCACGTATCCGCCCCCGTTCTGGTCCCAGACCGACGTCAGCCAGTCGGCCGCGACCGCAACGGGCAGCGCGCCCCCTATGACGAAGCCGAAGTACCGGGGGCCGGCGGAGGCCACCAGTCCGGGCTCGACGTCGCGCGCGAGGTCCTCGATGACCGCGCGGGGGTCCTCGCCGTCGTCGCTCAGCGGCCGGGCGAGCCTCGAGCGGAGCTCGGGGAGGCCGGCCGACGCGCCGACCGGGCGTGAGGGCAGGCTGTCGATGTACGCGTGGGCGAGGCGGGCGGCATCGTTGAGAACTTCGTAGCGCGGATCGATTCGCCGACTCTAGCCCTTGCCGCGCTGCTGCTCTGCGCGAGACAGGGGCACGCCCGGATCACGCGAAGGGACGCGAGAACGTGAACCGTCACACCGCGGGCGCATCCGCCCCCCCACGCTCAAGCTGACCGCCGGCCCTGCCGATACGGCTGGCGACCACGATGAGCCACGGGAGCGGAGTGAGGGAGCACCGGGACGCGAGTCTCGACGTGAATCGGGCATCGAAGGAAGCCCGCAAGCCCAGGTCCCAGTCTGGTCAGCGCCGTGATCCGGCGACCGCGTGGGAGGCAGGATGGCGAGACTGAGGAACCCGGTCGTCATCGGCGCGCTCGCCCTGGGCGCGCTCGCGCTCTTGGCGGCGATCGTCTTCGCGATCGACTCGGGCGGGGACGGTGACGTCGGCACGTCGGCGGAGAAGATCACCGGGCCCCTCCCCGACCGCGGCGGTCTCGAGTTCGTGGTCCAGGGACCCGCGACGGTCGACAACGAGAAGCTCGCGATCGAGACCGATGCGGTCGAGTGGTTCACGGACAGCCCGAAGCGGAAGGCGGGCGTCGCGGAGGTGACGCAGCTAGCCGACGCCTGGGATGACTATGGGTTTGTCGCGATTCCCCCGAACGCGGCCGTCGCCGGCGGGGACACCGACGTCGTCGTCGAGCTCGCCGCTGCCGAAACGACCTCCGAGGGAATCGCCTTCGAGTTCAAGGCGCTGGACGGCGAGCTTCGATCGGGCGAGCTCGGGGATGTCAGCGCCTTCATCGACTCCAGCAACTACAGCTGCTTTGCGGACTTCTACAACCGCACGGAGTACACGCTCGACATCGACCCCGGCAATACCGACCCGTCGGTTGGATCGGCGGGCTGGGACGGTGGCCCCGCGGACAGCCTTCCTGCCGACGACCAAGACGCACCCCAGTCCGCGCACATGGTGTTCAACGAGAATGGCACCCTGACCAGCACGGGCGCCGAGGCGAGCGCGACCGACGTCGGACAGGGCGGCCACTACAACCCGCTGCAGAACGACCCGTCGGGGATCGGAAACATCCACTACGTCGTCGCCGGCAAGGGGTCGGATGGACCCGGCGTTTGGCCGGAGGTCGGCTGCAAGGTCGACGACGACGGCAACGTCAAGTTCATGGACGCCGACGGCGATGAGGTGGCCTCCGCTTGCGAGGTCTCCGACGATTTCGCGGCAACCTGCAGCATCGAGCGCTCGGACAAGGAAGAAAACCACGGCAAGTTCTTCATCAATCCGAACTGAGGCGCATCGCCGAGCTCGATGACGAAAGGCGGTCAGGGCCATCGATTAGGGTCGGTGCATGGGGCAGATCGCCTTCGACGAGGAGATGGCGCGGCAGATCGAGGCGCTGTATCGGATCCGGGACGCCGAGATCCGGCGTCGGCTGGTCCGCGAGAAGCTCGCAGCCCAACCCGGTGAACGCATCCTCGACGTCGGCTGCGGCCCGGGCTTCTACTGCCTCGAGCTGGCAGAGGAGGTCGGGGAGCAGGGCGCAATCGTCGGTATTGACAGCAGCGAGCCGATGCTGAGCCTGGCTGAGCGTCGCTGCGAAGGGCTCTCCCAGGTCGGCTTCAAGGACGGCGACGCGCTGTCGCTGCCGGTCGAGGATGAGAGCTTCGACGCCGCATTCAGCGTCCAGGTGCTCGAGTACGTACCGGACGCGACGGCAGCCCTGCGCGAGATCTTCCGCACGGTCAAGCCCGGCGGTCGGACGCTGATCTGGGACATCGACTGGGACACACTTTCGATGCAGAGCGCCGATCGCGAGCGCTGGGAGCGCGTCGATGCCGCCTGGGACACCCACGCCGCCCACGAATCGCTGCCCCGCACGGTCGCGCCGCGAATGCGCGAAGCCGGTTTCACCGATGTCGAGATGAGCGCCCACAATTTCTCAACCATCGAGCTCGACCCCGAGACATACGGGGGCGCCCTGGTGGAACTCGGGGCCGCGACCTTCGCCAAGCTCGGAGCAAGCGAAGGGGACGTCGAGGGCTGGACCGCCGAGCAGCGCGAGCTTGGGGAGCGAGACGAGTTCTACTTCTCGGTCACCCAGTTCTGCTTCACCGCGAAGCGGCCGTAGTTGGTTGACGCGGTCGAGACGGGCTCTCAGGAGGTCGCGAGGAGCTAGTGGTGGCCGGCGTCAATACGTCAGCCGCACCGAGAACCGCTCACCCCCCGCTGACGCCGGCGTCCGTCAGCGTCGCGGGTCCGGCGTCGGACGCCGATGCCCTCGGCCCCGCTACCGCCGGTAGGTGAGGATCGCCACCCCCGGTGGAATCACGGCGGTGTCGACGAGATCGAGGGCCATCCGCTGCACGCCGTCGTCGAGGAAGGTCCTTCCCCTCCCGACCACGACCGGATGGATCAGGAGTCGATACTCGTCGATGAGGTCGTGCTCCAGGAGGCTGTGCATGAGGTCGTGGCAGCCATAGACGATCAGGTCCCCGCCGGGCTGCCGCTTGAGGCTGGCCACGCCCTCCGGAACATCGCCTTCGATCAGATGGGAGTTCTCCCACTCCAGGTTCTCGAGCGTGGTCGACGCGACGTGCTTGGCCATGCCGTTGATCCGATCGGCGACGGGGTGCTCTCCCGACCGCGACGGCCAGATCGCGGCGAAGAGCTCGTACGTCTTGCGGCCGAGGAGCAGACCGTCGCTGTTCCTCAGCAGGTCGGTGTGATACCTGGCCGACTCCTCGTCGTCATACGGAAGCGCCCAATCCCTGACCTCGTCCACCCTCCCGTCCAGGGTCACGTAGGTCGAAACGATCACTCGTCTCATCTTTGCCTCCTTCGATGTCGGTCAATTCGTCGCCCGCTTGAAGCTTCGCCTCCACGCGCTCGTCCGTTCAGACACCGGCGGCGGCGATGACGGATCGGACGGTCCGTTCGGCGGCGAGCTGGTGTCCTTACCGGTGATGGCTGTGAAGGGAACAGCAGATACGAGGGGCTCGTGCCGGGCGACGCGCTAGCGGAGGCCACGCTCGCACGGGCGCGCGTGGGGGACGAGGAGGCGTTCCGCAGGCTCACCGAACCTCACCGGCGCGAGCTTCGGCTGCACTGCTACCGCATCCTCGGCTCGCTCGAGGACGCCGAAGACCAGGTCCAGGAGACGCTGCTGGCCGCCTGGCGCGGCCTCGAGGCGTTCGAGGGCCGGGCATCGATGCGCTCGTGGCTCTACCGGATCGCCACGAACCGCTGCCTGAACGCGCTGCGGGCCCGGTCCCGCCGCCCCAAGGAGGTGCAAGCCATGGCTGACTCGCCGGAGCCGACCCGTCGGACCGCGCCGGTCTGGCTCGAGCCCTATCCCGACGTCCTGCTCGAAGGACTCGCCGAGGCGACCCCCGGCCCCGCGGCGCGCTACGAGACCAAAGAGTCGATCGAGCTGGCGTTCATCGCCGCCCTCCAGGCCATGCCGCCCCGCCAGCGCGTGGCCCTGGTGCTGCACGACGTGCTCGGCTTCGGCCGGGGCGAGGCCGCCCAGATGCTCGATACCGGCGAAGCCTCGGTCAAGGGCGCCCTCCAGCGCGCCCGGGCGGCACTGAAGGAGCGCCTGCCGGCCGCCGACCGCGAGCGTGCCCCGCGTCGGGACTCCGCCCGCGAGCGCCGACTGGTCGGGCGCTTCGCCGACGCGGTCGAGAGCGGCGACATCGACGAGATCGTCGCCCTGCTCACCGACGACGCCCGGCTGACGATGCCACCCCAGCCGCTCGAGTACCAGGGGCAGCGGGCGATCGCCGCCTTCCTCAGCCACCGCGAGGAGCTGCGCGGCACGCCGCTGCGGGTTGTGCCCACCCGCGCCAACACCCAGCCCGCCTTCGGCTGCTACCTACCGGACGCCCAGGCGGCGATCGCTCGCCCCTACGGATTGCTCGTCTTAACGCTCGAGGGAGACGCGATCGCCGGGATCACCTGGTTCGGCGACACCGGCGCCTTCCGCCGCTTCGGGCTGCCGCGCGCGCTGCGGGACTAGGCGCGGGCGTCGGTGAACCGCGGACGGTCCTCAACTGGGGCGATCGGGCGCAATCCGCGGAGATCGAGGAACGAAGGAGTGATCCCCGCCGTCAGCGGTAGCCATCCGCCTCGACGAGGCTCGGACCTTCATCGTCTCCGTCAGGCGCTCGTCCGCAGCCCCAGCTGCCCGAGCAGGCCCAGGTCGTCCCGGCAACCCCAGTGCTCGACGATCTTGCCGCCGCCGATCCGCCAGATGTAGACGTGGCGGACGGCGAACTCCCGACCGGTTGGCTCGTGGCCCGCGAGCGGTCCGGTGTGGCGACCGCTCATCGTCACCCGCTGGACGACCATCTCACCCTCGGCGATCTCGTCCTCGATCTCGAAGCGCAGGTCGCCGAAGGCATCGGATAGCGACCGCACCGTCTGCT
>Ga0299914_10001661_pt1 | contig 14937 bp, 15 predicted proteins | sample RVTome_10_FD_201361 | JGI IMG/M metagenome (GOLD analysis project Ga0299914, IMG submission 201361) | Soil microbial communities from uranium-contaminated site in the Upper Colorado River Basin, Wyoming, United States - RVT153D57 (version 2) ...
AGCCGCTGGCGGCGGCGTCGATCGGCCAGGTGCACGGGGCTGTCACCCGGGACGGCCAGGCAGTGGTCGTGAAGGTCCAGTACCCGGGGATCGCCGACGCCATCGCCGCCGACCTCGGCAACGCCGAACTGCTGGGAACGATCCTGGGGTCCGTGTTCGCCGGCCTGGAGCCGCGCCCGCTCGTCGACGAGCTCCGGACCCGCATAGGCGAGGAGCTCGACTACACCATCGAGGCCGCCAACCAGCGCCTGTTCGCCGACTACTACCGCGACCACCCTCGCATCGCCGTGCCGGAGGTGCGAGCGGACCTGTCCACCAGGCGTGTCCTCGTGTCGGCCCGTGCCCATGGAGCGAGGCTGTCCGAGGTCGAGAGCTGGGCGCAGTCCGAGCGCGACCTGGCCGCCGAGTGCATCTTCCGCTTCGTGTTCCGCAGCCTGTACCGGCTCAGCGCATTCAACGGTGACCCGCACCCGGGCAACTACCTGTTCAGGCCGGGCGGGCACATCACCTTCCTGGACTTCGGGCTGGTGAAGCGGTTCACCCCAGATGAGACCGCCCGCTTCCGGGCGCTGATCACGGCCATGACGGCAGGAGACGCACCGGGGTTCCGATCGGCTCTCGAGACGGCCGGTCTTCTCAAGCGCGGCGCCCCATTCACCGACGACGAGGTGTTCGGCTGGTTCGAGCACTTCTACGAGATCGTCCGCCACGACCATCCGATCACCATCACCCCCGAGTACGCGTCGTCGGTGGTCCGCCACACCTTCGACCGGCGTCAGAGCGCCATCCTGGGATGGGCCAACGTGCCCCCTGGCTTCGCGTTGATCCAGCGCATCAACCTCGGCCTGTTCGCCGTCCTCGCCCGCCTCGGGGCGCGTGCCCACTACCGGCGCATCGCCACCGAGCTCTGGCCCTGGGTGGACGCCCCGCCCTCGACGCCCATGGGCACAGCCGAGGCCATCTGGGTGGCGCACCGGTGGCCGGCCGCCGACTAGGGATGCAGCCCACCGCTCCCGGGTGGTAAGGCTGCGACGCGCCCGAACCTGCGACCTGGCCGGCCACCTCGCGTGCGCGGCTGACCCGGCAGCCCGCTACGGATCGACCTTGGCAGTGGCCTTTCCCGACAGCACGACGGCGCCGTCCTGGTTGGTGGTGGTGATGTCGAGGTCCACCAGCCGGTCGTCCCCCTCGGTGCGGATGGCGGTCACCTGGGCGGACGCCGTGAGCGTGTCCCCTGGCCACACCTGGTTGGTGAACCGCACGCCGTACTCGGTGAGACGGCCGTCACCGACGTAGTTGGTCAGCATCTTGCCGGTCATCCCCATGGTGAGCATGCCGTGGGCGAACACACCGGGGTACCCCGCCACCTCCCTCACGAAGATGTCGTCGCTGTGGACCGGGTTGTAGTCACCCGAGGCGCCGGCATACATGACAATCTGCGTGCGCGTCAGGTCGTCGGCGACGACCTCGCTGTGGGTGTCTCCGACCTGCATCTGCGATGCGGACAGTGCCATCGAGCCCTCCTCAGGCGTCCACGGGACGTTCGGTGCGCACGCCCACCCCTCGGGCGGTGACAACCAGCTCGCCGTTCTGGTCGCGGTACTCGGTGATGGTCTCGCTGAAGTGCAGCTTGCCGGCCCGCTTGCTCTCCTTCTCCCACGACTCTCCAGGCCGCACCTCGGCTGTGAGCACGTCGCCCGGCCGCGGGTGGCGGTGGTAGGTGAAGTGCTGCTCGGCGTGCAGGCCGCCTCCGCCACCCCCGCCGTCGCCTCCTCCGCCCGAACCAGCCGTGCCCGATGGGGTACGACCCGACCCGAACCACTTCTCGCCGACCTTGGGGCGCAGGAAGTAGTCGGGGTCGAACTGGGCGCTCGCTTGTACGAAGGTGGGTGGGGCGATGACGTCTCCCTCGCCGTCGTCGTAGTACACCGGGTTCGGATCCCCGATGGACCGGGCGAACATCATGATGTGGCTCGCTTCTACCGGGAAGCGCTCGACGGCCATGGGTCCCCCTCTTTCCGTCGACATTCGTCGACCTCGTTGACGCCGCGCCCGATGATGGCAGACCTGGCTGCGGACCTCCGCCTCGGCCGGTCCACTGTGGCCGGCGGTCCCGTGCGGAAAGCGGGGCTAGTGCGACGGGTGCTCGCGGTCGGAGGCGGTCTCCTGAGCGGTGCCTTGATATGTCCACCCGAGGAACTTGGGATCACCCTTCGCGTAGAAGGTGTCGAGGCTGGTGATCGTCATGCCACCGTCCTCGATGATCGCCGCGATGTCCCGGTTCAGGTTGCAGCCACAGGCCACCCGTTGCTGCACGCCGTTAAGGCGGTTCTGCCACTTCTGGACCTTGCTGTCGGGTGCCCGGCCGTGCTCCGCGAAGTGGAAGGTCCCACCAGGTCGGAGGACGCGGCCGATCTCGCGCACGGCGGCGGAAGCGTCGGGAATGCTGCACAACGTCCATGTCGAGAGGGCGGCGTCGACGGAGTCGTCCTCGAGCTCCAGCGACTGGCCGTCGAGACCGACGAAATCGACCGCCGCGTGGGTGTCGGCAAGACGCGCACCGGCTATCTCCCGGCCCCGCGGCAACGGGTCGACCGCCAGGAGCCGGCTGACCGACGGCGGAAGGTGCGGAAGGTTGAGTCCCGTGCCGAAGCCGATCTCGAGCACCTCTCCGGCAAGCGGCTCACACACCGCGGCGCGGATGCGGCGCGTTTCCTTCGTGTTGCACGCCACGTTCATCACCCGCGGGAACACACGCTCGCCGTAGAAGCCCACGTCACATTGTCGCACGCGCCGAGCAGATCCGGATGCGACAGATCTGCGCCGCGCTCACCGCCGCCGTCGCCTGCGACTGGCCACAGGGCCCTGCCTGGTTCCGCCGCCCCGGAACTCGGTGGGCCGGTTTCGCCGGACCCGCCTACACTGGCCCCGATGCGTTGAGCAGCCCCGGTCCGAGCCCGAACCCGTCGACTCCCGGAGCGCTGCCGTGCCACATCTCGTCGCCCACGACGTCTCCCTGTCACTCGGTCCGACCGAAGTGCTGCGCGCCGCGTCGTTGACGGTCTCGATCGGGCAGCGAATCGGCCTGCTCGGCGCCAACGGTGCCGGCAAGTCGTCGCTCCTGCGGATCCTGGCCGGTGAGCTGGAGCCGACCGGCGGTGTGGTGGAGCGGCATCCCGGCGACGTCCCGATCGGACTGCTGCACCAGGAGGTGGTCGGCGCCGGCGACGGCACCGTGTCGGGTCACCTCTCGACCCGGACCGGAACCGGCCCCGCGGCCGAGGAGCTGGAGGCCGCCGGTGCCGCCATCGCCAGCGGTCGGCCCGGAGCCGACAGCCGATACAGCGCCGCGCTCGACCGCTGGTTGCTGCTGGGAGGCGCCGACTTCGACCACCGCGTCGACCAGATCCTCGAGGTCGTGGGCCTGGGACCCCGCCGGCGTCACCAGCGCGTGGCCACACTCAGCGGCGGGCAGCGAGCCAGGCTCGACCTGGCTGCCGTGCTGCTGCACAAGGCCCCCATCCTGCTGCTGGACGAGCCCACCAACGACCTGGACGGCGAGGGTTTGACGCTCCTCGAGGAGCACCTTCTGCGGCCCGACAAGGCCCTGGTGATCGTGAGCCACGACCGCGCCCTGCTGCGTGGCGTGGTCACCGACGTCGCCGAGATCGACGACCACACGAGGACGCTCGCAAGCTACGCCGGAGGTTGGGCCGCGTACCAGTCCCAGCGCCGGGCGGCGCGGGCGCGCGCCGAGGCCGAACACCAGCGCTACGTCGACCGCCGCGACGACCTGGCCGAGCAGGCCCGCCGCCAGCGCGAGTGGGCCCGTCACGGGATGACCAGCGCCGTGCGCCGCCCACGTGACGGCGACAAGAACATTCGCCAGGCCCACATCGCCAGGGCGCAGCGCACCGCAGGTCGTGCGGCCCGCACCGAGCGGGCGCTGGCCCGGCTCGACCCCGTGGCCAAGCCCTTCCAGGGTTGGCGGCTCGACCTGGATCTGGCCACGGCCGAACGCAGCGGCGACCTGGTGGCCGAGCTGAGCGGCGCCGTCGTGCGCCGCGGCCCGTTCACCCTCGGGCCTGTAGACCTCGCCTTGCACTTCGGTGAGCGCGTGGCCTTGGTGGGCGCCAACGGGAGCGGCAAGTCGACCCTGGTGGCCGCCATGCTGGGGCGCTTGCCGTTGGCCGACGGCAGTCGGCGGGTCGGCCCCTCCGTCGTCGTCGGTGAGCTGGGCCAGGATCGGGACGACTTCGCCGGGGAAGGCTCCCTCCTCGAGGTGTTCACGCAGGCGGTCGGCGTCGCCCCCCAACCGGCCCGCTCGTCGCTGGCCAAGCTCGGACTCGGGGCCGACGACGTGGACCGCCCTGCCCGGTCCCTGTCCCCCGGTGAGCGGACCCGCGCCGTGCTCGCCGGCTTCCAGATGCGGCGCGCCAACCTCCTTGTACTGGACGAGCCGACCAACCACCTCGACCTCGAGGCCATCGAGCAGCTCGAGAGAGCCCTGGCCGAGTTCGGGGGCACGCTGGTGGTGGTGAGCCACGACCGTGCCTTCGTCGAGGCCTTGGAAGTGGAGCGCACCTGGCACCTGCGCCAAGGTCAGCTCGTCAGCCCCGGCGGCCACGCCGGCAGCACCAGCCCATGACCACCGGCGACCGGACCTCCGAGTGGGATGCCCTGCGTGCCGGGCAGCTGCGACTCAGGCGTTCACACCGGGGGTGCTCAGCCGGGTGACCCGGTCCTCGGCGTCCGCGGTGACGACGTCGAGCAGCAACCAGATCAGGAAGCCGACGACGCCCCCGATGAGCGGGAAGACGATGAAGGCCCAGAGCTGCTCCATGGCCTCGCCCCCCGCGAACACGGCCACGCCGAAGCTGCGGGCCGGGTTCACCGAGGTGTTGTCGACGGGGATGGTGACCAGGTGGATGAGGGCCAGTGTCAGGCCGATCGTTATGCCGCTCTGCGCCGCTGTGAACCCTCGCTGGAACGACGAGAGCACGACGAACACGAGCAGCGCCGTGAAGACGATCTCGACCACGACCATGGCGCCGAACCCGAATCCGCCCGGCGACAGGTCCCCCCAGCCGTTGACGGCGAAGTTGTCCTCGCTGGCCTTGAAGCCGCTCTGGTCGTTGGCGATGACGAAGATGATCAACCCACCGAGGACCGCCCCCGCGGCCTGGCCGATGATGTAGGCGGGGATGAAGACGGGCGAGAGCTTGCGGCCCAGGGCCAGGCCCACCGTGACGGCCGGGTTGATGTGGCACCCGGTGATCGGCCCGATGGCGTAGACCATCACCAGCAAGGCGAAGCCGAAGGCGAGCGCGACGCCCAGGATGCCGACGTCGATGTCGAAGGCGTTGGTGGCCAGGATCGCCGTCCCCGGGCCGCCGAGGAGCAGGACCATCGTGCCTACCAGCTCTGCGATGAGGATCCGGGCGTGCTGCATGTTGCCTCCCAGTCGACACCGAGTCCCGCTCGGCACCGATCCTTCACGGTACGCGCCGTCCACGGCACGGGATGCGACCATCGCGGGCATGAACGAGGTCATCGCGCCTGCCCGATTGGCTCCTCCTGTCGCCAACTACGCCCACGCCGTGCTCACCACTGCTCCGGCACGGATGCTGCACACCGCCGGTGTCGTGCCCGTCGACGCCGCCGGTGCTGTCCCCGACCGTCTGGTGGATCAGGCAGAGCTGGTGTGGGCCAACCTCGCCGCCCTGCTGGCCGAGGCCGCCATGGGACCCCGCGACGTCGTGTCGGTCACCACCTACGTCGTGGCCGGCGAGGACCTGGGGCCGGTGATGGCCGCCCGGGACCGGGCCATGGGTGGTCATCTGGCCGCCTCGACCCTGGTCACCGTGCCCGCCCTGGCCCGGCCCGAGTGGCGGGTCGAGGTGTCGCTGGTGGCGGCGTCGTTCGACTGAGTGCGTCGCCACAACCGCCTCCGCGCTCGTGACCGGTAGCGTCGCCGGGATGCGCCTGGGCGTCGTCGACCAATCGCCCATCCCCTCGGGTGCCAGCGGTGCCGAGGCCTTCGCCAACTCGGTGGACCTGGCCCGCCGGTGCGAGGCCCTCGGCTACTCGCGCTACTGGGTGGCCGAACACCACAACAGCGACGCCCTGGCCGGTTCGAGCCCCGAGATCCTCGTCGACCGGATCGCCGGCGCCACCTCGACCATGCGTGTCGGCAGCGGGGGCGTCATGCTCACCCACTACAGCCCCCTCAAGGTGGCCGAGAACTTCGCGGTCCTGCGCGCTCTGCACGGGGACCGCATCGACCTCGGCATCGGGCGCGCACCCGGGTCGGACCAGGCGACGATGGTCGCCCTGGCCCGGGGAGGCGCGCTGCTGGACATCAGGCACTACCCCGAGACGATCAGCCTGCTGCTCGGCTACGTCGACGACCGCCAGACCGGCTCACCCCTGGGCTCGGTACGGGCGCGGCCCCAGCCGCCAGGCGACGGTCCACCGCTACCGGTCTGGATCCTGGCCTCGAGCGTGGACGGAGCCGGCTACGCAGCTCACTTCGGGCTGCCTCTGTCATGGGCGTACTTCATCACCACGATCGACGGCGGGCCGGTGGTCGACGCCTACCGCCGCCAGTACCAGCCGTCGTTGCGGGCGCCCGAGCCGGTCGTCAACGTCGGTGTGTCGGTCATCTGCGCCGACGACGACGCCGAGGCGGCGCGGGTGGCCTCGAGCGTGAGGCTGTGGCGAGCCCGGGGGTTGAAGGGTCCCATCCCGTCGATCGACGAGGCCGACGCCGCGGTCGTCGACGACCGCTTCGACCGGCTCCCCGGCCGTCAGCCCATGGTCGTGGGAGGGCCCCAGCGGTGCGTCGAGGACCTGGAGGCGATCGCCACCCGCCACGGCACCGACGAGCTGCTGGTGGTGACCATCTGCCACCGGCACGAGGACCGGGTGCGCTCCTACGAGCTGCTGGCCGGGGCCTTCGGGCTGGAGCCGGCGGAGGATCAGAGGCGGTAGGCGCGGCGGGCGGCACCGCCGAAGAGGCTGGCCCGCTCGGACTCGTCGTAGGGTTCGGAGATCTTCTGGAAGGCGTTCCACAGGACCGTGTAACTGCAGCCCCGCTTGTCCACGGGGAAGTTGCTCTCGAACATGCAGCGCTGTGGGCCGAACGTGTCGATGCACCAGCGGACCGGGTCGGCCCACGTGGCGGCCAGCTCGTCGGAGGTGGGCGGGCACTCCCGGTGGTGCCAGCCGTCCCCGTAGATGGCCATACCGATGCCGCCGAGCTTGACGCTGACGTTGGGGCAGGCGGCCACGGCGGTCATGGCCGACCGCCAGGCCTCGAGCACCTCGGCGCGCCGGCCGGCGTAGGGACCGATGCCGAGCGGGCCGCCGAGGTGGTCCAAGACGATGGGCAGGTCGGGGACGGCGTGAGCCAGCTCTGCCAGTTCGGTGATCTGGGGGTGGTACAGCCAGGCGTCGAAGCCGAGGCCCATGTCGGCCAGGACGGCGGCGCCGGCACGAAAGCCCTCCATGCCCATCAGCCCCTGAGCCGGTTTTGTGTGGGCGTTGCGGATCTCGGGACTCAGGTCCCACGACGTGGCGTGGCGGATGCCTCGGAAGCGGCCGCGGCCCGCCTCGACATGGGCCTCCAGCACCGGGCGCACCGCCGCCGCCAGCGACAGGTCGGCGAAGCTCACGATGCCGGCGATGGTGGCCTGCCCGCCGGCGACCTCGCTCCGCTCTGCCAGGTCGGCCACGAACTCGGTCTCACCGACGGGACGGAGCTCGGCGGGCCCGTCGGGGCGGTAGGACGACATGCACTCGACGAACACGGTCTCGGTGACGCGGTGGCCCGAGCCGGTGTCCTCCCACAGCTCCTCGAGCAGGTAGCGATCCGTCGGGGTGTCCCACAGGTGGTGGTGCGGATCGCAGATCTCGACGGTGGCGTCCACCGGCTCCTCGACCGTACGGGTCAGCCATTCCACACGGTCCGCTTCCATGGCCGGGGACCGTAACAGGCGACTCGAACAGTCGGCGGGTGGCACGTGCTGCGGCTGGCACCGGACATGATGGGCCTATGAAGGCGATCATGTTCGACGGCCACGGAGGCCTCGACGTCCTGCACGAGGCCGAGGTGCCCGATCCCGAGCCCGGTCACGGCCAGGCCGTCGTCCGGGTCGAGGCCTGTTCGCTGAACTACCACGACATCTTCACCCGCCGGGGAATGCCCGGCATCAAGACGCCGCTGCCCATGATCCCGGGATGCGATGCCGCCGGGCGGGTAGCGGCCACCGGCGACGGCGTCGAAGGCTGGGCGCCGGGCGACCGGGTGCTGGTCGACCCGGTGGTCACCGATCCGGTGACCGGCCGCTTCGACATGATCGGCGACACGATCTGGGGCGCCTACGCCGAGTACGTGCTGGTCGACCACCGCCAGCTCGTCCCCCTGCCCGACGACGTGTCGGCCGTCGACGCGTGCTGCCTTCCCGTGGCCTACGGCACCGCCCATCGGATGCTCTTCACTCGCGGTGACCTCGTCGAGGGTGAATCGATCCTCGTCCTGGGTGCGTCCGGTGGGGTGGGGACGTCGTGCCTCCTGCTGGCCAAGATGGCCGGTGCCCACGTGATCGCCGCCGCGGGCAGCGTCGAGAAGTGCGCCAAGCTGGCCGAGCTCGGAGCCGACGAGACGATCGACTACTCGACGACCGACATCGCCGACTACACCCGTGAGCGCACCGGCACCCTCTTCTCCGGTGGGGGCTACGACGTCGTGGTCAACTTCACGGGCGGGGACACCTGGACCCGGTCTCTGCGCTGCGTCAAGCGGGGTGGACGCCTCCTCACCTGCGGAGCCACGGCCGGGTTCGATCCTCCCACCGACATCCGCTTCATCTGGACCGCGGAGATGGACATCCGCGGTTCCAACGGGTGGCACCGATCCGATCTCGCTGCTCTCCTCGAGCTCGTCAGGTCCGGCCGCATGCGCCCGGTCATCGACCGCGTCATGCCACTGAGCGAGGGGACCGAGGCGATGCGCTTGCTGGAGGAGCGGGCCTTCTTCGGCAAGATCGTGATCACGCCGTGACCGGCCTCGCCACCACCGTGGGCAACAACCTCGCTGGCCTCGTCGCCCCGCACGTGGGCAGCGACCGCCTCGCCTACCTGGACCTGACCGCGGATCCCAGCTCGCCTCGCTCGGTCTCCTACGACGAGTTCGACGACCGGTGTGGGCGGGTGGCGTCTGGCCTGCGTGCCCGCGGCCTGGGCCCGGGGACACGCGTGGCGATCATGGCCGACAACAGCGTCGACTACGCGGCGCTGTACCTGGGCATCGTCCGCCAGGGGCTGGTCACCGTGCCGCTCAACACCCGCGTCTCCGCCGACACCCTCCGCTACGTCTGCAGGGACGCCGCGGTCCGGCTCGTCTTCCACGACGCCGCCCACGCGGCGATGGTGCCCGTCGGCTACGACCGTGTGGAGATCGGCAGTCCGGCCTGGGACGACCTCCTGTCGTCGGCACCGGCTCCGGTGGCCGAGGTCGATCCCGGTGACGTGGCCGTGCAGATGTATACGTCGGGCTCCACCGGTCGGCCCAAGGGGGTGCTGCTGTCGCACCGCAGCCAGCTCTTCACCGTCGGCCAGTACACCTCGGGCGGCTTCTTCATGGACCGGGGTGAGCGGATCCTGGTCTCGGCCCCCATGTACCACAAGAACGCCATGGTGCAGACCAAGGTCTGCCTGGCCATGGGCGGCGAGATCGTCCTGCTGGCCCGCTTCGACGCCCGCGCCTACCTGCAGGCCGTGGCCCGTCACGGTGTCACCAGCCTCACCGGCGTGCCCACCATGTTCGCCCTGATGACGGCCGAGCGGGACCTGCTCGGCGAGCTCGACCTGACGTCGGTGCGCAGGATGATGATCGGCTCGGCACCCATGACCGAGACGCTCTTCGACCAGGTGCAGAAGCTGTTCCCCGACGCCACCATCACCAACGGCTACGGCACGACCGAGGTGATCGCCGTGTTCGGCGGCCACCCCCAGGGCCTGCCCCGCCCGAAGATCACCATCGGGCACCCGCTGGCCAGCGTCGACGTCCGCCTCGTCGACCCGGCCGGCGGCGACGTCGCCTTCGAGTCCCTGCACGGTGAGGTGACGTCGCCGCCTACAGTTGCTGCGGAGGCAGAAGGCGAGCTGTGGGTACGTGGCCCGGGGACCCTCAACGGGTACCACCGCCTCCCCGAGGTGACCGCAGAGCGCTTCACCGACGGCTGGTACCACACCGGCGACACCATGCGCCGCGACGCCAACGGCTGGTTCTTCTTCGTGGGCAGGGTCGACGACATGTTCGTCTGCGGCGGCGAGAACGTCTTCCCGGGCGAGGTGGAGCACACCCTCGAGCGCCACCCGGCCGTTCACCAGGCTGCGGTCGTGGCCGTGGCCGACGACGTCAAGGGCGCCCTGCCTGTCGCCTTCGTGGTGCCCGAGCCCGGCCAGTCCTTGACAGAGACAGACGTCAAGCAGTGGGCCCTGGAGCACGGGCCGGCGTTCCAGCACCCACGGGCCGTCTGGGTGGTCGACGAGATCCCCCTGGCGGGCACGGCCAAGGTCGACAAGCTGGCCCTGGCCGACGAGGCCCGCCGTCGATTCACGCCTCGTTCCTGACACCTCGTGTCGGTGCATGCAACACACGTGATGAAGGTGTCCCGGAACGGGCAGGTGTCGATCCCAGCCGCCGCTCGGGCTCGCTGGAAGACCGATCGCGTCGTGGTCGTCGACCTGGGTGACCACGTCGTTATGCGCCCCTCGACGAGCCTGCCGCACCAGAGGTCGCGCCGCTGATCCGCATCTCATCGACGAGTGCTTCGCGGAGGGCATCGCTGTTGTGACTCTCCCAGATACAGCCGGCGAAGATGGTCACCGACGTGACAAGGCCGTGGTGTCGAGCCGACCCAGAAGCCTGGTAAGCGAACCGGCCCCAACGTTGGAGGTGCCCGAGGCGATATCGCATTGCTCGCGCGGACCTTGCGTCACAGCCTCGTAACGTTTGCGGGACACGAGTCATGATCGGGTTCGCGGGCCCAAGCGACCGACTGGGTCGCAACAGCCTCCCAGGCACCGGACAACTCGTCGGCCACCTCACATGCTCGCGCCGACCCAGAGGCATTGCCGACTGTCTGCGCTGGCCCGATGGGGGGACGTGGGCCCGACGTGATGTGTCACCGCTGGCGACGAAGGTCCTTCCACTGCCAGGGGGCGCCGTCGACGACAAGTTCGGCGTCGCCGGTCCACAACGTCGCTTCCTCGGCGATGGTGAGGGCGGCCCCGAACGCATCGGCGTACGCCATGGGATGATCGGCCTTGAGACGGGCGGCGTCGAGGACGAGGCGCTCGTCGGGAAGTCGGGCGTCGATGACGTCGCGAAGGTCTCGTATGGTCTCGGCGGCGGCGTCCTCACCGTGAGCGCGGCGAAGGACGTAGTGCACCTCGCCAAGGTTGATCCATGACATCAGTGGTCGGTCTTCCTCGAGCAGGTCGGCTACGAGGGTTGCTGCCGGTTCGGTGTCCTCGATGAAGCGCAGCACTGCCCAGGAGTCGAGGACGACAGTCATCGAGCGTGTTCACGTTGGCGGTCGGCCTCGCGTTCGGCGACGAGCGCGTCGGCGAGCGGCGACCCCTTGAACCGGCCGCGAAGCGGACGACGATGACTGGTCGGGCGAACCGCGACGTGGTCGTCGTGGCGCCAGAAGCTGACCTCGTCGCCGGGCTCGATGCCGAGTTCATCCCGTAGCTCCTTGGGGATGACGACCTGGCCCTTCGGGCCGACACGGTGAGTCATACTGCTCAGTATAACCGATTGACGAGTGTGGCCGGCAGGCCCGGACAGCCGGCCCCAGGGGCTCCCAGAACATTCCGCCGGTGGCGGGGTGGGGCGCCGGTGCTCGGGAATCGCCGCACCCCTCTCGTCAGGAGCGACACCCGGATCGGCCGCGCTCGACCGAGAGCTGAGGGCCGCATATGCGAGTGGCTGGACCAAAGCAGAACCCGAGGTGAACTCGGAGCGGTTCAGGAAGCGGTGCGCACTCGCGGTCAACGATGATCCGCAGGATGATCGGGCGCCGCTCGGCCAGCTTCCACGGACCCGAGAGGCTGCACATGCACGAGAGCACCTGGCGAATGAAGTCGCCAGGCGCCACGCCCCCATCGTCAGGTCCGCCGAGGCTGAACGCGATTCCGAACGGGATCGGGCTGAGAGCGACCTCGCGCGGCGAGCCGACCTCGCGCAGTAGTTGCCCGGCCAGTGCAACCCACGCCTAGAACTCCGCGCCATACCGCTGGCTCGTCAGGTCGTTGCACTCCTTGAAGAGTGTGTAGCCCCAGATCCCTCCTTGACCTGGAGTGCCTCGCCCCATGTCGAGCACACCAGGCTCTCGCGCGAGCCAGCGGGTCGTGGTGTCGGCGAGGCGACTGCACAGGAGCGGGCAGTAGACGAGGAGCTCGGTGATGCTGATGCCTTGGCTGACTGCCCGTTCGACGATGTGGTGCGGACGACCAGCAGCGGATAGCTAGTGTTATGGTCAGGTGCTGCTGACCCCTCTCTGGGCCGACCACGACCGGAGGAAGCATGAAACGGGTTGTACGGCGCGTTGTCCAGGTCGCTGTGGCGACAGTGCTGCTGGTGGTTGTGGCCTTCAGCCTGCCAGCGCAAGCAGCCGGTCCCGAGACGGCGCTCGGGCAGATCTGCGAGCACGTCGACGGCGGGACATGGAGCGCCGCGACTATGAGCTGCGACACCGGTTCCGAGTCGAACGTCTCCACAGCCGCGATCGAGGTATGTGAGAACGCGATCGGAGGTGAGCTCGAAAGGTTCGGCATCATTGTCCCGCCCGACACGGTTCTCTTCGGCTGGAGTTGTCAGCTGTCGTAGGAACGCCCTATACGAGTTTGCAGCGGCGGGTCCGCCCATCACGGCCGAAGCGCCGGAGCGTTCGATGATCCACGCCCGATCGATGTCGACGCTGTGACCGTCGGCGAACTCGACGGCGTCGCGATAGCCGTCACCACCAGTAGAGGCGAAGCGGCTCCGGGAGGCCACCGCCGCCTGGGAGCGCAGTAACGCCGACCACGACACCGCGGCGCGATGTGGGGCCGGGTGGATGTGGTGGTCTCGCGTGATCTGCCACACCGTCGAGGCCGCAATGCGGCAGCCGAGGAGGCCCAACTCGCCCTGGATGCGCCGATACCCCCAGGTCGGGTTCTCGATGGCCATCCGCACGACCAACTGACGGATCTCCCCCGATGTAGGTGGCCGGCCCGGCCGCTGGGTGGCTGGGCTCCAGTGGCGGACGATGCGGCGACGGTGCCAGCGCAGCATGGTGTCAGGGGTGACCAGCCAGCCCTCACGTCGCCGCCTCGGCAGCGCCCGGGCCCACGGCGGCTAGCAGCTCGGCTAGCAGGGATCGGTCGGCCTCGGTGAGCTTCGGGCGAGCGACCTTGCGGCGCAGCACCGCCGCTTGGTGGCGGAGCACGACGATTTCGAGGTCCTTGGCTCGGCCGGACCGCATGGCCAAGGCCGCCAGCCCGACCAGCAGCCGGTACAGCACACGAACCACAGGCCGATCACGGCCGCCCGACTGGCACGACCGAATATTCGGCACGAACAGGGCCGAATGCCAGCGATTCTGACCGGGACCTCGTCGAGCAGCGCGGCGTGGAACTGTTATCGCAGTGGTTCCAAGACGCGCTTCGAATCGGTGACCCAGCCGAGGATGCCCCCTTGCGCGGTGATCATGCGCAGTCCGATCTCGTGAAACTCGGGAGAGTAGGAGGCACAGCAATCGGCGACCACTAGGCAGCGATAACCGCGGTCGTTGGCCTCACGAACCGTTGTGTGCACGCACACCTCGGTAGTCACGCCGCAGACGAGCAGCGTGCGGATGTCACGATGTTCGAGGATGCTGTGCAAGTCCGTGTTGTAGAACGCGCCCTTCCCTGGCTTGTCGACCACAGGCTCACCAGGACGAGGCGCAAGCTCGTCGATGATGTCGTGTCCCGGCTCCCCGCGAACGAGGATGCGGCCCATGGCGCCGACCTCACCGATGCGTCTGGAGGGCTCGCCTCGCGCCAACTTTGCTGGGGGTGCATCGCTCAGGTCGGGCCTGTGGCCCTCACGGGTGTAGACGACGAACACGCCCCTGGCCCGCAGACCTTCGAGCAAGACTTTGCACGGCGCGATAGCGCTACGCAGGCGCGACACATCGTTGCGGAGCGCTTCCCCGTACCCGCCCGGCTCGAGGAAGTCGCGCTGCATGTCGATGATGAGCGCAGCGGTTTCTTCCAGTACGCCCAGAACCGCGTCTGGTTCGGCGTCGATACGGATGTTGGTCATGGAGTGATCTTGCCGCTTCACAGCTCCCAACGCCGCTCGCAGGCCCGTATCGGCGTCGCGTTGGTCATACAGAGCCTTCGTCGCGACGTCGACCACGACGAAAACCGACGTGCCGACTGGCTGAACCGTCCCGCATCCCTGACCGAGACACGCGGAAGTGCCGATTCGGCACGCTCTCCGTCGATCGTCGGACCGTCATTTGGAACGCGCGTTCTGGCGGGGACTGTCGGGTCATCGGTGTAACTGGCTGGGCCTGACACCCTAGCTCTGTTGTGGAGCTGGGGCGGGACTTCAGTGCCTTGTCGGCACCGGGCCTCCTGCGACCCAGTCGATGTCGAATGAGGGCTCGAGGTGATCGTCGTCCCCGGCACTCCAACCCGGGAAATCGAAGACGGCCAGCATCGCTTGCAAGGCATACGTCGGTGGCGCACTGCACGAATGCACCTGCATGTCGTCGACGAAGAAGTCGGCGACCTCGCCATTCCACGCCACCGCGTACGTGTGGAATTCTGACACATCGATCTCGACCCTAGATGTGACGAAATCGTGAACGAGATGAGGGTCATGGAGTTTCT
>Ga0299914_10001662_pt1 | contig 14935 bp, 9 predicted proteins | sample RVTome_10_FD_201361 | JGI IMG/M metagenome (GOLD analysis project Ga0299914, IMG submission 201361) | Soil microbial communities from uranium-contaminated site in the Upper Colorado River Basin, Wyoming, United States - RVT153D57 (version 2) ...
CTTGCCGCCGAGCAGATCCTTTTGGTCCTTGCTTCCTCGTGAGAAGTCGTAGACGTACGGCACAGGTCGGCCCTCCCATGTGCTGACGGTGGTTGGGACCATACCCGCCAGAGGGCCACTCATGACGGCCGGTCAGACCACCTGGTTCGTGACGTGGGTCACCCGCGGATCGATTGCGGGCTAACCGCCGGAGATGCCGAGCTCGGCGCCGCTGAGATCATCGTCGACACCGTGCCGGTCGTCGAGCCAACCGGCCGGCAGGGCGACGGCGCGCGGGCTGCCCTGCCGGCCCCGCGGCACGCCGATCTCGGACTCGGGGAACGGTTGGGACGGATCGAGCTGGGCGAGCAACCCGTCCAGCTCGGCAAAGGACGAGACGAGGCCCAGCGCGGCACGAACCTCCTGGCCAACGACGAAGCCCTTGAGGTACCAGGCCATGTGCTTGCGCATGTCGCGCAGCCCGCGCTCCTCCCCCATCAACTCCGCCAGCAACTCGCCGTGCCGGCGCATCATCGCGGCCACCTCACCGAGCGTCGGCAGGGGCGGGGACGGCTCGCCGGCGAACGCCGCGGCCAGGTCGCGGAACAGCCAGGGCCGGCCCAGGCAGCCCCGTCCCACGACCACACCGTCGGCGCCGGTGTGCGACATCATGCGGAGGGCATCCGCGGCCTCCCAGATGTCGCCGTTACCGAGCACTGGAATGCCGACGTGCTCCTTCAGGCGCGCGATCGAGCCCCAGTCAGCGGCGCCCGAGTAGTGCTGGGCCGCCGTCCGGCCGTGCAGGGCTATCGCCGCGCACCCGGCGTCCTCGGCGATCCGGCCGGCGTCCAGGTAGGTCGGGTTGTGCTCGTCGATACCCATCCTGGTCTTCATCGTGACGGGGATCCGGTACGGCTCGGCGGCGCCGACGGCCGCCCGCAGGATCCGGTCGAGTAGCCCGCGCTTATACGGCAGCGCGGCTCCGCCGCCTTTGCGCGTCACCTTGGGTACCGGACAGCCGAAATTGAGGTCGACGTGTGCGACCCCGTACTCCCCCGCCAGGATCCTGACCGCCTCGCCGACGTAGTGCGGGTCGACGCCGTAGACCTGCACCGAGCGCACATCCTCAGCGTCGGCGAAGACCAGCATCGACAGGGTCTTCTCGTCGCGCTCGACGATGCCTCGCGAAGTGATCATCTCGCAGACGTAGAGCCCGGCGCCCTGCTCGGCGCACAGCCGCCGAAAGGCCGCATTGGTGATGCCCGCCATCGGCGCGAGGACGACCGGCGGTGAGATCGTCAGCGCGCCCAGGCGCAGTGTTGTCCGTGCTTCGGTGGTGATGGTCATCGCTCGAACATTGTCACGCACGTGATGGCCCGAGGCATATTCGTACAAGTCACTCGACTGGCGGCGCCGAGTCCGGCGTCCTTCTCGGCGGGATGACGATGATGTCGGTCGGCTGCGGTTCTCGCGTCGGCACCAGCGTCAACGTCGGGTACGGCGTCCTCGTCGGCGGAGACGTCGAGTCGGGCCGGGTCGGCGTCGGTGTGGGCGGCTCAGTCTCGGCCGGCGTACCCGGCCGGACGGGGGGCTCCGGCTCATCGGGAGGGACGCCGGCCGGTGTGGGCGCGGGTTCAGTGGTGGGCACGACGGCCGGCGCGGGCGTCGCCTGCTCGCTCGGCGCTATGACCGGGGGTTCGATCGGAGTGTCCGACCGCGCCTGGTCGACGACGAACGCACCGCCCACGACGGCGAGCGTGAGTGCCAGCGCGGCCGCCGCCGGCCCTTTGCGAATGCCGAACCGAGGACGTGCACCGTCGAGCGGAATCGGGAAACCCTGCCGGTCGAACCGCCCGGCCCGGTCGGCGAGCGCGGCCCGGGCCGGCTCCGACCCGCTCGCAGTCGCAAGGATCTCATCACGCAAGGTCAACGGAGCGAGCAGCAGCGGCACGGACGCGAAAAGCGCCTCGGCGTTGACGTCCCTGCGGCGCCGCGCGGTGCAGTTCGCGCAGCCGTCGATGTGCCGGGCGACCCGCTTGCGAAGCAATACGGTCAGCCCGCCGTCCCAGCCGGTCAGCAACTCGTCGAGTTCCGCGCAGTCGCGCCGTCCCGTCCGGGCGACGATAAGGACGGTGACGGCACGCTCCAGCTGCTGCCGCGCTTTGGAGAGCAAGGCATGCGCGTGTTTGGCCGGTACGCCTAAAGCCCTCGCGACCTCGGACATATCGAGCTCGTGACGGACCGCGAGGTCGAGCACTTCGCGCTCCCGCGGGTTCAATCCGTCGGCCGCGGACCAGACCAGATCGCGGAGTTCCTCGTCCCGCAGCCCGGCGTCGAGTTCGACGGTGTCGTCACTCACCGCGATCGCCTCGTCGAGCTGGCTGGTGCGGTGCTGACCGCGGAGTACCCGCAGGCATTCGTTGCGTGCGATCGAGTAGAGCCAGGACCGCAGCTTGCCGGGATCACGAAGTTGACCCGCGCGTTCGTAGGCGACGACGAAGGTGTCGTGCACCGCGTCGGCGGCCGCGTGCCGGTCTTGGAGCATCGCGGCGCAGTAGGCGACGAGCCGGTCGGCGTACTCGTCGTAAGCAGCGGCGAGTCCAGCGGGGTCTCGTGCGCGGAGTGCGGTGACGATCTCCACATCGTCCACGGCTGCGACGATAGGCCGTACGGCCGGAAATGGCACGTGTAGATCATGGTTTTCACTTCCCTTGGACGCAGGACGGCGGGTCCTGGCCGCCCCTCCAGACCAGGACCCACCGCCGGCCGTGCCGCCGTGGCTCACTACGCGCGCCTCTTGTCCTGACTCCTCTTGCGAAGTCCGAGGACGAGAAGGGTCAGCCCGATGAGTCCCAGGACTCCGGGGACCAGTGCCCGGACCAAGCTCGTGCCGGAACCTTGCTCGCTCGCCTGCTCGATCGAATCGAGGGACTCGAAGTCCAGCTCGTCCCACCCGTCCGGGTCAGGAGTCGGGTCATCCGCCGAGTCTTCGGCCTCTGAGGAGTCCGTGCCTCCGGCCGGCTGCTGCGGTGCTGCCGGATTCGAGCCGGAATCCTTCGGCTTCGGCTCGTTCTTTCCGCCGCTGCCTTGCGGTTCCTCTACCGGCGGTTCCTCAACAGGAGGCTCCTCGACCGGCGGCTCCTCCACCTCAGGATCGGGGCAGGGAACCCAGTTCTTCCCGTCCAGCGTCAAGCACAGCGGGGGCTGTTCCTCGGGCTCCGGCTCGGGATCGGTGAAGCAGGGAACCCAGTTCTTCCCGTCCAGCGTCAAGCACAGCTGCGGCTCGTCCGGCTCCGGCTCGGCCACCTCCGGCAGCGGCTGAAACGGAATGGGCTCATCGGCGTGGGCAGTGGTCGCGATGCCTGCGCCAGCGAAGACGGCGGTAGCGGCGGCAGCGGCGACTCGGATCAGGTAGGTGCGCATCGGACTCTCCTCCGGCTCTGTCGCGGAGGACTGTTCTCCGCGTCGTCACCGGTAAGAGAGCGCTACGCCACAGATGCCAACACTTTTCGTAGAAGAATTTCTGCGGCTATGCCGGCAAGCGTTTGAACAGGTAACTCTCGACCCGATCGAGGCTCACCCGCTGCTGTTGCATCGAGTCGCGATCGCGCACCGTTACGGCGTCGTCGTCCAGCGTGTCGAAGTCGACCGTCACGCAGAACGGCGTGCCGATCTCGTCCTGCCGGCGGTACCGCCGGCCGATCGCGCCCGCTTCGTCGAACTCGACGTTCCACCGCGCCCGCAGGGCGGTCGCTAGCTCACGAGCCTTCGGGGACAGCTCGGTCGACCTCGACAGCGGCAGCACGGCGGCCTTGACCGGCGCCAGGCGGGGATCGAAGCGCAACACCGTCCGCTTGTCGACGCCACCCTTGGCGTTCGGCGCCACATCCTCGTCATACGCCTCGAGCAGGAAGGCCAGCACCGACCGGGTCAGACCGGCGGCCGGTTCGACGACGTACGGTGTCCAGCGCTCGCCCTTCTCCTGGTCGAAATACGTCAGGTCGGCACCAGAGTGCTGGGAGTGGGTGGTCAGGTCGAAGTCGGTGCGGTTGGCGATGCCCTCGAGCTCACCGAACTCGGCGCCTTCGAAGCGGAAGCGGTACTCGATATCCACGGTGCGCTTGGAGTAGTGCGACAGCTTCTCGGCCGGGTGTTCGTAGAGCCGCAGGTTGTCCGTGGACAGTCCTAGATCGACGTACCAGTTCCAGCGCTGCTCGATCCAGTACTCGTGCCACCGCTCGTCCGTACCCGGCTCGACGAAGAACTCCATCTCCATCTGCTCGAACTCCCGAGTGCGGAAGATGAAGTTGCCCGGCGTGACCTCGTTGCGGAACGACTTGCCGACCTGCGCGATTCCGAACGGCGGCTTGCGCCGAGCCGAACCGAGCACGTTGAGGAAGTTGACGAAGATTCCTTGTGCGGTCTCAGGGCGCAAGTAATGCAGCCCTTCCTCGGTCTCGACCGGGCCGAGATGGGTCCGCAGAAGGCCGTTGAACATCTTCGGCTCGGTGAACGATCTTCTGGCCCCGCAGTGCGGGCACGACACGCCGGCCAGTCCGCCATCGGGAGCGCGTCCTCTGCGCTCGGTGAACTCTTCGACCAGCTGGTCAGCGCGAAACCTGCGGTGGCAGGACTGGCACTCGGTCAGCGGGTCGACGAACGCCTCGACGTGCCCGGAGGCGACCCAGGTCTGCCGGGGCAGGATCACCGCGGAATCGAGGCCGACGACGTCTTCGCGCTGCTGGACGATCGAACGCCACCACGCGCGCCGGACGTTCTCCTTGAGCTCGACGCCGAGCGGGCCGTAGTCCCAGGCCGAACGGGTGCCGCCGTAGATCTCACCGGTCGGGTAGACGAAGCCGCGTCGCTTGGCCAGTGAGACGACAGCGTCAATGGCCGGGTCGGCAGGCACCCACATCACTCCATCCGGCTGGGTTGTCGGCGAGGTTTCGTCACGAGGGTAACCGGCGCCGGCCCCGAATCGCGAAACGAAACACAGTCGCGAGCACCGCCGAGATCGCGAGTAGCCTGCCAGGAGTGAAGTTGCTCGAGCGGGACGTCGAGCTTCGGACCCTGCTGGCGGCCTTCGACCGCGCGAAGCACGGCCAGGGGTCGACGGTGCTCATTTCCGGCGAGGCGGGCCTCGGCAAGACCGCATTGTTGCGCGAGTTCGTGACCCGGATCGGTTCGGAGGCTCGACTGTTCGCCGGTGCCTGCGACGATCTGCACACCCCTCGGGTGCTCGGGCCGTTCCGCGACATGGTCCAGGCCTCGGGCGGAGCGCTTCCACCCGTCAGCGGGCAAGCGGACACGGCGGACTTCCTCGATGCACTGCTCGGGCAACTCGCGATCGCGGCACAGCCGGCTGTGATCATCGTCGAGGACGTGCACTGGGCGGACGACGCGTCGCTCGACATCCTCCGGTACCTGGGCCGGCGGGTCGGCGAGCTGCCGGCCGTCCTCTGCGCGAGTTACCGGCCCGAAGAAGTGGCCGTGACCGACAGCCTGTGGCGGGTGCTGGGCGCTCTCACCGGATCATCCGTGACCCGCCTCGAGTTGCGCGAGCTGTCCAGCACCGTCGTGGCCGAGCAGGCCGCGTTGGCGGGCCTCGACCCGGATCACGTCGTCGCCGCGGTCGGCGGCAACCCCTTCTACCTGACCGAGGTCATCGCCGACCCTGAAGCGACCGTACCGGCATCGGTACGCGACGCGATAGTGACCCGGATGCAGGTGCTGCCCGAGCAGACTCGCGCGGCGATGGAGCTGCTGGCCGTAGTGCCTAACGGCGCCGAGTGGTCGCTGCTGGACGCGGTGCTGGACGGCGGAGCCGTGGCGCTCGCGCCAGCTGAGCAGGCCGGTCTGGTGAAGGCCGTGGCGAACCGCTTCACCTACCGGCACGAGCTCGCCCGGCAGGCGGTCGAGGAGTCACTGTCCGCGGGCCGGCGGCGCGATCTCAATCAGGCCGTCCTGGTGGCCTTGGGCACCGCCAAGGCAGACGTATCCCGGCTGGTCCACCACGCGGTGCGGGCCGAGGAACGACACGCTGTGGCCCGCCACGCTCCGGTGGCCGCGATCGAGGCGATCGAAGCCAACGCCTACCGGGAGGCGGCGGCGTTCGCCGAGCTCGCACTCGACTGCGCAGATCTGATCGGCGACCGGCGAGAGATTGCGCGACTTCATGGCCAGGCTGCGCACGCGCTGCGGATGCTCAACGAGACCCGGCGCGCGGCCCACCACGCCGACCTGGCGGTGACGGCGTGGGAGGCGGCCGGATCACCGGCCGTGGAGCTCGGCGAGGCGTTGATGACGGCCGCCGGTACCGCGCAGATGATCGCGAATCCCGGCCGGGCGCGCGCACTGGCCGAGCGGGCCGCTGGGCTTCTCGAGCCGCTGGGGCCCAGCCACGCGCTCGCCCACGCATACAGCACGCTGGGCAACCTCGACTACGTCACGATCCGCTTCCGCAGCGCTGAGCAATGGTGTGAGCGGGCCCTCGCCATGGCTGACTCGCTGGGTTACCGTGACGTCGCCGCGCACGCGCACATCTACCTCGGTCTGGCCACCGTCATGCAAGGTGATGAGGAGGGCCTGGCGCATCTTCAGAACGCGGTCACGATCGCCGAAGAGATCGAGCACCAGGAGCACCTGGTCCGTGCGCTCTCCAACTACGCCGCCATGCTCGCGTGGCTGGGCCGGCATGCCGATGCCCAACCCATGACGGCCACGGCCCTTCGAATCGCCCACGAGACCAACAACGCGACCGGTGCCTACCACGCTGCCGTCGTGCTCAGCCGGGTCGACCTGTTTCAGGGCAGGTGGGACGCCGCGGAGGCCAGACTCAACGAGTTGCTGGGCAACGCGGGCGATCCGGTCGGCCTGCTGACGCCTACGCTCGCGCTGCTCGGGCGGATCCACGCGCGGCGCGGAGACCAGGCGGCCAGGGAGCTGATCGGCAGGTCGTGGCGCATCGCCAAGGACACCAGGCAGCTGTTCCGCCTGGCCATGGCCGGGGCTGCGCGCCTCGAGTTCGCCTGGCTCGAAGGGGACGATCGGGCCGTTCGCACCATCGGGGCCGACCTTTTGGCCATCGCCGAACGCGGCTACCTGCCGTACTTCCGCGCCGAGGTGCTCCGCTACCTGAAGCGCGTCGGGATGCGGGTGACCGGCTTCGACGGGTGTCCGGCACCGTACGCCGCAGGAATCGCCGGCGACTGGACGGCCGCCGCAGAGTTGTGGGAAGGCGTAGGCAACCGGTACGAAGCGGCCCTCGAACTGCTCGAGGCACCCGACCCGGAGCCGGCTTTGCGCGGGCTGCGGATGCTCGACGACCTCGGGGCGGTCGCGGCAGCGGCCAAGCAGCGCCGCCGGCTCAGAGAGCGCGGCATCGCCCGGATTCCACGGGGCCCGCGGATGAGGACGCAACAGAATCCGGCCAACCTGACCAACCGGCAGCTAGAAGTGCTGTCGCTGCTGGCCGACGGGCTCACCGGTCCGGAGATAGCGGACCGGCTGCTCGTGTCGCGCCGGACGCTGGAACATCACGTGTCCGCCATCCTCGGCAAGCTCGGCGTGTACTCGCGGGACGAAGCCGTGGCGGCAGCGCGCCGGCGAGGCATCGTCCCGGCCGGTCAAACGTAGGTGCGGGCCGCGCGAAACATAGGTATTCGGACCCGATGGACTGCCACGGGCGCGTCCGTACCGTCGTGAATCGGAACTCGGCGATACGGGGGTGGTCGAGTGAGCGGGTCGCAACCGGGGGCGATCGACGAGCACGCCGCGATGCTTGCCGCCTCCCTGCGCGCGGGTACGACGCGGCGAGTCGTCGCGCCGGGGGGCATGGGCAAGAGCCATCTGCTCGATCTGGTGGCTGCCCGGTTGGATGCCGGGCGGGTAGTTCGGTGGAATGCGGCGATCGACCCTGATCCGCCGCCGGTGGACGAGGCCGTGGTCCTTGCCGACGACGTCCACCAGGCCAGTGTCGAGGCCGTCCGGAGCCTGGCCCGGCGCGCCGCCGGGGCCATCCTCGCGCACCGGCCGTTCGAAGGTCCGACCGCCAACGTTCTCGACGCCGTCGACTGCTCGCCGATCCTGCTCGAGCCGTGTGATCACGACAGGTTGCGCGAGCTGTTGACGACTCGGGCCGATGAGCCGCCGGACACCGAGGTCGTCGAGTGGTTGCTCGGCTACACCGGCGGTATTCCGCGGCTTGCCCTCGCTGTGGGCGCAGTGAATCCGGCCGGCCCCACCAGGGCGCTGGAGCATGCCATCCGCACCGAGCGGCGCCGATTGAGTCCGCCCGCGGCGGTGCTGCTGCCGGCCGCTGCGGTCCTGGCCGGGCTGGACCTGTGCCTGCTGGCCGAGATCTGCGGGCTCGACGTCGACACCGCCATCACCGCCACCGAAGAACTGGCCACCGCCGGGCTCGCCCTCGACGCCAACGGTGAGCTGCTGCCGGCGGTCGCTGAGACTGTGCGACGGTCCCTGCCGTCCGCACAGCTGCGCTCGCTTGTCGATCGGGCGGCCGGTCTGGCCATGGCCGGTCGCGGTGATGTGCTGGCGACCGCCGACCAGATTCGTGACCTCGGCATCGGCGGTCCGGCCGCGGCTCACTGCCTTCTGCAGGCGGCCCAGAAGATGCTGCCCGACTCGCCGGAGCCGGCCCGTTCCTTGATCGCGGCCACCGTCGTATGTGAAGTCACCCCGGCCGACCGCTCTGCCATCCAGGCGCTGGCCAGCTTCCATCGCGGCGACGCCAGGGGCGCCGTCGTGCATGCCGACGAACTGCTGCTCCAGACCTCGGGCCGGCCTTCCTCGGTGCTCGGCCGCGAGGCTGTCGAGGCCGCGGCGGTCGTGCTGGCGCGGCGAGGTGCCTGGGCCCGGTGCGCCGAGCTCGCCGCGGCCGCCCATCCGGTGGGTGAGACCGGCACCGAGCTCGCCGTTCTTGGCCGGCTCGCGATCGGGGACGTCGCCGCGGCACGGCGAGCCCTGGACGCCTTCGAAGGACGGAGCCCAGCCGGAATGCACGCCGCGGCCCAGCTGGCGGCCGCCCGTGGGCTGGTGGCGACGGTCGCCGACGACCCCTCTCCCGCGCTGCCCCTGCTGCTCGAAGCCTCCCGGCTGTTCGACCTGGCCGGGCCGAAGCGGTGGGATGTAGATGGCCCGCACGCGCTGGCCGCCCTCGTCGCATGCCAACTGTGTGAGCTCGAGATCGCAGCCGAGATCGTCGCAGACGCCCAGCGCGGCGGAAGCCGAGTCGGACAGCGGTCACGAGACCTGCTCGCGGCCTGGATCGCCATGCGCCGGGGCGACGGGCGATCGGCGCTCGCGATGGCCGACCGGGCTCGGGACCGCGGCCGCGCCGGCAGCGCGCACGTCGATCTGGCCGTACTGGCCGTCCAAGCTGGGGTTGCCCGCCGCCGCGGCGACCTGGATACCATGTCGCACGCCTGGCGGCGGGCCCGAACGGTGCTCCTGCGCGTACCGCCGGACCTGTTGCTGCTACAGCCGGTAGGCGAGCTGCTGATCTCCGGCGCCCGCCTCGGCGACCGCGGTACCGTGGAGACCTGCCTTGCCGCCGTCCGGCGGCTGCTCGCTCGTGCCGGTGATCCCCCGGTATGGACGCTGTGGACGCGATGGGACGAGCTACAGGTGGCGATAGCACTGGACGATCTGTCCGCGGCCCGCACCGCGGCCAAGGCGGCCGGCGCACTGCCCTGGTTCGCACCTCGCGCCGCGGCACTGGCCGAAGCGGCGATGTGCTGGGTGGATTCGCTGACCGGCGCTCCCGATCCCGGCCGCGTGCGCGCTGCCGCTCGCGCACTGGCGGACGCCGGGCTGACGTGGGAGGCGGCCCGGCTGGCCGGCGGTGCCGCCATCAGGATGTCCGACAGCGGCCAGATGCGCAGCCTGCTCCAGTTCGCCCGCGAGTTCAGCGCTCCGGCGGTGCCAGTACTGGGCGCAGAAGCGGGCGACCTCTCGCCTCGGGAACGGGACGTGGCCGCGCATCTGCTCGCCGGCCTGACCTACCGCGAAATCGGCGCTCAGCTGTTCATCGCCCCCAAGACCGTGGAGCACCACGTGGCGCGCATCCGCCGTCGGCTCGGTGTCCAGTCGCGAGCTGAGCTTCTGCTCGCGCTGCGCCGCTACGTCCCGCCGACGGCAGGCTGACCAGCCGCGGCCAGCAAGCCTTCGCAACTGCGGACGACGACTGACGCCGCGTCGGCCGCTGCCCGGGTGGCCATCGGATGCTCGGCCCGCCGCCGCCACCGTACCGACGCCTCTATCGCAGCCGCGTGGATCGTGGCTGCGTCACTGTCAGCGGGAAGACCCAACCGGGCGCTCGCGGCGTCCCCGTGACCGCCGAGCAGACGTTCGGCCTCGGCGGTCGCGTCGTCTCCGAACGGGACGTTGCCGGTGCGCAGGGCGTTCAACGTGCGGGCCTCAGTGAACTCGTGAGTGCTGGCCATGATCCGTTCTAGCTCGGTGGCGAGCTCGAACCCACCCGGTCCCGGCTGGATTCGCAGGACGGCGTCGAGCGCCAGCAGGGCAGAACGCGCCTTCAGCAGATCGGCGCGGGCGGCGAACTGGGTGGCCAGGGTCTCTTTGAGCGCGGTGATTCCGCTGTGGTCGACCAGGGCGGCCGCGAGCTGGGTGGCGCTTGGTGCACCACTGCCCCGGATCAGAGCCAGGCTCAACCGCACCCCGAACAGCCCCATCCGGTCCAGCAGCGCGCGTCGCCGGTCATTGTCCACCTCCACGCCCGGCTGGTCGGCGCCGAACCGGTCGGCGGACCACAGCAACTCTTCGGTCACCGAGCGGTCGGCGGCAGCCAGCGACGCCAGTGCGGCGTACTCGTCCTCGCGGAGGGTGACGGCGGTTTGCGCCAGCAGGCCGGCGACCGGGACGACGGTCTGACACAGCCGCCGCACTTGGGGCTCCTGGCGGTACCGGCGGGCGATCAACTCGGCCGTCTGCAGCGCGTCCAGCCGGCCCACGCCGATCTCATCGGCGCGGGACAACACGCCGATGGCGTTCATCGGGGTGCCCCGAGCGGCGTGGTCGTCGTGGAACGACTCGAGGAACCGGGCGTCCGTTCCGTGCAGGTGCCGCATCAGGTAGCAGACCGCATCGGCCTCGCCCGGCCGGTCAGCGGGCGTCAGGAAGGCGTGGGTCCGCTCGGCGATGTCCGCAGAGAGCGATCCGATGCCGGGCGTATCGATCAGGACCATCGAACGAAGGGATGCCGACGGCCACTCGACCACCATCCGGTCGATCGCCTCGGGCCGGTGGCCGTCGAGCCGCACGGTAAGCGCGCCGTCATCACGGCGGAACGGTACGGAGACCGGCTGGCCAACGGAAGGATGCACGGTTACCTGATAGGTGATCCCGTCGCGGTACCACGTCACGATGCGGGTGCACTCGCCAGCGTCGGTAGGTGCGAGCCGGTCCCCGACCAGCGCGTTCAACAGGGTCGACTTGCCCGCCTTGACCTTGCCGGCGATCGCGACCCGCAGCGGTTCGCGCAGCCTTGCACGGGCCGCGTCGAGCGTGCCGGCCCCGGGTGTCCCCGCATAGGCGTCACAGGCCCGGTCCAGCAGGCGGGCCACCTCGTCGCTTACCTTGGCGCTCATGCCAACGCCTCCGCCCGACCGCGCAGTTCGCGGATCCGGGCCAGCTCCGCGTCGATATCGCGAACGCGAGACGCCCGTTCGGCCTGGTGGGCCTGCACGGCCTGCTTTGCGGCGCTGAGGGCCTCGGTGGTGGTCCGCTGAAGTTCATCCGCTCGCTCGGTGAAGGTGTCTCGGAGCGCCCGTTGCATCCGGCGCATTCCGTCACGGGCGTCCTTGCTGACCGCGAAGCTCACCTCGTCGACGTAGGTGCGGCAGGCCTGCTTGGCATGTGCGCGGCGCTGCGCCAGCGCGCGCTTTCCCTCGTCCTTGATCGCCTTGTGGCCGAGCAGCGCACCGAACCCCAGCGACAACGGGTTGAGCAGGCCCAGGCCGACAGTGCTGCCGATGACGCCGACCATCATCAGGCCACCGAACGACCCGCGCATCGCCGTCAATCCCTTCCCGGCCACGCCGTCGACCTTCAAGTCGGGGCGCTGGACGGCGTCGATCCGGCTCAGTGTCTCCACGGGCGCCCGGACCCCGACGTGCGGGACCGCTTCTCCGGCCGCGAAATGCTCGGCGACTTCAATGGCCAGTTCGCTCGCCCTCGACGTGACGCGGGCGAAATGCGCCGCCACCTCGCCGGTGGTCGCGCGGTACAGCCACTGCTCGAGTTGCTCCCAGATCTGAGCGGGATCAGCGTCGTCTACGGCCGTATCGACCTGCTTGGTGACCCGCCGCATCCGGGCCCGCAACTCATGCTCGGCGTCCGCGACCAGGTCGGCGAAGCCATCTGACAAGGTCTGCTGCCAGCGAGCCGCCCGCCCGAGCAACGCCTTGGCCTGCTTCTGAGTCTCCTCCAGCCTGGTCATGAGCTCGGCCGACCCGGCGGGGTCCGTCAGTGCCTCCCGCTCGGCGGCGAATCGTTGGGCCAGTTGGTCCGCGACGTCGCTCACCGTTTGAGCAGCGGCTCGGTTGGCCACCAGGACCGCGTTGGCGAGCACCTGGTCGCGGAGGAACTCCAGCAGCCGCGGGTAACCCGACTCGTCGTTGAGCTCGCGGTCGTTGCGGGCCGCCGCCCGCTGCCGGAGTGCCGCAGACGTCGGAATCACCGGTGCCGCGACGCCGTGGCGAGCCAGGTGCTCCTCGTCCAGTTCGGCGATCTTCCGCCAAGCCGGGTAGAAGTCCGTCTTGGTGAGGACGCAGGCCACGGTGGGGCACAGGTCGCGGACGATTCCCAGGAACTGCATTTCAGCCTCCGTGAGCTCCTGTGAGGCATCGGTGCAGAGCAGCACTGCGTCGGCGCTCGGCAGTGCCGCGACGGTCGTCGCACTGTGCACCGAGCCGAGGCCGCCCACACCTGGTGTGTCGACCAGGACGAGTCCGGGCCGCAGCAGGTCTCGGGGCAGGCCCACCTCGACGAGTGCCACGCGACGTTCGTTGGCCGGGTTGCCGGCTTCGGAGACGTACGCTCGGATGTCCTCGACGTCGAAGGGTTCCCGGTGCGGCTCACCGCCCTCGACGGCGGGCGGGTAGACCGCCACCGCCGCCGGCTCGTCCGCGTAATGCACGGCAGTGGGCACCGACGTCGCGACGTCTTCGTCGACCGGGCAGAGCGGTGCGTGGACGAGTGCGTTGACCAGCGAGCTCTTGCCCTGCTTGAACTCGCCGACCACGAGTACCCGCATTCGCGGATCGGCCACCCGCTCGCGTACTTGGGCCACCCGCTCGCCGAGGTCCGGACGTCCGTACGCCTCGGCGGCCTTGCTCGCACTGGCCAGCACTGAGAGCGCGGCACGCAGTTGCCCTGCGTGCGGTGTGGAGTTCATCGCCGCCTCCTCGCCATGTAGATGGAAACCGGCAGCGGCTGACCGGCGGCACGGGGACCGCCAGCCAGCACTGCGGGGGAACCCTGATCAGAAGACGGGTGGCTCCACGTCGACGTCGTCCGCCACGAGCGGCGCGTCGATGGACTGGTCGATCTGGTTGAACGAGTCGTTGGCGTCGTTGAACGAGTCCTTCGCGTCGTTGAACGAGTCCACGGTGTTGAACGAGTCCTTGGTCTCGGTGTTGAACGAGTCCCTGATCTCGGTCGAGTCGTCGATCTCCTGAGTACCGTCACCGACATTCAGGTTCTTGACGCCTTCGACGTCTCCGCCGCCGGCCGCAGCCACGCCGGAGTCGCCGCCGATGACGTTGGCGTTCGTCGCGTCGCCGACGACCTGACCGTGGTTGTCGCCGCCGATGTTGCTGCCGAAGTTGTCTCTCCCGGCGAAGTTGCCGCCGACGTCACCGGTCACCACGTTGGCCCCACTGCCGATCTCGCTGCCGACGATCGCGCCGTCCCCGCCCGACAGGGCGGTGTTTCCGAGGCCTACCGCGTTGCCGTCACCGGTCACGTCACCTGAGACGTTGCTGGACACGAACTGCTGGTCCAGGTCGCCGCCGTCGGTGTCGATGTTCTGTCGCACCGAGTTGTCGATGGCCGTGTCGCGGTCGTCGATGTTGGTCGTGTTGGTCTCCGTGATGTTGGTGATGTTGTTGGTGATGTACTGGATCTCGCGGATCGCGTCGTCCAGCGGCCCGTCGCCCTGGTGGGTCGGGGCCGTGTAGTGACCCGTCCCGCCGCCATAGCTTTCATTGATCCCGTACCCCGACGCCGCCTGCGCGCCTGAACCCGCCGCGCCGGCCGAGCCACCCTGGGTGATGTTGAAGTTGCCCTGGTTGTACGCGCCCGACGGTGCGTTGAGGTACGGCCCCATCTGCTGCGCCTGGTAAGGCGGCAGCTCGTCGGAGACCAACCGCATCGCCTCGTGCACGTCCTCCCCGCTGACCTCGCCGAGCCCGCGGTCCTCCATGGCCCCTTTCAGGTCCGGGTTGTCCTCGCGGAACTTCTCGTCGGTCAGCCAGGACAGCAAGAACTGATGCAAGGTCATCAGTAGCTGCTCCATGATCCTCGCCCCTTCCGGGTTGATGTCGGCCCCCGGGTGGAGCCGATGACTGCTGCGACCGTACGAACACCTGCGGCTCTCCCGCGTCGGGGAGATCTCCCGTTTCTGGGCAGGGCAGTTGGGGGGCCTGTAGGGGGTCCGGTTAGGGGGTGGCAGCCGGGGATTGGGGGACGCCAAGGTGGCGTCAGGTGTCCAGAATCGGGCTCATGCGGCCGCGAACGGCGGCAGAAGACCAATGGACACGGGAGCTCACGATGAATACGCCTGGTGGTAGCTACCAGCTGGGGATCGACCTCGGCACGACATACACCGCCGCGGCCGTTGCCCGAGCAGGCCGGGTTACGGTCGTCGGCCTCGGCAACCGCGCCGCATCGATCCCGTCCGTCATATATCTCC
>Ga0299914_10001663_pt1 | contig 14933 bp, 15 predicted proteins | sample RVTome_10_FD_201361 | JGI IMG/M metagenome (GOLD analysis project Ga0299914, IMG submission 201361) | Soil microbial communities from uranium-contaminated site in the Upper Colorado River Basin, Wyoming, United States - RVT153D57 (version 2) ...
TGGCCGGCCACGGCTCCGCTGGTCAGATCGTCCCACTCGACGTGGAAGCGGATCTTGCTCCGTCTCAACGTGAACTCGGCTTCTCCTTCACCGTCGGACTCGACGGCAGGGGTTTGCACCTCCTGACCCGGATCCATATCGGTCTCGAACTCCGCTTTGTGTGCCGAGGCGGCGAGGGGGGTGCTGGCCACGATCAACATCGAAGCAACACCGATCTTCAGGAATCTGCGCAACATGGGTACCTCCAAGCGATCGCTGAGTGTGCGCACCAAACGCAGGTGTCTCCTTCATTACGGCGGCACGAGTCTCTTGGTTCACTCGCCGGTGCCGGCGGAGCCCACGTCCCCTCCTCGGCCCTCGAAATCGGGGGCGATACCCCGCCACACGCCGGTACAGTGCCCGGTTTTCATGACCGAGCCCGACTTCTCCGATCTCGCTGCCCTACACACGTTGGGAGACGAGCCGATCCCCGAGATCGTGATGAAAATCGCCGGCGGCCGCCCTGTCGAGCTCGTCTGGCGCAACGAGCTCGGTGGGCTGACTTTTCGGGTCGACGATCGGTTTGTGAAATGGAACCCGCATCGGACCGGAATCGACCTCGAGCGCGAGCGTGTCCGCCTCGAGTGGATCGCCGGACGGCACCCTGCCCCCCGCGTCATCGCTTCAGGCAGCGACGCCGAGGCACAGTGGCTCGTCTCCGCGGCGGTGCCCGGCGAGTGCGCCGTCGGCGACACATGGCGAGCACGCCGGCCGGAGGCGATCCGGGCCGTCGCAATGGGTTTGCGGGCCATCCACGCGATACCGATCGACGACTTCCCGCCCGCCTGGACGTCTGAAGTGTGGGTGGGCCGCACACCCGGATCGCTGGGGACTCGCCCGCACCTGGACGGCCCCGTGCTGGTCCACGGTGATGCATGCGCTCCCAACACACTCATCTCCTCCGCAGGCGAGTGGACGGGCAACGTCGACTTCGGCGATCTCGCGGTTGGAGACCGATGGGCGGACTTGGCGATCGCGTCGCTGAGTCTCGACTGGAACTTCGGGGAGGGACATCAAGGCGAACTGTTCGATGCCTACGGGATCGGACCCGACGAGGAGCGAATCCGTTATTACCGCGCACTCTGGGACCTCGAGTCCTGACTCCGGGCCCACCCCAGCCCGCCGCGGCAAGTCCCCACCAGTTCCCGTGCGCGGAAAGGCCCATCCGGCGTTGTAAACTGATACCGATGAACGGCGGCCAGGGTAGGGGGACACTGGTCGCCTTTCTCATCGGAGCCGTTCTCTCCTCGGGCAACCCGATCGCCGTCAAGTTCAGCAACGTCGAGCTCGACCCGCTCTGGGGCGCAGCCCTCCGCTTCTCGTTCGCCGCGGCCCTGATGCTGGTCGTGATGGCGGTGCTGGGGCTTCGGTTTCCCAGAGGGCGTGCGCTGGTCGGCGCCGTCCTGTACGGGGTGGTCAACTTCGGCCTTGCCTTCGCCTCTCTCTACTTCGCTCTTCTCGAGCTGGGGGCGGGGTTTCTCCAGATCCTGTTGGCTGTGATCCCGCTCATCACCTTGCTCCTCGTGGTGGTGCAGCGTCTGGAACGACTCCGGGTCTCGTCGGTGGCGGGGGCGGTCATCGCCTTCGTCGGCGTGCTCCTCATGTCGCAGATCGCGCTGGGCGCGTCGATCTCGATCACCACCATCCTGGTGGCGATGGCGGCCGCCCTCTGCCTGGCCGAAGGTGCGGTCCTGGTCCGTGTCTTCCCTCCCGAGCACCCGGTCTCGCTCAATGCGGTGGGTATGACCGTCGGGGCGATCGTCCTCTTCGTCGGCTCTTTGCTCACCGGCGACCGGATGGTGCTCCCGGAACTGGCCGAGACCTGGCTCGCCATGGTCTACATGGTGGTGATTGGGACCGGAGTTTTGTTCAGCCTGTGGGTGTTCGTGCTGAGACGGTGGGACGCTTCCCGGGCCGCCTACCACTTCGTCCTGCTGCCCCCGATCACCCTCCTGTTCTCGCATTGGATCACAGGGGAGGAGGTGGGGGTGGAGCTGATCCTGGGCGGGGTTCTCATCCTGATCGGTGTCTACATCGGGGCCCTTCGCCCCTCCGGCGTCCCGGTCGAAGTCCCGGTGTGACGACACACCGATGAGGACACGAGCTGTCCGCGTCGTCTCCCTAGGTTCTCCGGAGATGAGCAGTGTGCCCGAGTTGCACGAGATCACGCCCGACAATGTCGGCGCTGCGGTGCGGATCGAGGTGAGCGCGGAACAGGGTGAGTTCGTGGCCCCGGTGGCGTACTCCCTCGCCGAAGCGTACGCCCGGCTTGATGTCGCCTGGCCACGCCTGGTGAAGGACGGCGACGAGGCCGTCGCCTTCGTGATGGGGGCCTTCGACCCCTCGGCCGACCCCGACTTCTTCCGTTGCGGGATCTGGCGGCTCAATGTCGGCGCCGAACATCAGGGCAAGGGCTACGGCCGATTCGCCGTCGAGTCGGTCCTCGACGAGGCGCGGCGCAGGGGCCAGACCCGGGCCACGGTGCTCTGGGTGCCGGGAGAGGGCGGTCCGGCGGGATTCTGGAGGCGTATGGGATTCGAGCCCACCGGAGAGGAGTTCTACGGGCAGGTTGTCGGGGAACGGTTCCTCTGAGGCCGATCAAGGGCGGTGCAGGGCGAGTGCGATGTCCCGGGTGAACTCGGGGAGGGGAATCGGACAGGGACCGCCCCGGCACTCGACCTGGAGCGACTCGAGCCAGGCTCCCTGCCAGGTGTCGTACGGGCCGATCACCCAGTCACCGGCGGGGATCGCGTCGAGAGTCATCGTCACCCCCCTGCGCAGAGGTTGGTCGGCCCGAATTTCGTCGATCGTGTGGCCTTCGAAGGCGAAATCCTGGGCCCAGAGCACGCCGCCTCGCTCGCCGACCACGGCCCAGCCCCGCACCTGCTCGTGGGACGAGGTCACCGCCACCGCCACCGGGGTCGTAGCTCACCAGGCGTACCCGCCCCGAGGGCGGCCCAATTGGCCCGAGGGCGGCCCAATTGGAGTGATGCATCATCTCGGGGTAGCACTGCTGGCCACATGAGCCGGTCCATTCCGCGGCCCTCGAACGATCGGACGGCGCTCGCCGGGTGATGTCGGCAGGCGGTCCGTCAAAGAGGGAGGGAGACGGTGAATGCGGCCCCGCCTTCGGCTCGGTTGGCGGCGCGGAGGCTGCCCCCGTGGGCCTCGACCAGGTCACGGGCGATGGAGAGACCCAGACCCGTGCCTCTCGAGTCTCCTGCCTTGACGAAACGCTGAAAGACCTGCTCGAGTCGATCTTCGGGGATGCCGGGCCCGGTGTCGGAGACCTCGATGAAGAGCGAGCCGCCGTTGCGGCCGGATCTCACCCGGAGTGTGCCGCCGTCGGGCATCTGTGCGGCCGCGTTGGAGATGAGATTGGCGAGGACCTGGCGGAGCCGATGATGATCCACCTCCTGCTGGGGCAGGTCGGGCTCGACCTCGATGACCGTGGCCACACCCTGCCTCTCGAGGACGGCTGCAAATGATGCGACGACATCGCCTATCACGTCTTCGATGTCGGTCGCCTCCTTGTCCAGCCTGAGCCGACCCGCCTCGGTCAAGGTGAGGACCCTGAGGTCCTCGAGCAGCCGCTCCATCAGCTCGACCTCGTCGACCACATGGCCCAGGCTCTCGGGCCCGTGGAGACCGTCGAGAACCGCCTCGATCTCACCCCTGATCACGGTCAGCGGGGTTCGCAGCTCATGACCGAGGTCGGCGAGGAGACGACGTCTTCGTTCGTCCTCTTCCTCGAGACGCACCGCCATCCTGTTGAACGACCCGCTGACCGCGGCGAGCGGGCCCGGCTCGGCGATCGGGATCCGGACCCCGGCCTCACCGTCGCCGAGACGCCGGGTGGCGTCGATCAGCTGACCGACCGGGGCCCAGGTGCGCCCGAGCCGGTTCCTGGCGACGAGGATGAGACCGAGCATGGCGAGGACGGCGAGCCCGCCCAGCACCCAACGGCGAGGCCCATGCACGAAGCCGAACAGGTTCGCCATGAGGATCCCGAGTAATGGCCCGAGGAAGATCAGGGCGAAGACGAATCCGAAGAACAATCGGAAGACGCGGGCTCCCGAGCCCCAGGGCGGTCCCCCTTCCCGCATCCAGGGCGGGCCGCGATGTTGCTGGTCAGGCATCGGCGAACTTGTAGCCGACTCCGTGCACCGTGATCACATAGACCGGCCGACCAGGCTCGGGCTCGAGCTTCTTGCGCAGGTTCTTGACGTGGGCGTCGATCGCCCGTTCGTAGGACTCGAAGGAGACCCCCCTGATCGAGTCGAGCAGCTGGCCCCTCGTGTACACCCGGCCCGGGCTGGACGCCAGGATCCGAAGCAGCTCGAACTCGGTCGTGGTCAGCTCGATGCGTGTGGCCCCTCGCTCCACCCGTCGATGGGGGAGGTCAATTACCAGGTCCTGGGCCCTGATGATCTCCGTGGCCACCTCGCCCCCGACGCGACGCAGCACCGCCTTGACCCGGGCCACCAGCTCGCGGGGGCTGAACGGCTTGACCACGTAGTCGTCGGCCCCCAACTCGAGACCGACGATCCGATCGGTCTCCTCGCTGCGGGCAGTGAGCATGATGATCGGGATCGACGACCGGGCCCGGATCGATCGAGTGACGTCGTAGCCGTCCATCCCGGGCAGTCCGAGGTCGAGGATCACCAGGTCGGGTCGTTGCGACCTGGCCGCGGCCAGTGCGGCAGGACCGTTTGCGGCCAAGGTCACCTCGAAGCCCGCCTCGGTCAGGTAGTCCCTGACCAGGCGGGCGATCTTCACTTCGTCGTCGACGACGAGGATCTTCGACATGAGGTCATTGTCGCTTGTGGGCGACGTCTAGCTGCCCTCTCCAGGGTCAGGGTCGCTCCGGGTCCCTTTCTCGTCGTGGGCCCGCTCATGCCATTCGCCCAGACGCTGTTCCATCGGCGAGGCGTGACCCTCTTGCCAGTCCCTTCCCCAATACCCCCGTCCCCAACGTGGTCCGAAGAAGAGGCGGAGTATGAGACCGATGATGAGGAAGAGGAAGAGGATCCTGAAGAAGAGGCCAAAGATGCCGAAGCCTCCGAATCCCCACCCCGGCCCCCACCAGCCGTCGTGCATCACAGGGCGGATCCTGTTCACCGCCACCTCGCCGGTCTCGACCAGGCCCTGCTCGAAGCCGATCTGGTAGAGACCGAATCCAATGGCGCCCAGGGCGCCCAGGACCAGGATGGTGATGAGGATCGTGCCGATGACGTTCCTGCGCATATCGTGACTCCTTTCCATTCGAGTGCACCCTCATGGTGAGCGGCGGATATGAAGACGATGTGAAGACGGAGTGGAGGTAACTTCCCGCCGGTGCCAACCTCCCGACGTCTCTGGCTCCCCCCGGCCCGCTACGCCGATCGACCCGCCGATCGCCGGGTCAGCTTCCTCGAGCTTTTCTTCGACCTCGTCTTCGTGGTGGTCGTGGCCCAGCTGGCCCATCGTCTCGCCGAACACCCGGAATGGGCAGGCGTGGGTTGGTACGTGTTTCTCTTCTATGCGATTTGGTCGTCCTGGACCAACGGCACCCTCTACTACGACCTGCACGGCACCAACGATGTCAGTGTTCGGGTGTTCACCTTCGCCCAGATGCTGGCGGTGGCGGTCATGGGTGTCTTCGTCGGCGACGTGCCGGGCGATGGTTCGTCGGGTTTTGCCCTGGCCTATGCGGCCAACATCGCGGTGCTGGTGGTGATCTGGTTTCGCACCGGTCTCCACGACCCTTCACACCGGCCGGCCTCGATCCCCTACTCGACCGGCTATCTGATCTCTGCCCTGATGTTCGTCGCCAGTGTCTTCGTCGACACCCCCGGCCGGTATTGGATGTGGGCAGCCGCCCTGCTCATCGAGGTGCTGGGCCAGGTGATCGCTTTTCGCAGGTGGACCCCACCGGGACACCAGCCCGGGGATCCGGTGATCGGAGTCACGCCTTCGCTGGTGGAGCGGCTCGGCCTGCTCATGATCATCGTGTTGGGGGAGGTGATCGTGGGTGCAGTCAACGGGATGGCCGACATCGAGGTGCTCGGAGGGGGTGGCATAGTCATCGGGTTGCTCGGCGTGCTCGTGGCGATCGGGCTCTGGTGGATCTATTTCGACTTGGTCTCCCATAGGGAGCCGATTTCCTCACGATCGCAGCTGTGGCTCAACCTACATCTCCCGTTGGCGGTGGCGATAGCCGCCGGGGGAGCCGGAGTGCTGAACACCGTGGAGCACGCCGCCGACGTCCTCCCCGACGAGGTGCGATGGCTGCTGGTCGGGTCCCTTGCCGTCGCCATCCTGGTCGTGACGGCGCTCACCCACACCCTGGATATGAGAAGAACGACACCCGAGGCTTATCGAACCGCGGAGATCGCCCTGCTGACCAGTGCCCTTCTAGTCGTCGGGGTGGGTTTGACCGACTGGGGGGCGAGGGCGACATTGGGCTCGTTGGTGATCTTGTTGCTGGCCCCTGTCGGGGTGGGCCTTCTCGTCTGGAGAAAGCAGACCACGGGAGTGGGCCATTGAGCGGATCGTTCCTCTGGCCGGGGCAACGCCGAAGGTCGCAAACAGACCGACGTCGGGCCACCCCGACGGTTTCCCGACTGTCGATCCAGGGGAAGGTGCTGTTTTCCTCCGGGGATAGCAGCGGGCATGAGCTGAAAAGGAGGGATCGATGCGAAGACTCACCCTGCTCACCGTGATGACGCTCCTGGTGGGCCTGATCCCAATCGCCGCGGGCGGGGCCAAGCCGGAGCCGGTGCGTTTCGCCACCTTCAACGCCAGTCTCAATCGCGGCAACGCGGGTGACCTCGTCGCCGACCTGTCCACGCCGGACAACGCACAGGCCCGGGTAATCGCCGAGATCATCCAGCGGACCCGCCCCGACGTGCTGCTCATCAATGAGTTCGACTTCGACCCTGACGCGGTCGGGCTGTTCCAGGAGAACTACCTCGGTTTGTCCCAGAACGGGGCGGACCCGATCTCCTATCGCTACACCTTCATCGCCCCCTCCAACACCGGGGTGCCATCGGGTTTCGACCTGAACAACGACGGCTCGGTGGGTGGGCCCGACGACGCTCTCGGCTTCGGCTTCTTCGAAGGCCAGTTCGGGATGGTCGTGTACTCCAAGTACCCGATCGACGACGTGCGCACCTTCCAGAACTTCCTGTGGAAGGACATGCCCGGAGCCCTGCTCCCGATCGACCCGGCGACGGGCGAGAGCTGGTACACGCCCGAGGAGCTCGACGTGCTCCCGCTCAGCTCAAAGAGTCATTGGGACCTGGAGATCGAGATCGGGAAGAAGACGGTCCATTTCCTCGTCTCTCATCCCACTCCGCCCGTATTCGACGGCGCCGAGGACCGCAACGGGCGACGCAACTTCGACGAGATCCGCTTTTGGGCCGATTATGTCCACCCCCGACGGGGTCGCTACATCTACGACGACCACGGCAAGGTCGGTGGGCTGGCCCGAGGTGAGACGTTCGTGATCGCCGGTGACATGAACTCCGATCCGAACGACGGCGACTCCATCCCGGGCGCAATCCAACAGCTTCTCGACCACCCCAAGGTGAATGACAAGTTCACGCCAACGTCGACGGGCGGGGTGTGGGCGGCGGAGCAGCAGGGCGGCATCAACGACGACCACATCTCAGACCCGGCAGCCGACACCGCCGACTTCGGCGAGCCCCCGGGCAATCTGCGAGCCGACTACGTCCTAGCGTCGAAGCGGCTCAAAGTGGTCGACGGAGCTGTTTTCTGGCCGGCCGAAGACGAGCCGTTCTTCGAGCTGACCGGGGTGTTCCCCTTTCCCGGCTCGGATCACCGTCTGGTCTGGATCGACGTGAAGATCCCGGGCCACTGAGGTCAGCGATCAGCGACAGCACAGCGAACCCGATTCAGATCCGTCCCGGGAACCTTGCTTGGGGCGGGGGGTCCCAGGGGGGTCGCCTCCCCGGGGGATCACAGCGAACCTGATTCAGGTCCGTCGCGGGAACCTTGTTTGGGGCGGGGGGTCCCAGGGGGTCGCCCCCCCGCGGGGATCACGGTGACAGCTAACCCGATTCCGAGCGGTCGCGGGAGCCTTGGGGCGGGGGGTCCCAGGGGGGTCGTCCCCCCGGGATGATTCAGGCGAAGGCGACCGCCACCGCAGCGGCGTATATGGCGAGAACGACGATGAGCATGGCATAGCCGCGGAGCCCGCGGTTCCCGAAGTCCTCGGCGATCTTGGAGCCGGAGAGCCCCACGGCACCGAGAAAGAGAACGCTGCCGATCCACTCGGGCATTGCCTACCTCCCATTCCCCGTTCGAAGCTTCCCTACACGAGAATCTAGTCGATCTCCCTCGGCCTTTGCAGTCAGCGCAGGCGTCAATGCCGACCCGCGCGTCCCGACTAGCGCGGCTTAACCTCTGCCGGTGACCACTCCGCCCTTCCAGGTGCGTGTCGACGCCACTCTGCAACGGATAATCGTGGGATTCCGCCTGGTCAGTGCGGTGTGGATCACGGTGCTCGGGATCATCGGGGTAGTCAGCTGGGCGGCGGACGTCAGGGTGGTGATCGGAGCCCTGGCACTCGTTTGGGCATGGACACTGCTGACCTTCGGCGCCCTTCGAGCCGGGTGGCTGGAGTCTCTTCCCTGGCTCATCGCCGACCTCGCCGTGGCCATGGTGGTGGTGGCCCTGGATGCCTTCGACGGCGCCACCCAGGGGAGCTTCGTTGGAGGCTTCCCCACGGCCTCGGTTCTGTTGTGGGGCTACGCCCATCGCATCCCCGGCGGTGTCGGGTCGGGCTTGGCCGTTTCGGTCGCCATTGCCATCAGCGAGTCGAACCTCACCGGGAATGTCACCAACAGCGTCCTCTATGTCGCAGTCGGTGGGGTGGCGGCCTGGGCGTTCGAAGTGCTGCGCACCAGCGAGCTCGGCCGTCTTCGAGCCGAGGCCCAGCTCGAGGAGGAGCGGGGCGCCCGTATCAGGTCGGAGGAGCGGGCCGAGGTCGCGGCCCACCTTCACGACTCGGTCCTGCAGACCCTGGCTTTGATCCAGAAGGGCTCCACCGATCCTTCAGCGGTCCGCAACCTCGCCCGGGTGCAGGAACGCGAGCTCCGATCCTGGCTCCTCGGCACCGCCAACCCCCACGAGACGGTGATAGGCGCCCTGGAGGCGGCGTGCTCTGAGATCGAGAAGCGCTCGGGTGTGGCAGTGGAGTTGGTGGCGGTGGGCGACCGTGATCTCGGTGAGCAACTCAGGGCTCTGATCGGAGCTGCCCGAGAGTCGGTGATGAATGCCGCCAGGCATGCCGGGGTGGAGGACGTCTCCGTTTATGCCGAAGTAGACCGAGACTCGGTGCGGATATTCGTCAGGGACCGCGGGATCGGATTCGACCCGTCGTCCGTCGATGCGGATCGTCGTGGCATCGCCGAGTCGGTGCGGGGAAGGATGGAGCGTCATGGTGGATCGGTGGAGATCGTGAGCAGCGGAGCGGGTACCGAGGTGCGGCTGGTGATGCCAGTCGAGGAGATGCCGGTCGATGGGCGATAGGACACGCGTCTTCCTGGTCGACGACCACGATCTGTTCCGTGCCGGGGTCCGGGCCGAGATCGGAGACCATGTCGAGCTGATCGGCGAGGCCGACGCCGTCGACGCCGCCATCGAGCTGATCAGGGAGCGGGAGCCCGATGTCGTCCTCCTCGACGTCCATCTCCCCGGTGGCGGGGGACGTGCGGTCATCGAGGCGGTGCGGGAGACGCATCCCGACATTCGATTCCTGGCCCTCTCCGTCTCGGACGCCCCCCAGGACGTGGTCGACGTCGTCCACGCAGGGGCCAGGGGCTATGTCACCAAGTCGATCCGCTCCGAAGAGCTGATCGCCGCGATCGAGAAGGTGTCCAATGACGACGCCGTGTTCTCCCCGAAGCTGGCCGGGTTCGTCCTGGACGCCTTCACCACCCTCACCCCCGCCGACGTCGACGACGAGCTCGCCTCGCTCACGGCCCGGGAGCGCGAGGTGCTTCAGCTCATCGCCCGGGGTTACACCTACCGGGAGACGGGTGAGGCGCTTTTCATCTCGGTGAAGACGGTGGAGAGCCACGTTGGATCGGTCCTGCGCAAGCTCCAGCTGGCCAATCGCAATGAGCTGACCCGGTGGGCGGCGAAACGGGAGCTGATCTAGCCGGACGACCCCGCCCGGCTCAGGGTCAGTTCCAACGAGGGGCACGACCCACGGCACGACCGGGCCCGGGCGGCATGGTCGAGGAGCCGGGCGTGGACGTACTCGTGGATCACGGCATGGGCGAACAGGTCCCGGGGCACGTCCCGGTTGGTACGGACGATGGGGATGTAGCCGGCCGGCTTCCAGGTGCGGAACAGGTCGTCGCCGGTGATCTCGGCGAGACAGGAGAGCACCGATTCGTCGAGCTGGAGGGAGTGCACCGCCTTGCGGTACTCGGCGGACGTTGTGAGAAGGGCGAAGGCGATGTTCATGAGGCAGAGCCCGGTTTCCAGGTCGAGCCGGAGCCACCGCCGGCCGCCGACTTCGATCGGCTCGAGCTCGAGCATGGAGAAGTCGAGTAGCCCGGTCCTGTGCTCGGGCGGGGTGAGGGGTCGGCCACCCAGGCCTGCCAGGACCTCATACAGGTTCATGTCGTGGACGATCACCGCGTTGTCGTCGAGTCCGGCCAATGTTCCCGGGCGAAGGGTGGGCTCGTCGAGCCCGCTGTTGCGGGCGATGAATGCCAACACGTTGGTCTCGATCACGAAGTGTCGGAGCAGCAACTCGCCGCCTTCGGCCGAGACGAGACGGGACATGAACCAGATCCCGAGTCGGTCGAGTAGCCGGTGTGAGGAGAACTGGAAGGGGAGGATCCGCTTGATCAGGACGATGAGGGCCACCGCCATCCGGCTCACCAGGCGGGCCGGGGGGCGCACATATCGGTGTGCCCATCGGCTCTGGTCGATCCGCAGCAGTTCCAAGGCTCGCCGGTCGAAGTGCAGCGTGGGGTCTCCGGCGAGCGCCTCCCAGATTCCTGGCCCGGGGCCGTCGACCATCTGGCTGGGACGCAGGTCAGACATGGCCTATCTCCTCCAGCTGCAGGGCGTAGAGACGTGCGACCACCCTGGCGGTGTGAACGATCGAGGCGGCTATCGCAGGCGTGATCAGGTCGGAGCGGAGGATCTGGAACATCTTCTCGGTGTGCTCCTCGTCGGCTCCGCCGTGATAGGCCATGAACCGCACCTGCCCCGGCTCCAGCTCGAGCTGCTCCCGGAGCTGTTCCACCCACCGGTTCGCCTTGTTGGCCCCGAGCCCTTCGATGACGTACATCGCCCCGAGCAGGTCGAGGGGGTTCTCCCGGTTGGCCTGGTTGAACATGAAGGCGGAGAGCGCCTCGGAGCCCACGTTCTTCTCCCCGGACTGGATCTCCTCGAGCCGCCCGCCCACCGCGACGTAGTCCTCCTCCAGCATGCGGAAATCGCGTTGCTCCTCAGCGGCGTGCTCAATGAACTCGGCACGCAGCTCGGTGTGCTCCACGGTCAGGTTGGAGGCGGCCCTGGTAATCCAGCGGGCGCCCTCCATGACCTGTTGTCGCAGGTTGTAGAGCAACGACCGGTAGTCCTCGATGGTGGCTGTGCCGGTTTCGATTCGCTTCACGATCGGGACGCTGGAGAGGTGTGCCTCGAAGCCGGCCCAAACCAAGGCCAGCTCCTCGAGCAGCCAGTCCGACGCATTCGCTCTACCTGCCGTAACCATGATCGGGTCCGGGTCCATCGCAACGGCGGTTCTCTTGGTCATCGATGTGCTCGACCCGTCGACACAGGTGAGATGGATGAACGACACCGAGAAGCGCCCCGATTCGGGGACCATCAGCAGGATCTGGTCTCCGACCGAGAAGCGCCCGCCGTTGAAGGCCTCCTCGAGCATGATGAAGATGCTCGCGGCCCCGGTGTTGCCCTTGGTGCGGAGATTGGTGAACCAACGGTCTTCGGGGATCATCAGCCCGGCTTCTCCCATGAGCCTGACGATGTCGGAGCGGAAGTACTCCGATGAATAGTGGACGAGAAGGTGGTCGATCTCCCCGGGCACGATCCTCCCATCCCGGACCAGCCCGACGTACTCCTCGACGCCGAGTGCGACGATGTTGTTCAGGATCGAGGTGTCCTGACGCAGGTTGAGCATCCCCGACTCGTGCGCCTCGGACGGGGTGGCACGGTCCTGCCAGGTAGCGCCCGGCTCGATGGTCTCGTTGCTCGCCGCCCCGGCGTACATGCAGACCGGGAATCGGTGGGCATGGGAGACGAGGTGGGACCAGTCGATGCGGAGGGAGAGCCCGTCGGGCCGGGGCTCGGACTCGACCACCACCGCACCGGCGCCGTCGGAGAGCATCCAGCGGAGGAACTCGGCGTCGGGGCCGGGGGAGGTCTTCTGGGAGAACCGGTCGGCGCGGAGGGCGCGGCTCACCAGCTCCGAGCCGACCGCCACCGCCACCCGATGCCGGTCGAGGCGAATCGCCGCCTCGGCGGCGCGCAGGGCGGCTGCTCCGGAGCAGCAGACCCCACCGGCGGAGAGGATCTCCATCGGCCGCCCGCCGAGACGACCGTGCACCATGGAGGCGAAGCCGGGCACGGGAAGGTCGCCCTGAGTGGTGCCGGTGGCCAGCATCCCGACATCCCCTGTGGTGAGCCCCCGGGTCCCGAGGGCAGCTCGTACGGCCCGTTCCGCCAGCTCCTCGTTGAGCATGGTGCTGTTGCCGTCCCGGTCGATGGCGTAGTGCCGCTTCTCGATGCCGTTGGCGTCGAGCATGCGCCGCCGCAGCCGGTCCGAGCCTCCGGGAATGATGCCCAGATAGCTCTGCAGGTCGTCGTTTCCGATGGGCTCGCCGGGGAGGTAGGACCCGACACTGGTGATGTATGCGCTCATGACCGTCAGCATCGGTGCGATTGGGCCGGGTCGGTATGAGGGAGGGCCCCGATTCCGGGGTCAGGGTGCCCCTAGCCCTGATGCAACGCCGGCCATCTGGCCACGCGGGGCTAAGAGGAGCTTAAGGCCCGGTTCGTAGCTTCCCGGTGTCAGGTCCGCTGCTGAAGGAGTATTTGGTGTCTCGAAACAGCGTGGTGTCGACGATGGTGCTCGTATTGGCTGTGGCCGCCTGCGCCGGCGAGACGTCGGATCCGCCGGCGGAGGACACCGCGGCAGCAGAGATCTCGGTCACCACCGCCCAGCCCCAGGGCTCCGCCGAGGAGACAGTCGAGACAGTCGACTCGGAGGCGCTGAGCATGGAGGTCATGGACGACGCCGATATTCCCTCCGACCTGCCGGTCCCGGTGCCTGCCGGCGGCGAGGTCTATCCCGACCTGGGCGTGTTCGGGAGCCAGTCGCTGGCCATGCACTATCCGAGCGGGACGATGGACGAAGTAGCTGCCTTCTACGACGCGTGGTTCGCCGACCAGGGAGTCGAGGTGGAGCCGACATTCGGCGCGTCGGAGACAAGGTTGTGGCGGGTCCAGATAGATGGGGTGCCCGTCGAGATCGAGTTGTACCCGGTGGAGGGAGAGGACGTAGACCGGCTCTTCATCACCTATCCCTGATCCGTTCGGGACTTCCAGCGGCGTGGGCGCCGTCAGACAGGCGTAGTCTCGTGAGCGAATAGCGCGATCCAGGAGGACGTAGTGAGCCCGGGCAAGATCGTCATGGCTGTGATCGGTGCGATGCTGGGCCTGTTCGCCTTCGGCCTGATCGTGGCCGGTGCCGCCTTGCTCTGGGCCTTCGGGACCCAGAGAAGCCCCGACGGCTTCTTCACATCGCCCAGCGTCACCTTGTCCAGCGGCACTCATGCACTGACCACGACCGAGGTCGACTTGTCGGCCCGCCCCGCCGACTGGTTTCCCTCCTCCCAACTGGCGACGATCCGCATCGAAGTGGAGTCGTCGGACGACGGGGCGGTGTTCGTCGGTCTCGGCGACCAGGACGACGTCGAGGCCTACTTGTCGGGTGTGGGCTACACCGAGGTGACTCGCGTAGGCAGCTTCTTCGACGAGGTCAGCTATCGAGACGTCGAGGGCGGGCCTCCGCCCGGGCCTCCTGGGGACGAGGACTTCTGGGTGGCCACCGCGGAAGGGGAGGGGAGCCAGACCCTGACCTGGGATGTCGAGTCGGGCGACTGGGTGGGGCTGATCATGAACGCCGACGCCTCCTCGGGGGTCTCGGTCGACGTGAGCGCCGGGGCGCGGGTCGGCATCCTCCTCCCCATCGCCTTCGGGCTGATCGTCATCGGTGTGCTGTTCGGCGCGGTGGCAGCGGTGCTCTTGGTGCTGGCGGTCCGTCGGGAGGGTGTGGCGGCTCCGGTGGCCGTCGCGGGAGAGGGCGGGGCCGCCGGCTTCGGCCAATATCCGGTGTGGATCGAAGGGCGGCTCGACCCGAATCTCAGCCGGTGGCAGTGGCTCTTCAAGTGGCTGTTGGGCCTGCCCCACTACATCCTGCTCGCTTTCCTCTGGGTAGCTTTCGTGCTCCTCACCATCGTTGCCTTCTTCGCCATCCTCTTCACCGGGCGTTACCCGAGGGCGATCTTCGACTTCAACGTGGGAGTGCTTCGCTGGTCGTGGCGGGTCGGCTTCTATTCCTACGGAGCGCTCGGGACAGACCAGTACCCCCCGTTCACCCTGGCCGACGTCGAGTACCCGGCCCGGCTCGATGTCGAGTATCCAGGGGAGCTCTCCCGGCTGCTGGTGTTGGTCAAGTGGTGGCTGCTCGCCATCCCCCACTATCTGATCGTGGGTCTGTTCACCAGCGGGTTGGTCTGGTGGACCACCGACATCGGGGAGGACGGCAACGCGGTGCTCGACACGGGGGGCGGCCTGATCGGCATCCTGGTGCTGATCGCAGGGCTGATCCTCCTCTTCTCGGC
>Ga0299914_10001664_pt1 | contig 14925 bp, 14 predicted proteins | sample RVTome_10_FD_201361 | JGI IMG/M metagenome (GOLD analysis project Ga0299914, IMG submission 201361) | Soil microbial communities from uranium-contaminated site in the Upper Colorado River Basin, Wyoming, United States - RVT153D57 (version 2) ...
GTCAACTTCGAGGCCGGGCGCACGCAGGTTCACCAGGTCCTGTCGGTTCCGCGTGAGCCCGGCGGCCGGTCCGGCCTGCCGCTGCGCCCCGCCTTTGAGTAAGAGGCCGAGCGCACAGGCTCGCACGTGCGCGCAGAACAGTGCGGGATTCGCGGCGTGAGCCGAGGCCCCACAGCTCGGCCTCCGGCAGCGCTGACCGCGGTGGGCCCAGACGACCTACCGGACCGCTCAGCTCGTGGCCGTCAGGCGAGCTGGCGCGCGATCGTGCCCGTGTCGTAGTACACGCGGGCGCCGATCAGCCGGTCACCGTCGAAGCTGAAGATGACGGCTGTGCGGCAGCGGAAGGAACGGCCCGTGGCCTCGAAGTCGCGGCCCGAGCCCAGGTGGGTCCCGGTCATCCACAGCTCGCCGACCAGGGCATCGTCGCCATGGTGCATGGCGATCACGTCGAACCGCAGGTCGGGGAAGAAGCCGCGGGTCACCTCGTAGTAGTGGCGGACCTCGTCGGCGCCGTCGTACACGCGGTTGTTGCCGATGAGCTCGTAGCGAGGCTGCGCGAAGCAGGCGAGCGCGGCGTCGAGGTCGCCGCGGTTCTGGGCGGTCAGCAGGCGCTCGATCAGCTGTTGCCGGCGCTGGTGCAGCTTGGTTCCGATCGGCGTCACGCCGGCCACGGCACCCCCCGGGGAGCGGCCCTCGTCAGTTCAGGCAATCAGGTTGCTCGGCGACGATCTTGTCGTAGAGAGGCTGGAAGCTGAACCACCCGGCCAGGTTCGACCCGACCTGGGTCTGGGTGAGGGCGGCGTACTCCTCGTCGATGGGGATGGGGTCGCCGGCGGCCTCGGCCATCAGCTGCACGTGGCACGACCGTTCCATGGTGATGAACCACCACGCCGCCTCGTCGACCGTCTGGCCGACGGTGAGCAGGCCGTGGTTGCGCAGGATGCACGCCTTCGCGCCGCCGAGGGCATGGGCGATGCGCTTGCCCTCCTCGACGTCGAGCACGACGCCCGTGTAATCGTCGAACACCGTGTGGTCGCCGTGGAACGCGCAGGCGTCCTGGGTGAGCGGGGCGAGCGGCTTGCCGAGCGTGGAGAACGCCCGCCCGTAGGGCGAGTGCGTGTGGGCGGCGGCGTTGACGTCGGGCCGCGCCTCGTGGACCTGGCTGTGGATGGCGAACGCGGCCGTGTTCACGGGCCAGTCGCCGTCGACGACCTCGCCCTTGCGATTGACGCGGATGAGGTCGGAGGCCCGGATCTGGCCGAAGCTCATTCCCAGGGGGTTGACCCAGAACAGGTCGGGGTGCTCGGGATCTCGGCCGGTCAGGTGGCCGGCGACCCCCTCGTCGAACCCGAAGCGGTCGAACAGCCGGAACGCCGCGGCCATGCGCTGCTTCATGTGTTCGCGCGCCTCGTCGGCCGACTCGAACTTGGGGAACTGGTGGGGGCGACGATCGGACATGGCTGCTCCTCCCTGCTCTCAGTATGTAGGGGATGGCGCGGGCGTCAACTCGTCCCACAGTTGCCGGACCTCGCCCGCCGGGTCGTCGACCACGGTGACGTCGCGGTCGAGCAGGCAGGTCGCGCGTCGCCCGGTGTCGTAGGCGGGCCACGGCAACTCGTCGTGCTCGGGTGAGCCGCTGCGGGCGGCGCTGGCCCAGGCGCGCGACGTGCGCTCCGCGAGGCGCTGCGTGTCGTCGTCGATGCCCCCGAGGATCAGCTCCACCCCGCTGCGATCGAGGTTGGCGAAGGTGAACGGCACGTCGATGGCATGGCACGCGCCCAGCACCCCGCCGAAGGCGGTCGACCGGTAGTCGAACCTGTACATCGACACCCGGGGCGCATGGGCGGCCTGGGCCTCGGCCACGCGGATCGCCGGCATGCGGAACACCCAGTCGGTCATGACCGCGCAGAACAATCCGTCGAGGTCGGTGGCGGGTCGGGTGTCGCGGTAGACCGCGAGGGTGTCGTCGACCCGGTCCTCGCCGACCACCCGCGCCAGGCGGCGCAGCAGGCGTTCGTCGGTCACGTTGCCGTTGCTGCGGGCCTGGAGTTGGAAGAGGTTCCATTCCTCGGCGGTGGTGCCGATGACCAGGTTGATGCCGGCGGCGCTGCCGTCACGGATGGCATCGAACGGGGGCCGGGGAAGGCGCGTGCCGTCCACGACGGGCTGGAACGCCAAGCGGCCGATGCCCGGCCCGGCGCCGCCCAGGACCTCGGCGTCGACCGCCGCCTGCGCGCGCAGGATCTCCTCGGCCGGGAGGGCGAGCAGGGCGTCGGCCGTGGTGGCGGAGAGGCCGAACGCCGCCAGGAACCTGTCGGTCACCCACTCTGCCGTCGACGTGTCGTGGGCGTGTGATGCGGCCCCGCTCTGCGCGATGGCGCCCCGGAACAACCCGGCGGCCGTCGGCGTGCCGAGCAACGTGCTGACGCTCATGCCGCCGGCCGACTCGCCGAAGATGGTGACCTTCGCCGGGTCGCCGCCGAAGGCGGCGATGTTGTCGCGCACCCACTGCAGCGCCTGGATCTGATCGCCGATGCCGTTGCTGCCCGAGCCCGCGAAGGCGGGCTCCAGGTGGCCGAGGTGCAGGAAGCCGAGCGCGCCGAGGCGGTAGTTGAGCGTCACCACCACGACGTCGTAGAGGCGCGCCAGGTTGGAGCCGTTGTACCAGGGCACGTGGCCCGAGCCCGCCACGAACGCCCCGCCGTGGATCCACACCATCACCGGACGGGCGGCGTCGTCGGCGGCGGGGGTGTACACGTTGACGACCAGGCAGTCCTCGTCGCCGCCCTGCCCCTGGGCTCCGAGCATGGCTTCCAGGGGCGACGGATTCTGGTGTGCCATCGGTCCGAAGGCGGTGGTGTCCCGGATGCCAACCCAGCCGTCGGTCGGGCGGGAGGCCCCGAATCGCTCGGCCCGGGCGTACGGAATGCCGCGGAACTGCAGGACGCCGTCCTTCTGCAGCCCCTGGACCTTGCCGGCAATGGTGTCGACGATCACGGCCACGAGGCTAGTGCGGACTTGACCCGGCGGTCAGGTGACGGACGCGGCGTCGGTGACGAGGCCTTCGGTCAGCGACGCCGCACGTCACGACCCCGCGAGGCGCGCGAGGTCGGCATCGACCATGGAGCAGACCATGTCCTCGAAGCCGGTAGTCGGCTGCCAGCCAAGCGTTGCCATCGCCCGCTTGGGGTCCCCGACGAGGAGGTCGACGTCGGCAGGTCGGTACAAGAGCGGGTCTTGGACGACGTGGGCCGTCCAGTCGAGCCCGACGTGGCCGAAAGCCACCTCGCACAGCTCCCGGATGGAGCGCGTCTCGCCGCTCGCCACGACGTAGTCACCGGGCTGGTCGAGCTGCAGCATCCGCCACATCGCGTCCACGTAGTCGGCAGCGCTGCCCCAATCGCGCCGGGCGTCGAGGTTGCCGAGGCGAAGCTCGTGGTCGAGACCCAGCTTGATCCGGGCCACCCCGTGGCTGACCTTGCGCTCCACGAACTCCTGGCCCCGGCGGGGCGAGCCGTGATTGAAGAGGATCCCAGACGTGGCGAACATGTCGTAGCTCTCGCGGTAGTTCACGGTGATCCAGTGGGCGTAGACCTTGGCCACGCCGTAGGGGGAGCGCGGATGGAACGGGGTCCGCTCGGTCTGCGGCGCTTCGACGACCTTGCCGAACATCTCCGAGGAGCTGGCTTGGTAGAAGCGGACGTCCGGATCGACCTGACGGATCGACTCGAGCAGGCGCACCGCTCCGAGGGCGGTCACGTCCCCGGTCAGAACCGGCTGCGAGAAGCTCGTCATGACGAAGCTCTGCGCCGCCAGGTTGTAGACCTCCGTGGGCCGGTGCTCGGCGACGATCGACACGAGCGAGCCCTGGTCGAGCAGGTCACCGGGAACGAGGGTGAGACGATCCTGAATGTGGGCGATCCGCTCGAAGCTGACGGTGGAGCTGCGTCGCACCACACCGACGACGTCGTAGCCATGGTCGAGCAACAGCTCGGCCAGGTACGAGCCGTCCTGGCCGGTGATGCCGGTGATGAGGGCACGGCGAGTGGGAGCCATGGATCGGTTGTACCGGCGACCGTGCGATGTGTCTGCTAAGCCAGTTGGCATCGAGCCGGAATCCTTCGGTCGCCGGGTGGGAAAGCTGCGGGCCGAGCTGGGGTGGACGCAGGCTCAGCTCGCGGCCCGGGTCGGCGTGTCGCGTGTGGCGCTGTCGCACATCGAGTCAGGCATCACGGTCGCGAGCGAGCGAACGGTGGCGCTGCTGGCGAGCGTGTTCGGCTGGGACCCGCCCGACCTGGTCGCCGGCACCGACTACCCGGTGGCCAAGGCCGAGCGCCTCCCGATGACCGTCGCCCGCCACACCGAGGTGGCCCATCAGCTCGCCATCCTGGCGGCGGTGCTGGAAACCATCGACCGGGTGCCGGGACAAGAGGGCGCGCGCCTCGCCCGCGACGTCCATGACACCTGGCGCACCCGCCTGCAAGCCCTCCTAGCCACTACCGCCGACCCCGAAGACCGCCGCCGCGTCCGCACCGCGCTCCGCGACCTGGCCGCCGGGTAGTGAACGCAGCGGTGGCCGCGTGCGCCGCGGGTGCACGTGCCGGTGGGCGGGGACCGGCGGTGCGCAGGTCTATGGCACGGGCACGGACTCCCGATCGCCGTCGGCCCGCGAGCCGTCGGCGGCGGCCGGCCCGGGGACGGGGATCGCCGGCTTGCCCTCAACGTCGACGTGGGGCAGCAGCCGGTCAAGCCACCGGGGCAGCCACCAGTTGCGGTCGCCGAGCAGCTCCATGGTCGCCGGCACCAAGATCATGCGCACGATGGTGGCGTCGACGAGCACCGCGGTGGCCAGGCCGAGGCCGGCGAGCTTGAGGAACACCGCGTCCTCGAGCACGAACGCCCCGAAGACGGTGACCATTATCGCCGCGGCCGCGGTGATGACCCGGGCCGTGTTGGCCAGGCCGTCGGCCACGGCGGTGCGGTTGTCGCCGGTGCGGACGTACTCCTCCCGCACCCGGGACAGCAGGAACACCTCGTAGTCCATGCTGAGCCCGAACACGATGGCGAAGAGCATCATCGGCAACCAGGCGGGCACCGGGGTGGCGCTGTCGATGCCGACGAGCCCGCCGAGCCGCCCGCCGTCGGCGGCCACGGCCATGACCCCGTAGGCGGCGCCGATCGAGAGGATGTTCATGACCGCCGCCTTGAGGGCGACGGGAAACGAACGGAACACGGACATCAGCAGCAGGAACGACAGCACCACGACGCCGCCGATGAACAGGGGCAACCGGGAGGCGGTCTGCTCGCTGTCGTCGATGAACGCCGCGGTGACCCCGCCAACCGACGCCGTGGCGCCGGAGGCCTCGACCGCCCGGGGCAGCACGTCGTCGCGCAGGGTGTGGACGAGGTCCTCGGTGGCCTGGTCCTGCGGCCCCGTCGCGGGGATCACCGAGATCACCGCCGCGTCGCCGGCCTCGTTGACAACGGGCGGCAAGACCGTGGCCACGCCGCGCGTGTCCGCCAGGTCGGCGGCGATGGCGTCGGGCGCCTCGGGGGCGGCGCCGGCCAGGTCCACGGCCACGAGCAGAGGCCCGTTGGCGCCCGGGCCGTAGCTCTCGGCCACCAGGTCGTAGGCCCGCTTGCTGGTCAGGTCGTCGGTGCCGTTGCCGGCGTCGGGCATGCCGAACCGGAGGCCGGTGGCCGGCATCGCCAGCAGCACCAGCACGACCAGGGCGGTGAGCCCCGCGGCCAGCGGGTGGCGCTGCATCACCCGGCTCCACCGCCAGGACAGCGTGCGCCGGCCCTCGACGTCGTGGCGGAACCACGGCATCCGCAGCCGGTCGACGTTGCGCCCGGCGAAGCCGAGCAGGGCGGGGAGCACGGTGATCGAGGCGAATACCACGGCGGTCACAACCAGCGAGGTGGCGAGAGCGAGGCCCCACATGTAGCTGCGGCCCATCAGCACGAGGCCGAAGATCGAGATCACCACCGTCGACCCGGCGAACACGACCGCCCGTCCCGCCGTCGCGCCGGCCAGCTCGACCGCCTGGCGGGGCTCCCGCCCCTCGGCCAGCGCGCTGCGGTAGCGGGTGACGATGAACAGGGCGTAGTCGATGCCGACGCCGATGCCGATCATCGTGGCGATCTGCGGGCCGAAGTCGGGGACGTCGAGCACGTTGGCCATCAGCCACACGCCGCCTAGCGCCACGCCCAGGCCCAATCCGGCAATGACCATCGGCAGGCCGGCGGCCAGCGCTGAGCCGAACGCGACCAGCAGGATCACGAGGGCGGCGAGCAGCCCCACCGACTCGGACCCGGCGTCGCTCTGCTCGACCTGCTCGACGGGGTAGCCGCCGAGCTCGATCTGCAGCCCGTCGCTCTCGGCCTCGCCGGCGAGGTCCATCACGCGCTCGACCGACTCGGCGGGCAGCCGCTGCGCGTCCAGATCGAACCGCACGTTCACCATCCCGGTCGAGCCGTCGGGGGAGACCGGCCCGGGCTCGGCGGCGAGGACGTGGTCGACACCGGCGATGTCACCGGCGAGCGCGTCGATGCGGGCCGCGGTGTCCGGGCCGGTGACCCCGTCCGCGGCGGCGTAAACGACGTCGACGGTGCCGCCGGCGAAGCGTGGGAAGCGCTCCTGCAGCAGCTCCACGGCCTCGGCTGAGTCGCTGCCCGGCACCGTGAAGTCCTGCTCGGTGTCGCCGCCCGCCACGCCGGCGAGCACCGAGGCGGCCACGAGCGCGGCGATCCACAGCACCACTACGCGTCGCCGTCGGTCGTAGCTCCAGGTCACGAGCCTGCGGAGTATCACGCCACCTCCCGCGCGCAAGCCCGGGGTGGATACCGAGGTTGCTTCGTTGGTTGGCATACGGGCGACGCTCGGCCAGAGAAGTGAAGCGGTCGTGAAGAGGTCGTGAGGATGTTGGGCATGCGCGTGGCTGGTAGGGCGCATGATCGCCTCGCAAGGTCTCCGTCCCGCCTTCACACGGTCTTCACAAGCGCCGGGGATCGTGGGCTCAGATCGATCGGACCGTGGTCGGCGGGAAGGAGCGTTGAGCATGAGCCGACGCCAAGATGGGGAGGTGTCGAAAAGTGTCTTGGTGGTGGACGACGAGCCCAAGATCGTCGAGGTCGTGGGGGATTACCTGCGCAGCGCCGGGTTCTCGGTGACCACCGCCGCCGACGGCGAGGGCGCCGTCGCTTCGGCCCGGGCCCGGCCGCCCGACCTGGTGCTGCTGGACCTGGGCCTGCCCGGTCTGGACGGCCTGGACGTGGCCCGCGAGCTGCGCCGCGCCTCACCGGTGCCGATCATCATGCTGACCGCAAGGCGAGAAGAGACCGACCGGGTGCTGGGGTTGGAGCTGGGGGCGGACGACTATCTGGTCAAGCCGTTCAGCCCTCGGGAGCTGCTGGCCCGGGTGCGGGCGGTCCTGCGGCGCACCGAGGGCCTGCAGACGGAGCGGGAACGGTTCGTGGTGGGGGACGTCGCGGTGGACACCAGCCGCCGCCAGGTGGCGGTGGGGGATCGTGTGGTCGAGCTGACCGCCACCGAGTTCGACCTGCTGGTGGAGCTGGCCCGTCAGCCCGGCCGGGTGTTCACGCGGGCCCAGCTGCTCGGCGCCATCCACGGTGTGGTGGTCGAGTCCTACGAACGCACCGTGGACGCGCACATCAAGAACATCCGCCGCAAGCTGGAGCCCGACCCCCACCGGCCCCGCTACCTGCAGACGGTCCACAGCGTCGGCTACCGCTTCGCCGATGACTGACCGCCCGGCCGACCGGCCGCCCAGGAGGCCCGAGGGCGAGCCCGGGCCGCCTGTCCGGCCGCGCCCACCCGATGTCCGACGGCGCTTCCGGCGGCGGTTGCTGCTGGTCGCGGCGGCCCCCCTGGTCGGCTGGTTGGTCGTGGCGGCCGTGGTGAGTGCGGCGACAAGCCACTGGGAGGACCGGTCCCGTGGCCTCGCGTTCGGCATCGGTAGCATGACCGTCCTCGCCGGGGCCGCCGCCCTGGCCTACCGCCGCATCAACCGTCCGGTGGGCGACCTGCTCGGCGCGGCCGAGCAGGTGGGCGCCGGGGACTACAGGGTCGACGTGGAGGCCCGAGGGCCCCGCGAGCTGCGCCTCCTCACCGAGACCTTCAACGAGATGGCGGTCCGGCTGGCCGCCAACGAGGAGCAGAGGCGGCGCTTCCTGGCCGACATCACCCACGAGCTGCGGAACCCGCTGGCCGTGCTACAAAGCGAGATCGAGGCTCAGCTGGACGGGGTCCATCCCCGTGACGACCACCACGTGGCGTCGCTGCTGGAGGAGACCCGGCGGCTGGGTCATCTGATCGACGACCTGCATACGCTGGCGCTCGCCGAGACCGGTCGCCTTGTCCTCCAGCAGGAGGCGGTGGCGTTCAGCGTTCTGGTGGACGACGTGGTGGGGCGGCACGAGGCCCAGGCCCGGCAGCGGGACGTGGCCCTTCGCGCCTCCATCACCTCGGGGCTGCCCAAGGCGTGGGTGGACCCGGCCCGCGTCCGCCAGGTCCTCGACAACCTGTTGGCCAACGCCATCCGCCACACACCGGCGGGCGGGGAGGTGTTGGTGGAGGTGTCTGCGCTCCTCCGGCCCGGCTCGGGCGAGGACCCGATGGTGCGGTGCCGGGTGACGGACGCGGGCCCGGGGTTCCGGGAGGACCAGCTGGGGCAGGTGTTCGAGCGGTTCGAGCGGGAGAGTGACTCCGGGGGTAGCGGCCTGGGGCTGTCCATCGCCCGCGACCTGGTCCGGGCGCACGGGGGCACGATCGACGCCAGCAACGATCCCACTACGGGCGGCGCTCGGGTGAGCTTCACCCTGCCCACATGAGGCCGCGGCCGGCTTTCACCCCGCTCACTTGATGGCGAGGGCGTTGGGCGGGCTGGCCACTCCGCTCGGGAGGTTCAGGGGGGCGGACGTGAACATGAACTCGTGGTGGCCGTCGGCGTCGCAGTCGGCGGCGAGGGCATCGAGCGCGAACAGCTCGCCGAGTGGCAGGCCGAGCATCGGTAGCAGGACGGTGTGGGCGAAGATCTCGTGCAGGCGGACCTGTTCGGTCCGGTACGCTTCGACCTCCTCCCGGGTCAGCCCGCGGCTCAGTGGCCACGCCTCGAATCCGGCGGTGTCGGTGCCGACCGCGGCGACGTGGAGGTTCCAGAGCGTGCGCGCCAGGTTCTCGCCCGCCTCGAACCCCACGGCGACCAGTGTCGAGCGGTCGCCGAGCCGGTTGCGGACGTCGTGGGGCTGGGCCTCGTACCAGGCGACCCAGCCGAACCTCACCAGCAGCACGTCGCCCTCGGCGACCTCGGTCCCCTGATCGGCCAGGCACGCCGTCAGTTCGGCGGCGGTCACGGCGTCGGGTTCGCCGTAGCGGATCGGGCGGCCCTGCGCGTCGCGCCAGCGGGCGACGTCGGCGAGCACGCCGCGACCCACGATCCCGCGCTGTGCCCAGTGGTGGATGCCGTGATCACCGTCGTCGACGCCACCGAAGTGGCCGGTGCCCGGCTGCTCGAGCCGCGCCAGCGGGTTGCGGATGTGGCGGAACCCGTCCCACTGACTCGACGACTGCGTGTTCCAGTCGTGCAGCACGTCGTCGTGGCCCGTGCTCGTCTCGGACCCCGTGACTTCGTGGCGGTACCGGGACCGGTTGAACAACGGAGGGTCGGGCATCCCCATCGACCAGTTGAGCGGGAACACCGCGCCGCGCCGCACCAGCCGAGCGGCCGCGGCGACGCGCTCCTCCGTGAGCAGGTTGAGACAACCGAACACGTCGCCATCCGGTCGCCAAACATCCCAGGCGGACGGCAGACCGGAACGGCACGGCAGCGAGTCGTAGTCGGGCAGCGAACTGGTCATGACGGAGCACTTTCAGCAGATTGAGGGGATTCAGCAGTTGAACTGCAGGTGGTGCATTCTGGGCGGGCGGCGGCGTGTGGGGTTTGCGCCGCAGGCAGCGCGGGCGCCCCCGGCTGCGCCGGGGGCGGATCGCAGGTGGTGCATTCTGGGCGCCCGGCGCGTCGGGGTGTGGGGTTTGCGCCGCAGGCAGCGCGGGCGCCCCCGGCTGCGCCGGGGGCGGATCGCAGGTGGTGCATTCTGGGCGGGCGGCGAGCCCAAGGGGCGCAGCCGGACCGCCCAGAATGCATGTTCTGTCAAGTAAGCCCGCCCTTCTCCACGAACGGCCGCTGCTCCACCACCGGCCGGGCGGCGGCTAGCAGCCACGCCACAGCGTCCCGGTAGTCCCCGGGTGTCGGGTCGTCGGCGAGGTCCCGGTCCACGTCCTCGATCGCAGCCTCGAGGACGTAGAGCCGGTCGTACAGGTCGTCGAGCTCGCGCCGGGCGACGATCAGCTCGTGCTCGCTGAGGCCCACCTCGGTGGCCCTCCGGCGCGCCTGGTAGTCGAGCTGGCGGCAGCTGGGCTTGCAGAACTCCCGCCGGCGGCCCGGTCCGGCCCGTGGGGGCAGGCTGCGGCCGCACCAGCGGCACCGGCTCCCCCGCCCTGATTCCGTGAATTCACGCAATTGGCGCTCGACCGCCATGCGTCCGATGGTTGCAGCCGTGCCGCAGTGGCTCGCGGATGGTCGCTCCCGGGGCCACCAGGAGTGCGCCGTCGGACGCCGCGCGGCTCCGGCGATCCCGACCGGCTATGCCAGACTCGGCGCCGATGCAGCCCACCGTGCCCGCGCCGCCGGCGTCGCCGAGCGGACCGATCCTGCGCGCGGCCGGCCTCACGATGACCTACCCCGGCGGGACCACCGCGCTGGAGGGCTTCACGGTCGACGTGCCCCCGGGGTCGGTGGGGCTCGTGGGCGCCAACGGTGCGGGCAAGACGACCCTGTTCCGCCTCATGCTCGGGCTGATGGAGCCCACCTCGGGCGCGCTCGAGGTCACGGGCCGGCCGGTGGCGTCCGATCCGGTCGGCATCCGCAGCCACCTGGGGTACATGCCCGAGCACGATTGCCTGCCGCTGGACCAGACGGCGGCCGACATCGTGGCGACCTTCGGCGAGCTGGCCGGCCTGCCGGCGCGGGCGGCGCGGCAACGGGCGTCCGACATGCTCGACCTGGTCGGGCTCGACGAGGCCCGGTTCCGTCCCGTGGGCGGGTTCTCGACGGGCATGCGCCAGCGCACCAAGCTGGCCCAGGCGCTCGTGGCCGATCCTCAGCTGGTGCTCCTCGACGAGCCGACGGCCGGCCTCGACCCCCTCGGCCGTGAGGACATGCTCGAGCTGGTCGGCCGCCTGACGGGCTTCGGCATCTCGGCCATCCTGGCCACCCACCTGCTCGACGACGTGCAGCGCGTCTGCCAGCACGTGGTGATGATCGACCACGGCCGGCTCGTGCTGGCGGGCCCGATCGACAAGCTCATGCAGACCACCGGGGTCATGCGGGTCGAGGTCGGCGGGCGGCCCGCGTCGGGCCGGGCGCTGGTCGACGCGCTGGCGGCGCGGGACATCGCGGCAGAGCTGGTGGACGAGCAGACCGTCGAGGTCGACACGAGCCTGCACCGCGACGCCGCCTTCGACGCCGTCCGTGACGTGACGGCGGACCTGGGGCTGCGGCTGTTCGCGCTGTCGACCCGCCACCGCTCGCTCGACGACGTCTTCATGCAGGAGGCCCGCCGGTGACCGCACTGCCCCCGGTGCTGTCGGGCGCGGTCTACGACCGCGGCTACCGGCCCTACGACGGCCCCTGCGGCGGGCGCCGCGAGGCCACGTTCGCCCTCTGGCGGCTGTCGGTCCGGCGAGCCCTCGGCCTGCGCCGCTCGTGGCGGCAGAAGGTGTTCCCCTGGAGCCTCCTGGCGATCGCCACCGTCCCTGCGGTCGTCAACGTCGGGGTCGGCTACGCCGCCAGGGAGAGCCCGGCCGACTTCCCGGACTTCTCGTTCATCACCTACCGGGAGTACGTGGGCGTGTCCACGGCGCTGTTGCTGTTCGTGGCGCTGACGGCGCCGGACGTCGTCTGCCCCGATCGCAGCCAGCGCGTGCTCCCGCTGCTGTTCTCTCGTCCGCTGACCGGCGTCGACTACGTGGTGGCCAAGGTGGGCGCCATCGCCGCCATCGTGTTCGGCTTCGGGTTCCTGCCCCAGGTCGTGCTATTCGTGGGCCAGACGTTCGTGACCAGGGACGGGGCGCTCGACTACTTCACCGACCACGCCGAGGTGCTGTGGCAGGTGCCGGCCGCCCTGGTGGTGCTGGCGGTCTACTACGCCGCCATCGGCGTGGCCCTGGCCTCGCTCACCGACCGGCGGATCGTCGGTGGCGTGGCCATCCTGGGCCTGGCGCTGGTCACGTCGGGGATCGCGTCGATCTTCGAGGCCTCCGCGGACGACGGGACGGCGCTGGCGGTCGTCAACGTGCTGGCACTGCCGCTGGCGGTGCGGGACCTGATCTTCCTGGGCCACGTCAGCGACGATTCCGGCCTGTCGGGCGTGTCCGGCGGCGGCGTCCTCGCGGTGACCGCCTACCTGGTGGTGCTCCTGAGCGCCGTGGCGTTGCTGCTGCACCGCTATCGCGAGGTGGACCTGTGATGGCGGCCGTTCCCGAGCCCACGACACCCGAACCACCGGCCGCGCCCCCTCCCCCGCCTGCGGCCGGCGCCTCGGGGGCTGCGCCGACGACCGGGCGGGCCGAGGCTTGGCCGCCGCCCCCTCCCCCGCCGCCGTCCGGCCGCCCCGACCCGGCCTTCGTGGCCGACGCCACGGTCGCGGTGCGGGGCGCCAGCGTGTGGTTCGGCCAGAAGGTGGCGCTCACGGACCTGTCGTGCTCGTTCGGCCCGGGGGTGACCGGGCTCCTCGGGCCCAACGGCGCCGGGAAGACCACGCTGATGCGGGCCATCGTCGGGCTGCTCCGGCCCAACGAGGGTGACGTGGCGGTGCTCGAGCGCGATCCCCACACCGACCGCGGCGTGCAACGCAGCATCGCACTGGTGCCGGAGGACGAGGCGGTGCCGGCGGCGCTGAGCGCCCGCGAACTGGTGCGCTACACCGCGGCGCTGCATCGGGTGCGCGATCGCAGCCTGCCGGACCGGTGCCTGGACACGGTCGGTCTGGTGGACGTGGCCGACCGCAAGGTGCGCGGCTTCAGCAAGGGCATGCGCCAGCGCGCCAAGATCGCCGCGGCCCTGGTCACGGAGCCCCGGATCCTGGTCCTCGACGAGCCCCTCAACGGCGCCGATCCGATGCAGCGGGTGGCGCTGATCGACCTCTTCCAGACCCTCGGTCGCCAGGGCCGCACCGTGATCGTCAGCTCGCACGTGCTGCACGAGGTCGAGCGGCTGGCGGGACGGCAGATCGTGATCATCCGGGGCCGCCTGGCGGCCGCCGGCGACCACCGTGCGATCCGCGACGCACTGGCGGACCGGCCCCGGTCGGTGCTGGTGCGCACGCCCGAGGCCCGCCGCCTCGCCGGCCACCTCGTGGGTATGGACGCGGTGCGGGGCGTGACCGTCGACGGCAACACGGTCGTGGTGTCGTCGCCGCGGGCGGGCGAGCTGGCCGAGCTGTTGCCGGTCGCCGCCCGCCAGGCGGGTGCGCGCCTGCGCGAGGTGCGTCCACTCGACGACTCGCTGGAGAGCGTCTTCCGGGAGCTGCTGCGATGAGCGGGCGGCGATGAGCCGGTCGACGGCGCTGGGGGTTCCCGTGACGGCGCCGGCCGGACGGCGGCTGTCGACCCCGTTCACGGCATTGGTCGGCTACACGCTGCGGGCCTGCCTGCCGATCCGCCGCTGGTTCGGCGTGCTCCTGCCCTGCGCCGGGGCGTTGCTCTTCGGCTGGCTCTCGGCCAGTGATTCGCGCAGTGCCGAGGCGGCGTTCGGCGACGTCGCCGAGATCGGCCTGTTCGGGCTGGTGCTGCCGTTGACGTGCCTGGTCATCGGCGACGCCGTGCTCGGCGCCGACATCCGGGCGGGGACGTTCCCGCTGACGTGGCTGTCGCCGGTCGGGTTCGGCACCATCGTCGCCGGCCGCTGGCTCGGCGGGTGGATCGTGGCGCTGGTCAGCCTGGTGCCGGCGCTGGTCCTGGCGACGGTGGTGGCCGGAGTGCCCGAGGGGGCGGGTGCCATGGCCATCGCCGGTGCCGCGGGGTCGGCGGCCTACATCGGTCTGTTCGTGATGATCGGCGCGGCCGTCCGCAGGGCCGCGGTGTGGTCGCTCGCGGTCGTGTTCCTCGGCGAACGCCTACTCGGGGGCGTGCTGTCGGGCATCGCCCAGATTTCGCCGATGTGGGAGTCGCAGCAGGTCTACGCCGGGCTCGCCGACGACCATGGGGGCGGGCTCCTGTTGCGCACGGGCACGCCCAACGGCTGGAGCGCGGTCGTCCGGTTGGCGATCGTGGCCGTCGTGACGCTGGCGGTGGCGTCGTGGCGGGTCCGCCACTTGAAGCCGACGGGCGGCGACGAGTGACCTGAGCCGGTGGAGCGACGTACTGGTGGGCGCCAGGCGTCCACTAGCCTGAACGGCGCTGACGACCCCCCGTGGGAGAGTCCCGGCGGCCGGAACGTCCTCGGCTGGCGGGCGCCGAAGGGGCAACTACCCCGGAACCTCTCAGGCACAAGGGACCGCAGGGGTGAGGCAGCTCTGGAGCTGCAGTCCGTGGCGACAGAGGGGGTGCATAGTCGCTGGGACCCTCAGGGCGAGCGACCGAGAAGCGCCAACGACCACCGACCCCTCTGGAGCATGCCGTGACCGACCAAGCCACCTTTCCCGGGGCGTTCCCCGACCGCCACATCGGCGTCACCCACGCCGACGCCGAACGCATGCTCGCGGTCCTCGGGCTGGCCTCGCTCGACGAGCTGATCGACCAGGCGGTGCCGGCGGCGATCCGCGACGACAAGCCGCTCGCACTCGACGATGCCGTCAGCGAGCCCCACGCCCTGGCGCACCTGCGCCGGCTGGCCGAACGCAACA
>Ga0299914_10001665_pt1 | contig 14919 bp, 11 predicted proteins | sample RVTome_10_FD_201361 | JGI IMG/M metagenome (GOLD analysis project Ga0299914, IMG submission 201361) | Soil microbial communities from uranium-contaminated site in the Upper Colorado River Basin, Wyoming, United States - RVT153D57 (version 2) ...
TCGCCGCACGCGAGGGCGACCAGCCCGCACGACGCCAACTGGAGAACGATGCCGACGACGGTACCGGTGGCCATCAGCGCATCCACTCCGGTCGGCGCACCGGTGCTACTCGACGACTACGAGTACCTGACCCGCACCTGCCGTGTCTCCGGGGCCAACGAGCAGACTCGCGACGGTGCCGGCGCTGTGCGAGGAGATGACCGTCTCCATCTTCATCGCCTCGAGCACGACGAGTCCATCCCCCGCCTCGACGGCCTGTCCCTCCGTCACCAGCACCTTGAGGATCGTTCCCTGCATCGGCGCGACGAGGTCGCCGCCGGATGTGGCGCCGTGGATCGCGGCGGGGGCCGAGGCCGCCATCGCGGGGCTCCACAGACGGACGGGCCGGCCCTCGACGAGCAGTACGTCCTCCTGGGCCCCGGCGGCCGCTCCCTCGAGGAGAGCGTCCAGATGCGCACCCTCCTCGACGGTCCTGGTCGTATGCGTCCCCGCGACGAACTCGGGGGTCTCTAGAAGGAGGAGGTGAGCCGGGATAGTAGTTGCAACCCCCTCGATCGAGTACTCCTTCAAAGCGCGGACCATCCGCGTGCGCGCCTCTTCGCGATCGTTGCCGAGCGTGATCAGCTTCGCGATGAGCGAGTCGTACGCACCGGGGATCTCGTCGCCCTCGCGGTAGCCGGAGTCCACACGAACGCCCAGCCCCCCCGGCTCCTCGTACCGGGTCAGTCTGCCGGGGGTCGGGATGAAGCCGCGTGCCGGATCTTCGGCGTTTATCCGGCACTCGATCGAATGCCCGTGCATGTGTTCCTCTACGTCCGCCTGAGAGAAGCCCAGCGGATCGCCCGCCGCGATCTGTAGCTGGCAGGCGACGAGGTCCAGCCGCACGACCTCCTCGGTGACGGTGTGCTCCACCTGGAGCCGGGCGTTCACCTCGAGGAAGAAGAACTCGCCTTCTTCGTCCACCAGCATCTCGACCGTCCCGGCCCCCACGTAACCGCACGCCTTCGCGAGGCTTACAGCGGCCTGGCCCATCGCGGGCACCTTGTCGGCGAACAAAGGAGGTGGGGTCTCTTCGATCAGCTTCTGGTGGCGACGCTGCATCGAGCAATCGCGCACGCCCAGCCACATCGCCTCCGCCGGCGAGGGGGCCAGGATCTGAACCTCCAGATGCTTCGGGTTCTCGAGGTATCGCTCCACGTACACATCGCGCGATCCGAAGTAGGCCTCCGCTTCGCGGCGCGCCGACTCGAACGCGTCGGCCACCTCATCGGCCGAACGCGCCACCTTCAGACCGCGCCCCCCGCCGCCGCCGGATGCCTTGATCGCGACCGGGTAACCGTGCTCGGCGGCGAAGGCCTCGATCACCGCCACGTCTTCTATGGCCTCCGTGATGCCGGGGACCAGAGGGACACCCGCCTCGATCGCGATCCGGCGCGCCCTGATCTTGTCGCCGATCGCCCTGGTCGCATCGGGAGGCGGACCGATCCACACGAGCCCCGATGCGATGACGGCATCGGCGAAGTCGGCGTTCTCCGCCAGGAACCCGTAACCCGGATGTATGGCCTCCGCACCGGACGAACGGGCCGCGGAGATAACCGCCTCCATGTCGAGATAGGTCTCGGCCGGCGAGACGCCGGGAAGATGCACGGCCTCGTCGGCGGCCCGAACGTGGAGAGCCTTGGCGTCGACGTCCGAATGGACCGCGACGGAGCGCACGCCGCGCTCCCGGCACGTGCGGGCGATGCGAACGGCGATCTCGCCGCGGTTGGCGATCAGGATCTTGGAGAACACGAAAGAGAGGCTAGCCGACGCGCCCCGAGATGGTTAGAGGGCTCCGGTGATGGGGCCGGCGACGTTCCAACGGGGGCCGGCCTTCAGCATCTTGCTGGGGAGGTCTCCCTTGATGAAGCTCTGCGCGATGCGCGCGGCTGCGATCAGCTTGTCGAGATCGATGCCCGTGTCGATCTCCATGTCCTGCAACATGTGAACGAGGTCCTCCGTGGTGATGTTGCCGGTGGCCCCCTCCGCGTAAGGACTGCCGCCCATGCCCCCGACAGACGCATCGAAGTAATCGACCCCCATCTCGAGAGCGGTCAAAACGTTGGCGAGGCCCGTGCCCCTCGTGTCGTGGAAGTGCATGTTTATCTCGAGATCCGGGAACGCGTTCCGCACGGCGTCGATCACTTCGCGCACGCGGCGCGGGGTGGCCATGCCGGTGGTATCGCCGAAGGAGATCGCGCCGATGCCCTGGTCGACCATCCACCCGGACACCTCGACGACTCGGGCGGGAGGGACGTCGCCTTCGTAGGGGCACCCGAAGGCGGTCGAGAGCGTTCCCTCTACGGGGATCCCGCCGGCGCGCCCGACGGCGACGACGTCGGCCACGTTCGCGATCGAGTCCTTCACGCTGCGGCGAACGTTCTTGAGGTTGTAGGACTCGCTCGCCGCGATGAAGACCTGCATGCCGTCGACGCCGACCTCGGCCGCGATCTCGGCCCCCTTGCGGTTCGGCACCAGAGCCGAATAGAAGACGTCCGGGTTGCGAGTCATGCCCTGCCAGACCTCGCGCGCATCGGCCATCTGCGGGATCGCCTTGGGCGACACGAAGGAGACCGCCTCGATGTACCGGAGCCCGGTCTCGCCGAGAGCATCGAGGAGCCTGATCTTGTCTTCGGTCGCGACGTGCGCCTTTTCGCTCTGGATGCCGTCGCGGGGTCCGACCTCTCGGATCCGGACCGCCGAGGGGTAGGTCACTTGTTCGTCCAACGTGGATCGCGCTTCTCGTTGAACGCCGTGATGCCCTCGACCCGGTCATCGCTGGCGATGACTTCCTTCCACTCAGTGTTCTCGATCTCGATGCCCTCTTCGATCGGAACGCCAAGCGCGCCGTCTATCGACCGCTTCGCGGCGCGAACCGCGATCGGAGAGGATCTCGCCACGTCGCGCGCGACCTCCATGGTCCGGTGATCCAGTTCGTCCGGGTCAACGACGTCCGCAACGAGACCCAGTTGCTGAGCCTCGGATGCGTCCATCCGGCGGCCTCGGAAGATCAGCTCCTTGGCGCGCGCGACTCCGACCTTGCGCGTGAGGAGTTGGGTTCCTCCGCCGGCGGGGAGCAATCCGACGCGCACCTCGGGGAGCCCGAGCTGGGTCCCCTGCGCCGCGACGATGAGGTCGCACGACAGCGCCAGTTCGAAGCCTCCGCCGAGCGCGAACCTGAAAACCGACGCGATCGTCGGCTGCGGCACCGCTCTCAGCGCGTGGAACAGCCCCTTGATCTGCTCGCGGTTCCGATAGAAGTCGTCGAGCGAGAAGCCGGCGCGCTCCTTAAGGTCGGCGCCGACGCAGAATGCCTTCTCCCCCGCCGCGCCCAACACCATCACCCAGGTCTCGTTGTCGGCGGCGACCTCCTCGAAAGCAGCCTTCAGAGCGTCGGCGAGCGCACCGGATATCGCGTTCATCGCCTCGGGACGGTTGAGGCGAACGGTCGTGATGTGATCCTCGCTGGATACCGCGACGAGCTCGGAGCTCAAACCGGAGGCACCCCGTGGCGACGCTCACTGAAGTGCCGATCCTTGTGCGCGGCCGCGTCGAGACGCATAAGGAGGTGGTCGCGCAACTCGTCGGGCTGCACTACCGCGTCGACGATGTTCTCGGAAGCGAGGTGCGTGATGTCGATGTCGGTCTCGTATTCGTCCCTCTTCTCGGCGACGAAGGCGGCGCGCTCCTCCGGATCCTCGATCGCTTGGATCTTGTTGAAGAAGACCGCGTTGATCGCCGGCTCCGGACCCATGACGGCGATGCGCGCCGTCGGCAGTGCGATGGTCGCGTCGGGTTCGAAACCGGGCCCTGCCATCGCGTAGAGGCCCGCTCCGTAAGCCTTGCGGACGACGACACAGAACTTCGGAACCGTCGCCTCGGAGACCGCCGTGATCATCTTCGCCCCATGACGGATGATGCCTTGCCGCTCGACGGCGGTCCCGATCATGAAGCCCGGTACGTCGGACAGGAAGACGAGCGGGATGTTGAACGCGTCGCACAACCAGATGAACCGTGCAGCCTTGTCGGCGGAATCCACGAACAGGACCCCGCCCTTCTGCGCCGGTTGATTCGCCACGATGCCGACGACCCGCCCGTCCATCCGAGCGAGTCCGGTGATCAGCTCGCGCGCGAAGTCCGGTTTGATCTCGAAGAAAGACGCCTCGTCGATCAGCCCGGCGATGAACGCGTACATGTCGAAGGCCTGGCTCTCGTCCTCGGGCACCATCGTTGCCAGCGAGCCCGTATAGGCCGCGCTGCGCCCCTCGACGCGCGACGGCTCGCTCCGCCAACTCTGTGGGAAGTACGAGAGGTAGCCGCGCGCCGCCTCGATGGCTGCCTTGTCGTCCTCCACGCGCAGGTCACCGCATCCCGAGACCTCTACGTGCATGCGGGCTCCGCCCATCTCCTCGAGCGTCACCTTCTCGCCGATGACCTCCTCGGCCATGCGCGGCGATCCCAGATACATCGAGGCATTGCCGTCGACCATGAAGACCACATCGCAGAAGGCGGGGATGTACGCGCCGCCCGCGGCCGACGGACCGAACAGGCAGCACACCTGCGGGATCTTCCCCGAGGCCTGCACCTGGTTGTAGAAGATCTTTCCCGCCCCTCGTCGTCCCGGGAAGAGATCAACCTGATCCGTTATCCGGGCCCCGGCCGAGTCGACGAGATAGATGATCGGGTGCTCGTGCTTCCGCGCGAGCTCGATGATCCGGATGATCTTCTCGACGGTGCGTGCCCCCCAAGAGCCGGCCTTCACGGTCGGATCGTTCGCCATGATCGCGACCGGGCGATCGTCGAGGCGCCCCACCCCTGTGACCACGCCGTCGGCGGGAAGATCCCCGGCGAGCGCGTTCACGAGCAGGCCGTCCTCCACGAAACCCTCGGCGGAGTCGAGCAGCAAGGCCAGGCGGTCGCGCACGAACAGCTTCCCCTGCTGCGCCAGCTTCTCGTGGTACTTGGGATTCCCCTGCCTCACACGCTCCGTGAGGCCGGCGAGGTCGGCGTTGCGGTGGTTTGTCATGGAGAAATCCTACCGGTGCAGGCTTCCGGAAGCCGGGTGGCCTATGCCGCCGGGTCTCCCGGCATCGCCCGGCGCAAAAGGATCGCACCTACAACGGACGCAAGGACGGAAGCCGCGAGGATGCCGATCTTGGCCTCCGAGACGAAGTCCCCGTTCGTGAACGCGAGAGATGAGATGAATATCGAAACCGTGAAGCCGATCCCGGCGAGGGCGGCCACGCCCGCGACCTGATCCAAAGTCATGTCTCCGGGAAGTTCGCCCCACCCGAACCGCAGAGCGACGCGCGTGAACAGAACGATGCCGACGAGCTTCCCGACGACCAGTCCGAGAAGCACGCCGAGGGTGACGCGCGAGGTCAACGCTTCTCGGAAACCATCCGATGTCAGGACGACCCCGGCGTTCGCTAACGCGAAGATCGGAACGATCAGGAAGCTGGACCACGGGTGGAGGATGTACTCGAGGCGCTCGGCCACGGACGACGCCAGGTCGACACGTCGTTTCGCCGTGTGGGCCTCCTCCGCGCCTACTTCCTCCGCGTCATCGGCTTCGTCCCGTTGCAACAACGGGATGCGGAACCAGCGGCTGGGAGCCAGGGGCTCCACCGGCGTCAGCAATCCCAACACGACGCCTGCGATCGTCGCGTGCACTCCGGACTTGAAGACCGCGACCCATACCCCGACACCCAGAACGACGTACACCGGGATCCACCACACGCGGATCTGCCTTAGAGCTACGATCGTCCCGGTCAGCACGCCCGCGGTGATCAGCCACCCCACGTCGATCTGCCCCGCGTAGAAGATCGCGATCACGACGATCGCTCCGATGTCGTCGGCGATCGCGAGACTCAGTAGGAACACCTTGAGGCTTGCCGGAGCTCTCGGTGAAACTAGCGCCAGAACACCCACGGCGAAGGCGATGTCGGTGGCCATGGGGATCCCCCACCCGCTGGATGCCTCGGTCCCCGCGTTGAACGCCGCGTAGACGAGTGCCGGGACGACCATCCCGCCGAGTGCCGCGGCTACGGGGAGCGCCGCCTTCTTTCGATCGCTCAACTCCCCGCGCACGAGCTCGCGCTTGATCTCGACCCCGACGACGAAGAAGAAGATCGCCATGAGACCGTCGTTGATCCAGTGAAGGATGTCCTCGCTCAACCGGAAGCTCCCCACGTCGATGGTGATCACCGTGTGAAGGAACTTGAAGTAAGAGTCTTGAAGGGGCGAGTTCGCGAGTATCAGAGCGACGATCGTCGCGGCGAGCAGGACGGCACCGCCCGCAACCTCGGTCTCGAGGTAACGCCGGAGGGGCCGTGCCACCAACCGGGCGAGGGGTCGCTCGCTGGCGAACCAACTCGGGTCGCGAGGCGGATCTTGGGGCACCAGACCTCCTGTCGGCATAGGGGAACGAACGCCGACCAGTCTTCCCGGCACACCGGGGTCAAGGGTATCGGGTTCGGCCGGCGAGAAGCGCCCGTCTCACAGTCATGCAGGCCGTACCCGTTCGATCTCGCCGGCATCGATCGCCTGCAGCGCACCGCCGGACTCGATCTCGAGGGCTCCGTTCGGAAGCAGACGAACGGCGCGCCCATCCAGCTCGGTGCCGTCGGGACGACGAACGATCACCTGCCGGCCCAGAAGGTCCGAGCGCGCCATCGCACGCTCGAGTATCTCGGAGCCGTCACCGGCCAGCAGCGAATCGTAGAGCGGCTCGAACCACGACAGGATCGCCGCGATGAGAGCTACTCTCGTGGGGGGCTCGGATCCAAGCTCGATCGCGAGACTCGAAGCACGGTCCGCGATCTCGTCGGGGATCTCATGGCTCATCCATGCCACGTTCACCCCCACGCCGGCCACGACGGCGGCGACCTTGTTCCCCTCGACCCGCGTCTCCACGAGTATCCCGGCCAGCTTCCGTCCGTCGCGGGTAACGTCGTTCGGCCATTTCAGCGACACGTCGAGAGAGGTGAGCTCCTCGATCGCGTCGGCGACCGCGACCCCGAGGGTCAGCGGGAGAAGGCCGAGCTCCTCGGGCGTCGTGTCCGGCCGTAGCACCAGCGAGAAGGTGAGCGAGGCCTCCCTTCCCGAGAGCCAGGTCCGGCCCCAGCGCCCACGCCCCGCCGTCTGTTCGTCGGCAACGACCAGGGCCCCCTCGGGCGCGCCGCCGGCGGCCCACGCGAGCGCCTCGGCGTTCGTCGAGCGGACGGACTCGAGATGGCGCACGGGTCGACCCATCCGGCCACACAGAAGCTGCTCCAGCTCACCCTTCAAAAGGTCGGACATCGTCCACGTAGGATACGGACCGATGTTCAGAAAGCTCCTGATAGCCAACCGTGGCGAGATCGCAGTCCGCCTCATACGTGCGTGTCGCGACCTCGACATCGAGTCGGTCGCCGTTTACTCGGACCTCGATGTCGACTCTGTCCACACGAGGCTCGCGGACAGCGCGTTCAACGTCGGCCCCGGGCCCGCGGCCGAGTCCTACCTGAAGATCCCCGCGATCCTCGAGGCCGCGAAGCGGTCGGGGGCCGAGGCGGTCCATCCCGGCTACGGCTTCCTGGCGGAGAACGCCGGGTTCGCTCGAGCGGTCATGGACGCGGGGCTCGTCTGGGTTGGCCCCTCCCCCGAGGCGATCGAGGGGATGGGAGACAAGACGGCGGCGCGACGGGTCGCCGTGGAAGCCGGTGTCCCGACGGTGCCCGGCACCCCCGACCCGGTGACCACGGCCGATGAGGTGCTGGCCTTCGTCACGGAGAACGGCCTCCCGATCGCGATCAAAGCCTCCGCGGGAGGCGGCGGTAAGGGCTTCAGGGTAGTGACCGACGAGAAGGACATCGAGGACGCGCTCACGGGGGCCGCGCGCGAGGCCGAGGCGTATTTCTCGAATCCCGAGGTCTTCATCGAGCGATACCTGCAGCGCCCGCGCCACATCGAGATCCAGGTGCTGGGCGACGCCTCCGGAAACGTCCTTTCGTTCCCGGAACGAGACTGCTCGCTGCAGCGACGTCACCAGAAGTTGATCGAGGAGTCGCCGTCCCCGAGGCTCGATCAAGGCGTTCGAGAAGAGATCATGGCGGCCGCCGCCAAACTCGCTAAGTACATGGACTACCGGAACGCAGGCACCTGCGAGTTCCTCCTCGACGCCGACGCCAAGAGCTTCTACTTCCTCGAGATGAACACCCGCCTGCAGGTCGAGCATCCGGTGACGGAACTCGTGACGGGCGTGGATCTCGCGACCTCCCAGATCCTCGTAGCGGCCGGTGAGCCCCTCGATTACGAGCAGCAGGACCTGGAGCTCCGGGGACATGCGATCGAGTGCCGGATCAATGCCGAGGATCCGGGCAAGAACTTCATGCCGGCACCGGGGCGGATCGGCGAGTATCGCGAGCCGGCCGGGCCGGGGGTGCGCGTCGATTCGGGTACCGAAAGGAATTCGACGATCCCCCAGGCCTACGATCCGATGATCGCGAAGCTGGTCACGTATGGGGCGTCGCGCGAGGAAGCGCGGCGTCGCATGCTCCGAGCCCTCGACGAGTACGTCCTCGAAGGGATCAAGACCACGATCCCATTCGACCGTTTCATGTTGCGCGACGATCGCTTCATCGACGGCGACTACCACACCGGCACGGTGGAGAAGGAGATGGACCTATCTCCTCTCAAGGAGGAGAGGGTGGCCCCTCCCAAGGTCGGAGAGCCGGAGGTCGCGCACCGGCGATTCGACGTGGAAGTGAACGGCAAGCGGATGTCGGTCAACGTGCGCGAGCATCTCGAAACGCTCACGCGTCCAAGGAAGCCGAAGCCTCCGAAGAGGATGGGGACCGTGGCCGGCGGTGCCGGGGAGAACCTCGTCGCGCCGATGCAGGGCACGATCGTCAAAGTCATGGTGAGGGAAGGCGACAAGGTCGAGGTCGGCGATCAGATCTGCGTGCTCGAAGCGATGAAGATGGAGAACGCGATACTCGCCCACGCGGCCGGCACGGTCGAGGCCTTGAAGGTGGAAGTCGGGAAGTCCGTGGAGACCGGCGCGACCATCGCCGTCATCAAGTGAAGCGGGCACTCGCCGTCGTGCTGATCGCCGGCATGGCGGCCTGCTCCTCGGGTCCCGACGTCGCGGATCAGGCCGGATCCCCCACCTCGTCGGTCGAACCCTCGCCCTCGCCCTCGCCCGAACCGTCTCCGTCCCCGGAGCCTTCCAAGCACTCTGCAGAAGGGAACGTGTCGACCGTCACTTCCGTCACCCGCAAGCTGCGCCGCGCCGATCGCGCCCTCGACGCGGCGGTTACATCGTGGCTGGCGGAAGACAAAGGTCGGCCCGACCGAGAGTTGCTCGTCCTCGGCCTCGACGAGCAGAACCTCATGAGGCGTCTCATCAAGAAGGTCCCGCTGGGGAACAAGGTCCTCCGCCGGCTCGAGGGTCCCTTGAGGTTGGAGACGCATAGGAACGTGAAGGCGGGGCGTGGTCTGCGGGCGCTAACGACTCCACTCGAGCCACCCGTGCGGATGAAGACGAAGAGACCCGCCTCGCCGAAGGAACTGCTCGGTTTCTACAAGAAGGGACGCCGCCGGTTCCGCATCCCCTGGACGATCCTCGCTTCGGTCAACCTCGTGGAATCCAAGTTCGGCCGATTGAACGGTCCGAGCTCGGCCGGGGCCCTCGGCCCCATGCAGTTCATCCCGTCCACGTGGGACGCGTACGGGCGCGGCGACATCATGGATCCGCACGATTCCATCATGGCCGCGGCCCGCTACCTCAGAGCGTCCGGCGCGCCGGCTCGCATGCGCGACGCGCTGTACGCGTACAACCACTCGACTGCATACGTGAACGCGATCCTTCTCTACGCGCGCCAGATGGAGCGCAACATCAAGAACTATTACGCGTACTACCTATGGCAGGTGTTCGTTCGGACCACTGAAGGTGACGTGCAACTCACCGGTCCCGGCTCCGGAGACTAGTCAGCAACCATCGCGCCCGCCCGACACTTCGGGACAAATCCCGAAGTAGTGGGAACTTGCTCGCCGGATTCGCTTGCGAACCCCCTTGTGACCCCGTCCGCTCGGAGCCAACACTGAAGGGTCAGCAGGCCAAGGTGATCCGATCGGGGGGCAGCGAGGATGAACACCGCAACTGTCAGGTTTACGGCACGGGCGTCGATCACAGCACTTCTTGGGATCATCCTTCTGACGAGTAGCTTCATCTTCCTCGCGCCCTCGCACGCGGGCGGCCCCGTCGTCTTCGAAGTTGAGACGACCATGGACGCAGTCGACAACGACCTGAATGACGACGAATGCGAAACCAACCTCGCCGCCCCACGGGCCTCGGGGGTCGAGGGCGGCCTTTGCACGCTGCGCGCCGCCATCCAGCAATCGAACGCGATGGATACCGAAACCGTCACGATCGACTTAGACGCCCTCCTTTACACGCTGACCATCAACGGCGCGGGTGAGGATCTCGGGGCAACGGGTGACCTCGACATCACTCGGGGTGTGACGATCGATGGTGAGGGCTCGGGCCAAACGACCGTGGATGCCTCGGGTCTTGACGAATGCCCGGGTTCGTCGGATCGCGCCTTCCACAACCTGGCGCCGTCGCAAGAGCCCGTCCTCTTCAACAACTTCAGCATCGAGGAGGGTCACGCGACCGGCCCCAACGTCTGCGCTGGTCGCGTCGCGCGACCGGCAGGCGGCATAGGCAGTCTGGAGTTCGGTGGGGGGATCCTCAACGAGGAGGGGGCCATGGCCCTCAACGGCGTCGTCGTTCAGGACAACGAAGCTTTGGTGGCGGGCGGCGGGATCTTCAACTCCAACTCCGCAAGCATCACGCTGACCAACTCCGACGTCAACTCCAACGTGGTCGGCGCCTGCGACGGCGGGGGCGCAGGGCGTGCGGCTGGAGCAGCCAGATCGCAGGGAGAGCAAGGGAACTACATTGGTGGTGGCATCGCCAACTTTGGGGGTCTCGATATCCAGGGCGACAGCTCCATCGACGATAACTCCGTGGTCGGACGCTTCGAGCAAGAACCTCCCGCCCGCGCGTTGGGAACCTCCCCAGCCATCGGAGCGCTGGGCGGTGGGATCTACAACTTCGGCACGGCCACGATCGGCGGAGCCGACATCGCCGATAACCACGTCTTCCTCCAAGACTGCGGCGGTGGCGGTGGCGCGTTCAGGAACACACGAGACACTCGAGGCACCCGAGGCCGGAGTGCCGGGGTGGGCTCGGAGGAACTCGGTCTGGCGCAAGGCGGCGGGATCTACAACTTCGGATCCCTCACCCTTACGAACTCCCTCGTGGGCGATCCCACTCCGGGCGATGGAGAGGGCTTCCTCGGTAACACGGCGGGGCGCGGCGGAGGCATCTACAACGTCGGCGGTCTCCTCAACCGGAGGGCGCTGGGTGGAGCGTTACCGGGCGTCACCATGCTCGGATCCTCGGTCCTTGGCAACGAGGCGATATTGAGTGGCGGCGGCATCCACAACGAGGGCGGCTTCCTCGATGTCGAGGACAGTTCCATCTACGGGAACACCGCCCTGGGACTGCAGATCCTTTCCGGGAATGCCCGGGCGGCAGGCGCGAATGGGGGGCCTCCCATCGGCGGAGGTCTGTACAACGCCGGCCAGGCCACGCTCTTGGATGTCCTAGTGGGAGACGCCCAACCGAACGAGCCTCCCTTCCTCGGCAACGAAGCCATCCTCGGAGGTGGGATCTACAACGATGACTCCGCCGAGCTGACGGTGGACTCATCGAGGATCGACGGCAACCGCGCTCAAGTAGGAGGGGGGCTGTGGAACAGCGGAGAGGCCGACATCGAGGGTGACAGCACTGTGAACTTCAACGAGGCGAGCTTTCCCAACGCTATCGAAAGGAGAGGGTCGAGTGCCCGGCCCGCCGGGTTCTTCCTCCCGACGGGGGGCGGCATCCACAACGAGTTCCCAGAGGTCCCCGAGAGGCGCGGCGGCAACGGCACGACAAACTTCAATGTGATCGTTCACGAGTCGACCGTCCACGGGAACTCCGCACACAACGGTGGCGGCATCTGGAACGGCAGCAACATCAGCATCGATCAGAGCACGGTGAGCAACAACACCGCTCTCCCTCAGACCAAAGCCGAGTCCTTCGGTGGAGGGCTCTTCAACGAGGGCTTCGCGGACGCCCGCAACAGCACGTTCAGCGGCAACGAAGCCTGGAACAACGGCGGAGGCATCAACGTCGGCTTCCCCGGGGAGCTAGATCTCCTCCACGTGACCCTGGCGGACAACTTCATCACTCAGGAATCCCTCAGAAGCTCGGGAGGAGGAGGACAAGAAGGAGGAGGAGGCACCTCGGGCGGCGGACTGACCGACTTCAGCGGTGACACGTCGGACTACAAAGCGACGCTGTTCGCTAACAACACTCCGGAAAACTGCGCCGGCTTCGATGCTTCGATGAACTCCCTGGGGTTCAACCTCGCCGACGACGCAACGTGCTTCCTCGACCACGTGGACGACGAGGCCCTCACGGGGAACGCGCTGATCGGCGCGCTCGGGCCCAACGGCGGTCCGACGGACACGCATGCGCTGCTCGCCGGAAGTCCGGCTCTGAACCAGATCCCGGCCCCGTGCGACGAGAGCGAGGACCAGCGCAGCGTGCTGCGACCGCAGCAGGGTTTGTGCGACATCGGTGCGTACGAGCTCGTGCCGAGCGGTGGCGGTGGAGGCCCCGGCCCGCCTCCGACCCCGACACCAACCCCGACACCGACCCCTACTCCTGAGCCGACCCCGACTCCGACACCGACCCCCGAGCCGGAGTGCCCCGGGTTCGAGGGCGACCCGCGTAACGACGTGATCGGGACGGACGGTCCGGACATCCTCGAGGGGACTCCGGGAGACGACATCATCTGTGCGTTCGCAGGAGACGACATCCTGCGCGGGTTCGAGGGCAACGACCTCCTCCTCGCCGGCGCCGACAACGACCAATCGTTCGGCGGGCCCGGTGATGACAGGATCCGCAGCGCAACCGGTAACGATGAATCGCATGGCGACGACGGCAACGACGAGGTCCGCGGGGGTCGCGGCAGGGACACGCTGGAAGGCGGGGAAGGGGACGACCTCCTGCGGGGTTATCAGGGTCACGACACCCTCCGAGGGGGCGCCGGCGACGACCTCTTGCGCGGGATGGTCGGCTACGACGATCTCTTCGGCGACGCCGGCAACGACTTCCTAAGGGGAGGCCGGGGGAACGACGACCTCAACGGTGGACCCAACAACGACACCTGCCGAGGCGGAAGGGGCCAGGACACGGTCCAGAACTGCGAGCAAGGCAGTCCGAGAGCGGCCGGTAGACGCCACCGAAGATAGCCCACAGGGCTGCGGCCCCTCCTACTCGAGGGACCGCAGCCCGTCCCTTCGTTCGGATCTTCTCGCGAGGATCTGATCGTTATCCGAGCGTTTCAGAGCACGGAATAGACCGTGGGTCAGTCGGTGACCTGGAAATACTGTAGGTCGATACCCGAGACGCTCACGTTATGTTCGACGCAGGCCACGTCCTCGGTCTCGACGCGCCGGTAAGCCTTCTCCGTGAGCAAGATGTCGCCGAGTTGGCCGATGTCCTCCCCCAACTTCGATGCCAGGTTCACCTGGTTGCCGTAAACGATCTGGTTCTCCACGTTGAGGATCGAGCCGTAACCGATGCCGATCGCCACGTAGAGCTCCCGATCCGCGGGCAGAACGACGTTGACGGTCTCCAGCTGAGCCGTGATCGTGCGCGCCGCCTCGATCGCCGGGAGGACATCGTCGAACAAGCAGGTGAGGTTGTCGTGGTCGGCCCGGACGAAGATCCCCCCGTGCTTCTCCACCGTGGGGATCGCGAGTCGCTGCATCTGATTGATCATGAGGAGGTACGAGATCAGATCCCCCCGCTGTGTGGCGCGAGTGAATCCGCTCATGTCGAGAACCAGGATGGCCCGCCTCTCCCCGAACATCTCCTTGACACGGTCGGTGATCGGATCGACCCGCTCGGGGTTCTCGGCCAACTCGTCCAGGAGCCTGGCCAGGTTCGCCCGTGTATTCAGTTCGGCGATAGCCGGCTGTTCCTCGTCGCTCATGGCCAAAGCCTATAGTCGTGCGGATGAAGACCCACACCGTCTACAAGACCTTCAACACCCGAGAGCGCCGCGAGTTCGTTCGGATCACCGATGAGGTCCAGGCGGCCGTGGACGAGTCGGGGGTGAAAGAGGGGATGGTTCTCGTCTCGGCGATGCACATCACCGCGGGGGTGTGGGTCAACGACGACGAGCCCGGATTGCAGGAGGACGTCCTCGAGTGGCTCGACAAAGTCGCCCCACCGAGTTGGAAGCCCTCCTCGACACAACTCAGTGAGGCACTGCGGCCGAACCCCGGCGATTATCGTCACCATCGCAGCGGCGAGGACAACGGAGACGCGCATCTCAAGAACCTCCTCGTCCACCATCAGGTGATCCTGCCGATCACCGATGGGCGACTGGACCTCGGACCCTGGCAAGCCGTCTTCTACTGCGAGTTCGACGGACAGCGCGACAAGAGACTAGTCATGAAGGTTCTCGGCGAGTAGGAACCAAGAACCCGTTTGTCGAAGTCTTCGGTGGGTAGGCATCAGAGTGGCTGCGCTCCCACGGTGCTGCTGCGCGGCGTTCCTTCGATCATCACTAGGAGGCGGACATGAGGAAGTTGATCGCTGTAGCTGCGATCTGTTGCATCGCACTACTCCCGCAGGCGACAGGTTCGGCGGCCGAACATGGGTTCACCTGCACCATCGAGGGAAGCGCCACGTTCGAGCCGGGTCTGAACTCCGAGGCGCAGGAATTGAAGTTCGTCTTCAAGGGCGAGATGAGCGGCTGCCAAGCGACG
>Ga0299914_10001667_pt1 | contig 14916 bp, 11 predicted proteins | sample RVTome_10_FD_201361 | JGI IMG/M metagenome (GOLD analysis project Ga0299914, IMG submission 201361) | Soil microbial communities from uranium-contaminated site in the Upper Colorado River Basin, Wyoming, United States - RVT153D57 (version 2) ...
AAGGCGCAGTGAACCAGGTCGTCGCGTCCGCTCAGGAGTTGGAGAACGCGGCCGCCGTGGTTCCGACCGGGTTCAACACCGCCGGCGACACGGGCCTGGTCTCCGTGGTACCGATGACCGGACCGAGCGCAGAAGAGACCGAACGCCTTGTGCAGAACATCCGCGCCCTGTCGCCGGAGATCCAGTCGCAATCCGGCGCGGCGATCATGGTCACCGGTACGACGGCCGTAATGATCGACTTCAACGAGAAGATCGCCGATGCCATCGTCCCTTACCTCGTGGTCGTCGTCGGGCTGTCCTTCCTCATCCTGATCCTGGTGTTCCGGTCGATCCTGGTTCCGCTGAAGGCGGCGCTTGGTTTCCTGGTGACCATGGCCGCGACCTTCGGCGCCACCGTCGCGGTGTTCCAATGGGGTTGGCTGACGGACCTGATCGGCGTGGACCAGACCGGGCCGATCATCAGCTTCCTGCCGATCATCCTGATCGGTTTGGTCTTCGGACTGGCCATGGACTACCAGGTGTTCCTCGTCACCCGGATGCACGAGGAGCACGTGCACGGCATGGCCGCGACGCCGTCGGTCGTCAGAGGTTTCCAGCACGGCGCCCGGGTGGTCGCGGCGGCTGCGATCATCATGATCAGCGTCTTCGGCGGGTTCATTCTCGGCGACGACTTCATCAAGCAGATGGGCTTCGCGCTCGCGTTCGCCGTGTTCATCGACGCGTTCGTGGTACGGATGACCATCGTCCCGGCCATCTTGACCTTGCTCGGCGAGCGGGCCTGGTGGCTGCCGCGGTGGATCGATCGCGTGCTGCCGGACGTGGACGTGGAGGGAGAGAAGCTCCGGCGTCACCTCGACGTGTCGGCGCCCACGGAACCGACGCTCGTCGGTCGCTAGGCGGTGGCTGCGGGCGCCTGGCCACTGCCTTGGCCCGGCGCCCGTAACCACGCGAATATTTGCCGGCCGGCGGTGGGGCACCTGCGGAACTTGGCGTACGTTAGTCGTGCGAGGCTGGCGCAGGAGTCCGGCCACTGTTTCCCGTGAGTGGGGGCCTTGTGAGCACCGATATGACCGACGACGCGCTCGTCACAGCCACTGAACCTGAGCCGGACGTGCTCGAGGACGGCGAAGAGATCGATCTTGACGCGCCTACCGAGCACCAGCGGGCCGGGGGCGCGACTCGCGGCTTGTCGCTGCTGCTGACCATCGGTGGTGCCATCGGCTTCGTGGCCGCTTTCACTCTTCTGTTTGAGCGCATCGAGCTGTTCAAGGACCCGTCATACGTCCCAAGCTGCAGCTTCAACCCGGTGCTGAGTTGTGGCTCGGTCATGGAGACGGCGCAGGCCTCGGCCTTCGGCTTTCCTAACCCGATCATCGGCGTGGCGTCGTATGCGGCCGTCACCACGATCGGCGTCGCGCTGCTGGGCCGGGCCGTGTTTCCACGCTGGTTCTGGCTCGGACTGCAGGCGGGCACGTTCTTCGGTGCGGGCTTCATCACCTGGCTGGCGTACCAGAGCCTCTACAGCATCGAGAAGCTCTGCCCGTACTGCATGGTGGTCTGGACGGTGATGATCCCGATCTTCGTCTACGTCACCGCCCACAATGTGCAGGCGGGTCACCTTCGGGCGCCGGTAGGCGTGCGGAACTTCCTGGTGCGCAACAAGGCACTGATCGTGCTGGCCTGGTATCTGGTGATCGTCACCGCGATTCTGATCAAGTTCTGGGACTACTGGTCGACGCTGATCTGAACCTTCGTCACAAGCCCCGGAACGGTTCCGCGTAGCGAAACTCACCGGTCAAGGTGGAGTCGTAAGTTGTCAGCGTGCGCGCCATGAAGGCTTCGTGCCAGCTCGGCTCGGGTGGAGTGATGCCGAGTGATCTGCCGGGCACGAAACCGAACCTGGGGTAGTAGGCCGGGTGGCCGAGCAGCACGATCAAGGGTTCGTCCAGGGCGTCGGCTGCCCCGATGACCGCGTGCATGAGCGCCGAGCCGACGCCCGCCCGCTGAAGCCTCGGCTCCACGCCGATCGGCCCGAGCGCCAGGACGGGACGTTCGCCGGGCAGCAGGTGCGCCCGCGTGCAGCAGACATGGCCGACGATCTGGCCGCCCTCGGTCGCGACGAGTGACAACTGCGGGATCCACGCCTCACTGCGGCGCAGGTCGTCTGTGAGGTTCGGCTCGACCGGCTCGGCGTCCGGGTAGGCCGGCGCGAAAGCCCTCGCATGAACGTCTTGGACGGCGTCGGAGTCGGCGGCGAGCTCGCGGCGGATCAGCATGCGGTCCATCCTGCCGACCAGCGGGCCGGCGGCCCACTGGTTATCGCCGAAGGCTCGACGCGCCCTGGCACGTGCCCGTGCCGGCCGGGCGCTCCGCCCCACGTCACCCGGGGGCGCACATGCGGTATCCTGGCCGCGTGCGAGGCCTGCTGCTCCTTATGCAGCCGCGCTGACCTGTATCGGGACGCCACGATCATGGCGTGGGCGTCGCGTCAGCGCGGCCGACCCCTCCTGTGCGAGGGGTCTTTGTATGTCCCCCACAGGCCTGACGACGGACAAGGAATCCGATGAGCGAGACGCAGACCGGCACGGCTGGGCCGGCGGCCGAGCCGACGCCGCCGCACCGCTATACCGCCGCCCTGGCCGGCCAGATCGAGGCCCGCTGGCAGGAGCGCTGGGAATCCGGGGGCACCTTCCGCGCACCCAACCCGGTCGGGCCGCTGGCCGAGCCCGAGCACCCCGCGGCGGGTCGCCCGAAGTTCTTCATCATGGACATGTTCCCGTATCCCTCGGGTGCGGGGCTTCATGTCGGCCACCCGCTGGGCTACATCGCCACCGACACCATCGGCCGTTTCAACCGGATGTGCGGCAAGAACGTCCTGCACGCGTTCGGCTTCGACGCATTCGGGCTGCCGGCCGAGCAGTACGCCGTCCAGACCGGCCAGCATCCGCGCAAGACCACCGAAGAGAACATCGGCATCATGGGCCGCCAGCTGCGCCGGCTGGGCCTCGCCCACGACTCACGGCGGAGCTTCGCCACCATCGACCCCGACTACGTCCGCTGGACGCAGTGGATCTTCCTGCAGATTTTCAACTCGTGGTACGACAGGGACGCGGACCGGGCCCGCCCGATCGCCGAGCTGGAGGCCGAGTTCGCCGAGGGCAGGCGTCCGACGCCGGACGGCCGCCCGTGGGCCGAGCTGGACGAGGTCGAGCGGCGTCAGATCATCGACGACCACCGGCTGGCGTATGTCTCCGAGGCGCCGGTCAACTGGTGCCCGGGCCTGGGCACGGTGCTGGCCAACGAGGAGGTCACCGCCGACGGGCGCAGCGAACGCGGCAACTTCCCGGTCTTCAAGCGCAACCTGCGCCAGTGGATGATGCGCATCACCGCGTACGCCGACCGGCTGGTCGACGACCTGGATCGGATCGAATGGCCGGACAAGGTCAAGATCATGCAGCGCAACTGGATCGGCCGGTCGACCGGAGCGAACGTCCGGTTCGCGACCGACGCAGGTGATCTGGAGGTCTTCACAACCCGCCCGGACACGCTGTTCGGGGCGACCTTCATGGTGGTCGCGCCCGAGCACCCGATGGTCGAGCGGCTGACAGCGCACGCCTGGCCGGCGGACACGAAGGACGCCTGGACCGGCGGCGCTGGCACACCCGCAGCGGCCGCCGAGGCGTACCGGCGCCAGGCGGCCAACCGAACCGAGGTCGAGAGGCAGACCGAGGGCCGGGAGAAAACGGGAGTGTTCACCGGCTCGTATGCGACCAACCCGGCGACCGGCGAGCGGATCCCTGTGTTCGTCGCCGACTACGTCCTGATGGGCTACGGCACGGGGGCGATCATGGCCGTCCCGGGCCAGGACGAGCGCGACTGGGAGTACGCGGAGAAGTTCGAGCTGCCGATCGTGCGCACCGTCCAGCCGCCGGCCGACTGGGTGGGCGAGGCGTACACCGGCGAAGGCCCGGCGATCAACTCGGCGAACGACGAGATCTCGCTGAACGGCATGGGCGTCGACGAGGCCAAGGCCGTGATCACCGAGTGGCTGGAGTCGAAGGGCCTGGGCGAGGGCACCATCACCTACCGGCTGCGCGACTGGCTGTTCAGCCGGCAACGGTACTGGGGCGAGCCGTTCCCGATCGTGTACGACGAGCACGATATGCCGATCGCCGTTCCGGACGAGATGCTGCCGGTCGATCTGCCGGACGTACCGGACTACTCGCCCAAAACGTTCGACGCCGGCGACGTCACCTCCGAGCCCGAACCCCCGCTGGCGCGCGTCCCCGAATGGGTCGAGGTCGACCTGGACTTGGGTGACGGACCGAAGCGCTACCGTCGCGACACCAACACCATGCCGAACTGGGCCGGGTCGTGCTGGTACTACCTGCGGTACGTCGATCCCACGAACGACCAGGAGGTCGTCGACCCGGAGAACGAGCGGTACTGGATGGGCCCCCGCTCGGAGGGCGACGTGGGCGGCGTGGACCTGTACATCGGCGGTGTCGAGCATGCCGTCCTGCACCTGCTGTACGCGCGGTTCTGGCACAAGGTGCTGTACGACCTGCGGTACGTCAGCAGCGAGGAGCCGTTCTACAAGCTGTTCAACCAGGGCTACATCCAGGCCTACGCCTACACCGATGCGCGCGGGCAGTACGTCCCAGCCGATCAGGTCGTGGAACAGGTGGAGGGGACCCAGGCGACGTACGTCTACGGCGGTGAGGTCGTCAACCGCGAGTACGGCAAGATCGGCAAGAGTCTGAAGAACGTCGTCAGCCCGGACGATATGTACGAGGCGTACGGCGCCGACACGTTCCGCGTCTACGAGATGTCGATGGGCCCGCTGGACGTCTCCCGGCCGTGGGAGACGCGCGCGGTGGTCGGCTCGCAGCGGTTCCTGCAACGGCTGTGGCGCAACGTGGTATCTGAGGACACCGGGGACACGATCGTTTCCGACGAGCCGGCCGACGATGAAACCCGCCGCATCCTGCATCGGACGATCGCCGACGTGCGCACCGAGATGAGCGCGATGCGGTTCAACACGGCGATCGCCCGGCTGATCGAGCTGAACAACCACGTGACAAAGCTGGCCGCCGCGCCGCGCGAGGTCGTCGAGCCGCTGGTGCTGATGGTCGCCCCGGTGGCGCCGCACATCGCCGAGGAGCTGTGGCAGCGGCTGGGCCACGACGAGTCGCTGGCCTTCGCGCCGTTCCCCGAGGCCGATCCGGCGCTGCTGGTCGAGGAGACCGTGACCTGCGTCGTGCAGGTGGCCGGCAAGGTGCGGGATCGGCTGGAGGTGCCGCCTTCGTCCGACGAGGACACCTTGCGGGCGCTGGCGCTGGCCTCTGAAGCGGTGCAGCGAGTGCTGGGCGGTCGGCCGGTGCGCAAAGTCATAGTCCGCCCGCCGCGGCTGGTCAACGTCGTACCAGGCTGATCGCGCGCACCGGTAGCCTGCCCGACATGGTCCGCGACGTCGCTATCGTCACTGACTCGACCGCATACCTGGATCCCCATGTCGCGGCAGAGCGCGGCATCGCCGTAGTGGCGCTGCAGGTCGTGGTCGACGGCCGGTCGATGGCGGAGGGCCGCGAGATCGGCCCGGCCACGGTTGCCGAGGCGTTGCAGCGGCACGAGCGGGTCAGCACGTCACAACCGGGTCCGCGGGCCTTTCTGGACGCTTACGAGTCGGCGGCTGCTGCCGGCGCCGCGGCCATCGTGTCGGTCCACCTGTCCGGTCAGCTGTCCGGAACGGTCGACGTCGCACGGCTGGCCGCGCGGGACGCGGCGGTGCCGGTCGAAGTGATCGATTCGGGCTCGCTCGGCATGGGGCTCGGCTTCGCAGCGCTCGCCGCGGCGGACGCGGCGGACCGCGGACTCGCGGCGGATGAGGTGGCCGCCGAGGCCCGCCGCCGGGCCGCGAGCTCGTCCGCCTATTTCTACGTCGACACGCTCGACTACCTGCGCCGCGGCGGGCGGATAGGCGCCGGACAGGCGTTGCTGGGCACGGCGCTTGCGGTCAAGCCGTTGCTGTACCTGCAGGACGGTGCGATCCAGCTGCTGGAGAAGGTCAGGACGTCCTCACGCGCGGTGGGACGCCTGGAGGACCTGGCCGTCGCCCGCGCCGGGGAAGACCCGGTCGACGTGGCCGTCCATCACCTCGCCAACGCCTCCCGGGCCGACGAACTGGCAGCCCGGCTGCGGGCCCGCATTCCCGTGCTGGGAGAGCTCGTCGTGGCCGAAGTCGGAGCGGTGATCGGCGCGCACGTCGGGCCAGGTCTGCTGGCCGTGATCGTCAGCCCGAGGTGACCTGCCGCCGGCTTGTCCACATCCAGGGGCTCAGGCGCCGGGATATCCACAGATCGGCCCGTGCCCGCTATGGAGGCGTCGTGGCTCCCTAGCGTCGAGCTCATGCCAATGCTTCGCAGCCGGCGCGGGGTGTCCGCCGACCAGGCCGATCTCGCGCGTTCGCGTGTCACGGCACTGTCGAGGCGGAAGGGCTGGGTGCCCCGGGTGCCGGCGCCGTCGGCGTGGAGTGCTCTCGCGGCACCTGAGCTGGCCGAGGCGGGCCTGACGGCCATCGGCGACGCGGCTCCAGATCGACCGGACGGCGACGATCAGCGGGGACCGACCCGCACTGGGCGGCATGCCAGACCAGCTGAGCATGACCTCGATAGGCCGGATGCGTTTGACGGCGGCGCCGGGGCTGAGACCGCGCGTAATGCCGTGGCAGCTGCCATCTCGGAGCGGCTGCCACTGCCGGTCAGAGCCGTGGTCGAGGGGCTGCCACCCGGCGTCCGGAACGGTCGGGCCGGCCTTCAACCGGCACATGCCGCAGTCGTCGTGCTTGTCGTACTGCTGGGGTTGGCCGTCACGGCCCTGGTCACCGGCCTCGGCCGGCCGCGGGTACAGGCCATTGAACCGGTGCCGGGCGCGACGATCCTCGCGACCGGCACACCGGCAACCGCCCCGGACGGCCCGGCTGCGGATGCGGATACCGGAGCTGTGCTGGTGGTCCACGTCGCCGGCAAGGTCGCCAACCCAGGCATCGTCCAGCTACCGCCCGGGTCAAGGGTGATCGACGCGATAGAGGCGGTCGGTGGCGCCGAGAAGGACGTCGATCTCACCCCGCTCAACCTTGCCCGGGTGCTGTCCGACGGGGAGCAAGTCGTCGTCGGCATCGACCTGCCGCCGCAGCCGGCAACCGGAAACCAGGCTGCCGGCCCCACGCTGGTAGGCCTCAACAGCGCGAGCCCCGAACAACTCACCACGCTTCCCGGCATCGGTCCGACGCTGGCCGCCCGAATCGTGCAGTGGCGCGAACAGAACGGCAGGTTCACCGCGGTCGACGAACTGCTCGAGGTCGCCGGTATCGGGCCGGCCAAATACGAGGCGATCGCCGACCTGGTGACGCTGTGAGGCAGCGGCTGGGCCCGAACGCCGCCGGGGTGGAGGGCAGTGCTCAGCCGGCGGACTTGCGCCTCGTGCCCTCCGCGGTCGCGGCGTGGCTGGGCGCGCTGACGGGTTTGCACGCCTCGGCGGGTGCGCAGATGGGTCTTGGCATCGCAGCGGCCGTTCTTGCACTGGTGGCGATCGCCGGCATCCGGTCAGGTCCCGGCCGCCTTGCGGTCGGCATGGCCCTCGCGGCGGCGCTGGCCGGCCTGGCCGGTGGGGCGGCGCGGGGTGCCGCGGTCCACGAAGGGCCGGTGGCCGAGCTCTCCGCAGCACGCGCTCAGGTCAGCGTGGCGGCGGTCGTCACGTCCGACCCCGCCCTCCGCGCGGGTGAAGAATCCGAGTCCGGCGAGCCGTACGTCGTGGCGCGGCTGAGGGTCGAGCGCATCGTCGGGCGTGGTGTCACCGCCGAGGTGCGAACGCCGGTCGTGCTCGTGGCGACCGATCCGGGATGGGCGAGCGTACTGCCCGGCACACCGGTGTCGCTGAGCGGGCGGCTCGCCCCCGCGGAGGGCGGCCCGGTCGCCGCCTTTCTTCGAAGCGGCGAATCTCCACAGCCCACGGGGAGGCCGGGCATCACCAGCCGGCTGACCGAACCCTTCCGCGAAGGGCTGCGGGTCGCAGTAGAAGGGCTGCCGCCCGCCGCGCAGGGGATCGTCCCCGGCATGGCGGTGGGTGATGAGAGCCGGCTGCCGCCGGAGCTCCGCCGCGCCATGCAGGAGACCGGACTGACCCACCTCACCGCGGTGTCGGGCGTGCATGTGAGCGTGGTGCTGATCGCCGTGCTCGGCCTCGCGCGGTGGGCCGGTGTGCGTGCCTACGGGCTTCCAGTGGTCGCCGTGGTCTCGATCGTCGGGTTCGCCGCTCTCGTCCGTCCCGAGCCCAGCGTCGTGCGGGCCTCGACGATGGGGCTGATCGGAATCGTGGGGCTGACCTCGGCCGGGCGCAAGCGAGCCCTGCCCGCACTGTGCGCCGCTGTGCTCGTGCTGCTGCTGCTTGATCCCTGGCTCGCGGTCAGCGTCGGCTTCGCACTCTCGGTGCTCTCCACGGCCGGCATCCTGCTGTTCGCACCGGTCTGGAGAGACGCCCTGCCGTGGGTGCCTCGCCCCGCGGCGGAGGCGGTCGCTGTGCCGATGTCGGCGCAGGTCGCGTCCATTCCGGTGCTGGTGGCGTTCGTGAGCGAAACGAGTCTGGCCGCACTGCCCGCGAACGTGCTCGTCGCACCCGCGATAGCCCCGGCGACGCTGCTCGGAGTTCTCGCCGCCGCCGTGTCACCGGTGTTTCCGTCGGCTGCGGCAGCGGCGGCCTGGTTGGCCGGCTGGCCGGCGCGGTGGATCGCCGTGGTGGCTGAACGGGGCGCGAGCTTGCCGGGTGCGGTTGTGCGCTGGCCCGACGGTGCGGCCGGCGTTGTCGCCGCGAGCGCGCTGGTGGTGCTGCTGATCGTGGTACTGCCCCGCCTCCTGCGGCGCCGGCTGCTGTCGGTAGCGGCAGCGGCGGTGGCCCTCGCGCTGCTGGTCGGCGCGCCGTCCCCAGGCTGGCCGCCGCGCGGGTGGCTTGTCATCGCGTGTCCGGTCGGGCAAGGTGATGCGTTCGTGATTCATGCCGGTCCGGCGAGCGCCGTGGTCGTGGACGCCGGGCCGGAGCCTGACCTGGTCGATCGCTGCCTTGACGAGCTCGGCGTGACTCGCGTCCACCTGCTCGTGCTCACGCATTTCCACGCCGATCACGTCGAAGGGTTGCCGGGAGTGCTCGAGGGGCGGCGTGTCGACGAGGTCATGGTGTCGCCGCTGGCCGAACCGGCCGAACTCGCGGCGTCCGTTACGAGCCGGTTGGCCGGCGCGAACGTCCCCACGACCATTGCCGGGGCGGCGGAGCGGCGCTTGACCGGATCGGTGGAGCTGCGGGTGATCTGGCCGGCCCGGATCATCGGCAGGGGCGAGCCGGCCGCCAACGACGCCAGCGTCGTGGTCCAGGCCGCTGTGGGCGGGATCGACGTGCTGATGACCGGCGATATCGAGCCCCTCGCGCAGCGGGCCATCGCGCGAGCGGAACCAGACCTGCGTGCGGACGTGCTGAAGGTCCCGCACCACGGCTCGCGTTTTCAAGAACCGGACTGGTTGGTGCGGGTTGGAGCCGAGGTGGCCCTGATCGGCGTAGGCGAGGGCAACCGGCACGGCCATCCCGCGGCCGATACGGTGCGGACGCTGGAGCAGGCCGGCGCCGCCGTCTATCGCACCGACCAGGACGGCGCGATAGCCGTCGTGCGCACACCCGATGGCCGGCTCGGCGTCACAACCCGTGGGGTCGGAGTCTTCTCGTAGCGCCTACGGGCCGACGTCGTGCGGCTGTCGGGCCGGCGTGACATTCTTGGCCGCATGCCGCCCAAAGACGTCTCGGTCACCCTCGCCGTGGGCCCGGAGGCGCTGCTCGCCGAGCGCGCCGTCGCTGCCGTAGCGCGCAAGGCCCGCGCCGCTGATCCCGACGCCGACGTCACCGAGGTGGCAGGCGGCCAGTTGTCTACCCCGGCGTTGAACGAGCACCTCAGCCCGTCGTTGTTCACCACCCGGCGGGTCGTGGTGGTCCATGACGTGCAGGACGTACCTGAGGCCACCGGCGAGGCACTCGTGGGGTTCTGCAGGGCACCGATCGAAGATGTGTCCCTTGTTCTCCTGCACCCCGGCGGGGTCAAGGGCAAGCGTCTGCTCGACTCGCTGCGCCGGGCCGGTGCCCATGAGGTCGCCTGCGACCGGCTGACCCGGGCCGACGACCAGGTCGAGTTCGTCAGGTCCGAGGTCGCCGTACACGGTGGTCGCATCGAGCAGGCCGCGGCCCGCGCGCTGGTCGAGGCGATAGGTGGCGACCTGCGCGGTCTTGCGTCCGCGGCCGCCCAGTTGGCCGCCGACGCCGACGGCGGCGTCATCAGTTCGGGTGCGGTGGCCACCTACTTCGAGGGGCGCGCGGAGGTCAAGGGCTGGGTCGTGGCCGATCGCGCGGTAGAGGGGCGCACTGCCGACGCCCTCGAGCAGCTTCGCTGGGCGCTGGAAACCGGCACCGATCCGGTGCTGGTCACGGCTGCGCTGGCGACGGCGCTGCGTTCGCTCGCTCGGCTGAGCGGCGCGCCTCGCGGGGTCCGAGACGCAGACCTCGCGCTCGATATCGGGGTGCCGCCGTGGAAGGTGAGAATGCTCAGGTCCCAGCTACGCGGCTGGACTCCGGGTGGGCTGATGCGTGCGATCCGTGCCGTCGCTGAGGCGGATCTTCAGGTCAAGGGAGCCGGCAACGATCCCACGCTGGCATTGACCACGGCGATCGTTGAGGTCGGCGTTGCTCGTGCCGCCTAGAGTGCGGCGGCCTTCTTGGCGATCGAGGACTTGCGGTTGGCCGCCTGGTTCTTGTGGATGACGCCCTTGGACACGGCCTTGTCGAGCTTGCGGCTGGCCTCGCGGGCGTAGGTCGTGGCCTTGTCGGCGTCGCCGGCTTCGGCGGCCTCGTGGACGCGCCGGACGGCCGTCTTCAGCGACGACTTGACCGACTTGTTGCGCAGCCGGGCCTTCTCGTTGGTCAGGATGCGCTTCTTCTGGGACTTGATGTTTGCCACAGTTCTGCCTCGCGTCAGTATGTGTTGGTGGAACGGTCGTCTGGGCTGCGAGCCCGGGGAGTCCCGAGCCTGCGTGCCCGCGACTGTTCACGTACCAACGGGCGCGCACGCGACCCCAAAGATTACCAGGGCCGAAGACGGCGAACCAAACCAGCGCGGCACCTCACGACCAGCCGTAGCGCTGCTCGAGTTGCGATATGACCAGGTCGAACCGTTCTCGCGGCAGTGCGGTGGCTTCGCGCCGCATCCCGGCGGCGTGGACCCGCAGCAGGCGCCGGACGTCGACCCAGGATGCCCGTCCCTCGGAGTCCCAGCTGCCCGACCCGATCGGTACCCAACCGTCGTCGCCGTCGTGCTCACGGCTCGAGAGCTGGACGGCCAGCAACGTGCCGGCGGGTTCGCGAGCGACGATCAGCACCGGCCGGTCCTTGCCCCGGCCGTCGTTCTCGACATAGGGCACCCAGGTCCAGACGATCTCACCAGGATCGGGGTCCCCGTCGGTGCTCGGGTTGTACGACGTCGTGACGGGTCCGACTTCGCGTGCCTCGGTGGTCGCGGACGGTCCGATCCGGCCGGGCAGGAGGTCTTCAGGCGGGCCGGATGGCCGGAATCCGCGCCTGGCGGACCGGACCACCTGCCCGATCGCATCACGGAGCCGGGTCATGGCCGCCCAGCCTAATGCGGGCGTAAGGCTGACGCGCGGGAACGTTGCGGCCGCCGCTCCCGGTCCACCGAAAGCTCGGTTTCTATGCTGGGGCAGTGACCAGGCGGTGGCTGCCGCTGCCCCTCTGCACGCTGATGCTTGCCGTGGGCGTGGTCTTCGTCGTGCTCTGGACGCGAACACCGGCCGACTGCACGGCTGTGGGCCCCGCGGCGCGGTCCTGGGTCACGACAGGAGTCGTGGTCGACCTGGCCGGCACCTGCCCTGCCGCAGGGACGCAGTTGCGTGACGGCGATCTGGTGACGGCCGTCGATGGCCACGCGCTGGCAGACGGGCCGGCCGGCGGGACCTGGACGGCCGGCCAGCAGGTGGAGTACTCGGTCGGTCCGCGAGGGGAAGCCGTCCCGGTCACGCTGGTGGATCCCAGTCTCGCTGGCCGGCTGGCTCCGGCGTGGTCGGCTTTGTTGTTCGTGGGCTCCCTGCTGGTCATCGCGGCGTACGTCGCGTGGCGGCGGCTGGATGCCGCGACCGGCGCGCTGCTTGTCTTCGCGTCGGGCCTGGCCGCGAGCACCGTGCCGACCATGCTCGGACTGCCGGTCATTGGGGTGCTGTCAGGGCCACTGCTGGTCCTTTTCGTCGCTGCCACTCAGTTCGTCTATGTCACCGGGTGGGCCGGCGCGTGGACGTTCATCCTGCTCTTTCCCCGGACGTTCGGACGCCTGGCGAACCGGCCACGACTGATCCGGTGGTCTGTCTACGCTGCTCCGGTCGTCATTCAAGCCGGCTGGGCGGCTGCGGCCGCGGCGACCAGCGCCGGCGTGGTGGACTGGGTCGGCCGGTTGATCCTCGGCACGTCCCTGATCACCGTGGTCACACTGATGTTCTTCGTCGGAATCACCGTGCGGCGTCTGTTCCAGCGATTCGACGCGATCCAGCGCCAGCAGATGCGCTGGCTCGCCGGCGGCGGGATTCTGTCGACCACCAGCGGGTTGGCCGGTTGGTTCGTCCCCGAAGTGCTCGTGGGACAGGGCCTGCCCATCCAGCTGATCGGACTTGCCGGCCTGCCCTTCGTGGTCTGCCTCGCGGTCGCGCTGTTGAGGTTCCGCCTGTTCGACCTCGAGGTCGTGCTGCACCGAGGGCTCGTCTACGGCCTGCTCACCGCCGGCGTGGCCACCTTGTACTTCACGGCAGTCGCGGTGTCGGCCGGTGTCTTCGGATTCGACACCACCACACCCGCTGCCATTGTCGCCACTGCCGTCGTGGCCGTGGCCGTCAATCCGTTGCGGTTGCTGCTCCAGCGCACCGTGGACCGGCTGATGTACGGGGACCGTAAGGATCCGTACTCCGCGCTGAGCCGGCTGGGGCGACGGCTCGATGCCGTGGCGGATCAGAGCAGCCTGCTGAGTGCGGTGGCCGGCGACATCGCCGACGCCCTGCGGGTTCCGTACGTGGAGATCGAAGTCGCCGGCGGGCGGACCGTCACCGGTCGGCGGCCGTCGTGGCTGCCGGCGACGAACGGTCTGCTGGACGTTCCACTCACCGCCGGCGTGGAGTCCATCGGGCGGTTGCGGGTCGCTCCCCGAGCGCCGGGTGCATCGTTCAGCCGGGCGGATCGGCGCCTCATCGACGACCTTGCGCGCCGGGTGAGCGCGGCGGCGCGCGAGGTGAACCTACGCGCGGACCTTCAGCGGTCGAGGGAGCGGCTGGTCCTGGCCCGCGAGGAGGAGCGCCGCGTGCTACGCCGGGCTCTGCATGATGAGTTCGGTCCGCTGGTGGCCGGACTCAGCCTGCGGACCGAGGCGGCGCGACGTCTCGTGGACTCCGATCCGCAGGCTGCGGCCGCCACGCTCGGCGCCGTCCGATCCGACGCTGACGAGCTGGTGGCCGACATTCGCCGGCTCGCCTATGACCTGCGTCCACCGGCCCTGGACGAGCTGGGGCTGGCCGAGGCGTTGCGGCTGCACGCCCGATCGTTGAACGGAGTGCGGATCGCCGTCCACGATGACGACGTTGAGCAACTGCCCGCGGCCGTCGAGGCGGCCGCCTACCGGATCGCTGCGGAGGCCATGATCAATGTCTCCCGCCACGCCGCTGCGGCGCAGTGCGACGTGCACCTGTCCGTCGTGGATGGCACGCTTACGGTTACCGTCGTGGACGACGGGCGGGGCCTGCCGGCAGACTTCCGTGCCGGTGTCGGCGTATCTGCGATGCGTGAGCGGGCGGAGGAGCTAGGCGGTAGCTGCCGGGTGGAGCGTGGTCCGGGCGGAGGCACCGCCGTGCGTGCCGAATTGCCGGTGCAAGGGGGAGGAACATGATCAAGGTACTGATCGCCGACGATCATCCGGTGTTCCTCGCCGGTCTCGAGGCATTGCTGTCGGCCACCCCTGGTATGGAGGTCGTTGGCCGGGCGGCGAGCGGCGACGAGGTTTTGCCGAACGTCTTGACGCTCCGCCCGGACGTCGTCGTCCTGGACCTCAACATGCCAGGCCCGGGTGGGATCGCCACGATCAGGGAGCTTGCGGCGCGGTCGTCGGCCCGCGTCCTCGTGCTGACGATGTACGACGACGACTCTGTTGTCTTCGACGCTGTGCGGGCGGGAGCCCTCGGTTACGTGCTGAAGGGAGCCCATCCCGATGAGATCGTGCTCGGCGTCGAGGCGGTGGCACGGGGTGAGGCGGTCTTCGGAGCGGCGCTGGCTGCACGGATGGCCGACTGGTTCGACCGCCCCGACCCCTTCCAGGAACTCACCCCGAGGCAGCGTGACGTACTCGAACTGCTGGCACGCGGGCTGAAGAACCAGGCGATCGCCGACCGGCTGGGCGTCACGTTGAAGACGGTGCGCAACCTCGTCTCGGAGATCCTCACCAAACTCCAAGTGCCGGACCGCGCCGCGGCCGGGCAGCGGGCCAGGCAGGCCGGGCTTGGTCGGCGGCCGGGAACTCTTCCCGGATCGGGCGGGACGCCAGGCGGTTGATCCCCGGGACGCTCCCCGGCGACGGTTGACACGTCGAGGCGGCGCCGCCGCCTCCTGACGACCACGTGGGGGCAAGCAATGACCGTAGTGCTGTCGGTAAAGAACGTCTCCAAGACGTTCCGCCGGCGTACGGTGCTCAATGACGTCTCGTTCGACGTCAGGCGTGGCGAAGCCGTGGCCGTCGTGGGCGAGAACGGCGCGGGAAAGACCACGCTGCTGCGAATCTGTGCCGGG
>Ga0299914_10001668_pt1 | contig 14912 bp, 7 predicted proteins | sample RVTome_10_FD_201361 | JGI IMG/M metagenome (GOLD analysis project Ga0299914, IMG submission 201361) | Soil microbial communities from uranium-contaminated site in the Upper Colorado River Basin, Wyoming, United States - RVT153D57 (version 2) ...
CATGTCCAGGTCATACGGCGGTGGCGGAATGCGTTGTCGAATCGCTCGCGCGTTCTGGAGTTCGGAAGAGCATGCGCCGGCAGCGTCGTGCGGCGCGGCTTCCCGTCAACACCAGGTGCGCGCAAATGCCGTACCGTTCCGGCCTTTATCGCCTCACGCTACCAGTTGACGAAGAGGGCCTTGTCCGTGGTCTCGGACGGCATCCCCGTGACGGTAGCCTGGGCGTGCTCGACGATCCGATCTCTTACCTGAGCCGGCGTCAATGAGGGTTCCTGCGACAGCAACAACGCCGCCGCACCCGCTACGAACGGTGCTGCCAGCGACGTCCCCGACGTATGGCTCAGCTCGTTCCGGGTCGTCATCGTGAGCACGTCTTCGCCCGGCGCGAGTATGTCGAGGACCGGACCATGGTTCGAGAAAGAGGAGAATCGGCCGGCCGCATCGTGGGCGCCCACCGTGATCGCTTCGGCTACGTGCGCCGGGCTCACGTTCTCGGCGGACGTCGCGTTGTTGCCCGCCGCCAGCACGTAGACCACGCCCGCCGCAATCGAGGCTTCGATCGCCTCGTCGAGAGCATTGTACCGCGTCGTCTTGACGTCGGCGCCCATGCTAATGTTGACGACCATCGGGACCGACGGATCTGCGAGCTTGCGCTCGGTCAGAAAATCGACTACGGCAACGAGCACGCTGAGCGGCGTGTTGCCCTTCTCGCGCAGCGCCTTTATAGCATGCACGCGAGCTCCCGGCGCCACGCCGACGATCCCGCTCTGGTCGTCTCTGGCCGCCGCCGCAAGGGCCACTCCGGTGCCGTGTCCGTCTGCGTCGGACGCCGAGGTGCAGGGAACGGGCTCGCGGCGCCTCGTGAATTCCAGGCACTCGACCACGTTCACGTCCGAGCTCTCCACGCCGGTGTCGAGCACGTACAGATCGACGTCGACCGCCCCGCCCCCGTTTCCGGCCAGCGTGGAGCTCCGGTCTGCCCCGCTGTTGCGGATCGCCCATGGGATCTCCTGGGAGGTGGCCGTTACCGTGCCGTCGGCGCCGGCGCCATAGGACATCTCCGCGTCCGGCTCGATCGAGCTCACAGCCGAGAGGGCGTCCGCATCGGCCATGAAGCTGTCGACCTGAGCCGCCGGCATCGTTACGGCGACGCCTCGAAGGGCAGACCTGTACTCGAAACGATTGAAGATCTTGTACTTGTCGAGGACGGCCTCGAGTGCCGGATCGGAAGCGGCACCGGCGCGGGTGCCCAGGAGCAGGCGAACGCTGTCCGAGCCGGCGATGATCTTGCGGGCGTCGGTGGACACGATGGCGCGGTCGAGCAGGCTAAAATGGCGTGCCTTCTTCGAGCGAGCCTGTATCGACCTGCCCCATGCGGTTACATCGCGGCCGTCAACCTGTGAGGTTCGTACCGCGGTTTCCGGCCCAAAGGCATCGCGTTCGGTGGATTCCAGGCTAACCATGTCGGAGCAGCCGGCGACGAAGAAGAGTCCCGCAAGCATGAGGATTGGAGGAAGGTACGGGAGCGAAGGGTACCGTGAAGACATGCTCATGGGGCTCTCTGTTTACGGTTTCTCGAAGTTGATGATCCTGTTTCGGAACTCGGTTGCCGATCGGATGCATGCTGATGCACGGTTCGTGCCAAAGGACTGCTGCGCCATACCGTACTCCGCATCGAAGAGAGCCCTTCTCCGGTGCACGCCGCTCCTCAGAGCGCGACCCTGGCTTCCCTCGACCGTCCGGCTTGCGCGCTCCGGAATCGAGCGATGGAGACCCCTGCACCGCTTTTGAGCAGGAATGTCGTTCCGGATCTGCGGAACTAGGTTCCTGCCGGAGGTGATGCCGTCGTAGAAGAAGGGTTCGGTGGTGACGGTCGTGGAAGACGGCGAAGCGGCTCTTCCTCCTGGACAGTCGGCCGCGATGAAACCCGTATCAGGATAGGAATCCGAAGATCGGCGCCGACCTCAGATGGCCGGTGCCGCAGGTCGACGACGGGCGACCGGACGTAGTGAGTGGAGACATGTCGTGGGCGGCGACATGCGGCGTCGCGCGCGACGTCAGGACGACCTTCCCGACGTGGAATCTGGAATGGCTGGATGCGTCGCGTCGTTGTCCGAGGCATCATCCGCGTCGAGCCCGAGGCGCATGACGGCGGCGGCATCATCGAGAACCGATCGCAGGCCGTCGTCTTCGACGTGAAGGTAGGCCTCATCCAGCGAAACCCATCGGCGTTCCCGCTCCTCCTGCTCCGGCCAGGACGGCTCCTCCCGCTCGACGCGCATCAGGAAGACCTCGACGATCGGGTCGTCGTCCGAGCTCCCGTGGCGGTAGCATCCGAGCGAAACCGGACTGACGCGCCCTCTCACGCCCGCTTCTTCGTGGGCTTCCCTCGCAGCGGACATGTGCGCGCTGAGGTGGCTCTCGATCCACCCCTTCGGGATGATCCACTTTCCCTGTTTACGCGTCGTGATCAGCAGAACCTCGATCTCGCCCTCACGGATGCGGTACGGAATCGTCGCCGACTGATCCGGAGAGATGGGCGCGTGCAGCTTCCTGTACATCATGTACTTCCTTCACGTATTGACGCGTAGACTTCCAGCGGTGCGCCTTCATCATCCACCAGCTTCCGGCGAAAACGCGTAGAGCATCGCCGCTCCGTCGCCGCCTTCGCTGGCAACGTACAGCGTCCCGTCCGGGAGGAACGCCAGTCCCTCGGGCTGCTCGAACATGCGGCCCGACAGCGACCAGACTTCTCGAACGGCGCCGTCAGGGCCCACGACCACGATCACCTTCAAGTTGGATGACAGGACGAACAACGTGCCGTCGACCGGGTGAACGGCCAGAGCCGACGGCCTGAACGGTCCGTTCCCACTCGCCTGATCCTCGACCTCGTCCGCATCGATGAGGAACGCCGGATCGGAATCGAAAGCGCCGGAGGCGCCATCCAGCGCGTAGATGGCCTTCTGCGAGTCATTAATTCCCTCGCCCGGATCTTCCTTGCAGGCGATCAGGAGACGACCGCTTCCTTCGTCGTACGCCAGCCCTTCCGTGTCGTTTCTCCCGGCCAGCGGGGTTTCGATCTCCCGCTCATCGGAGCCGTTCTCCGACCAGCTCGACTCGAAGAGGGAGCCGTCGCTGCGGAGCACGAAGACGCGGTCTCCGACGAGTTCTATGCCCTCGTAATCGCCGTCGGCCCCGAAGGAACGCCTCTCCTCGATCTGGCCCGTCTGGCCATTCATTACGAAAATGACACCTTCCTCATCCTGCACCGCTGCCAGTCGGCCGTCCGGCAGCGTGGTCAGTCCCGAGATCTCGTGCAGATCGTCGTGCAGCTCGATGGTGCGGTCGGGCCGTTCGAAGTCGTACGCCTGGGCTGCGGCGCTGGCCGCCGAGGCTGCCGTGCCGGATTCGGACGTCGTGTCCATCCGGCTTTCATTCGCCTGATCGGCCGTGCAGGCGGCCGCCAGGAGCACCAGGAACGGGAGCGAGCGTTTCATGATGGTTCGGTTCATGGGTCTTCCGGAGAGCCCCGTTGGTGAGCATGTCGCAGCGTCTAGTTCGGCGCCGCATCGTCGATACGCTGCGCTGTCACAAAATAGGAGCGCACGGCACGGACCAGGAGAAGACTGCAGACGAGCCACGCCAGCCCGATCGTAATCCCTCCCGCCACATCCGAGGCCCAGTGAACGCGCAGCACGATGCGGCTGATACCCGTCATTACGATCATCACCGCCAGCACTACGGTTGCCAGGATGCGGGCCGCGTCCTGCCGGAGCAAGCGCCACGTAAAATAGATCATCCATCCATAGAGCGTCGTCGCCATGAACGCGTGGCCACTGGGAAAGCTATGTCCCGCGGCACCGATGACCTGCTCCGCCGGACGACTCCGCTCGAAGACCCATTTGAGTCCGTGCATCACGAGCGCGCCGACGCCCACCGACAGGACGAGAGTGACGACCTGCCAGCGATGCCCGGAGAGGGCCCGTTCCATGCTGCGTAGCGCCGGCGTGCGACGCAAGCGGCCGCCATGCCTGCGGGAGAGCAGATATATGAAGGCCGTGAGCAGGAAGGCAAGTACGAGGCCGCCCGCAGCCACCCACACGTACGCCCAGCTCATCGTGAACTCGTCGGTCGGCAATGCTATCGGCGCCGGGGCGAGAATGTACGTCACGAGCATCAGGTGAACGGCAGGATCCAGATCTGTGCGCGACGGCAGGTAGGTACCGAGTCGGGCGGCACCTGGTCGCGAGATGCGGGTCCGACTCCATGCTCTTACGGGCGTAGGCTTACAGGGAGCTTACGGCCGCATTACAGATTTGTAAGGTTGCGCAGTTTCTGCGATCGCCAGTTCGTACGATCGCCAGTTTGTACGATTGCGCAGTTCGTACGATCGCCAGTTCGTACGATTGCGCAGTTTGTACGATTGGGCAGGGGACCGCCGCACGCGTAGGCGGTGCATCGATGGATATGATGACCGGGGCCACGACCGCTACCGGCGTGGAAGGCGTACCGTGAAGACGGATCCCACACCTTCCGTGCTCTGGACCTGAATTCGTCCTCCATGCGCCTGGACGATTGCCTTCACGAAGCTCAGGCCGAGACCGAGGCCTCGCTGCGAACGACTTCGATCTCCCCGATACAGGCGGTCCCATATTCGGTGGATCTCGTCGGAGGTTATCCCCATGCCCGTGTCTCTCACGCGGAGGCACACCTCACGCTCGTCTCCCTCCGCCGAGACGTGCACGTCACCGCCGCCTGGCGTGTACTTTACGGCATTGTCGATCAGATTGGCGACTACCTGGCGCATGCGACTCCGATCGGCGAAGATCTCGAGCGCGGGTGGCACGTCCATCACAAGGGCCTGCTCTTTGTCGTCGGCCAGGAGCTGATAGAGGTCGATGACCTCGTAGATGAGCTCGGAAATCAGGACGGGCTCCATATGAAGCGGCATCGTGCCGGACTCCGCCTCGGCAACGTCCATGATGGTCTCGAGCATGGTCATGGCCGCCTGCGATGCCTCTACGCTCTCGGCGAGCGCCTCGCGGTAGATCTCCGGGTCCCGCTCGACCTGCAGGGCGAGCTCTGCTCTGCCGCGCAGCCTTGTCATAGGCGTGCGCAGGTCGTGTGCGACGTTGTCGAGCGTGCGATGCATCCCGATGACGAGCGTCTCGATGCGGTCGAGCATACGGTTGAACAGGCGCACGAGGTCACCGAACTCGCCGCGGACTTCCTCTTCGGGTACGCGGGTAGACACGTTGCCGGTGTCGATCACCGAATGCAGGATCTCCACGAGCCTGCGAATCGGTGCGAGCGCCCGATAGGCCATGAAGGCTCCGCCGAGCAATGCAAAGAGCAATACCGGCATCAGGATGACCAGGAAGACCGCACGCATCGACTGCATCGCATCCTCGCGAATGTCCGCATCCATGCCGACCTGGAGAGTGAGGCTGTCCGGGAGCACGATCGCATACGCTTCGAGTGCGTCATCGTCTTCAGCAGGTCCGAGACGCATCCAGGGGCCCTCCAGCGGTGGGGACTCGCGCTCGAGGTTCTGCATTTCCGTCTGCGTCCAGTTGTCGGGATTATAGAGCAGGACCGTTCGCCCCTCCCCGTCCGCAAGGCGCACCAGGAGCTCGTCGCGGCGCTCGTCGACCGGGGTCGTCGCGAGATCGCGTCTCAATCCTTCCATCCCCCGCGTTCGTAGGCTTCGGCCAGAGCGTGCGCCTGCGCCATCATGAACGCGCGGTCGGGCTCGTGCATGAAGCGGTTGAACAGCACGTACGTCAGCACGGCGAGAAGGACGATGCTGGCGACGAAAATGACCGCATAGCCGACGACGAGCCGCAGGCCCAGCGTGTACAGCCCCCACGTGCGGCGGACGCGCTCAAGGAATGCGGAGGACATAACCTACACCTCGTACCGTGTGTATGAGCCCGGGCTCAAACGGATCGTCGACCTTGCCTCGCAGCCGGTGAATCAGCACTTCGACGACGTTCGTCTGCGGGTCGAAATCGAAGTTCCAGACGTGCTGCACGATCATGGTCTTTGTCACGACGCGCCCGGCATTGCGCATCAAATACTCGAGCAAACTAAACTCTCGGGGCTGAAGCTCGATGTATTCCTCGCCCCGCCGTACCTCACGGGTCACCATATCCATCGAGAGCGGACCTACCGTAATCTGCACCGCTTCCCCCGCGCTGCCGCCGCGACGGATGAGGGCGCGTACGCGCGCGAGCAGCTCGGCGAAAGCAAACGGCTTGGTGAGATAGTCGTCCCCGCCGGTCTGTAGACCGCGCACCCGGTCATCGACCGATCGCCGCGCGCTCAGGATCAGCACGGGCGTCGATGCACCGCGCCGGCGCAGGTCTTCGATGAGGCTGAGGCCGTCTCTGCGGGGGAGCATCACGTCGACGACCATCGCATCGTAGGGCTCGTTGAGAGCCAGGACGAAGGCGGAGTCGCCGTCGCCGGCATGATCTACGGCATAGCCGGCTTCCTCGAGCCCCTTTCGTACGAACCCCGCGATGTGGGGATCGTCTTCGACGATGAGTATGCGCATGAACGCTGGGGATCGGTGCGTGAATGCGCCAGCAGGCCTACGACATGGGGGCGTTAGCTCCTCGTTCATCCCGGTTCGGCCGTCGTCGAACGCAAAATAAGGCACTGCCGAACATCCTCGGGGAAAGAGAACGGAAAGAAGGAGCGCACCTCTCATGCGGGCCGTCGTCGGTCCTGAGGCTTTACGAGAATGTTGTGCCGGGCGCCGTCGTCGACGAGCGGAATTCCCGATCCCTCGAGGCGCGATCCATCGAGATGTATTTCCGACGTACGGGCGTCCACTTTGGCGGCATCGCGAACGGTGATTACGTAGAGGCTTTCTCCAAAGCGGTATTCGATGACATATTCGGGCCATGCCGCCGGCACGCGCGGCTCGATGAATAGAACGTTCCCCCGTTTCTTGAAGCCCAGAATGGCTTCGATGCCGATGCGGTACATCCAGCCGGCCGAGCCGGTATACCACGTCCAGCCTCCTCTTCCGACGTGCCCCTCGGCCGTGTACACATCGGCGGCAACGACGTACGGCTCGACCTTGTACGTGGCGACCTCCTCCGGTGTGATCGTACGGGTGAGGGGATTGATCATCTGAAAGAGCTCGAAGGCACGGTCTCCCCGGCCTTGAAGCGCCGTTGCGAGCACGCTCCAGAGCGCCGCGTGCGTGTACTGCGCTCCGTTCTCACGCACGCCGGGAAGATACCCCTTGATGTATCCGGGGTCGAGCGTCATCTCGTCGAAGGCGGGCGTTAGGAGCTGGATGAGCCGGTCCTCCTCTCGTACCAGGTATTCTTCGAACGACCGCATCGCCCGTTCACGCCGATTCGGATCACCGGCTCCGGAGATCACGCTCCAGCTCTGCGCGATGGCGTCGATGCGGCATTCGGAATTCTCGGCCGAGCCGAGCGGGCTGCCGTCGTCGAAATAGGCCCGGCGGTACCAGGAACCGTCCCAGCCGTGCGCTTCGACGGCGGCGGCGTACGCATCGGCACGTTCCCGAAAAGCTTGAGCCACCCCGTCGTCGGCCCGAGCGTCGGCATGCTCGGAAAAGGCCCGAAGCGTCTTCAAGAGAAACCATGCCAGCCAGACGCTCTCGCCCTTCCCCTCCACCCCGACCCGGTTCATCCCGTCGTTCCAATCGCCTATGCCAATGAGGGGGAGGTCGTGGATGCCCCTCGTGCAGGCACGGTCGAGCGCACGAAGGCAGTGCTCGTAGATGCTCCCGTGCTCGTCGGTGACCTGGGGCTGGTCATACACTTCGTGCTCGTGAGGCTCCAGCTGCCGCATGGCAAGGAACGGCACGTACTCCTCGAGCACCGATCGATCCCCTGTGACACGTACATAATGATCCACGGCGTAGGGGAGCCAGACGAGATCGTCTGAGAAACGAGTCCTGACGCCGCTACCGTTGTGGGGGTGCCACCAGTGCTGGACGTCTCCCTCGACGAACTGCCGGGATGCCGCGCGGAGGATGTGCTCACGTGCGACGTCCGGTTCAGCGTAGAGGAAGGCCAGCACATCCTGGAGCTGATCGCGGAACCCATAGGCGCCGCCGCTCTGGTAGAGCGCCGATCGTGCCCACATGCGGCAGGCGAAGGATTGATAGAGCGCCCAGTGGTTGAGCATCGCATCGAAGGAGTGCTCGGGCGTGCGAACGGAGATCACCGACAGCCGCCGCGTCCACGCTTCCTCAGAACGGGCGGCGGCGGCGCGGGCCCGCCCTAGATCGCCGTAGCGGGCAACGAGGCGAGAGGCTTCAGCCTGCCCCTCTGCGGCGCCCAGCATGAAGACAATCTCGCGCGTCTCCCCCGGCGCCAGCTCGAGCCGGCACTGAAGGGCTGCACAAGGATCGATCCCCTTACCCATCGTTCTCCCGAGCCTGCCTGCCCGAAGTCCCTCCGGATCGGCCAGCGTCCCGTTTCGGCCGACGAACGCGCGGCGGCTGCCCGTGAAGTCGTGCAGGGGCTCGCTTAGCGCGCAGAACGCCACCTGGCCGGCAAAATGCGGCTCGAACGTATTCTCTGCAAACACCGCTCCTTCCTCCGGGCGTGCAAACGTACGTACTTGATGCTGCGTGTGCTCACGGAGGATACCGAGTGTCCAGGCCGCGTATCCTGTTATGGTCAGCCGGCGCGTGCGGCCGCTCTCGTTGGTCAGACGAAGCACCGACAGCTTCACCGCCACATCGGACGCCATGGTCATCCGCAAGTGCGTGCCGATTCCGTCGAACCCGTGCTCGAAGGTGGTGAATCCAGCCCCGTGTCGCACTACGTACGCAATTTCGCGGCCGATCGGAGCAGGGGTTGCGCTCCAGAGGTCGAGCGTTTCATCGTCACGTAGGTAGAGCACCTCCTCCGGCGGATCGGCCACCGGGTCATTGTGCCATGGCGTGAGGCGGAAGAAATAGCTGCTCTCGGCCCAGCAGAAACCGGCGCCGCGCTCGCTTACGACAAAGCCGCCTCGAGCGTTTGCGACGACGTTTGCCCAGGGAGCAGGCGGCACCTCATCGCCCCAGACTCGGATCTCGTACCGGCCGTCGGAAAGCATTCTGCCGAATCCGTTTTCAGGTCGAGGCGGGCGAGAGCTCGAAACCGGGAGTGCCGCACCCGCCTCCTCGCCTGCCATCTCGATGCGGCGGAGCGGGATTTCCGACCGCCTCCTACCATTGTCGACGGTCGCCTTTTCCAACGCCGTCTCAGGCGGTTCGAGCAGATCGGGAATGTCCAGGACCTCGCTCAACGCGCTCCCGTCACAGATCACGTGGACAGGTGCCGTCGTCCGCAGCATCAGAAGGGCGTCGGTTGCGAGCTGATCCAGTCGTCTGATGAACACGCCGCCTGACCGGTCGATCTCGTCGGAGGCATGCAGCGCGAAGAGCATCGAGACGATCGACTCATTCAGCTCCTGAAGGTAGGTGGGCGGATGGGCGTTGACGATTACGAGGTCGACCATCATACCGCGACGTCTCCAGTAGCGGTGTGCAGATAACAGCTGCCGGAGAGTCGGAAGCCCGTCCGACGACTTGATGACTGCGAGCAGGATCGGCCAGTCCCCTGAAAGGCCTACGGACCAGAGAAGCGGCTGCGACCCGCGGTTGCGATCGCGCTCTTCCTGCGGCGCACGCACGGAATCCGACGGATAGAACAGCCGGCCTGCCAGCTCCTGGAAAATGGCGGAATCCGAAGGTGTGACGCCGAGCTCGCGCAGCTCGACCTGGGTGGAGACCCAGGCGAGGTCCAGCGCGCGTTGGGCTGCGTGTGCGCCATGATAGCGGTCAGCCAGGTCGAATGCTCGGTCCAGTGTGGGCGCCACGAGCGTAGTGAAGGCGGCGGCGGCCGACTGCCCGGGCCCGAGGTGCAAACGGACGCGCAGGGCGAAAATGGGATCGAGGACAGCCCCCGTCGTTCCCGATAGCGCGCCGTCGCGTTCCAACGCCACCGGGGTGCGCACCGAGCGGCCCCGGCCTATGAAACGCGCACGGTCCGTCTCGCATGTAGCAGGTCCCACACCGTGTTTCCCGGCATCGACGACGTGTACGCACCAGAGCGACGGCTCATCCGCCGAACGCGGACGCCGTGTCGCCGTGACGGCCGTACACCACGCGTGCCACTCCGTCTCGACGAATAGGTTGGAGAACGCCGGATGAGCCCGGTCCGCCGCGACCCCCGCGAGGACGATTTCGCCGTAGCTCGTCAGCTCGACGTCGCGCGGCGTCCCGCTCCGATTCGTCACGGTGACGCGGCGAACTTCCGCCGAATCCTCCGGGACCACAGTGATCTCCGTCATGGTCTCGATGGGTCCGTCGACCCGGTGGAACGTGACGCGATCGGTTCCCAGCAGCGCTCGGTAGTTGTCCGCCGGCGTGCACGTCGGCTGGTGGGCGGCGGACCAGACGCGGCCGGTGGTGAGATCTTTCAGATAGCAGAACTGCCCCGTGTTGTCGGCGGTGCCGTCTGCACGCCACCGAGTGACGGCAATGTCTTCGTAACGGCTGTAGCCGCTCCCAGCGTTCGTCACCAGAATCGTATACGGCAGGCGTCCGAGAAGCGCGACTCGGGGCTCCGCCGTCTGGGGGGTTGCCACCTCGCGCACGGCCGGACGCTCATGCTCGGGGTCCGGAAGGGCCTCGTCGGCCCGGCTTGTCTGTGGGGACTGAAGGACGAGTCGGCGCGGAATGCGTTCGTAGAGCAGCAGCTCGGCGGCCCGAACGAGCGCATCCGCATGGAAGCGGTGTTGCCACGCCATACCCGCCAGCGCGTTCGTCAACGCGACAAGCCCCATCCCGATATGATGGGCCATATAGTTTCGGACAACGGCGTAGCGCCTGCCGGGGTCGGGACGGGTGTAGTCGAGGGCGTCACGAAAGCCATAGGCACCCAGGGCGCCCGTCTTCTCCAGCTTCACGAGATTGACGAGTGCGCGGTGCGGGTCGACCATCATAGCGAGTGCGCTCGCGTATGGCGCGATCACCAGGTCCCGCCCCAGCCCTCTCTTCAGGGCCAGGTCGGGCACGCCGAAGGCACGATACTGATACGTAAGGTGTCGGTCCCTGCGGTTGTAGGCGCTCTCACTCGCGCCCCAGGGTACGTCCGCCGCTTCTGCATAGGTGATCTGGCGCCGAACGGCACCGTGAAATGTCTGGCTGAGGAGCGTATCCGGAAACGACCGCATGACCAGCGAGGGCATGAGGTATTCGAACATGCTGCCGCTCCATGAAACGAGGGCGGTCTCGCCGGAAGTGCGTGTTAGCGTGCGGCCCAGCGCGAACCAGTGCTCTACCGGGACGTCGCCCTTTGCGACGGCGATGAAGCTCGTCAGACGCACCTCGGAGGCCAGAAGATCGTAAAACGACGCGTCGAGAGCGTGGCCGCCCACGTCGTAACCGATCGAAAAGAGCTTCTGTTCGTCGTCGTAGAGGAACCGGAAATCCATCCCAGTGGCGAGCTCGTAGGCGCGGTGGGCGATGGACTCCAGGCGCGCCACCAGAACGGCATAGGCCTCCGAGACTTCCGCAAGACGCCGGAGCGTCGGCGGCGACGATTCGCGATCCGGCGACCGCGGCGCTTCGAGGCGTCCGGCTTCGATGCGTTGAATCGTCCACTCCAGCCACTCGGCCGGCGGGCTCTCCGGTTCGTGGCCGGCCCGACGTACATGGCGGAGCGCACGCGCCGCTCCTGCCACGAGGAGCTCCATGTCCGCCTTTCCATCTGCACCGGCGAGATGCGCCCGGGCGCGTCGCACTTCGGAGTAGGCGTCTTCGAACGCCCCCCCTTGCAGACGCTGCTCCGCGAGGGCCAGTGCAGCGTCGATGGCGCGCTCGATGCGGGCGTCGGCGAAAGAATCATCCGGTATGGAAAGGCACGCCTGGCGTAGCGCGACAAGGTGGCCGGAGAGATTGCCGCTGTCCACCGTCGAGATGTATGACGGTTCCAGAACGCGCAGATCGTGCAGGTCGTACCAGTTGAAGAAGTGCCCTCGAAATCGTCTCATTCGTTCCAGCGTTTCGAAGACCCGCTCGAGGGTGTCGGCCATCTCGCCGACCGTAATGAAACCGAGGTCGTATGCGCTCGTCGTGCTCAGGAGCTGTAGCCCCACATTCGTGGGAGAGGTGCGCATGGCGACGATGGGCTCCGGGTCTTCCTGAAAATTGTCCGGCGCGAGCCACTGCGTCCCGACGTTCGCGAAGCGCTCGAAATAGCGCCAGTGCAGCAGCGCGTAGCGCGTGGCCGTCTGCTGCATCTCCGGAGTCAGTGCCGCCCTGGGCTCGCGCCGCGATCGGCTCAGGAAGTGGGCTACGGATGGCGAAATCAGCCAGAGAACGGCCAGCGGGAGTACTGCGAACGCCCGGTGCCAGTACGGAACGTCCGGCCCTCCCCCGAACGGGGTTGACCCTGGCCGGACGGCAATCTCGATACCGACTTCAGCGGCAAGGATCGCGGCCGCGAACAGTGTGACGGGAAGCATCATGCGCCATACGTAAGCCGCCGTATTAGCGGTGGCCTGCTCGGTCGTCGATGCCGTCTGCCACTCAAGCAGGTGGCGCCTGGAGACCGCGATGCGCCAGAGCGTGCGAAGGATCGCGTCCGCCGAAATGATCGCCTGATGCGGGAGAAACGTGACGGAAAGCGCCAGCTGCTGTGCGCTCGTTTTCGCATCTCGGCCGACGGCGGCGTAGTAGGCGAGCCACGACTTGTCGAGAGGCGGACGCCCGAGCGCGAGGAGCAGCGAAAGTATCCACGGCACGGCGACCATGCTGAGGACAAGGAAGGTCCACTGCAGAGGGGAGCCTGGCAGGACTGTCCACCCCGCTAGCAGAAGCACCAGCAACCCGATCTCGAGCACGCTGCGGCGGAGGTTGTCGAAGATCTTCCATCGGGACAGGAAGGATAGACGATTGCGCTCGGGACCGTTCGGTCCGGGAACGGTCGGCGTAAGCCAGTCCAGCAGCTGCCAGTCTCCGCGGATCCATCGATGCTTCCGACGTGTGAATGTGAGATAACGGGCCGGATAGTCGTCGTAGACGATGACGCTCGTGTCCAGGCCGGCTCGGGCATAGTTGCCTTCGATCAGATCGTGCGAGAGCAGCGTGTTTTCCGCAAACCGGCCGTGGGTCGACTGTTCGAAGGCGTCCACGTCGTAGATCCCCTTTCCCGTAAAGCTGCCCTCCCCGAAGAGGTCCTGGTAAACGTCCGAGACGGCTGTCGTGTACGGGTCCACGCCCGGGTGCCCCGAGTGGATCTCGGCGAAGCGTGTCTTGTGCGCGCTCGGGAGCGATACGCCGACACGCGGCTGAAGAATACCGTAGCCCAGAGTGACTCGTCCGGAGGCGGGGTCGTAGTCGGCGCGGTTGAGCGGGTGCGCCAGAGCTCCAACGAGGTCCGGCACGGCGCCGGGGGGAAGGACCGTGTCGGCATCGAGCGTGATGACGTTGCGGACTTGCCGAAGCGGGGCGGTATTGCCTTCGATCGTCGTGAAGGCACCCTCGGCGCCGCGCAGGAAATGGTTGAACTCGGCAAGCTTTCCGCGTTTGCGCTCCCAACCCATCCAGACACCTTCCTGCGCGTTCCACCTGCGCTGGCGGTGAAAGAGATAGAAGGCATCTCGCGCCTCTGTCGCGTAGCGGGCATTGAGGGCCCGTACGCCGCTCCTGGCCGTTGTGACGATAGCGGCATCCTCGTCACGCCGTGCGGTCGGTGCGTCGGTGAAGTCGCTGAGGATTGCAAAGTGCAGATTCTTTTCTCGATTGGCGAGGTACTGCACCTCTATATTCTCAAGGGCTTCCGTTACAGCTGCAACGCTGTCGAAGAGCGTAGGAATGACGATAGCGGTACGAAACTCCGGCGGTATTTCGCTCTTGGTGCGGAAGTCCAGACGGGGCAGCGGTCTGGGCCGCATCCACGCCGTGACGAGCTGGTTGACGACGCGTACGGCGACCTCCGTAGCGGGGATCAAGGCGAGAAGTACGATGAGCAGGGTCCATTCCCACGCGGTCGAGCCTGCGAGCTCTACGATCGCGACGAGAACGGCCACCGAGCCTCCGAAAACTCCGCCAAAGAACACCGCATTCGGATGACCCACGATCTGGCGGTAGACTGCATCTCCGACTGAAGGGCCGTATCCGATTTCGCGCTCGAGGGTGGATCGACCCTCATCGACGAGGTAGTAGCCAACGTGCGTGCGGCGCGCATCTCGTGGTTGCGACGAGGACTCGTGCCCTCGGGCGTCTCCACCGGCGGCGACCGCACCTGCGAGGTCAACGGCGCTTTGTGCAACGTGGGTCTCACTGAGGCCCGATCGACGAGCGAGGCGTTCGACCACGTGGCGGTACCGGTCGCGTGTGGCGAAGGTCATGAGCGGATAAAAGGATGACGGATCCTTTCTCAGCACGGCCTCCACTCCGCTTTGCGCCTCCACGACGGCTCGCCAATCCATGCGCGAGACGGTGCGCAGACTCGTGATGCTGTTAGCCATGATCAGCTGCGTGAGGGCCAGTCGCTGCGTTGCGCGGGCCTCGGCCTCACCTGCATCGATCCCCTCTTCGATCATCCAGCGTTCGAGCAACCGTCGAATCGGAGAATCGTCTTCCTCCTGGTGGAGCTGACGAAGAAATCGAGAGGTGAAAACAGATCTGAGCGACATGGAATCGCTAGACAGAGCGGTGATCGCCACACCGAGTGCATCTTTTTCTCCGGCGGTTCGAATCCGATCTATCCACCGATCCGCCGCGCGTATCTCATCGAGACGCTGCACCGTTCGCAGGGCCATTCGCCGTACGTTCTCGAGCAGCCCGAGGCGGAGCATTGCCGGCAGGGCCCACAGCTCCCCGATCGTCAGAGGTGAGACCTGCTGAAACGCATTGA
>Ga0299914_10001669_pt1 | contig 14908 bp, 15 predicted proteins | sample RVTome_10_FD_201361 | JGI IMG/M metagenome (GOLD analysis project Ga0299914, IMG submission 201361) | Soil microbial communities from uranium-contaminated site in the Upper Colorado River Basin, Wyoming, United States - RVT153D57 (version 2) ...
CGGCTCGAGGAGGTCGACGACCTTGATGCCGGTCTCGAACATCTCCTTGCGCGGCTCGAGCTCGTCGAACGGGGGCGGGTCGCGGTGGATCTCCCAGCGGTCGTCGATGCCGGTGAGCTGCTCCGCCGTGGTGTCGAGCGGCTCGCCGATCACGTTGAACACGTGACCGAGCGTGCCGTCGCCGACCGGCATCGTGATCCCACGACCGGTGTTGCGGGCGATGGCGCCGCGGGCGAGCCCGTCGGTGGGCTTGAGGCAGATCGCACGCACGCGGCCCTCGCCGATCTGCTGAGCGACCTCGGCGGTGATCGTGATCGTGTCGCCCTCGAGCTGGACGTCCATCTCGAGTGCAATGTTGATCTCGGGCAGGGCGTCGGGGGGGAACTCGACGTCGACGACGGGGCCGGCGATGGCGACGACTCGCCCGTCCTTGAGGTCGGTCGAGACGGTGGGCTCGGCGGTGGTGGTCATCGGTGCTGGCTCCTAGTTGTTGCTGTCGGGCGCGGCGGTGAACAGATCGGTGCGGTGGCCTTCGATGAGGTCTGCGAACGGCTCGTCGCCGTGATCGGCTTGGCCAGTGCGGAGGGCCTCGGCGCCGCCGACGACCTCCATGATCTCGGTGGTGATGGCGTCCTGACGGGCCCGGTTCATCACGCGGGCGAGGCTCGTGATGAGGTCCTCGGCGTTGTCGGTAGCCGACTTCATCGCCCGCTGGCGGGCGGCATGCTCGGACGCGGCTGCGTTCAGAAGCGCGGCGTACACCCGGGCTTCGGCGTAGCGCGGGAGCAGCCGCTCGAGAATCACCTCGGGCGACGGCTCGAACTCATAGGCGGCGGTCGCCTCGGACGACGGCTTGGCGTCGCCGCCGAGCACGACGTCCTGGTCGAGCGGCATCAACGGGCGGACGACGACCTCCTGGCGGCCGGCGGACACGAACCGGGTGTAGACGAGCTCCACCAGGTCGACCGCGCCGGACAGGTACGCCTCGCTGACAGTGCGGGCGATCGTGCGGGCGTCCTCGTACGAAGGCTGGTCGCTGAAGCCGGTGAACGCGGCTTCGATCCGGAACTCGCGGTACCGGAAATAGGTCTCGGCCTTGCGGCCGACGAGGTACAGCGCGTAGTCGCGTCCTTCCGCGTCCTTCTCCTTCATCGACCCCTCGGCGGCGCGGATGACGGCGGTGTTGTAGCCGCCGCACAACCCGCGGTCGGCGGTGAGCACGACGTGGCCGACGCGGCGGATCTCCGGGCGCCGGGTGAGCAGCGGGCTGTCGACACCGGTGCTGGCCGCACCCAGGTCGCGTACGACCTCGGTGATCTGCTCGCTGTAGGGCACCGCGGCCGCGACCCGGCCTTGCGCCCGCACGATCCGGCTGGCGGCGATGAGCTCCATGGCGCGGGTGATCTTCTTGGTCGACTGCACGCTCTGGATGCGCCGACGGAGAATTCTCTCTTGCCCTCCGGCCATCTCTATTGCTCCGCTCGCTGCGGGCCGGGCCATCCCCCAAGAGGATGGCCGGCCCGCGGCCGCTCGCTCCGACGCCGTATCGGCGGGCAACCAATCGCTGCTGCCGCACTCATCGGCCCTACTCCGTAGCCAGGGTCTTCGCCGACTCCGCCTCGCCCAGCGCTTCGGCGTCGGTGGCGCTCGGGTCGGCCTCGCCCCGCTCGGCCCGCTCGGCGGCGACCGTGGCCTGGAACCCGGCCTTGAACTCCTCGACCAGGCGCTTCAGCTCGGCCTCGTCGGGCAGCGCGCCGGTGTCGCGGATGCCGTCGAGCAGGCCGGCGTGACGGGTGCGGAACCACTCCAGCAGCTCGCTCTCGAACCGCTTGACCTCGTCGACGGGGAGGTCGTCGAGCGCGCCGCCGGTGCCGGCGTAGATCGCGATCACCTGTTGCTCGACGGGCATGGGTGAGTTGAGCGGCTGCTTGAGCAGCTCGGTGAGCCGGTACCCCCGGTCGAGCTGCGCGCGGGACACGCGGTCGAGCTCGGAGCCGAAGGTGGCGAACGCCTCCAGCTCGCGGAACTGGGCCAGGTCGAGCTTGAGCGTGCCCGCCACCGACTTCATCGCCTTGATTTGGGCGTTCCCACCGACTCGCGAGACCGAGATGCCCACGTCGACGGCCGGGCGCACACCCGACTTGAAGAGGTCGTCGATGAGGTAGATCTGTCCGTCGGTGATCGAGATCACGTTGGTCGGGATGTACGCCGAGACGTCGCCCGCCTTGGTCTCGATGACCGGCAGTGCGGTGAGCGACCCGGCGCCGCGATCGTCGTTGAGCTTGGCGGCGCGCTCGAGCAGGCGGCTGTGCAGGTAGAACACGTCGCCCGGGTACGCCTCGCGACCGGGCGGGCGCCGGAGCAGCAGTGACAGCTGCCGGTACGCCTCGGCCTGCTTCGACAGGTCGTCGTACACGACGAGGGCGTGCTCCCCGTTGTCCATCCAGTGCTGGCCCATGGCGCAGCCGGCGTAGGGCGCCAGGTACTTGAACACGGCCTCGTCGGCGGCGGCCGCGTTCACCACGACCGTGTACTCCAGCGCGCCGTGCTCTTCGAGCGTGGCCACGGTCTGGGCGACGGTGGAGCTCTTCTGGCCGACGGCGACGTAGATGCACTTCACGCCCAAGCCGCGCTGGTTGATGATCGTGTCGACCGCGATCGTCGTCTTGCCCGTCTTGCGGTCGCCGATGATGAGCTCGCGCTGGCCCCGTCCGATCGGCGTCATCGAGTCGATGGCCTTGATGCCGGTCTGGAGCGGCTCCTTCACCGGCTGGCGGTACACGATGCCGGGCGCCTGCACCTCGAGACGCCGCAACTCGGTGGTCGGCACCGGCCCTTTGCCGTCGATGGGCTGACCGAGCGCGTTCACGACCCGGCCCAGCAGCGCGTCACCCACGGGCACCGAGAGGATGCGACCCGTGGCGCGGGCGGTGTGACCTTCCTCGACCTTCTCGGCCTCGCCGAGCACGACGGCGCCGATCGCCTCTTCGTCGAGGTTCAGGGCCAGGCCGAGGATGCCGCCCTCGAACTCGAGCAGCTCGTTGACCGACGTCTCGGGCAGGCCCGAGACCCGGGCGATGCCGTCGCCGACCTCGAGGACCCGGCCGACCTGCGCCTGTGCGGTCTCGGGCGCGAAACCCTCGACGTGCGTGCGCAGCGCCGCCGCGATCTCGTCGGCATTGATGGTCAACTCGGCCATCTAGATCCGCTCCTTCAGTTGATCAAGACGGTGACGGACGGACCCGTCGATGACGATGTCGCCGACGGTGGCGACGAGCCCGCCCAGGACGGATGGGTCGATCACCACCTTCACCTCGACTTCCTTGCCGGTGGCCTTCGACAGCGCGGCCGCCAGACGCTGCTGCTGCTTGTCGTCGAGCGGGATGGCGCTGCGGACCTCGGCCAGCTCGCGCTTGCGCTCGTGCGCCGCCTTCTCCACGAAGCGGTCGACGATGGCGGGGAGGTCGCTCGCCCGCCCGATCCCGGCGACGAACGCGGCGAGGGCCGCCGATGCATCGAGTGCCTTGCCGCCCATGAGGTCCTCGACGACGGCCATCCGCCGGTCGGGCGGGAGCGCCGGGTCGGTGAGCGCCATGCGCAGCTCGTCCGAGCCTTCGAACGCGCGGGCGAACCGGAACAGGTCGTCCTCGACCTGTCCCAGCACACCCTCGGCCTTCGCCACTTCGAGCAGGGCGTCGGCGTACGCCTCGACGCGTTCCGTCATCGAGCGCCGTTCCCCACTTCGTTGATGTAGCTCTCGATGAGCGCGGACTGCGTCTCACGATCGAGGCTGCGCTCGACGACCTTCTCGGCCAGCTCGATGGTCAGGTCGGTCATGCGGCTCTGCAGGTCGGCGGTGGCGCGCTGCGTCGCGAGCCGCACGTCCTGCTGCGCCCGCTCACGGATCCCGGCCGCGTCGGCTTCCGCCCGGGCGGTGAGGTCCCGCTTGAGCTGGTCCACCGACTGACGGGCCTCCTCGATGATGCGCCCGGCTTCGGCGCGAGCATCGGTCAGCTGCGCCTCGTACTGCGCCAGAACGCCTTCGGACTCGGCCTTGGCCTGCTCGGCCCGCTCGAGGTCGCCGCGGATGCGGTCCTCCCGCTGTTTCATCATGTTGCGGATGGGCGGGAGCCCGAACTTCCAGAGCGCGCCGAGCAACACGAGGAACGCCAGTCCTCCCCAGATGATCTCGTTGATCTCCGGGAGGATCGGGTTGGGCGCCTCGTGGCACTCGTCGACCTCGCCGCCCTCCATGAGGATGGCCACGCACTCCACGTCGGCGTGCGTACCGCCGTTCTCTTCGGCGAGGTGCTCCGCCTCTTCGATGAGCTCCTCTTCGCCTTCACCCTCGCCCTCCTGGGCGAAGGCGACGCCGGGCGCGGCAAGGACACCGACGGCGACGACGGCGAGAGTTGCGAGCAGCACACGGACTCTCATCGATCCGCTCCTATCCGGAGATGATGAACGCGAGCACGAACCCGAACAGGGCCAGCGCCTCGGTGAACGCGATGCCGAGGAACATGGTGGTGCGCACCATGCCGGCGGCTTCGGGCTGGCGGGCCATGGCCGTGATGGCGTTGCCCACCACGAGCCCGATCCCGATACCGGGACCGATCGCGGCGCCGCCGTACACGATGCCGCGACCGACAGCGGTGAGGCCTTCGGCGAGCTCGCCGGCCTCCTGCTGCGCGAAGACCAACAGGTCGAACACGGAACCTCCTAGTGCTCTGGGTGCATTGAGCTGCCGATGTACACGGCAGTCAGGATCGTGAAGATGAACGCCTGCAGGAAGGCGACCAGGATCTCGAATCCGGTCAGGCCGACGAGCAGGGCGAACGAGAACGGCAGGATCACGACGGCGAGCTGCTTGACGAACAGCGCCGCGCAGAGGACCGAGAACGTGACCAGGATGAGGTGGCCCGCAAGCATGTTGGCGAAGAGCCGGACCGCCAGCGAGAACGGCCGAACGAGGAACACTGAGACGAACTCGATCAGCATGACCAGCGGCAAGAGGAACTTCGGCACACCGGGCGGGATCACCGAGTTCTTGAGGTACCCGAAGAACCCCTGCTTGGCAACACCGACGACGTTGAAGATCAGCCACACCAGGATGGCGAGAAAGGCGGGCACCGCGAACCGCGACGTCGCCGGGAACTGGATGAACGGGACGATCTCGAAGATGTTGATGAAGAAGATGAAGAAGAACATCGCCGTGAGGAACGGCAGGTAGCGCATCCCGTCGGGGCCGATGGTCTGCATGATCACGCCGTTGCGAATGAAGTCGACGCTCGATTCGGCGATGTTCTGCATCCCGACGGGTACGAGCTTCGCTTTGCGGCCGGCGAGCAAGAAGAAGCCGAGCGTGAGCAGCGTCGAGACGCAGAACAGGATCGTCGCCTTGTTGATGGCGAACGGCGTTCCCTTGAACGCCAGCTCCGGCCACTCGATGACGTGACTGATCGGCGGGAACTCCAGCCCAAGCAGCGCGCTCACTCCGTGACTCCCCTGTTCGTGACTCGATCACGCTTGAGCCCCGGCGCGGCCAGCGTGAGGCTGAGGGACCTTAGCTCCCAGAACAACAACCCCAGATGGGTACCGAACAGCGTCAGACCGAGCACGACGACGTCGACCCAACCGAAGAGTGCCTCCGCCAGGAGCATCGCGCCGAGGAGCACGGCCATACGAATGATGAAGCCGCCGAACGCGACCGACATGAGAACGGAAGGTGAACGGCGGGCCGCCCACCCGAGCCCGGCGGCGGTGGCGACGAAGTTCGCGATCGCCAGCCCGAGTCCGAGCGCGGCGCTGGCGGCGCCGTCGGCGCCCCGCAGCACGCCGGCGACGAGCACGACCGCAGGCGCGATGTACAGACCGTGACGGGCCAGATCGAGCGCCACCCGGCGTTCGACCGGCTCCGTTACCGCGCTCGGCGCGTCCACGGCTTTCCTTCCTCTTGGGCTTCGACGCGGGTCTTGTAGGCGTAGACGGTGCGCACGCAGACACCGAGCAGCCCCACCGACGCCAGGACCACCACGAAGAGCGGAGCGGTCCCGGAGCGGCCGTCGAGCCACAGCCCGGCCAGGGCGAAGAGCACCGGGACCACGGCGAACTCGAACGCCTGGGCCAGGGCGTCGCCGAAGCCGCCGTAGAGGGCGCGGTGCAACAGCGTCCGGTCCTGCTCTCCAGCCTCGGCGCCGGCGGCGCCGCGATCGCTCACTTCCACGCCGATCTTGCCGTCCCCCTGGTGTGCCGTCACGCCTGTGTCACCACCGGGCGGCCGGCCCTTGCCTCGCCACCGCCGCGCGCTTGTGAATTCGCTCACAATGTATCCGGGCTCCCCCCCAGCGGTCAAACGCCGGGCACCGATCCGACGAGCCAAGCCGCCGACGGGGGCGTGGGTCAACCGAACCGCCCCTCATGCCGAATACGGTCCGGGAGTGCCGAATACGGTCCGGGAGTGATGGTCACGGACGCTCCTGCGCGAGCCCCGCTCGGCGCCGGCGCCACCGAGACCCCGGGTTGGCGCTCGTTCGCCTCGGCGACGGCGCTCCTCGTCACCGCCGCCGCTGTGTTCGTCGGGCTCCCGCTCCCCCACGACAACGAGAACGTGTACCTGTTGCGCTTGCGGGTGTTGCAGGACCCCTCCTACCTGCAAGGTGACTGGACCTTCAGCGGCGAGTTCAGCGAGCACCTCGTCTTCAACCGGGTGTTCTCGCCGGTGACCGCGGTGCTCTCGATCGAAGTCTTGGGTTGGATCGGACGGGTGGCGTGCTGGGCGCTGCTGGCCGTGCTCCTGCTCCTGGTCGCCGGCCGCCTCGGCGTACGACCGCTCCCCGGCGCGGTCGCGCTCAGCGTTTGGATCCCGTGCCAGCTGCGCCTTGTCGGCTCGGACTGGGTGTTCGGCACGTTCGAAGCGAAGCCGGTGGCATACGTCTTCTTCTTCGCCGCCCTGCTTCTCGCGCTGCGGGGCTCCGTGATCGGGGCGATGGTGTGCAGCGGACTGGTCGTGGCGTTCCATCCTGGCGTCGGCGTCTGGGCGTCTCCGCCGCTGGTCGCCGCTCTCCTCATCGATGCCGAGAGCCGGCGCGCCGCCCTGCGGTGGTGCTGGCTCGCCGCGCTCTTCGCCGTCCCAGGCGTCGTCGGAGTTCTCCTCAGTCTTGACAATGCGGCGGCGGAACGCGAGTTCTACACATTCCTCGTCGATCAGGTTTTCCCGTTCCACCTCGACCCGTTCTTCTTCGGACCGGCGAATTTCCTCTTGTTGACGGGGATGTTCGGGTACAGCGTCATGTACCACCTGCGGTGGGGCCCTCGAACGCGAGCACTGCGGTTGGTCGGCATGTTCGAGATCCTGCTCGCCATCCCATTCGCCGTCGCGGTCGTGGTCTTCCTCGTCGGAGCCGACGAGTGGCTCAAGTACCTCCCATTTCGCGTGTTCCCCGTCCTCACGACGATCTTCTTCGTTCTCGACCTTGCGTTGGTCTGGCAGAATCGGAAGCCCCTCTGGAGGGCGCGCGATACGACGGCTGCGCAGCTCGTGCTCGGCGCCACTGCCGCGCTGATCATCGCCACACTCGTGATCTGGAATCCCGTCAGGCTGACCGCGTTCGCTGTCCGCGAGAACTACCGGGAATGGACGGCGGAGGACGACGATCTCGAGCGCGCTCTGCGCTGGGTGGCGACCGATGTTCCCGGGGACGAGATCGTCATCGCTCCACCCTGGTTGGCAGACGCCTTCTACTTCGGCGAGCACCCGCTGATCGCCAACACGACCGCGCTGCCCTGGGATGCCGCCATCGAGTGGCGGGACCGCATCGCCGACCTCCTCGGCAAGGAGTCACTCAACGACGGTCCGCGGCTCGACGACGAGGACGCCGTCGCGCGCGCGTACGACGGGCTCACGGCCGCCGATATCCTCTCACTCGTCGAACGGTACGACGCGCGCTACCTGGTCAGTCGCAGCGACTACGACTTCGAAGTCGTGCACCGGTCGGGCGACTACCGCGTGTTCGAGCTACCGGCTCCCTAGCGGGCGGAGGCTGCGACGGAAACGAAGACCTCGAGGAGGCGGTCGACGGAGGCGCGCGCGTCGAAGCGTTCGAGACACCGCTGCCGGGCCGCCGCCCCCATGCGCGCCTGACGGTCGGGGTCGTCGAGCAGCGACGAGATGACCGTGAGCAGCGCGTCGTCGGCGGCGTCGGGATCGACCAAGACACCGGTGACGCCATCGTCCACCATCTCGGGGAGCCCCGAGACCCGCAGCGCGACGACCGGGAGGCCCGCCGCCATCGCTTCCAGCACCGCGTTGGGTGCCTGGTCGATGGGGCTGGGGAACACGAAAATCGAGGTGCGACGCAACACGTCCCACAGCCGCGGGTCGCCCTGGGCCAGGTCGTCGATCACCTCGACGTTCGGCGCCGGTGGCACCGGTTCTCTCGTCACGAGCGTCAACTGGCACCGGTCCCTGAGTGAGCGCTGGTGCAACTCGAGCAGCCTCAGCCCGCCCTTCCGGCGCAACGGTGTGCCGACGAACGTGATGCGCGGGGTGCCGGCCTGGGGAAGCTGAGCGGGCTCCGCCGGCGGCGTCACGCCGAACGGGATGACGTGGATCTTGGCGTCGGAGACCCCGTACGTCTCCCGAAGCGACACCGCCGCCGGGTCGTTGTTCGCAACGATGGCGGACGCGGCGTTGTAGACGCGGCGCTCGAACGCACGCGTGATCGGCAGGAGCCGGCCGGTGAACCACGTCGGATCGCGGTACGGGAGGCGGTACGCGTTGAGCGTGTTCGTCGAGTCGACCGTCACCACAGAGGGCAGCGCCCGTAGGAGCCTGACGTTGAGCAGCGCGACGTTCTGGGTGTACGCGTGGACGGCGTCGAAGCCATCTACCGGTCGGGGAACTCGCCGCCGAGCGGCCAGGCTGCGCATCAGCTGATATCGCAGCGGTTGTAGGTCGGCGTCGAGGCGCGCCAGGCCCGGCACGGGTGCAGCGGCCAGGCGGCGAAGAAGCCCGGGGGACGGGACGTCGACGAAGGTCGCCTCGACCTCGGGTCGCTCCTCGAGCGCGCGGCGGATGTTCACGTGCACGGTCGCGTGACCGCCGATGTTCTCGTTCAGGAAGAGGAGGCGCACTGACCGCTCAGGACTGGGCTCGACGCTCGACCGTCTGCCGGTGCTCGTCGAGGTGGACGACCTCGGGCGGGGGCTCGTCGGCCGCCGGCGGAGCGTCGAGCTCGGGGTCGCGGGCCGAGCGCACGCCGGGGTGGAAGTACACGTACAGGAGAAGGGCGAGGGCGGCAACGCCGACCGGCACGAGCCGGTTCCACTGCGCGCTCGTATACGTGGGCAGCAGGACCAGCCCCGAGAGTAACGCCGTCCACAGCCACAGGATCACGACCGAGCGCCGCGGGCCGTGGCCCAGGCGCATGAGCCGGTGGTGCAGATGGTCCTTGTCGGCGGTGGCGAACGAGGTTCGTCGATATACGCGCCGCACGAACGAGAAAGCGGTGTCGAGGAGCGGCACCCCGAGGATCAGGATCGGGATCACCAGCGGCGCGAAGAAGAAATAGGTCTGGCCGCTGAACTGGTCCGCGGTTCGGCCGCCGACGGTAATGGTCGTCGTGGCCATCAACAAGCCGAGGAACATGGCGCCGGCGTCGCCCATGATGATCTTGGCCGGGTTGATGTTGTGGGGCAGGAAACCCAAGCACACACCGACGGCGATGACTGCGATCAGCGGCGCGATGTTCGAACCTTCGAGCAGCCCCGCCTTGAACAGCCGGTCGGAGTAGAGAAAGAAGGCCGAGCCGCCGATCACGACGATCCCGGCGGCAAGCCCGTCGAGGCCGTCGATGAGGTTGATGGCGTTCGCCATCACCACCACCGTCAGCACGGTCACCAACGGGGCCAGGTCGGGCGACAGCACCACGTACTCGGTGCTGGCGAACGGCACCCGGAAGAACAGCATCGTGACGCCGAAGAGCGACAGGATGCTGCCGCTCAGCACCTGTCCGGCGACCTTGGCCGGCGGCGACACCTCGCGCAGGTCGTCGAGGGCACCCACCCCGAACATCACGCCTGCGGCCAGGATGAGGCCGAGCGGCTCGGACGAGTTGTCGAACATCTCGCCGAACTGCGGGATCTGTGACGCCACCGCGATAGCGACGAGGAAGCCGACGAACATGGCGGCGCCACCCAGCGACGGCGTGGGCCGGTCGTGCACGCTGCGGGGCCCGGGGATCGAGATCGCGCCGATGCGCGGCGCCACCAGGCGCACGACGAACGTCAGGAGCCAGGTGCTGACTGCCGCGACCGCCAGGATGACGGCATAGCCACCCACGGTCGGGCGCTAGATCGCGAGGTCGGGGTAGGGCGTGAAGCGGGCGCAGAGCGTGGCGGACTCGGCGCGGACGTCGCCGGTGACGTGCTCGTCGTCCGGCTTGCGCAGCACGGTCGCGATCAGCGAGGAGATCTCGCGCATCTCGGCCTCGGCCATGCCCGCCGTGGTGACGGCGGCGGTACCGAGGCGTAGGCCGCTGGTGACGAACGGCTTCTCGGGGTCGTTCGGGATGGCGTTCTTGTTACACGTGATCCCGGCGCGGTCCAGGGCCTCCTGGGCCGCCTTGCCGGTGACCCCGAACGGGCGGAGGTCGACGAGCATGAGGTGGTTGTCGGTGCCGCCCGACACGACCCGGAACCCCTCGTCGGCCAGGCCGGCAGCCAGCGCTTGGGCGTTGCGGACGATGCCGGCGGCGTAGTCGCGGAAGCCGGGCTGCATGGCCTCGTGGAAGGCGACGCCTTTGGCCGCGATGACATGCATGAGCGGGCCACCCTGCATGCCCGGGAATACCGCCTTGTCGATTGCGGTGCCGTACTCCTCGCGGCAGACGATGGCGCCGGCGCGCGGCCCTCGCAGCGTCTTGTGGGTCGTGAACGTCATGACGTCGCACTGCGGGATCGGCGACGGGTGCGCGCCACCGGCGATCAGCCCGGCGATGTGGGCCGCGTCGACCATGAGCAGCGCGCCGACTTCGTCGGCGATGGAACGGAAGGCGTCGAAGTCGATGATGCGCGGGTACGCGGTGGCGCCGGCGACGATCATCTTCGGCTGCTCGTGCACCGCAAGTTTGCGGATCTCGTCGTAGTCGAGCGTCTCGCTCTCGTCGTCGACACCGTAGGCGACGAAGTCGTAGAGGCGACCGCTGAAGTTGACCGGTGAGCCGTGGGTCAGGTGGCCGCCCTGGTCGAGACGCATGCCCATGACCTTGTCGCCCGGCTCGAGGAGGGCGAGGTAGGCGGCCATGTTGGCGTTGGCGCCGGCGTGGGGCTGCACGTTGGCGTGCTCGGCGCCGAAGAGCTCACAGGCCCGGTCGCGGGCCAGCTCCTCGGCCTCGTCGACGATGTAGTTGCCGCCGTAGTAGCGCTTGCGCGGGTAGCCCTCCGAGTACTTGTTGGTGAGCACCGTTCCTTGGGCGGCCATCACCGCCGGCGACGTGAAGTTCTCGGACGCGATGAGCTGGATCGTCGTGTTCTGGCGCTCGATCTCGCGCCGCACCACGTCGGCCATGGTCGGGTCGGTGCCCTGGAGGGCCGCCATCGGCTCGGTCATGGAAGCTCACCCTTCTCGATCTCGATGACCTGCTCGACCCGGCGAGCGTGCCGGCCACCGTCGAAGGCGGTCGCCAGCCACAGTCGCAGGATCTCGTCGGCCAGCCCGTCGGCCACGATGCGCCCTCCCATCGAGAGGACGTTGGCGTCGTTGTGCTGGCGGGACAGGCGGGCCGTGTACAGATCGTTGCACAGGGCGGCCCGGACGCCCCGCACCTTGTTGGCGGCGATCTGCTCGCCCTGCCCGCTGCCGCCCAGCACGATCCCCCGGTCGGCCCGGCCCTCGGCCACGACCCGGCCCACACCGGCGCAGATCGGGGGGTAGTCGACCGGCTCCTCCGAGTTCGTGCCGAGACCCTCGACGTCGTGCCCGTCCTCCTTCAGGACCTCGATGAGGTGCTGCTTCAGCCGGAAGCCGGCGTGGTCGGAGCCGATGGCGATCTTCACTCCGGAGGAGTCTAGGAGCCGGGCTCTCCGCCCTCCCCAGTTCGTTCGGCGATCACCGTCATGACGTCGCCCAGCGAGTACCGCACCCCGCGAGCGGCGAGCGCCGGTCGCCGCTCGACGCCGGCGAGCGGCCGCGACAGGCGCGGGTACTTGTGGGCCAGCACGCCGGCCACGAAGCCGACGCTGACCGTCTTGCTCGTCCGACGCTTCAACCGGCGAGTGAAACCGCAGCGTCGGAGCAGCCGATCGAGGCTGTCGACGTCGAACATCGTGACGATCGACGGCGGTGTGGCGAGGTGCCAGTGCCGGCCGAGCAGGCGCGCGACGCGGCTGCCGGCATCAGGGCTCTCGACGATGAGGACGCCGCCGGGTCGCAGCAGTTCGTGCACCGTCGTCAGGGTCGCCCCGGGATCGACGACATGAGCGAGCACCTGGAACAAGGTGACGACGTCGAAGCGGCCGCGGCCCGTCGGGAGCAGGTCTTCCAGGTCGGCGTGCACCTCCAGGCCGAGCTGGCGGCGCGCCTGCTCGGCGGGGCCGACCGCCACCTCCACGCCGGCGACCTCCCAGCCCTTGGCCCGGGCCTCATCCAGGAAGTAGCCGAACGCGCAGCCGACGTCGAGCAGCGCGCCCGGCGGCGCCGGCCAGGCGCCGTCGAGAACAACCAGGCGATCGCGCGCGTTGACGCGGTGCAGCGGCTCGTCGGCGGCGTAGTCGGCGGAGCCGCCGCCCTCCCCCCCGAGGAAGTACGAGTCGGTGTAGAGCGCGCGAGCTTCGGCGGCCGTCGGCATCGGATCGAGCCGGACGAGCCCGCATCGGTCGCACCGCACGTACCGGTGGCCGAGCTTCTCGAACCGCGCGGAAGCACCAGGCTCATCGCACCCGGGGCACGTGGTCGTGACGACGGCCGTCACGTCAGTCTTCGTCTTGGGTGCGAAGCCGACGCAAGACGGATGAGCCGAGATGGAAGAGCTCCTCGAAGTAGCGCTTGGCCTGCATCGAGATGATGCCCAGCGTGAGCAGCTGTGCCCCGAGCACCAGTGCGATACCGCCGACGATGAAGGAGTACGCGTTCTCCTCGTACGCATGTGACAGCGCATTTGAGAACCTGGGGTCGAATGGACCACTGTCGGCGGCGAAGTTCTGCCCGACCCGGATGCCGATCCAGATGATCATCCACGACGCCAGAGCGAGGACGATGAGCCCGGGAATGACGAAGAACAGGACGGGGCGGAACAGGAACGACATGACCACGGACGAGTGGGTGCTTCGGCTCATCCTGATCGACGATTTGCGTTCCGCCTGACGCTCACGCTGGTACGACCAGTCGAGGTGCGCCGGGATCTCGACGATACGGGCCCGGAGCAGCTGCGCTTTGTAGATGATCTCCGTGTTGATCTCGGTGTCCATCGCCTTGAGGTTCAGCGAGCTCAGGAACCGGCGGTCGTAGGCCCGCACCATCCCGGTCAGCGTGGAGAGCTCACCGCGGGCGGCACCGGCCAGCATGCGGTTGGCCATCCGGCTCGCGAGACGCCGGAGGAAGGGGATGTTCGTGGTCGTGCCGTCCTTGTTGTACGGGGATGCCACGACGATGCGGGCGGCGGTGTCCACGATCGTCCGAAGCAACCGGCCGATGTGATCGGGCGAGTAGCTGAGGTCGGCGTCGAACGTCACGAAGTAGTCGCTCGTGCAGTGGTTGAACGCGAAACGCAGAGCCTGACCGAGCTTGAGGTTCACCCGGTGGTGCAGCACGCGCATGTGATCGTGCGTGGCGGCGAACTTGTCCACGAGCAGGCCGGTCCCGTCGGTGCTGCCGTCGTCGACGACGACGATCTCCCAGACGAACTCGCCGTCGAGCGTGTGCATGTACTCGTGGACCGCGGTGAGACTCTCGACGATGATCCCGGCCTCGTTGTACGCCGGGATGATCACCGAGGCCGTCGGGATGGCGGGCTCCCCGGACGGAATCGGGGCGCCGACTTCCTGCACGCGGGCGACGGGAGAGGTCACGCCGCGACCTCATGACCGGCGGCGGCGGCGGCGAAGTTGGGCTCCCGGATCTTCAGCCGGCGACCGCCGAGGGCGGCGGCGTGCTCGCCGACCGGTCGCACGTCGAGCCGCCGCCGGAACGCGTCGAGATAGGTGGCCACTCGGTCGAGCTTGTCCCGCCACGGCGTCGCCATCCCCGGGAAGAAGTCGAGGCCGGGGGCGTCCTTGCCGTCGAGAAAGTCCAGCGGATGCAAGAGGATCGACGGCCCGACGCCGGCGGCCCGACACGCCGCCAACGCCGTGCGCAGGTAGGCCCGCGCCGCGGCCGGCGAGACGCCGGCCAGCGTGAGCAGGTAGCTGACGTGGAACGGGACCTTGACGCCCGGGAACGTCGTTACCGGGATCTCGAGCAGCGTGGTGTCGTCGACCCGCCAGCGATACGGAGTGATCGGCCGGAGCCCGTCGCGCAGGGTACCGAACAGGACCTCGCGCTCCCGCCGCTCGGCCTCGTCGAGGTGGGCGCGCCGGAAGTAGTAGGCGCGGGCGAGGGGACCGAGGTACGTCGGCAGAGTCGAAGCGTCGTACTCGTAGCCCTGGCGCACGAGGGCACGAAGGGTCGGCAGGGACAGGCTGTACCCGGGCCCGCGGAACCCGCGGGGGCGCTGCCCCGTGGCGCGTTCGACGGCATCGCCGGTGCGGGCGATCTCGTCGTCGACCTCGTCGGCCGAGTACCGGTGGAGCCACGGTTCGTGGCGGAAGGAGTGGTTGCCGACCTCGTGACCCCGCCGGGGGATCTCGGCGAGCACGTCATGGTGCTCGCGCTGGGCGGCGTCCTGCCCGACGATGAAGAACGTGATGCGCAGGC
>Ga0299914_10001670_pt1 | contig 14902 bp, 15 predicted proteins | sample RVTome_10_FD_201361 | JGI IMG/M metagenome (GOLD analysis project Ga0299914, IMG submission 201361) | Soil microbial communities from uranium-contaminated site in the Upper Colorado River Basin, Wyoming, United States - RVT153D57 (version 2) ...
TGGCGGCGATGTAGTCGTCGGTGCGCTGTCCCCGCCGTTCCCAGGGAACGCCCAGGGCGTCGAACTCCTCGCGCAGCCACCCCACGCCGATGCCGAGGAGCATCCGTCCCCCGGACAGCTGGTCCAGGGTGGACAGCTCCTTGGCCAGCACCAGCGGGTTTCGCTGCGGGAGGATGAGGATGCCCGTGGCCAGCTTCAGCGTCTGCGAGCAGGCCGCGACGTAGCTGAGCCATATCAGCGGGTCCGGGATGGGCGTGTCGCGGTCCCCGGGCATCTTCCCCTTGGGGCTGTACGGGTAGGTCGACCGGTACCCGTCGGGGTAGACGACGTGCTCGACTGTCCACAGGGACTCGAAGCCGGCGGCCTCCGCTCCCTCGGCCAGGGCCCTGGCACCCTGGGGCCCGGTGAACCCCATCGTGTTGGCGAACATCACCCCGAAGCGCACGTGTCCTCCTCCAGGCCGACCGGTGGGCTGGCGCCACCGGCGTGGATCGTCGTCGACGCTATGGGATCCGGATCGCCGGCCACCAACGGGGGTACGCTGAGCGGTGCGCCGCACGCAGTGCACGTGCGGCCGGCGGATCCGGTACGGGGCACTCCCCCGGCCGCACGAAGGAGGCCGCCGATGAAGATCCGTTCGATCCTCGCCTCCAAGGGGGCCCAGGTCGTGACCGTCCGCCCTCAGGTCTCGGCCACCATGGCCGCCGAGGTGATGCGCGCCGCCGGCGTCGGGGCGCTGGTCGTGGTCAGCGGTGCCGAGGAGCGCATCAGAGGAATCATCGGTGAGCGCCAGATCGTGGCGGCCGTGGCGTCGGGCAGGGGCTCCATCGTCGACCTGTGCGTCGGCGACGTCATGTCCGCAGGTGGCCCCACCTGCTCCCCCGACGACGACATCAAGGACGTCATGGCGCTCATGACCCGCAGCCGCAGCCGCCACCTGCCCGTTGTCGAGGGGGGGCGGTTGGCCGGGGTGGTCAGCATCGGCGACATGGTCAAGCACCGCCTCGACGAGATCGAGCTGGAGTCGAGGGTCGTGAGGGAGGCCTACCAGGCCCGTCGATGAAGCAGCTCAGCGGGCCAGCAGCGCCGCCACCTCCGCGTCGGGCACCTGGTGGAAGTCGTCGTACCACTGCCCTATGGCCACGAACGAGGCAGGCGTCTCGACGGCCACCACGTCGTCGGCGACCCCGCGCAGCTCCGACACCGCATCTGCAGGCGCCACCGGCACGGCCAGCACGATGCGGGCGGCACCCCGCCGGCGCAACAGCTCGATCGCCGCTCTTGCCGTGTACCCGGTGGCCAGCCCGTCGTCGACGACGACCACCGTGCGGCCCTCCACGGCCACCGGGGCCCGGCCACGCCTGTAGGCGTCCAGGCGACGTTGCACCTCGTGCCCCTCGCGCTCGGCCACGGCCGCGATGTCAGCCCCGCCCAGCCCGGCGCGCTCCACCAGGTCCTCGTTGAGGACCATCACGCCATCCTCCCCGATGGCGCCCATGCCCAGCTCGGAGTGCCCGGGCACGCCGAGCTTGCGCACCACCAGGACGTCGAGGGGCAGACCCAGAGCGTCGGCCACCTCGGCCGCCACCGGCACCCCACCTCGGGGGAGCGCCAGCACCACACCACCCTCGAGCTCGGCGGCCCGGTCCGACAGCAGCGCGGCCAGGCGCCGGCCTGCCTCCTCCCGGTTGGCGAGGGCCATGGGGCGCGACCCTACAGCGGGCGTCAGACGCCGTCGCCGACCTGGCTCGAGGCCGCCGAGGGGCGCCGTACGCGCCTCATCCACGGATGCGAGAGCGAAGGTTCCCGCGCGGGGCGTGCTTCTCGATGTGCTCGATGATGCGGCCCGCCACGTCGACACCCGAGGCGGCTTCGATGGCTTCCAACCCCGGCGAGGAGTTCACCTCCAGCACTACCGGACCGTGGTTGGAGCGCATCAGGTCCACACCAGCTACCCGCAGACCCATCGTCTTGGCCGCCCGCTGGGCCGTGGCCCGCTCCTCGGGGTTGAGCCGCACCTTGCGGGCCGCGCCACCGCGGTGCACGTTCGCTCGGAAGTCGCCCTCCGCCGCGATGCGCATCATCGAGGCCACCACACGCTCGCCTACGACGAAGGCGCGGATGTCGCTGCCGCCTGCCTCGCGGATGTACTCCTGCACGAGGATGTTGGTGTCGAGCTGGCGGAACGCCCCGATGACGGACTCCGCCGCCTTGCGCGTCTCGGCCAGCACCACCCCACGACCCTGGGTCCCCTCCAGTAGCTTCACCACCAGCGGTGCCCCGCCCACCAGCTCGATCACACCGTCGATGTCGGCGGTGTCGCGGGCGAAACCGGTGATGGGCAGGCCCACGCCGGCCTGGGCGAGCAGCTGGAGCGACCGCAGCTTGTCCCGGGAGCGGCTGATGGCCTGCGACTCGGCTGCGGTGTACACGCCCACCATCTCGAACTGCCGTACCACCGCTGTTCCGTAGAAGGTGTGGGCCGCACCGATGCGGGGGATGACGGCGTCGACGTCACTCAGCTCGCTGCCCCGGTAGATCACCTGGGGGCGGTGGGCGGTGATGTTCATGTAGCAGCGCAGGTAGTCGACGACCTGCACCTCGTGGCCACGCTCGGCCCCCGCCTGGACGAGACGCGAAGTCGAGTAGAGGGCTGCCTTGCGGGAGAGCACAACGATCTTCACGTCCCCTCCTCGGAGCGACCGCCGACACGGGCAGCGGGGCGACCGCCCAGGTACGAGCGGCCGGGGTCGACGAGGAAGCGTCGCCGCACGGCCTCTCGGCCGAGGAGCATACGGAAGCCCATCTCGTCGCGGCGAGTGAGAGTCAGCTCGATGGACAGGCTGCGCCCGCCGACAACGACGGCCGCCCGCACCACCGGCCGGTGCTGGCGGGCACCGCTCGAGCTCCGGACCGACCGCTGATCCAGTAGCGGCACCTCGACGACCGTTGCGCCGTCGGCAGTCCGTTGCCACGGGTGCACCTCGAACCGCACCCATTCCCGCCCGTCGCGGCGAAACCGGTCGAGGTCGAATGCGTGCAGCGCCGATGTGCGCGCCCCGGTGTCGACCTTCGCCTTGACGGCGGCGACGCCCCAGTCCGGGAGCGCCACCCACTCGCGCCACCCCAGCACGCCCAGCCGGTCCACGGTGACATGTTCACACAGCCGACCGGCGTGCCGGATGGTCGCAAGCCAGGCAACCGGCGCGGTGCCGGGCGCCGTCAGGATTCGTAGCGGAAGCCGATCTTCATCGTCACCTGGTAGACGCCTACCCCGCTGCCGTCGAGGGTTCCGCGCACCGAAACCACCTCGAACCAGTCGAGGTTGCGCAACGTGGTGGAAGCCACCGACACGCCGTTCTGGATGGCCTCGGTGACCCCTTCGGGGGATGTGCCCACGATCTCGGTTATGGCGTACGTGGCTGTTTGGTCGGACATGGCTCCCCCTCGTGCCGGCTGGCGTACTTCGGGTCCATCGGAGTGTCGCGCAATCAGCCGGGTGTTCGAGCAACCGGACGCCACGGGGTGCGCGGTGGGCCGGCCCGCGAAGCCACGATGGAGCCGTGGGAGCGACGTCGTGCTGAACGCCGCGAATGTCGTGTCGCGCCACGATCCGGGCCGGCGGGCCGTTGTACCAGTTCCGCCTCAACAGCCTGGTGGGAGCGGTGTTGGAGGTGAGCGGCACGGTGGTGCGTGCGGCGCACCGTCAGCTGACCGAGGCGCACGACCCGAGCTCGCCGTAGGCGGCCTCGAGGCAGTCCCGGAGGGCGGACGGCTCCTCCACCGCCACCGGGTCGATGAAGATGCCCATGTCGAGGCTGCCGTTGTAGGAGATCGTGGTGAGGTTGAATGCCGTGCCCGCCACCGGGCCCATGGTCACGTTCTCCAGGATCTCGGCACCGGAGATGAACATGGGGAACGGCGCGGCGCGCAGGTTGGAGGTGGCGAAGTCCATGCGGCCGGCCTGGCTCCGTGCGACTCCGGTGACGACCGATGTGGGCAGCAGGTTGGCAATGGCGGCCAGTCCGCTGAGGGCGCCCTGCCCTCGCACCCCGGCCCGTCTGCCAGCCATGCCGTCCCGCACCTCGGCGAACAGCGCTTCCACCGCCATGTCCCGGCCGGGAACCTGCACCCGTGTGGGCGTGAACGAGTTGCCACCTATGGCGTCGTCGGTACGGGTGCTGACGACGAAGCTGATGTTGAAGGCGTCGACGGCGACGCCGCGGGCGGCGTGGTAGGCCGCCGAGCCGGCCACGGCCCCGGTGACGAAGAAGTCGTTCACCGAGCCACCAAGCGCCTTGCCCGCGGCCTTGGCTTCGTCCAGCGGGACGCGCAGGCCCTCCAGGTGACGGTGACGGGAACGGTTGCGCCATAGCGGGGAGCCACCGGGCACGTCGCCACCGCCGCCGACCTGGGAGTACAGCGACCTCAGGTTGGCGACCGCCTCCTGGCCGATGTCGACGGGACGCCGCACGTCGGCGCCCCACAGCGCCAACTCGGCGACCCCTCTGCGGACCACGCCCGCCTGCCGGCGCCACAGGTGGCCGACGCTGCGGGCAGCCGTCCCCACCAGGCTGTGTGACCGGTCGCCGCCTTGTTCGGTCGTGTCGGCGGCCTCTGCTGCCACCGACTGGGCGATCACCTCGTCGAGGTCGACCTCGGGTGGTAACGGAGCCTCACGCTCGCGCTCCATGTACAGCTCACTCAGTCGCACCGCCCCGATGCCGTCGGTGATGGAGTGGTGCATCTTCCAGAACAGGGCTCCCCTGCCCCCCGGCAGGCCGTCGATGACCACGAACTGCCACAGCGGCCTGGTCCGGTCGAAGGGATCCTCGTAGAGGCGGGTGGCCAGGTCGTAGAGGTCGCGGACCGTGCCGCCCTCGGGCAGGCTCAGGTGGCGGAGGTGGTAGTCGAACTCGAGCTCGGTGTCCGTCGACCACACCGGCGGCGACAGGCGGCCGAGGCCGGGCACCACTCGCTCCCTCAGCCTCGGGATCCTGGCCACGGCACGGCGCATCCGGTGGCGGAACTGCTCGAAGTCCACTGGGCGGTCGAGGATCGTGACCATCCCCCCGTTGGGGTTCAGCCAGGGATCCTTCTCGATGTGCCACATCAGGGCCTCGGCGTCGGACATGCGACGCTCGAAGCGGAGCTCCCGTGGCCGATCGCTCATGTCCACCCAGCCTGCCGGGGCCGGCCCGTCGATGCCGGCCTGTCGATGCCGGCGGCCGCGAACAGCACGTCCACCTCGGCCACGCAGAGGTCGACCAGGTCCCACAGGTCCGGCACCAGCTCGCGACAGGCCACGAGGCCGAAGTCGAGCGTGTCGAGGTACGACTGAACGGTGATGTTGAGGCCCTGGCCGTCCACCACCGTGGACACCGGGATGTAGTGCTCGAGCTTGGCCCCGCCCATGTAGAGCGGGTGGCGGGGACCGGGCACGTTGGAGATGATGAGGTTCACCGGCGGGTTGGTGCGGTCGGCGATCCGCAGCTGGGCAGCCATGCGCATGGCCCGTGTGGCCAGCGCAGGGGGCGCGAACTCCGAGGCGTCCACGATGACGTCGGCAGGGATCAGGTCGAAGAGGTCCTTGGCCTCGCCCATGGCCTTGCTCACCGCGCGCACCCGCTCCAGCGGGTCGTCCACGTCGGTGGGGAGCGGTGCGAATACGGCCGAGACGCGGTTGGTCCACATGTCGTCCTCGTCGCCGGTCCGGATCGACACGGGGATCATCGACACGAGGGGCTCGACGGGTAGCTCGTCGGCGGCCAGCAGGTACTGGCGCAGGGCGCCGGCGCACACCGCCATCACGACGTCGTTGAGGGTGGCGCCCAGGTGGGACTTGAGCACCTTGACGTCCTCCAGGGGCACCGAGCGGAACGCGAACCGGCGGTGGGGTGTGATGGAGCGGTTGAACGGGGTGGCGGGGGCCCCTCGGGTGGGGAGCACCGGGGGCGCGTCGTCGTCATGGCCGCGGCGGGGGCCGAAGGGCGCCGGCAACCCACGCCGGAAGGCGTCGAGCATCGTGGGAAGGCCCGGGTTGCGGGTCAGCGCGGCGAGCCGCGACATGGCTCGCAGGTTCCAGCGCACCGCCCGAGCCGGGCGCTTGGCCAGGTTGAACATCGCCGCGCCCAGCACCTCGCCGTCACTTGGCACCCGCTCCGGCTGCCACGTAGGGCCGGGTGGGATCTCGTCGCCTGCGGGGTCCCTGTCCAGGAGCATCGTCAGCATCTGAGCACCGGCGGCGCCGTCGATGGTGGCGTGGTGGACCTTCTGCAATATGGCGAAGTCACCGGACTCGAGCCCCTCCATCACGTAGGCCTCCCACAGCGGTCGGGCGCGGTCCATGGGGCGGCCGATGATGCGCGCCACCTGCTCCGCCAGCTGCAGATCGTCACCCGGCGGTGGGATGGCGATGTGGCGCAGGTGGAAGTTCATGTCGAAGTCGGGATCGTTGACCCAGAAGGGGTGGTCGAGCCCGAACGGGACCTCGACCAGCCGGCGGCGGAAGGGCTCGAGGTGGTCGAGACGGGCTCGTAGCTGGGCGTCGAACGCCTCGTAGGGGTTGAAGTCGGCGCGATCGGGACGCTCGTAGATGCTGAGACTGTTGACGTGGCCGAACGAGCGGGCCGTCTCCATGTAGAGGAAGCTGGCGTCCAGGCCGGTCAGCTGCTTCACGGTGCGGCTCCTCGTGGGCTTAGGTCACGGGATGCAGGCGGTACGGATCTCCGGGCCTCAGCTGGCCACCGCGGCCAGGGCTGGTGTGGCCTCGTCGGGTTCGGGCCGGCTGGCGTACCGGTCGACGTAGGTCTGGCCCGAGAGCTGGGAGATCTCGTACATGACCTCGTCGGTCAGCTCCCGGTAGACGGGAATGGAGTCGATTCGCTCCAGGTAGCGAGCGGCATCGATCCGGCGTCCGAACCGCACCCGGCAGGGACGGAACGGGCGGGGGCAGCGCGCGTCAGGCGGCTGGATCTGGTCGGTGCCGCTGATCCCCACGGGGATCACCGGCGCCCCGGTCTGCAGGGCCAGGCGGGCCACGCCGGTGCGTCCGCGGTGCAGCAGGCCGTCCCGGGAGCGAGTCCCCTCGGGAAATATGCCGAACAGCTCGCCGCGGTCGAGGATCTCGACGACCTGGTCGAGCGCCACCATCGACTTGCGCCCTCCGCTGCGGTCGATGGGGATCATGCCCATGGCCGGGAAGAGGTACCTGGTCCTCCAACTGTCCATGTACTCGGCCTTGCCGACGAAGCTGATCTGGCGAGGGAGGACGCCGATGAGCACGACGGAGTCGAGGAACGAGATGTGGTTGGGGGCGATGATGGCGGGCCCCTGGGCCGGCACGTTCTGCAGCCCCTCCACCCCGGTCGGCCACACCAGCTTCGTGGCCGGTCGGATCACGCCGCCCCGAGCCAGGCGGTACAGCGTTGTGGAGGGTGCCACGTCGGTACCCTACGACGTCCGGCGTTGCCTCATCCCTGGACTGCCACCGCCACCGCATCCAGCATGCGGCCGAGCTCCTCGTCGGTCATGACGAGCGGGGGACAAAAGGCGAGCGCGGTGCCGATGGGACGCACGATGACACCCAGCTCCAGCAGGCGATCGCGGACGGGAACGGCATCTCTGCCCAGTTCGGCGGCGTACACGGCACCGGTGCCGCGGACGTCGCTCACCAGGCCGTCCTCGCGCAGCGCCTCGAGGCCGTCCCGTAGCTGGGCCCCCAGTTTGGTCGCCCTGGGGAGCAGGTCCTCTGCCCCCATCACCTCGAGGTTGGCCACGGCCGCGGCGCAGGCCGCCGGGTGGCCCGAGTAGGTGTAGCCGGTGCGCAGCATGGCGGCCTCGGATTCGAGGATGCCGGCCACCTCACCGGAAACCACGACACCGGACAGCGGCTGGTAGCCGGAAGTGACCCCCTTGGCGAAGACGATGAGGTCGGGCCTGACGCCCAGCGCCTGGCAGCCGAACCACTCTCCCAGGCGCCCGAAGCCGCAGATCACCTCGTCCAGGATCAACAGGGAGCCGTGCTGGTCGCACAGCCGGCGCAGGCCATCCAGGTACCCGTCTACCGGCGGCCAGACCCCGCCCGCCCCCTGCACCGGCTCGGCGATGACCGCAGCGACGCGGTCGCCCTCGGAGGCGAACAGCGAGGCCATCGCTTCCAGCTCGTGGCCCGGCACCTCGCGGACGTGCGGGAGCAGCTCACCCCAGCCTTCCTTGTTCGCAGCGATCCCCTGCGCGCTCGTCCCCCCGAAGTTCGTCCCGTGGTAGCCGCCGGTCCTGGTCACGAGGAGCTGGCGCTCGCTGTCACCGCGGATCTGGGCACAGCGGCGGGCCAGCTTGAGGGCGGTGTCGACGGCCTCGCTTCCCGAGCAGGCGAGGAAGACCCTGCCGTCGGGCATGGGCGAGCGTTCCACGATCATCTCGGCGGCGTGCGCCGCCGGCTCGTTGGTGAAGGGGTCGAAGATGTTGTAGGCCTCCAGCACCCGCATCTGGGCGGCCACCGCGTCGGCGATCTCGGGCCGTCCGTGTCCGACCTGGCAGTACCACAGGCTGGCCAGACCATCGATGTAGCTGCGGCCCTGGTCGTCCCACAGCATCGATCCCTCGCCCCGCACGATGCGGATGAAGTCGCTCTCCGGCTTGGCCGGGGAGGCGAACGCGTGCAACAAGGCATGTCCGGTCATCGACCGCTCCCTTCGGTGGTGTCCTGGTCCTGGATCTCTTGGTCGGTCCCGTCGTCCTCGTCGTCGCCGTTCGGGGCGGTGGGACGTGAGGCGGTCACGGTTGTCACGATCCCACCTCGCACGCGTTGGCGCACGGTGACGGTGAGCCAGCGGGGAGCCACGGCCGCCATCAGGTCGTCGGCCAGCTCGGCGGCAAGGTGCTCGGCGAAGATGCCGCGGTCACGGAACGACCACAGGTACAGCTTGAGCGACTTCGATTCGATGGCCCGACCGGCGGGGCCGTAGCGGATGGTCGTGGAGTAGGCGTCGGGCTGGCCGGTGACCGGGCACACCGCTGCCAGCTCCTCGGTGGTGAACTCGATCTCGTCGAGCTCTTCAACCCCGAAGGTCTCGATGCGGTCCGGCCCGATGGGGCCGCGCACGTCCGACCCGAGGATCTCCAGGTCGGGTACGTGCTCGCCACTCACCCCACCGCCGCCTCCCGGTCCAGGAATCGCCGCACCACCGCGGCGAACTCGTCGGGGACCTCCCAGAAGGGCACGTGGCCGACGTCGTGGTGGACATGCAGGCCGCAGCGGGGGATCCCTCTCCAGGTGTCGACATGGTGGCCGATGGGCACGTGACGGTCGCGGTCGCCGGCGATGAGCACGGTGGGCACGGCCACCTCGCCGAGCCGGTCACGGATGTCGAAGTCCCGCATCGAGCGCGCTCCGCCCTCGACGTGGGTCGGGTCGGCCGAGTCGACAACGGCCATCACCGCCTCGAGCTGGGACGGCTCGAGCGGTCGATGGAAGGCGGCTCTGGCCAGCGCCGCCTTCTCGGCTTGTGTGGGCCGCAGCAGCGACTCGAACTGCTCGTCGGAGACGAAGTCCATCCCCGAGGTGGATGCCGGGGCCACCAGCACCAACCCGGCCAGGGCCTCGGGAGCCGCCAGGGTGACTGCCAGCCCGATGGCGCCCCCCAGGCTGTGCCCCACAAGCACGGGTCGTTCCAGACCGCGGTTGGCCATGAAGGCCAGCAGCGTCTGGGCCATGGCGTCGATGGTCGCCCCCTGCCAGTCCGGCGGCGCCGGGCTGGCGCCGCACCCGGGCAGATCGAGGATCGTCAGCCGGTGGCCGGAGCCGTCGAGTCGGTCCAGGAGCGGTGCCCAGGTCGACCCTGCGTTCTGCCACCCGTGCACCAGGACCACGTCGGCATCTCCCACACCAACCTTCTCCCAGGCGAGCACCTGATCTCGGACCTCGGTGGTCGGCATGAGTGTCACCGTAGCCAGCCGGCGAGGAGACACGACCCGGACGCCACCGGTTCGACGACCGGCGAACGCTGCGATGGCAAGCTTGGGCGGTGCTGGTGCTGACCGGGATGGAGACGGCGTCGCTGCTCGACCTCGACGATGTGCGCGCTGCGGTCGAGGCGGCGATGGTCGAGGTCAGCGCGGGCGAGGTCTCGATGCCACCGCGCATCGCCGCCGTGGTCGCCGAGCGCGACGCCCTGCTGGGGGCCATGCCTGCCTACCTGCCCCGTTCGCAGGGCCTCGCCACCAAGCTGGTCAGCGTCTTTCCCGGCAATGCGGCCAGCGGCCGCCCGACACACAACGCCGTCGTCGTCGTGTTCGACGCCGCTTCCGGCGTGCCGCTGGCACTGGTGGACGGGACATCCATCACGGCGTCGCGGACGGCAGCCGCATCGGCGTTGTCCACCCAGCTGCTGGCACGCCACGACGCCACCGTGCTGGCCATCCTGGGCACCGGGGTGCAGGCCCGGTCCCATGCCATCGCACTGGTTCGCGTCCGCAGCTTCGACGAGGTGCTGGTGGCGGGCCGGGACCCCGCCAAGGCACGGCTGCTGGCGGCCGAGCTCGCCGACGCGCTCGCCCTCCCGGTTTCGGCCTGCGACTCCTTTGCGGAGGCGTGCCAGGCGGCCGACGTCATATGCGCCACGACCCATTCGCCCGAGCCCGTCGTACGGCGCCAGCATCTTCCGCCCGGCGTACACGTGGCGTCGGTCGGGTTCACCGGGTCGGGCCGGGAGGTCGACTCCGGCACGGTCGTCGATGCCCTCGTGGTGGTCGAGTCACGCCAGGCAGCCCTGGCACCGCACCCGTCTGGGGCCGCCGACCTGCGCCTGCCCATCGAAGAGGGACTCATCGGCCCCGACCACATCCACGCCGAGTTGGGTGAGCTCGTCAGCGGGACCAGGCCAGGGCGCGCCGACGTCGATCAGATCACCCTCTACAAGTCCGTGGGCGTGGCCGCCCAAGACGTCGCCGTGGCCACGATGGTCGTGGCCCGCGCCCGTGAGCGCGGCCTGGGCATCGAGATCGCCATCTAGAGCAGCCCGTGGACTTGCGGTACTGGGGCGACGGCCCCCCCGGGTCGATCAGCTCGGTGCGGAGTCCCCGAGCGGTCGGGCGAAGCTGAGCTCGTGGCCGTCGGGGTCCCGAAGGTGGAAGTAGCGCTCCCCCCAGGTGGCGTCCTTCGGTGGGTTCTCAGGGCTCAGGCCGGCGGCCAGCGCACGACGGTGCAGGGCGTCCACATCGCCCACGTAGAAGATGATGCGACCCCAGAACCCCGCATGCGCGTCGTCGGTGGCGCACAGGTTCAGGTGGTCCGCGCCCAGGCGGAAGCTGCTGAAGGAGCCGGTGCCCCCGTAGTCCAGCTCGAAGCCCAGCTTCTCGTAGAACTCGACCGAGGCACGCATGTCGGTGCAGGCCAGGGTCACCGCGTTGATGGACTGGATGGCGCCGGGGTCCGTCGTCATGGCGCCCATCTTCGCCGCTACCGGCGCGATCTGCTCCCCTGGGTCACTGCCCCGTGGGCCACTCCCCCCGGCCACACCCAGCCCGCCCCGGGCATGGTCGCCGCCGGCGGCGTAGGGTCCGGCTGTGGCGGCGGATGCTGACGGCACCGTCGAGATCGGCCGCCAGCCGGGCTGGCTGGCGATCGTCGCCGCGCTTGGCGTGGTCGCAGCGGTAGCGGCCATGGGCGTCGCCACCTGGCTGGGCCGCGGCGACGCTGCGCACACCCCCGACACCGCCCCGCGAGCGCAGGCCCCTGTCCCCATCGTCTCCTCACCGGCACCGGAGGGGTCCTCTCCCGACCTCTCACCGGTGACGCCGGCGTCCGTACCGGCCGGATGGCTCCACTGGTCGGATCTGAGCAGCGTCCTGTCGGTGCGCTACCCCGATTCGTGGCGGGTGATCGACCCCGTGTCGATGGCCGACGGCCCGGCTGGTGCATCGGTGCAGCTGGTCCTGGCCACCAGGGACGTCGCCGTCCACAACGGCCACTGCAGTGACGTGCTGGGGGTGGACGGCCTGGGGCCGACCGATGCCCTGGTGGCGGTGTACGAGGTGGGAGCGGCCGGTCCGGGGTCCATAGGCGGCGTGGGCTCGTTCGTCCCGCCGGCTCGGCCCAGCTGCCCGGACCTGGCCTCCCGCTGGGACTTCGCCCGCTTCGCCAGCAGCGGCCGTAACTACGCCGTGTTCGCCCCCGTCGGGCGCGCCGCCAGCCAGGCGGTGCGAGACGACGCCAGGACCATCATCGCCTCGCTGATGGAGGCGGCGGCTCCTCCGGGCCCGGGCACCTGCACCTTCCGATGGGACGGTGGCCACGTGTCGACGCGCCCGCAGGGGCGGCACGGAACGCGTCTGGTGCTGGTGGCCGGGCCCCGGTCGTTCACATGGGACGTGGCCACGTGCGACCTGTCGGTGCGACGCGTTCCCGCCCCAGCCCTGCCGGTCACGTCCCACGTGGCGGCAGTGGGGAACGAGCTGGTGATCTCGAGCGGGTCGGGAGGTCCCGCCGTGGCCGTGCCCCTGCAGGGGCAGGGGCGGCCGCGCCAGATCGGAGTCGCCGACCGCTTGCTGGCCGACGGTGAGCAGGTGTGGCTCGTCCAGGGCCAAGCGGCCATGTCCTACCCGGGGGGCCAACGCCAGGACCTGACGTCGGTAGCTGCCGGAGTGATCCCTCAGCCGCAGCTGCTGTTCGGGGAGCGGGACGTCACCGCCGTGCAGTGGGCCGGCACCACGATCGCCATCGCCCTCGGGCGCGGGCAACGGCTGCCACCAGACCTGTGGATGGCATCGGCCGGTGACCCTGCCACCGGCGACGTGTACATGGCCGTCGAGGTGAGCCGCGTCGAGCGCCGCATCGTCCGCCTGCCCGCCGGGGGCGGTGAGCCCGTCGTCGTGGCATCGCTGTCCCGGTCCGCCGGGGACCGGCCGGCCCTGTTCGTGCTGCCGCCCAGGCCCGGCGCCCAACTCGACGGCTGACGCCGGAACGACCACACCGCTGGCCGCGCGCGAGCATTCCATCCCGGCGTTCCATCCCGGCATTCCATACCGGCATTCCGGGTCGGAGGGCGTGCCCGCGAGGAGGCGACGATGGATCTCGAGTTGGAGGGCAAGCGGGCGATCGTCACCGGCGGCAGCCGCGGCATCGGGCGGGCTGTGGCCCGCCAGCTGGGCCTGGAGGGAGTAGACGTCGTCGTCGTGGCCAGGGGCCGCGACGCCCTCGAGCAGGCGGCGGTCGACCTGGCCACCGAGACGGGTCGACGAGTCGTACCCGTGGTGGCCGACACCGCTGACGACGCATCGGTCGCGTCGATGGTCGAGGCCGCCGCCGAGGCGCTGGGCGGGATCGACATCCTGGTGAACTCGGCGGCCCGGCCCATGGGGCAGGCCGCCCCCGCCGCCCTGGGGGAGATCACGACGGAGGTCTTCTGGGACGACGTCAACGTGAAGGCCATGGGCTACCTGCGCTGCGCCCAGCTGGTGGCCCCGCGCATGGTGGACCAGGGCTGGGGACGGATCATCAGCATCAGCGGTCTCGGCGCACGCACCACGGGCTCGATCGTCGGGTCGATGCGCAACGTGGCGGTGGCGGCCATGACCAAGAACCTGGCCGATCAGCTCGGCCGCCACGGCGTCAACGTGACCGTGGTGCATCCCGGCCTCACCCGTACCGAGCGCACGGCCGGCGTGGTGGCGGACCGGGCCGCCCAGAGCGGTCTCGACCCCGCCGAGGTCGAGGCACGCATGGGCGCCAGCAGCGCCCTCGGCCGCCTGGTCGACGCCACCGAGGTGGCCTGGGTCGTGACGTTCCTGGCGTCACCCCGCAGCGTGGCCATAAACGGAGACGCCATCGCCTGCGGGGGCGGGGCACCCGGCTCGATCCACTATTGAGGGCTCACGGTTAGCATCGCATCGTGGCTCCACGGGCTCGACTGGCCGCCGACATCGGGGGCACCTTCACAGATGTGGTGCTCGAGGCCGGGCGCGAGCAGTGGTCGGCGAAGGTTCTTACCACCGCGCATGCTCCGGCCGAGGCTGTGCTGGACGGTGTGGCCACCGTGCTGGAACGGTCCGGCGTCGCCGCTGCCGACGTCGAGGTCGTGATCCACGGCACGACCCTGGCCACCAACGCCATCATCCAGCGTCAGGGTGCCCGCACCGCCCTGGTCACGACGGAGGGCTTCCGCGATGCGGTGGCCATCGCTCACGAGAACCGCTTCGAGCAGTACGACATCTTCATGGAGCGGCCCGAGCCCCTGGTGCCCCGCCACCTGCGCCTGGGCGTACCCGAGCGGCTGAGCGCCACCGGCGAGGTGCTGATGGCCCTCGACGAGGCGGCGGTCCTCGACCTCGTGCCCATCCTGGAGGCCGAGGGCGTCGAGAGCGTCGCCATCGGCTTCCTGCACAGCTACGTCGACCCCGCCCACGAGATCAGGGCCAGGGAGCTCCTCACCGGTGCCATCCACGGCCTGCGGGTCACGCTGTCCGCTGTGGTGTCCCCCGAGATCCGCGAGTACGAGCGGTTCTCCACGGCATGCGCAAACGCCTACGTCCAACCCCTCATGGCGGGATACCTCACCGACCTCCAGCAGCGCCTGGCTGACCTCGGCATCGCCGGCCCCCTGTTGATGATGCTGTCCAACGGCGGTGTGTGCACGCTGCCGACAGCGATCGAGCGACCGGTCGGCCTGATCGAGAGCGGCCCGGCGGGCGGAGCCCTGCTGGCACGCCAGATCGCCAACCAGGGCGCCGTCGGGGACCTGCTGTCCTTCGATATGGGCGGCACCACGGCCAAGCTGTGCCTGTTGAGCGATGGCGAGCCGGCAACCTCCCGGGAGTTCGAGGTGGCTCGCATGTACCGCTTCCTCAAGGGCAGCGGCCTGCCGCTGCGCATCGGGGTGATCGACCTGGTCGAGATCGGCGC
>Ga0299914_10001672_pt1 | contig 14889 bp, 12 predicted proteins | sample RVTome_10_FD_201361 | JGI IMG/M metagenome (GOLD analysis project Ga0299914, IMG submission 201361) | Soil microbial communities from uranium-contaminated site in the Upper Colorado River Basin, Wyoming, United States - RVT153D57 (version 2) ...
AGCTAAGCGCTACGGCCGCAGAAGTTCAAGGGCGGGCGCCGCCCCCCGAAACGGCGCCCGCCCTTCCGGGAGGGTCAGCGGATGCGCTCGCCGCGCTCGACCTCGCCGCGCCAGGCGCCTGTCTCGGCGCCGCGGCTCTCGATGAGGTCCTTGAAGCGCTCGAGGTCGCCCTGAACGCGGCGGCTGTCCATGCCGAGGGCGCTGCCCAGCTGCTCCATCATGCCTTCGGTCTCGTGCTCCATCTCCACGGTCACGCGCGTCTCGCGCTCGCCGAGGCGATGGAAGGTGACGACGCCCGCGTTCCCGTGGCCGTCGACCGACCGCCACGCGACACGCTCGTCCGGGCGCTGCTCGACGATCTCGGCCATCCAGGCGTGCTCCTTGCCGCCGGTCTCGGCGACCCACCGGACGTGCGTGTCGTCGATCTGCTCGACGGAGCGTACGCCCTCCATGAACCGGGGGAATTCCTCGAACTGCGTCCACTGGTCGTACGCGGTGCGCACGGGCACCTGGACGTCGACGGACTCGGTGATGCTGGCCATGCTGCCTCCTTGGTATTCGCGTCCTTGACGCCTACCCCGGAGGTCGGGCGTGAAACTAGGAGTCCGAGGCGCGCAGCCGCTCGACGAGCTTCCAGGCTCCCGGCAAGAGCATGCCCGCCAGGTAGAGCTTGATCAGGTCGCCGACGACGAACGGGTAGAGGCCTGCCTCGAGCGTCCCCTCGAGCCCCGTGCCGATCTCCTTGGCCAGCCAGGGAAGCCCGAAGAGGTAGATGATCACGCTCCCGGAAAGCATCGCGGCCACGGCCGAGTTGAAGCGGCGGTCCCAGCGGCGAACTGCCAGCCAGCCGGTCAGGACCGCGGCGACGACGAAGCCGACGAGGTAGCCGCCCGTGGCGCCGTGGAAGACCTCCCAGCCGCCCTCCCCGCCCGAGTACACCGGCGCGCCGAGGAGGCCGACGCCGAGGTAGAGGAACAGGCTGGACGCGCCCAGCAGCGGGCCCATCGAGGCGCCGACGAGCAGCACGGCGAACGTCTGCCCCGAGATCGGCACCGGCGTGAAGCCGAGCGGGATCTCGATCTGCGCCGCCAGTGAGACGAGCCCCGCGCCGGCAAGGACGAGGAGCACGTCCACGAGGAGGCTCGCGCGCGGGAAGACCGCCAGCCTGAGGGTCGCCGCCTGGGGGTTCATCGCGGCGGGACTCTAACGGACTAGGCCGAGGACGGAAGGTAGAAGTAGTCGCCCGGCGGCGTCCGGCCGGGGCCGTAGATGGCCGTCGGGTTCTCGGGCTTGTAGCGCGTGAAGAAGCTGTCCTCGCGGATGAGCTTCCCGCGCTGGAACACCTTGCGATACACGGTGACGTCGAAGCCCGGGCCGCCGGCGGACGTCCGGCGGATCGAGTCCCGGGGCGCGCCGGGGTCGACCGCGTACTGGAGCTCGGGCTGCGTGTAGTTCGTGGGCTCGGTCGTCGAGGACTCGACCCGGCGACCCTGCTTCGTCCCGTAGAAGGTCACGGTGAAGGTGGCGGTCGTGTAGCTGACCTTGATGAGGATCGCCTTCTTCAGGTCGTTTCGGAACACGAACTCGGGCCCGCCCCAGGACACCGTCGCGTCGCGACCCGTCGGGTAGTGGCTGATGTAGAAGGCGTGGTTCGAACGGGCGAGAATGGGGAGGCCGGCCTCGAAGGCGGCGTTGAAGATCGTCGTCGCCGTCTGGCAGACGCCGCCGCCGATGGAGGGAATGAGGACGCCGCCCCAGATCATCTGCCCCTCGCGAAAGCCGCGCTCAACCGTGCGCGGGCCGATGTCGCGGTTGTACGAGAACGTCTGCCCCGGCTTCACGATCGTCCCGTCGAGGTAGTCGCCGAGGAGTTGGACGTTGTGGATCCGGTTCGCCGAGGAGGCGCCCATGTCGGTCGTGAACGAGGAGACCTCCTCCCGGATCCCGAGGGCCTTCGCTTCCTTCGTCGTCAGGTCGGCGGCGAGCGCGGTCAGCGCGACCGGAGCCACGCGCCGGCCGGCGCCGGTTCCCGCCGCGAGGACGGCGTCCTGGGCCTTCTGGACGTCGAGCGTCGTCCCGGGCCGCGACCGGACGACGCGCACCCGCTTGCCGACGATCCGGAACGTCGCGTCCGTCGGCTCGCGGAGCGTCGTCTTCACCATCGGCAGAAGCGCCGCCCGGAGGCCGTCCTGCTCGAGCGCCAGCTCGTACGTCCCCGCGGCCTGCGGGAAGCGGACGAGCCCTCCCAGCGTGGCGGGGCGCAGCTCGCCGACGCGTTTCTTCTTCAGCCTGATCGCGACCGGGGCGGCGAGGAGCGTGCGAGCCTGGACCGCGACCGCCTCGGCCTCCTCGGTCGTGATCGCCGGGGCTACGTCGCGCACGTCGGCGGTGCCGCGGCGCGTTCCGTCGAGCCCCGCCGCCCGCACCGAGGCGAGCAGCGGATCGACGTCCACGGTCGTTCCGGCGACGCCTGGGCGCACGACGACCTCCTTGCCGTCCATGCGCAGCTTGGCGTTCGTCGGCCGGGCCGTCAGCTCGCGCAGCTGGTCGCGGACGGTCCGGCGCTCCCCCGGCAGGACCTCGAGCACCGGCTCGACGTCCTGGGTGAAGGCGAATGGGGCGACGAGCGCGCCCAGGCGCGAGAGAACCGACTCGCGGCCGGCCTGGTAGGCGCGCTGCTCGGTCGCTGCGGCGTCGAACGCGAAGGCGGTGCCGGGCCGGACGACGAGCACCTCGTCGCCGACCGCGACGCGCACCGGCTCCGCCAGCCGCGGCCCGAGCTCGGCCTGGAGCTTCGCCCGAGCCTCCTCGTGGGAGAGCCCGCCGATGTCCACCCCGGCGACCGACACGCCCGGCAGCACGGCGTCGCGCACGGTGTACGCGCGGGCGAAGAGCCCGGCTCCGGCAGCCATGACGAGGAGCGCCGCGACGAGGGCCAGGGTGGCGGCGCGACTGCGCCGGCGGCGGCGCTCGCGACGGGCGGAGCGGACGGCGATCTCGGCCATGAACCCCGCAGGGTAGCGGGAAACGCGGTCACTATCATTCGCGGTCGTGGCCTCCGCGAACCCGCTCCGGGAGCTGCCCTCGGTCGACGCGCTGCTCCTCCGGAAGGAGCTGGAAGCGCCGGCGGCGGAGCACGGGCTCGAGCCCGTCAAGGCGGCGGCCCGCGCCGCGCTCGCCCGCGCGCGCGAGGACGTGAAGGCGGGCTTCCCGGCCGGCGACCTGGTCGAGCGGACGCTCGCGGAGCTGGAGGCGCGGCTCCGGCCGAGCCTCCGGCGCGTCCTCAACGCCACCGGCGTCGTCGTCCACACGAACCTCGGTCGCGCCCCGCTCGCGGAGGAAGCGCTCGCGCGCGTGCACGAGGTCGGCGCCGGCTACTCGAACCTCGAGTACGACGTCGATGCAGGCGCACGCGGGTCGCGCCAGGATCACGTCGCCGCCGCGGTGCGCGAGCTGACCGGGGCCGAGGCGGCGATCGTCGTCAACAACAACGCGGCCGCCGTGCTGCTCGCGCTCGCAGCTCTCGCCGAGGGGCGCGAGGTGATCGTCTCCCGCGGCGAGCTGATTGAGATCGGGGACGGCTTCCGGATCCCCGACGTCCTCGCCCGCTCGGCGGCGACCATGGTCGAGGTCGGAACGACCAACCGGACGCGGCTCGCCGACTACGAACGCGCGCTCGGCGCCCGCACCGCCGCGATCCTGCGCGTACACCAGTCGAACTTCCGGCAGGTCGGCTTCACGGAGCAACCGCGCCTGCGCGAACTCGCCCGGCTCGCCGACCGGCACGGGCTCGCGCTGGTGGACGACCTCGGGTCGGGCGCGCTCGCCGCGATCGGAGACGAGCCGACGCCGCGCGCGAGCATCGAGGCCGGCGCGCACCTCGTCACGTTCTCGGGGGACAAGCTCCTGGGCGGGCCGCAGGCCGGCATCGTCGCCGGCCGCGCCGACCTGGTGGAGCGCCTGCGCCGCCACCCGCTGCAGCGGGCGCTCCGGGCGGACAAGCTGACGCTCGCGGCGCTGGAGGGCACGCTGGCCCTCCACCGGGCCGGCGGCGGCGACGTGCCGGTCCTGCGGATGCTGGCCGAGCCCCCGGAGGCCGCCCGGGCCCGCGCCGAGCGGCTCGCGGAGCTCACCGGCGGGACGGTGGAGGAGACGACGGCGCGGCCCGGCGGCGGCGCGCTGCCGACGACCGAGATCCCGAGCTTCGCGTGCGCGCTCCCGCTCGAGCTGGCGGAGCCGCTGCGCCGCGGAAATCCTCCGGTGATCGGGATCGTCCGCGACGACCGGCTGCTGCTCGACTGCCGGACGCTCTCCGCCGCCGAGGTCGAGGAGACCGCGGAGGCCGTAGCCCGTTGCCGTTGACCGTCGGCACCGCGGGCCACGTCGACCACGGGAAGACCTGGCTCGTCCGGGCGCTGACGGGCACGGACACCGACCGGCTGCCCGAGGAGCGCGAGCGCGGCATCTCCATCGACCTCGGCTACGCGCCGCTCGACCTGCCCGACGGGCGGCGGCTCTCCCTCGTGGACGTCCCCGGCCACGAGCGGTTCGTCCGGACGATGGTGGCCGGCGCGACCGGGATCGACCTGTTCCTGCTCGTCGTCGACGCGGGCGAGGGCGCCCGCGCGCAGACGCACGAGCACCTGGCCATCCTGCGGCTGCTGAGGATCGAGCACGGCGTCGCCGCCGTGACCAAGGTGGACGCCGTGGACGCAGAGACGCGCGAGCTGGCCCTCGCCGAGGCGAGCGAGCTCGTCCCCGGCGCGGCCGTCGTGGCGACGAGCGCGGCCACCGGCGAGGGGCTCGACGAGCTGCGCGCCGCCCTCGCCGAGGCGGCCGGCCGGGTCGAGCAGCGCGCGGCAACCCGGCCGACGCGGCTCTTCGTCGACCGGGTGTTCACGCTCCGCGGCATCGGGACGGTCGCCACCGGGACACTCTGGTCCGGCTCGGTCGGCGAGGGCGACCGCCTGCGCGCCGAGCCCGCCGGGCTCGACGTGCGCGTTCGCAGCGTGCAGGTGCACGACCGGCCGGTGGAGCGCGCGGAGGCAGGCCAGCGCGTGGCCGTCGGGCTTCCGGGAGTCGAGCGCTCCGACCTGCGCCGCGGCGACGCGCTCGTGGAGCCTGGCGCGTACCCGCTTGCCTACCGCCTCGACGTGGCGCTCGAGCCGTTCACGGAGATCCCCGACGGGATGCGCCTCCACGTCCACCACGGCACCGCCGAGCACCTGGCACGTGTGGTGCGCGCCGGCGAGCGCCACGCCCAGCTGCGCCTGGCCTCGCCGGCCGTCGCCGCCCGGGGCGACCGCGTCGTCCTGCGCGAGGGAACGACGCTCGGCGGCGGCGTCGTCCTCGACCCGGCGCCGCCCCGGCGCGTCTCGGCCGAGCGGCTCGAGCTCCTCGAGCGGGGCGACCCGGCCTCCCTCGTCCTGGCGGCGCTCGCGGCTGCCGGCGAGCCGCTCCGGCGCGAGGACCTGGCGCGGCGCGCGCACCTCTCCCCGGAGGAGCTCGACGCGGGGCTGGCTTCCGCCGTCCGCGCCGGGGAGTGGTACGTGGCGCCGGAGCAGCTCGAGGAGCTCCGCTACGAGGTCGTGCGGGCGCTCGACGAGCGCGCTGCCGGGTCGTCCCTCGACCCGGGCATCCCGGTGGCCGAGCTGCTGCCCCAGCGGCCGTGGGCGGCGGCGCTCCTTCCCCTCCTCCCCGTCGAGCGGCGGGGGGCGACCGCGTACGCGCCCGGGGCGACCGCCGGGCTCGGCGACCGCGCCGAGGCCGCCGACCGGCTGGAGGACGAGCTCGAGGAGGCGGGAACGGCGCCCGTGAAGGTGGCGGACGCGGAGCTCGCCCGTTACCTCGAGCAGGCCGGCCGCCTCGTCCGCCTCGGCGACGGGACCGCGGTCGGCACAACCGCCTACGAGGAGGCGCGGCGGCTCGTCGTCGAGGAGTGCGACGCCGCGGGCTCGATCACGCTCGCCCGCTTCCGCGACCTGCTCGGCACCAGCCGCAAGTCGGCGCAGCTCCTCCTGGAGCGCCTCGACGCCGACCGGGTCACCAGGCGCGTGGGCGACGAGCGCGTCCTGCGCCGGAAGGCGCGGACCGGCTAGGTTCCCCCCGGAGCGGCACGGGCCCGGTGGCCCAGCCGGTCTTCAAAACCGGTGAGGCGGCGTAACCCGTCGCTGGGTAGGTTCGACTCCTGCGCCGCTCCGTCGCCGAAGCCCGACCTAGTACGCGCCGGTCGTGGAGCGCCGGTTCGCCGCCTGCTCCTCCGCGAGCAGCTCGACCAGGTGCTGGAGAAGCTTCCAGGAGGCGTCGGGATTCTCCTTGACATACCGCCGGAAGTGCCAGGTGGGGAGCTCGAAGCACCGGAGAGGAGTCTCCGCGGTCACCGTGGCCATGCGAGTTCGCTCGCCGATCAGGCCGAGCTCGCCGAAGTAGTCACCCGGCCCCAGCCGCGCGACCTCCCTGCCGTCGACGGTGACCGACGCCTCGCCGTCGGAGACGATGAAGAAGCCGACCCCGCTCATCTGCCCTTGCCGAACCGGAGTCGTGCCGATCGAGAAGGTGCGCTCCTTGAAGTCTCGAGACAGCTTCCTGAGCTGTCGCTGGCTGAGGCAGTTGAAGAGCTGAACTTGCTTCAGGTCGTCGGCGAGAGTCGCCACCACTCCATCCTAACCTCCGCGTACCTCACGACCTATGACAGGCGCTGCACGAGCTGGCGAAGATCGTCGACGATGACATCCGGCTGCCCGCCGAGGGGGCTCGGGACCATCCCGGAACGGGCCACGAACGCCGCCTTGGCGCCGGCGGCGAGGGCCCCGCTCACGTCCCAGGCGTGGGCAGCCACGAGCCGGACCCCAGAGATCGCGACGCCGTGCCGGTCGGCGACGAGGCGATACGGCTTCGGCCCGGGCTTGAGCTCCTTCACCTCGTCGGCCGAGAGCACGTCGTCGAACAGGTCGAGGAGGCCCGCGAACTCCAGCTGGTCGCGGACGACGTCGAGCGGCGAGTTGGTGAGTGTCACTTGGCGAACGCCTGCCTCGCGGAGCGCCAGCAGACCAGCACGGACGTCTGGATGGGGCGGGAGCCTTCGCATGCCGACGACGATCTCCTCTTCTTCATGGTCGGCAAGCCGCTTCCCGGTGCGGGCTGCCAGCATGCGAAGCGCAGCGCGCTGTGCCGTCGTGAAGTCGACGTAGGCCCCCGTCAGGCCAGCGACGAAGGCGAGCTGGAGCATCTGCTGAAACCACGCGGGCCGCAGTGCCGAATCACCAAGCGTGCGCGCGAACACCTCGTCGAGGGCGCGGAGATCGAGGAGCGTCTCGTTCACGTCGAACGCCAGGACGTCGTCCACGTGAGACACGTCGTGCAGCCTATCGGCCCCTGGCGGCGGCTTCCCCGCCGCAAGCGACGGCCGCGAGCCACGCGCGACGTACACTCGAACCGATGAGGGTCTGTCCCAACTGCGGCGAGGAGAACCCGGAGAAGTTCCGCCTCTGCGGGTTCTGCGGGGCGAAGCTCGTACCGGACGAGGCCGCGCAGGCGGCGCGGAAGCTCGTCACGATCGTCTTCTGCGACCTCGCCGGATCGACGAGCATGGGCGAGGCGCTCGACTCGGAGTCGCTGCGCGCCGTGATGACCCGCTACTTCGAGGAGATGCGAAGCGTGCTCGAGAGTCACGGCGGCGCCGTCGAGAAGTACATCGGCGACGCGGTGATGGCGGTCTTCGGGCTCCCGGTCGTGCACGAGGACGACGCGCTTCGCGCCGTGGCCGCCGCGGAAGGCATGCGCGCGGCGCTCGAGCGCCTGAACGACGAGCTCGAGGCCGGCTGGGGCGTCCGCCTCACCAGCCGCATCGGCGTGAACACGGGCGAGGTGGTGGCCGGAGATCCGACCGCCGGAGAGCATCTCGTCGTCGGTGATGCGGTCAACGTCGCCGCTCGGCTCGAGCAGGCGGCGGGTGGAATGGAGATCCTGATCGGCCCCTTGACCCACCGTCTCACTCGCGAGGCGATCGAGGTCGAGCCCGTCGAGCCGCTCGACCTGAAGGGAAAGGCCGAGCCCTTCCCGGCGTACCGGCTCCTCGGGCTCGCTCGTCCCGACGGCGCCTCCGACGCGAGCGCCGCCCCGCTCGTGGGCAGGGACTCCGAGCTGCGCGCGCTCCTGCACGAGCACGAGCGGGCCCGGAGCGAGAGGCACTGCCGCGTGGTGACGGTCCTCGGCGAGGCCGGCGTGGGCAAGTCGCGGCTGCTCGCCGCGCTCGAGGATTCGCTCGAGGCCGACGAATGGCTCCTGCGCGGCCGCTGCCTCGCCTACGGGCGCGGCATCACGTTCTGGCCTCTGCGCGAGGCGATGCGGCAGGCGGCCGTCATCTCGGACGACGACACGCCCGAGGTCGCGCTGGAGAAGCTGAGGCAGCTCGTCGGCTCCGAGACTGAAGACGCGGTCGAGCGGGTCGCCTCCGCCATCGGGCTCTCGGGCGCCCAGTTCCCCGTCCACGAGGTCTTCTGGGGGGCGCGCAAGGTGCTGGAGGCGATCGCCGCCCGGCGGCCGCTCGTCCTCGCCTTCGAGGACGTCCACTGGGCGGAGACGACCTTCATCGAGTTCGTCGAGCATCTCGCCCAGGAGGCCGAGGGGCCGCTGCTGCTCGTCTGCCTGGCACGGCCGGACTTCCTCGAGACGAGAGAGGACTGGGGTGAGCAAGCGGGCGGGCTGCGGATCGCTCTCGAGCCGCTCGGCGAGGCCGACGTCGGCAGGGTCGTCGAACAGCTCCTCGGCCGGGCCCGGGTCGCCGACGACGTGCGCGCCCGGATTGCGGCCGCCTCGGAAGGGAACCCGCTGTTCGTCGAGCAGCTGCTCGAGATGATGGTGGAGGAGGGCCTGCTTCGCCGCGCCGGCGAGGCGTGGGTCGCGGCGGGCGACCTCTCGACGGTCTCGATGCCCCCCACGATCCACGCCCTTCTCGCGGCGCGCCTGGAGAGCCTCGCCGCGGATGAGCACGAGGTAATCGGGGCGGCGAGCGTAGTCGGTCAGCTCTTCGTCCAGGACGCGGTGGAAGAGCTCGTGTCGGAGCGCGTCCGGCGGGACGTGCCGGAGCTCCTGGAGCCGGCGCTGGTCGGCAAGCGGCTCATCCGGCCCGAGCCAGCCGACCCCTCGGCGGAACGGAGGTATCGCTTCGGCCACATCCTGATCCGCGACGCCACCTACCGCGGCCTCCTCAAGAGCTCGCGCGCGACCCTTCACGAGCGCTTCGTCGCCTGGGCCGACCGCGTGAACCAGGATCGCGACAGGGCCGTCGAGTACGAGGAGATCCTCGGCTACCACCTCGAGCAGGCGCACAGGTGCCTCTCGGAGCTCGGCCCCCTGGACGAGCACGGACGCGAGCTCGGGGCCCGCGCGGCCGCCCGTCTCTCCTCGGCAGGCGAGCGGGCCTTCTCCCGCGGCGACATGCCGGCGGCGGCCAACCTCCTTCGGCGCGCGGTCATGCTCCTGCCGACGGAGAGCCGCGACAGACTCGTGCGCCTGCCCGATCTGGCCGAGGTGATGATGGCGATCGGGGAGTTCGCGTGGGCGGAGGCGTTCCTCGACGAGGCGATCGAGACCGCCGAGAGCACCGGCGAGGACGGGCTCGGGGCCAGCGCCCGCCTCCTCCGGCTGCGGGTTCGCAGTCATTCCGCCGACCCCGAGGACTGGACCGAGCAGGTCGTCGTCGAGGCCGATCGCAGCCTCCCCGTCCTGGAGGCCGCCGGCGATCACGTGGAGTTGGCGCGGGCGCTGCGCATGCTTGCCTGGGCGCACGGAACGGCGTGCCGCTACGGGAAGGCGGCCGCAGCCGCGCAGCGGGCGATGGAGCACGCCTCGCTGGGCGGGGACGAGCGGCAGCGGCAGCATGCCGCCTCGCAGTACGCGATCGCCGCTCTGTATGGGCCGACGCCCGTCGGCGAGGCGATCGCGCGTTGCGAGTCGATCGTCGCCGAGGCGAGCGAGGACCGGAGGACGCAGGGACTCGTCATGAGCCTGCTCAGCGGCCTCCGAGGCATGCAAGGCGACTTCGCCGCCGCACGCGACCTCTACACCCGTGCGCGCCTGATGCTCGAGGAGTTCGGGCGAAGCGTCGTGGCGGCCTCCACCTCGCAGCAGTCGTGCCGGGTCGAGCTGCTCGCCGGCGACCCAGCGGCGGCCGAGCGTGAGCTCCGCCGCGACTTCGACGAGCTCTCGGAGATGGGCGAGCGGTACTTCCTCTCCACGGCAGCAGGCGAGCTTGCCCGCGCCGTCTACGTACAGGGCCGCTACGACGAGGCGGAGGAGCTCACCCGCGTGGCCGAGGAGCTCTCGGCCGACGACGACCTCACGTCCCAGGCCCTGTGGCGCTCGGTCCGGGGGAAGACGCTCGCGCGCCGGGGTCTCGACGGGGAGGCGGAGGAGCTCGCGCGCGCGGCCGTCGGGCTCCTGGAGGGAACGGACGCCCTGATCCTCCAGGCCGACGCGCTCGAGGACCTCGCCGAGGTACTCGCGCTCATCGCGAGCGACGGAGCCCGCGAGTGCCTGACGCAGGCGCTGGGCCGCCTCGAGCGGAAGAACGACGTCGTCTCCGTGGAACGCCTGCGAGCGTCGCTGCGGGCGCTGGAGACGGCCGCGTAGCGACTGCTAGTGCATCTTCCCGTTGTGGGAAGAGATGAGGGTCGCCTCGAACCCCTTGTACCCGCGGTCCCGGATGTTCCACAGGCACGGCCGTTCCGCCGCCGACGGCGTCGCCGACTTGCAGCGATCGCGAATGATCTCGAGCGCACACGTGTCGCAGGCGATGTAGAAGAGCACGAAGTTCTTCTCCGTCTGCTTGCGCGACACGAACTTCTTTGGCCAGTGCAGCACGAACTGCAAGGCGTCGAAGGTGCCGGGGATGGTGGCGCTCACCCAGCCGCCGGCGCGGCAGATCTCGCCCTTCGGGCAGACGAACGGCGGGTCGTCCGTGATCTCGAGCTCGGCGGTGAGGTCGTCGTGCACCGAGGGGATCTTCGACTGGCCGGTCTGACCCTCGTCCGCGGCCAGGAGCTCCGTGGCGACTCCCTCGGGGACGAACGAGCTCGCCCTGGGCCCGCCGACGGCGAGCGCCGTCACCGGCTCGGAGACGGTGATCGTGTCCTCGTTCGGGTCGGGGCGTGGGCTGTCGTGGCGCCGTTCCTTCACGGTGACGGAGAGCACGTTCCGGAACGGCCCGGCCTGGGTCGGCGCGCCGGCGACGAGCTCGACCGTCGCCGCGGCACCTGGACGAAGCTTTCCGAGCTCACAGCGCGCCGTCGCCCCGGCGACCGTGCACTTGCCCGCGCGCGAGTCCGCCGACTGGAAGGAGGCGCCGGGCGGAGCCGCACCGCACTCGTCACCGCTTCCCGATCCGCCGACGAGGCACGCGGTGAGCGTCGTCTGGGTGAGCGCGCTCTTGCCGACGTTCCGAACGGTCGCCTCGAAGGCGACGAACGTCGGCGCGCCCCCGGAGGCCGCGGTCACCTCGGGCGGCGTATGCGTGACGGTCACGCAGAACTGGCGACCCGACGGCGGCGGGCACGGCGAACCGTCCGCAGCGGCGACTCCGGCTCCTCCGAGCCCGGTCACCAGCAAGCCTGCGGTGAACGCCGCCGCGAAGATGCCCCATATCAGACCCCGTCGTCGCACTCCAGCCTCCTCGAAGGACTGCCGTCGATGGTTTCAAAGAGCGCCGGGCGGGTCAACCGGCTGCCTCCTCGACCGGGGTCCTCATGCCGATCTGGAGACGCCCGGCGGAGCGGGCGCGCAGGCACGCGGCCCGCGGGCCCTTTCCTGACTGCTACGGGCGAAGGATGTGGCAGAACCCCGGCAGCGCCACCCGATTGGCCTCGTCCCCGTCACGAGAGCCCAGCCCCACCACCTCGGAGCGCCGGGACGATCTTTAGCGACACGAAAGCGCCGCCGAAGCCGCGTCAAACCCGCTCTTCGGCCTCGCGGAGGAACGCGCCCACGACCTCGCGGTAGCGCTCCGGCTCCTCCAGCGCCGGCATGTGCGAGCTCTCCGCGAAGACGACCTCGCGGGCGTCCGGGAGGCCCGCGAGGAGCGTCGCCGCGATCCGCTCCGTGCACATGTCGTGCCGGCCGCGGACGACGAGCGCGGGCACGGCGATCTCGCCGAGACGGGCTCGAACGTCCCAGCCGCGGAGCGCCCCGGTCACCGTCCATTCGTTCGGCCCGACCATGGCGCGGTACGACTCCCTGCCGAGCCCGGCCTTCATCAGCGGGAGCTCCGGACGGCCGATCGCCCCTCGGCGCACGAAACGGTCGTCGAAGACGTCGAGGGCCGCTCGGTACTCGGGGTCGTCGTACGTTCCGGCCGCCTCGTGGCGGTCGAGCCTGGCGACGACCTCGGCGGGCAGCTCGGCCCGCAGCCGCCTCGCCTCGGCCACCCACTCGTCGATGCTCGCCAGGGTCGAGCTGAGGACGAGGCTCGTCAGCCCGCCCTGGCCGCCGAGCGCGTGCTCGAGCGCGAGCATCCCGCCCCAGGACGTGCCGAGAAGGTGGATCTGCTGCAGGCCGAGCTCCTCCCGCAGGGCGGCGAGCTCGTCCAGGAAGAGCCGCACGCTCCACTCGATCGCCTCCGGCCGGTCGGAGCGCCCGCAGCCGAGCTGGTCGTAGAGGACGACGGCGCGCCCGTCCTCGGCCAGCCGCTCGAGGGGCGCGAAGTAGTTGTGCGTGGAGCCGGGACCGCCGTGGAGGCAGACGAGCGGGTCGCGGCCGGTCGCGCCCTCGCCCACCACGCGGTACCAGGTCCGGCCGCCCGCGTGCTCGACGTAGCCCTCCCGCGCGCGGGTCACCCGAAGTCGATCACGCTGCGGATTCCGTCGCCGGCCTCCATCAGCTCGAACCCGCGGTTGACCTCGTCCAGCGTCAGCTTGTGGGAGACGAATGCGTCCACGTCGATCTCCCCCGCCAGGTAGCGCCGCACGTAAGCGGGGACGTCCTCGCGGCCCTTGCAGCCGCCGAAGGAGGACCCGGCGATCCGCCGGCCGGTGATCAAAAAGCGCGGGACGACGTCCAGCGTCTCGCCCCTGCCGGCGACGCCGCACATGGTCGCCAGGCCCCAGCCCATGCGGGCGGACTCGACCGCCTGGCGCATGACCGCGACGTTGCCGGTCGCCTCGAAGGTGTAGTCGGCGCCGAAGCCGCCGGTCGCCTCCAGGATCCGCTCGACGACGCCCTCGCCGCCGGCCATGGTCTCCGTGGCGCCGTGGTGGGGTGCGAGCGCGAGCCGGCCCTCGGCGACGTCCACCGCGATGATCCGGCCGGCGCCGGCGAGCCGGCAGCCGACGACGGCGCCGAGCCCGACCATGCCCGCGCCGAAGACGACGCAGGTCGACCCAGGCTCGACCCGGGCGGTGTTGAGCGCCGCGCCGATCCCGGTGGAGAGGCCGCAGGCGAAGAGCGCGGCCCGGTCGAGCGGCGCTTCGCGCTCGACCTTCGCGAGCGCGATCTCCGGCATGACCGAATACTCCGCGAACGTGGAGGTGCCCATGAAGTGCCGGATCGGCTCGCCGTCGCGCGAGAGCCGCGTCGTCCCGTCCGGGAGGTAGCCCTCGTTCTGCCGGTCGCGGATCGCGAGGCACAGGCCGATCCCGGGGCGAAGGCAGTGCACGCACTCCCCGCACTGCGGGGCGAACAGCGTGACGACGTGGTCGCCCGGCTCCACGAGCGTGACGCCCTCGCCGACGGCCTCGACGACCCCGGCGCCCTCGTGGCCGAGCACGGTCGGCACATAGCCCGAGGGATCCGCCCCCGACGCCGTGTACAGATCCGTGTGGCAGACGCCGCAGGCGACGAGCCGGACGAGCGCCTCGCCCGCCCTCGGCTCGGCCAGGTCGAGCTCCTGCACCTCGACCGGTCTGCCGAACTCCTCGAGGACCGCAGCGCGGATCTTCACGTGCGACGATCCCCGGCGACGTCCGTCATCGGCGGAAACGTAACGGAGATGGTCGGCTGGAACGACGTCCTGCGGTTCCTCCTCGAGCTCGGGGCCCTTGCCGCGCTCGCGTACTGGGGGTTCACGACCGGCGACGGCGCGGCGGCGTGGCTCTTGGGCCTGGGGGCGCCGCTAGCCGCAGCAGTCGTCTGGGGGCTGGCGATCTCGCCGAAAGCCCGCCTCCGCACCGGCCTGACCGGCCGCGTCCTCCTCGGGCTCGTCGTTTTCGGCTTCGCGGCGGCCGCCCTGGCCGACGCGGGCGAGGCCGTGCTCGCCGTCGTCTTCGCCGCCCTCGCGCTCCTGAACGCGGTCGTCACGCTGGCCCGCCGCCCCGCCTAGCCGGCCACCCTTGCGCGGAGGTCGCCGGCAGCCTACCCTGGTGGTCTGCGGAAAAGTCCCGGGAAGAGGTCTGTGGGGACGACCTTAGTTGCATCGATCGCGGCGGCGATCACCCTCTCTGCGGCAGGCGCTGCGCTCGCGCAGCAGCCGCAGCCCGACCCGGCGCCCGTGCCCGCACCGCCCCCTGCTTCGGCACCGGTCCCGCCCCCCCCCGCGCCCAGCGTCGCCCCGCCCCCGGCGCCGGCCCCCGAGTCCGAACCCCGCCCGGCGCGCTCGAAGAAGAAGCCGGCCCGAGTCGTGCGGAGGAAGCGCGACGCCGAGCCCGCATCCCCGCTCACGGCGCATCCGCCGCGGGCGGAGGAGGCGGCGACGCTCACGCGCGCGTCGGCGGTTTCCGGGCCCGCTCCCGCTGCGGCTCCGGCCCCAGCCCTGGCAACCGCCGGAGGAGCGACGCTGTCGGCCGCCGAGACCGGGCTCCTGCTCCTGCTCGCCGGCGTCCTCCTCCTCGCGCTCGTGTTCGCCGCGATTCCGGGGCACACGCTCGCCGCCCTCTCGGTCCGGCTCGTGGAGCGCCGCTC
>Ga0299914_10001674_pt1 | contig 14858 bp, 9 predicted proteins | sample RVTome_10_FD_201361 | JGI IMG/M metagenome (GOLD analysis project Ga0299914, IMG submission 201361) | Soil microbial communities from uranium-contaminated site in the Upper Colorado River Basin, Wyoming, United States - RVT153D57 (version 2) ...
GCATCTGCGTGCAGGCGCGCTCCAGGACCCAGTAGCCGATCTCGGGCAGGAGCCCCGCCTCCTCGGCCACGGGCAGGAACTCCGAGGGGGGGATGAGACCACGCTCCGGGTGCTTCCAGCGCAGGAAGGTCTCGACCCCCGTGATCCGGCCATCGCCCAGCGAGACCACCGGCTGGTATTCGAGGAACAGCTCGCGCGAGTCGAAGGCCGACCGGAGGTCGCCCTCGAGCTCGGCCATCGATTGCGCGAACGCCTTCGTGGCCGCATCGAACACCTGGACCGAGATCTCCTCGCGGCGGGCGCGGCGAAGCGCGATCCCGGCGTCACGGGTGATCTCGTCGGGCGTCTCGTACGCGGCCCGGCTGAGCGCGAGACCCAGGGCCGGGGTGAACGAGACGGTCTCGGCCCCCAGGGGGATGCCCTGCGAGAGCGTCGTCGCCATGCGGTCCGCGATCCGGAGCGCGTCGTCGAGGCTCTTCACATCGTCGAGCAGGACGCCGAACTCGAGGTCGTCCATGTGCGCGATGGTATCTCCCGGGCGCGTCACGTTCGCGACGCGGCGTCCGATGGTGAGCAGGAGCTCCTCGGTCGCCTCCGTGCCCACCCGCTCGGCGAGCTCGCGCAGCCCCTCCATGGACATCTGGAGCGCCGCGAACGCGCGATCGGGCCGTCGGACCCGGCGGCGCATCGCCTGCTCGATGCGGTCGTGGAGCAGCGCGGCGGTCGGGAGACCGGTGAGCCGGTGATACATGAGGTCGCGCGCCGTGCGGTCGTCCCGCTCCCGCAGGTCGGTGATGTCGGTCAGGGAGCCCGCCATGCGCGAGGCCTGGCCGGTCTCCCCGCGCTCCGCGACGCCCCGCACCCGTACCCAGCGGTACGTGCCGTCGGCGTGCAGCAGCCGGTGCTCGCTCTCGAACCGCGGCGACTGCCAGTCGAGGTGCTCGAGGAGCTCGAGCTCGACGCGGTCCGCGTCGTCGGGGTGAATGCGATCGAACCACTCGGACGGCGCCTCGCTCAGCTCCTGGGCGCCGTACCCGAGCGCGGCCTTCCAGCGCGGCGAGAAGTACATGCGCTGCGCGTCGAGGTCCCAGTCCCATAGGCCCGGCTCGGCGGCGCGGCACAGCAGCGCGAAGCGCTTCTCGAGCGCTTCCAGCCGGGTGCGGGCGTGCTCGGTCTCGCTCGTGAGGCGGCGTACGTGCCGCGCTGCGTTCCCCACCGCGGCGTGCGCCCGCTGCCGCGACGCGATCTCGTTGAGAGAGCGGCGGATGATGTCGATGGCCTGCCGGACGCTCGCGGAGGGCTGTCCCGCCGCCGTCCGCCCGAACACGAGGGCCGCCACCGCGTGTCCCGACGCGTCGACGGGGAACACGTCCACGTGCTCGCAGCCCAGCCCCTCGAGGGCCTTCGCCAGCGGATCGGGCAGACGCGTGACGACCGTCGTCACCTCGGCCTCCGGACCGAACGCCGCGTCGAGATCGTCGGGACGCGCCGCGTCGGTCGCCCGTTCGAGCGCCTCACGGCCGTCATCCGCAGCGGTGCGGAGCCCCGTCACCCGCGCGCCGTGACCCGCCTCGCGCACGACCGCGAACCCGACGGACCAGGCTCCCGGTCCCACCCCCGCCTCGACCGCACGTGCGAGCGCGTCGAGCAGGGGCCTTTCCCCCTCGGCCCCGGCCAGCACTCGCGAGATCCGCCCCAGCGTGTCGGCGGGGGAGGGCTCGAGCGGCCGGCCGCTCTCGTCGGAGAGAATCAGGAAGGGGCCCGTGGGGCGGTCGCCGTCGGGGGCGGTGCCGTTGCCCTTCGCGCCGCCGGCCTTCGGCTTCGCCCCGGACGTCTTCGGCGCCGCGTCGGTCGCCTTCGGCTTCGCGTCGGTCGACTCCGGCTTCGCGTCGGTCGACTTCGGTTTCGCGTCGGTCGACTTCGGCTTCGCGTCGGTCGATTTCGGCTTCGCGTCGGAGGCCTTCGACTTCGCTTCCGTCGCGTTCGACTTCACCTCGGGCGACGCGGCCTCGGCGGCCTTCCCGGCGGCCGTTTCGCCCGGGGCGTTCGCGGGGGCGTCGTCGGCGCTCGAGTTCGCCTCGGAGGCCTCCCCGGGCCGGTCCTCGCGCTCGCTCATCGGGACCTCCCGCGCGCAGACCCGCGGGGTTCTGTGGTGTTTCGCGAAGTCGTCGCGTGTTTTGCGGAAGCCATCTCCTCGAATCCTCGCCTGTCGAGCGAGGTGAAGCGCGCGCGACAAGCCTTTGCGATCACAGCGTTTGCGAACCCCCGATGGCGGGCCGTGGATCGCCCGTCGGGGGTCCGCGCATCCCGGCCGATCACAGCGAGTTGCAACGCCGGAGCCACGTCGTCGGACGGCGCACTTTCCCTCCGCGCGGCGGGCCCCGAGCTTTGAGCGGTGCGAACGGGCACCACGCACCTTCCACGGAGGACGTTCGATGACCGTGCACTCCCCGTCTCGTCCACGACCGCTTCGCGCCCCACGTGCGGCCGTCTCCGCGCTCCTCGCACTCGGCGTTTTCGCGGCGCCGGTGGCGCCGGTCGCCGCGCAGAGCGGGCGTCTCGCGGCTCCGTCCCGCGACGGGATGGTGGTCACGAGCCACCACCTGGCCTCCGACGTGGGACACGGCGTGCTCGAGCGCGGCGGGAACGCGGTCGATGCGGCGGTGGCGACCGCCTTCGCGCTCGCGGTCACCCTGCCGTCGGCCGGGAACATCGGCGGTGGTGGGTTCCTGTTGTACCACGGCGCGGATGGGGCTGTGACGAGCTTCGATTTCCGCGAGAAGGCGCCGCTCGCCGCCACGCGCACGATGTACCTGGGCGAGGATGGGCGCATCCGTGACAACGCGAACCACGAGGGACCGCTGTCGGTCGGGGTCCCGGGGACGGTGGCCGGACTCTGGCTCGCGCATCAGCGGTTCGGCTCGCTGCCGTGGGCCGAGCTGGTCGAGCCGGCGGTGCGGCTGGCGGCGGAGGGCTTCCCGTCGACGTGGGCGATGCAGGGGTGGCTCCGGTCGGTGGCCGGGCGTCGCGGGCCCCTGTACGCGGCCACGCGGGAGGCGTTCCTCAAGGACGGAGGTGAGCTCTACGAGCCGGGCGAGACCTGGCGCCAGCCCGATCTGGCCGCCACGCTGGCCAGGATCCGCGACGAGGGCCGGGACGGGTTCTACCACGGGGAGACGGCACGGCTGCTCGCCGATTTCATGCGCGAGCACGGCGGGCTCATCACCGAGAAGGACCTGGCCCGCTACGAGGCCGTGGAGCGCGAGCCCATCCGCGGGACGTATCGCGGCCACGACGTATACGCGATGGCGCCCCCGAGCTCGGGGGGCGTGGCGCTGGTCGAGATGCTCAACATCCTCGAGGGCTACGACCTCGCCGGCATGGGCCACAACTCCGCGGCGTATCTGCACGTGCTCACCGAGGCCATGCGCCGGGCGTACGCGGACCGCGCCCGATACCTGGGCGATCCCGACTTCAACCCGGACATGCCGATCGAGCGCCTCACGTCGACGGCCCACGCCGACCGGCTCCGGCGGGGCATCGATCCGACACGGGCGTCGAAGAGCGACTCGAGCCGCTTCAACGAGGCGTACGCCGAGAGCGAGGAGACGACCCACCTGTCGGTGGTCGACGCGGATGGGAACGCGGTCTCGCTCACCTATACGCTCGAGTACGGCTACGGATCGGGAATCGTGGTTCCCGGCGCCGGGTTCCTGCTCAATAACGAGATGGGCGACTTCAACGCGATCCCCGGCCGCACGGACACGGACGGAACCATCGGAACGCCCCCGAACCTGGTCGCGCCCGAGAAACGGATGCTGTCGAGCATGACCCCCACGATCATGGCGCGGGACGGGCGCCCGCTGCTGGTGATCGGGAGCCCGGGGGGCCGGACGATCATCAACACGGTGCTCCAGGTGGTGCTGAACGCGATCGACCACGGCATGACCGGGTCGGACTTCGGGCGGGCGATCGAGTCCCCCCGCATCCACCACCAGTGGCTGCCGGACGTGACCTCTTTCGAGGAGTGGGGGATCTCTCCCGACACCCGGCGTCTGTACGAGGCCATGGGTCACGACGTGCGGGTGGGGGGCTCGCAGGGGAGCGCCATGGGCATCTGGGTCGGCGCCGACGGGCTCGTGTGGGGCGCCGCCGACACGCGGGCGTACGACGGAGGCACGGCGGGCGGCCGGTAGCGCCGCCCGCCGTGAGGGGGGGCCTCAGGGCGTGGCGGCGTCCGCGGCACCGGGAGCGCTCCACCCGGGACCGCGCACGACGCGGCCCGGTGTCTCCCCCGTCGGCTCGCCATCGGCCAGGACACGGACGCCGTTCACGAACACGTGGCGCACGCCCACGGCGAGCTGGTGCGGCGCCTCGAACGTCGCCCGGTCCTCGATCGTGGCGGGATCGAAGACGACCACGTCGGCGAAGTACCCCGGGGCCAGCGTTCCCCGGCCCTCGATCGCCAGGTTCGCGGCGGGCTGCGACGTGAGCTTCCGGATCGCCTCCTCCAGCGGGATGACGCCCTCGTCGCGCACGTAGCGGCCCAGCAGACGCGCGAAGTTCCCGTACGCGCGAGGGTGGGGGCTCGAGCCGAGGAACGGCTCCTCGGGCGCCAGCGAGGCGGCATCCGAGCCGAACGAGACCCAGGGCAGGGCGATCTTCCGGCGCACGTTGTCCTCGGACATCATGAAATAGACGGTGCCCACGCGGCTGTCGTCCTGGACCACGAGGTTCATGGCGGTCTGCTCGACGGACGTCCCCCGCATGGCGGCCACCTCGGCCAGGGTGCGGCCCGTCAGGTGCTTGAGCGAGTCCTGCCTGAACTCGACGAGCAGCACGCGGTCGGGCGAGCCCGCGGCGAGCAGCAGGTTCTCCCACGCGTCGGTGGGCGTCTTCATCTCCTCCGCGACCCGGGCGCGCGTCCCGGGGTCGGTGAGCCGCCGGATCATGGCGTCGTGTCCGCCCTCGTGGACCCAGGGCGGCATCGAGGCGTCGAGCCCGGTGGAGCCGGCCGTATAGGTGTACATGTCGGCCGTGATGTCGAGGCCCTCGGCACGCGCCGCCTCGACGCGCGCAACGACGTCATCGAGCTTGTCCCAGTTGTCCCGTCCGGCCGCCTTGAGGTGGTAGATCTCGGCGCGGACGCCGGCCTCGCGCGCGATCGTGATCAGCTCGTCGACGGCCTCGACGAGCCGGTTCCCCTCGCTCCGCATGTGCGAGATGTACCCGCCGTCGAACTCGCCCGCCGCGCGGACGAGCGCGACGAGCTCGTCGGTGTCGGCGTAGAACGCGGGCGCGTAGATGAGCGAGCTCCCCACCCCGAGCGCCCCCTCACGCATCGCCTCGCTCACGAGCTCCTGCATGCGCGCGAGCTCGTCCGCCGTCGGGGGGCGATCCTCGTAGCCGAGCTCGTGGATGCGCACCGTGGTGGCCCCCACGTAGGACGCGACGTTGGTCGCGATGCCACGCGCGACCATGTGGTCGAGGTACTCGCCGAGCGTCGTCCAGGCGACGTCGAACCGCACGTCGCCCTGCTGCTCCCTGAGCTCCTCCTTCATGGCCGGCGTCAGGGGCCCCATCGAGAAGCCCTCGCCGAACACCTCGAGGGTGACCCCCTGGCGGATGTCCGACAGCGAGCGGCCGTCGACGAGGAGGCTCTCGGTGGCCCAGGAGAGCATGTTGATGAACCCGGGGGCCACGGCGAATCCCGTCGCGTCGATCTCGAGCGCGGCGGTGGCGTCACCCAGGTCTCCGATCGCGGCCACCGTGTCGCCGGCGAGCGCCACATCCGCCACGCGTGGCGCCTCGCCGCTCCCGTCGTAGACCGTTCCGCCGCGCAACAGGACGTCGTACGTGGGGCCGTCCCCGCACCCCGCGGCGAGCGCCGCCACGGTAAACAGCCCCACGAGCGCCACGCCGCGCCGTCCCCCCCCGCGCCCGTCCTCGTTTCGACTCGTCCGTGTCACCTCGAATCCTCCCGCGGTTCCCGGGTATCCGGTGTCGGACGCATGGTACCCACGGGCTCGGGACGAGGCCAGACGGGGGCCGATCCGGGCCGGATCGGTGTCGCGGTCGCCGTGCAGGGGGCGTCCGCTACGTTGTGGCCGCTCTAGCAGGCTGTCGGAGAAGCCGGCGGGAACCGTCGAACCCTGGAGAAGGCGAGTCAGACATGTCGAACACGGTGCGGTCCCTTCGACTCGGATCCGTCGCGGTGGCGCTGGGGCTGGTGCTCCTCGTCGTCGTGATGGCGTTCGGATTCAACCGGGTCGACCAGTACGAGGTGGCGGTCAAGCGGAACCCCATGACGGGCGCGGTCGGGTCCGAGCCCTACCGGCAGGGTCTGTATCACTCGATCCTGCGCTCGTGGACGAACTACCCCCTGCGCGAGGTCCAGTATCCGCGCGAGGGCGCCAGCGAGACGCTCACGGCGCTTACGTCCGACCAGCTCCAGATCGACGTCGACGCCGCCTTCCGATACCGGCTCGTGCCCGACAGCGCCGTGCACCTCTATCTCACGGTGGGCGAGCCGGCAGAAGTGCATTCCTACGTCTACAACTCGTACCGGTCGGCGACGCGCGACGCGATCGCCGAGATGTCGGCGCAGGACATCCTCTCGCAGGAGCGGGCGGGGATCGCGGAGCGGATCGAGCAGATCATGAGCCAGCGGCTCGAGCCGCGCGGGGTCGAGATCACGGACTTCTTCGTGCGCGAGGTGGTGCCGCCCGAGGCCATCCGACAGGCGATCGAGGCCAAGCTGGCGCGCGAGCAGCAGGTGCAGGCGGAGCAGTTCCAGACGCAGGTGGTCGCCGAGCAGGCGAATCAGCAGCGGGTGGAGGCCGAGGGAATCCGGGACGCGCAGGGCATCATCGCCTCGAGCCTCGAGGGGGTGCCGGGGCAGCGCTACCTGTACTGGCGCTACCTCGAGATGCTCGGACGGATCGGCGACGGCGAGAACAACATGGTCATCGCGCCCACCGAAGGCGGGATCCCGCTCTTCTTCGCGCCCAACCGGTGAGAGCCCGGTTCGACGGTCCCATCGACCGTCGCTGGCTCGAGACCGCCGATCAGCCCGCGGTCTCGAGCAGCGAGTCGGCCCGGCCCCGGATCGCGATGCGCTGCGCGGGCGCCAGCAGCGGGGATTCGGCGAGGAGCGCCGCCTGCCGGGCGGCGCGCTCCGCGCAGTCGCGGTCCCCCGCCTCGAGCGCGTACGTGCCCGCCGTGATGAAGGCCTCGGCGGCCTCCGTGAGGTGCCCGGTGAGCCTGCCCTGCTCTCCCGCCCGGAACGCCGCCTCGGCGGCACGCTCGTAGTCCCCGGCGAAGCCGTAGTACCGCGCGGCGAGACGCAGCGCTTCGCGGCGGGCCGGATCGCACATCGGCCGGAGGTCGGCGAAACGGACGAGCCTCGACGCTTCCCGCTCCCAGTCCGCGCCGGGCTCGATGGTGGTGTTCGCGAGACCGGGGCTCCCTCCGGTCCCGGCGCGCTCGATGCCCTTCTCCCAGCACCCCGGCTGGGTCCCCGAACCGGGGGAGGCGAGGGCTCCACCGGCCAGCGCCGCCACCACGAGCGTCCCCGTCCACCCGGTTCGCCGTCCGCTCCATGAACCTCGCATCTATTTCTCCTGCCGGAACTTCGGCCTCCGGCTTCGAGCGCTTTCTCGCTCTCCCGTCCCGGTTCGACGGAGGCGCGACGGCCACACCGGCCACCCGGACGACACTACGACTTCCACCGAGCAGACGTTTCCGACCCGGTCGAGGGTTGCAGCACGGGGCGCCGTCCGGCGGACCGATGCAGCGAAGCGTGCGGGGACGCGGCGAGCGGTCGGCCGGCCCCCGGCGGGGCCACGTCGCCCCGCCGCGCATTCGGCGGACGCGGGCGCGCCGGCCGTGCCGGGCAACGGGTCGCCGGGGCCGGACATCCAACGGACGAACGCGCGGGATCCGACGCCCGGGACGGCGACCGCCGGCCGGCGCGGCGAGGCCGAGGGCAGGGCGTCCGTTCGGGTTCCGAATCCGGCGCCGGACGGACACTCACCTTTCCTGGACGCGCGAGGCGTGACTCGCGCCCGAACGGGAAGCATCGGAGGATGGACATGAAGCGAGGGATCAGCGGGATTCTGGCGACGGCGCTCGGGTTGGCGATGTTCGCCGTCGTGCCGGGAGTCCGGGCTCAGGAGGAGGACGTGCCGATGACGCGGGAGCCGGCGCTCCGGGCCTACGGGCTCCTCGGGGGGAGCGGGGCGTACCTGGGGGTGCGCATCCAGGATGTGGACGAGGCGCGGGCCGAGGAAGCCGGGCTCGACAGCGAGTACGGCGTCTACCTCGAAGAGGTGACCGAGGACGGTCCGGCCGCCGAGGCGGGGCTCGCATCGGGAGACGTCCTCGTAGCGTGGAACGGCGAGCGTCTCGAGAGCGTCGCGCAACTGCAGCGGCTCGTGCGCGAGACGCCGGCGGGGCGCGAGGTCGCGCTCACCGCCGTCCGGGACGGACGCGAGCGCGAAGTGACCATCGCGCTGGGAGACCGCTCCGACGCGATGGGCAACCTGCGCGTCTTCACGGTCCCGCGTGAGCGCGAAGTGCTGCGAAACCGCCTGCGGGAGGGTGTGGAGCGCATCCGGCCGGGCGCCGGGGTCCGCATCGGGGTGTTCGGAGCCCGCCCGCGTCTGGGCGTCTCGGTGCAGAGCCTGAGCGATCAGCTCGCGGAGTACTTCGGGGTGGAGGGCGGCATGCTCGTCTTCTCGGTCTCCGAGGACTCCCCCGCCGAGGCCGCGGGGGTCCGGGCGGGCGACGTGATCGTCGAGGTGGATGGCGAGGCCGTCGATGACCACGGCGACATCGGGCGGATCCTCGGGGACCGCGAGGCGGGACCGGTGGACGTCGTCGTCGTGCGCGACGGGCAGCGGCGCACCCTCACGGTCGACCTCGAGGAGGGCGACATCGGCCGCGGAGGGAGCGGGGGCGTCTACTGGTACGGGGACGGGACCGGGATGCGGCTCGACGGGATCCGCACGGAGCCGTTCCGGTTCGATGGCGTCGAGCTGGGCCCGATCGAGCTCGACGCGTTCGATCTCGAGATCCCCGCGATCGAGATTCCGCGCATCGACGTGCCGGCGATCGAGCTCCCGAGCCTCCTGATCCCGCGTGTCCGCGTCGTCGAGACGACCATCTGAGCGTTCGTGACGCCGGGAGCCGCGGATCCTCGGGGCCCTCCGGGTTCCGGGGTGGCGCCCGGGCGAGACCGGACGACGGCCCGCCCGGGCGGCGGCCTCAGCGGTAGGAGGCGGCGATCGCCTCGAGACGCTCGTCGATCTCGGTGGCCGGTACCCAGCGGCCCCGCACCATGACCCCCGCGAGGTTCGCGACGTTGCGCACGTCCTCGAGCGGGTTTCCCTCCACGAGCAGCAGATCGGCGACCCGGCCTACCTCGACGGTCCCGAACTCATCGAGCGCGTCGAAGTAGTCGGCCACGTTGTACGTGCCAGCCCGGAGCGCCTCGTAGGGCGTGAGACCCGACTCCACGAGGATCTCGAGCTCCTGGTGGATCGAGAACCCGGGGACCTGGAACACCTGCGGTGCGTCGGAGCCCAGGAGAAGCCCCGCCCCCGCGTCGTGGAGCGCCTTGATGAGCCGCCGCCTGACATCGACCGCGAGCCGTGCCGCCTCGGGGGAGTAGAGCGTGGCCTCGAGAATCTGCCGCTTCTGGGAGACCCAGCCCTCGACGGTGGCGGGCGGCATGTAGCGCATGCTGGGGAGCGCGGCCAGCTCCTCGGGCGGGGTCGGGAGCCCCATGTTCTCGATCAGGCTCTGCGTCGGGACGTTCCACACCCCGGCTTCGGCCGTCGCCCGGGCGACCTCGGCGATCTTCTCCTCCTCGACGAACCCGGCGAGGTTGAGCCCGAAGAAGAACGAGGGATCGGTGCTCGTCCCGTCGGCGACGATCGCCTCCATGTACTGGTCGAGGTGGTCGATGGAGGCCTGTCCGGTCTCGAGCGCGCGGGCGAGTCCGACGTCGGCGGGGACGTGCCCGGCCCACTCGATCCCGACCTCCTCGGCCGTGCGGGCGATCGCGTCGTAGGAGGCTCGGGTGAGGCCCGGATGGATCTTGAGCAGGTCGTAGCCCATTCCGGCCTGATGGCGGACGGCGCGCGCGGCAGAGTCGGGATTCGGGATGCTCTGCCCGTTCAGCGACGGTCCGGTCGTGTAGAGCCGCGGGCCGAGCACCTCGTCGCGCGCCAGAGCCTCGCGGAGCTCGAGATGGGCCGGCTGGCCCAGCATGCCGCGCGCCGTGGTCACGCCCTGCGAGAGATACAGGAAGAGCGTGCGCTCGGCCGCCTCGCGATCGGGCGGCACGTGGGCGTGCATCTCGCCGAGTCCCGGGAGCAGCCAGCGGCCGCGCCCCTCCACGACGGTGGCGCCCTCCGGCACGGGTATGTCGTCGACGGGGCCCATCGCCGCGATGCGACCGTCGCTGACGACGACGGTCTGGTTCTCGATCGTACGCTCGGCATCCATCGGGGCCACGTTCACGCCCACGAACGCGATCGTGCCGGCCGCGTCCTGGGCCACGGCGGCCACCGACGGCCACGGAGCCGCCACGGCCGCGGCGAGCACGGCGCCGGCACGGGCGAGCCGCGCCCCGCGGCCCGCCGGGGTCCGGTGCGGATCGCGCGGGTGTGACTGGGAGCTCATCCACCACCTCGGGAGTCGGGTCCACGGGTCGCGGCCCCCGGCGCGCCGGAAGCCGCCGCGACAGGACGGGAATCTGATGGGCGGTCACCGCCGCGGCCACCGGCGACGCAGCCAGTCGCCGCCGAGTCAGGGATCGGCGTCGAACAGGCCGAGCTGGGGACCGGTGGCGGGGCGGCGGAACGCCTCGACGGAGAGCGCCCGGAACGACCGGTCGAACCCGAGTCGACTCGCAGCGACGTCGAACATGCTCCGGATGTGCTCCGCATACACGCCCTCTCCGCGCCCGCGAACGCGGAACCGCGAGTCGTAGAGGCGCCCGCCCCGTGTCTCTCGGATGCGGGCCAGCACGCGCTCGCGCCGCTCGGGGAAGTGGCGCTCGAGCCAGCCCTCGAAGAGCTCCTTGATGCCGTGCGGGAGGCGGAGAAGGATGAACGTCGCCCGCACGGCGCCCGCTTCCGCTCCCGCCTCGAGGATCGAGGGGATCTCGTGGTCCGTGAGGCCCGGGATGACCGGCGCGATGTTGATTCCGACGGGGATGCCCGCGGCGGAGAGGCGCCGCACCGCCTCGAGGCGACGGTGCGGGGCGGCTCCCCGCGGCTCCATGACCCGCTGGAGCTCGCCGTCGAGCGTGGTCACCGACAGCGTTACCGAGGCCGCCCCGATCGCGGCGAGCGGGGCGAGCAGATCGACGTCGCGCCGCACGAGGTCCCGCTTCGTGATGATCCCCACCGGATTCCTCGCCTCCGCCAGCACCTCGAGGCACCCCCGTGTGATGCGCAGGGAGCGCTCCGCCGGCTGGTACGGATCCGTGGCGCCGCTCAAGGCGATCACCTGCGGAGTCCACGAAGGGTGGGCCAGGGCGGCGCGCAGCAGGGTGGGGGCGTCGCGCTTCACGAGGATCCGCGTCTCGTAGTCGAGCCCCGCCGAGAAGCCCAGGTACTCGTGGAACTGCCGGGCGTAGCAGTAGACGCAGCCCACCTCGCAGCCACGGTAGGGGTTCACCGAGACGTCGAACCCCACATCGGGGCTGTCGTTGAAGGAGAGGATCGAGCGCGACGAATCCTCCAAATAGCGCGTGCGGGGATCGCGCGCGTCCCCGGCTTCCTCCGGATCGTGCTCGACCTCGATCGGACGAAACCGGTTGGGAGGGTTGTCGGGAGTCCCCCGACCGCGGATCGGGAGCGCGTGCCGGGCCTTCATTGTCGGATCCGGATGCTTCGGGGTTTATTCGGGTGTCCGGCCCAATCTCCGGTCGGGCGGGAGACAGCGCAAGCGCGCGCAGCGCGACAGGGAGGTCCGGAGGCGCGGACGCGAGCCCGAGCGAGGTCGGCGGGTCTCCCCTCGAGGCCGTCCTCCGGAAGCGTGCGCCGTCGCTAGTGTGGTATCTCGAAAATACACACTAGAAACTCACCCCGATGCGGATCATCAGCGTCTCGATCGAGGAGCTCTCGCCGGCGGCCGCCTCCGCCCCGCTCCCCGCCAGCCCGCCGAGCCCCGTTCCGTACCGGATCTCGGGCCACAGACGGAAGCCGATGTCCCACTCGAGGCCCGCGCCGATGTCGAGACGCACGAGACGGGGAGCGAGCCCCTCGTCGATCGCGAGCCGCGCGCTGGATGGGAACATCAGCACCGGTCCGGCGAGCAGGTAGGGGGTCACGACCGGCAGTGGGGCGCTCAGCCGGAGATCGAGAGGGAACTCCACGATCTCGATGTCCGCGGGGGTGCGTTCCTCGCCCGAGAAGGCCGCCTTCTGGAGCCGCCGGTAGACGATGCCGGGGCGTACCGCGAAGCGGCCGAGACTGATGTCGAGGAAGATTCCGGTATGGAATCCGTCCGAGCGGTCCGCGAGCGAGAATCCGGCGCCCGTGTCGAACTCCCCGACCGAATCGCGGCTGTACCCGCCCATGACGCCGATCTGTGCCCTCGCGGCCATGGGCACCGAGAGGCCGGCGAAGACGAGGAGGGTCGCGGCGAACGCGCCGGGAGTCCGCCATGCGGAGACCGGCGAGCGCCGTCCCGTCCCCGCGGGGCGGGGGAGCGGGCGCCTCGGGGACGCGGTGCAGCCGGCGCACGAGGAGGGCGGCGGGTCGGCCGGTGCTGGCGTGTGGTCCATCCGGCCTGTCCGTTCCTTCCGGGGGGTGGTCGGATCGAGGAATTCGATCCGGCGGCGGCGCGGGACCGGCTCCGCGGCCCGCGCGCTCAACATACCGGTGTGGCCGGCGGCCGAGAAAGTCGTGTCCCCGTTGACGATCTGGTCCGCCGCGCGAGGCGCGCCTATCATGCCGGAACCCACGATCGGAGGAACATCGATGCACGCCGTACAGCCCTCTCGCCCGCCCCACGCCGGCCCGGTCCACACCGCTCCGGCGCTCGCGCTCCTCGCGGCCCTGACGCTCGCCGCGGCGTCGTCATCGCCGGCGGTCGCGCAGGAGGCGGCGGATCTCGTGCTCCGGAACGGCAAGATCGTCACGCTCGACGAGGAGACGCCGCGCACCACCGCGATCGCCGTCCGCGGCGACCGGATCGCGGCCGTGGGGGGCGAGGCGGAGATCGCCGACTGGATCGGGGACGGAACCCGCGTCATCGACCTGCGCGGGCGGCTCGCGATCCCCGGCTTCATCGAGGGGCACGGCCATTTCATGGGGCTCGGCAACGCGAAGCTGATCCTCGATCTGACCACCGCGGACACGTGGCAGGACATCGTCGACATGGTGGCCGAGGCCGCCCGCGAGGCGGAGCCCGGGGAGTGGATCCGGGGACGCGGGTGGCACCAGGAGAAGTGGAGCGAGCCGCCGGATCCGATGGTGGAGGGCCTGCCCGTGCACGACGGGCTGAGCGCCGCGAGCCCCGACAACCCGGTCGTGCTCACCCACGCGAGCGGACACGCCTCGTTCGTGAACGCGAGAGCGCTCGAGCTGGCCGGGATCACGGCGGAGACCCAGGCGCCCGCGGGCGGCGAGATCGTGCGCGACGCCGTGGGCGAGCCGACCGGGATGCTGCGCGAGACCGCGCAGCGTCTCGTGGGCCGGGCCCAGGCGGAGGCCGACGAGGGCCGCACGCCGGCGGAGGTCGAGGCCGAGGCGCGCGAGATGGTCCGGCTCGCCAACGAGGAATTGCTCGAGAAGGGGATCACGAGCTTCCAGGACGCGGGCTCGGGATTCCAGACGATCGACCTCTTCAAGCGGCTCGCCGACGAGGGTGCGCTTCCGGTGCGTCTGTACGTGATGATCCGCGCCGGGTACGACCAGCTCGAGGGCCGGCTCGACGAAACCCGCACGATCGGGTACGGCGACGACCACCTGACGGTGCGCTCCATCAAGCAGGTCGTGGACGGCGCGCTGGGCTCGCACGGCGCGTGGCTCCTCCAGCCGTACGCCGACATGCCGTCGAGCGAAGGGCTTCCGACGACACCGCCGGAGGAGATCGAGCGCGTGGCGGAGCTGGCGATCGAGCACGGATTCCAGGTCAACACCCATGCGATCGGCGATCGCGGGAACCGGGAGGTGCTCGACCTCTACGAGCGCACGTTCGAGAGACATCCCGGGGAGACCGACCTCCGGTGGCGGATCGAGCACGCACAGCACATCGACCCGGCCGACATCCCCCGGTTCGGGGAGCTCGGCGTCATCGCCTCGATGCAGGCGATCCACGCCTGCTCGGATGGGCCGTGGGTGATGATGCGTCTGGGCGAGGCCCGGGCTCGATCGGGCGCGTACGTGTGGCAGGACCTCATGGACAGCGGGGCCGTCGTCACGAACGGCACCGACGCGCCGGTGGAGGACGTGGACCCGCTGGCCAGCTATCACTGCACGGTCACGCGGGTGCTGAACGACGACTCGGTGTTCTACGGTGACCAGGCGATGAGTCGGGAGGAGGCGCTGCGCTCCTACACGATCAACAACGCGTATGCCGCCTTCGAGGAGGATGTGAAAGGGAGCCTCGAAGTCGGGAAGCTCGCCGACGTCACGATCCTCTCCCGGGACATCCTCACGATCCCCGCCGAGGAGATCCTCGACACCCGCGTCGACTACACGATCGTGGGCGGCGAGGTGCTGTACGAAAGGGAGCGCTGAGCCCGTCGCCGGTCCGACGTCCGCCCCTCGCGGTCCGGTGGCACCGGGAGCCCGGCGGGGCCGACGGCCCACGCGGGCCCGCGGCGCCGCCGGGGC
>Ga0299914_10001675_pt1 | contig 14855 bp, 12 predicted proteins | sample RVTome_10_FD_201361 | JGI IMG/M metagenome (GOLD analysis project Ga0299914, IMG submission 201361) | Soil microbial communities from uranium-contaminated site in the Upper Colorado River Basin, Wyoming, United States - RVT153D57 (version 2) ...
CCGCTCCGGGGGCAATCGATAGAGCGAGACGGCGTATCGTCCTGGTGGCACGTCCACGGCCCCGCCGGGCTCCTCCGGGTCGTAGTCCGGCGAGAGCCGGAGGTTGTTGTACCCCTCGACGCGCAGGCTCCCGGACGGGAGGGCGAGGAACGCGCGTCCCGCGGGGAGCCAGGCGTCCCCGGCCTCGTCCTCCGTGAGAGGAGACCCGATCGCGAGCTCGATAGCCACCTCGTCGTCCTGCTCGAGCTCGAAGGCGACGAGCAGGCCATCGCGGGCCACCCGCGCTAGAGCGGGATCGCGCGCATCGGCCTCGCCGAAGCCCTCGAGCAGGGTCGGGCTCGCCTCGCGGATCGCGTCGGCGCTCTCCTCGTCGTACAGGAAGACGACCAGCCCCTCGTTGTAGAACTCGACCGGCGTCGAGTCCGCTCGCAGGGTCCTCAAGGCCCTGTCTTCATGGGTGTCCTCATGGCTCGGATGCGCCCTTCAGCTCCGCCTCGCGACGCTTCAGCTCGGCCCATTCCGGGTGCTCCGCCGGTAGGATCCGCGGCTCACCGACTCGGCACGGACCCGCGACTCCAGGTTGTACCGCTGGCGCGGACTCGGGAAGAGGCCCCACGGGAACGCGGAAAGACGTCCCGGTCCCCCCCGCGAACCCGGGGCGCGTTCACCCCCCGGTGCGCTCGAAGGCGATCCCGCGCACGCGGCCCGCGTCGACCGTGAAGCCCGTCACCGCGCCGGTCTCGCGCTCGAACCGGAGGAGGGTCGAGAACGGGGTGGCGAAGCGGTCCTCGCCCACGTTCCGGAGCTCGGAGCTGCGACCGGCCATATCCACCATCAGCTCGTCGTCTTCCGTGAAGATGGTGTACGTGACGTCGAGCTCCTCGGAGTAGTAGGCGCCGTGGAGGCCGCCGTAGTCGGCGGGCCCGTCGCCCGGCATGATCCGCTCGGCCGTGAACTCGTTTCCGCCTTGCGTGACCGACATCGACTGATAGCGACCGTCCACCAGATCGGCGAGCCGCATGTCGACGTCGGAGCGGGTGAGGAGAATCCGGTCGGGGCCGGCGACCAGGACCGGACTCCGGTTCCCCGACTGGAGGAAGAAGAGGTCCTCCCCTTCGCGCACGATCTCGACCTCGATCCCCATCGAGGCGCGCCAGTGGCCGACGAAGGCGTCGAGCTCTTCCGCCGTGAGCTCGACGGCCTCGGGCGCCGCCTCCATGTCGTCCTCTTCCTCCGCCACCGGGGCGAGCTCCGAGGCCAGCACGACGTCCGCCACGCGCTCGGCCCGCGATTCGGGGTCGGACGTGGGGAAGTTGCACAGCACGACCACGGTCGTCTCCTGATTCGGGAAGCGCACGAGCGACGACCGGAACCCCGCGAGCGCGCCGCCGTGCGCGACGGTCTCGAGCCCGCGGTACTCGCCGTGCGAGAGCCCGAACGCGTAGTCGATCTCGGTCCCGTCGTTCAGGACGCCCCGCTCGCGAAGCTGTTCGGTGAATCCGGGGCCGCCCACTTCTTCCGTGTACCAATTCCGGTCCCAGCGGGCGAGATCCTCGATGCTCGAGTACATGCCGCCCGCGCCGACCTTGTCGTAGTTCCACGCGTGGAACATCCCGTATCCGTCGTCCGTGGCTCGGTATCCGACCACCCGCTCATCGATGACCTCGACACGGTCGTCGCCGAAGCGCGAGCGCTCCATCCCGAGCGGCCGGAAGAAGTGCTCGTGCAGGTACTCGCGCAGGGTCAGGTCGGTGGCGCGCTCGATCAGCTCCGACAGCAGGAAGTAGCCGCCGTTGCTGTACAGGTATTCCTCGCCGGCCGGGAAGTTGCCGGTCTGCTGGCGGGCGAGGAGCGCGAGCGTCTCCTCATCGGAGTGGATGTCGTCGACGCGCCACCCCGACAGGTTCCACAGACCGAGATAGTCGCGGACCCCGCTCGTGTGGTGAACGAGGTGCCGGACCGTGACCGGCCGCTCGTACTCGGGGATCTCGGGGAACCACTTCCGGATCGGGTCATCGAGCGACAGGTGGCCGGCCCGGACGGCGTGCGCGATCGCGGCGGCCGTGAACTGCTTGCTCACCGACCCCAGGTAGAAGTTCGACGTGGGCGTGATCGGGAGGCCGTAATCGAGATTCGCCGACCCGTAGCCCCCGGTGTAGGCGAGCTCCCGGTCCTGCACCACGCCAACGGCGCACCCGGGTCCGTCCGCGTCGATGTCGGCGAATACCGCGTCGATCGCGGCCGCGTCGAGCTCCTGAGCGGCGGCGGTCGGCGGAACCGCGCCGAGGAGCGCCGCTACGACGGACGCGGTCGTCAGGGACCGTGCGATCGCTCGGACGGGCATGTGCTCCTCCTGGTCGGGCGACTTCGTCGTCGATCGGCGGTCGGGGCGATGGCCCACGCTATGCCCCGAACGCCCGACCGGACAACCCGATGCCTCATCGAGCGACACGACCAGGCTTCCGGCGGGCTCACGTCATCCGGGGCGTGCGCGCGGTTCCCGTCCCCCACGCCGGACCCTGGTTCATCACGAGCCACACCCCGGCCACGTAGATCAGGACCTCCAAGCGCCACTCGCCCTGGATGAGATTGAAGACGAATCCGGGGATCAGGACGAGGAGGAGCGCGACACCGCCCCAGCGCACGGTCTGCGGGACGAGGAACAGGACGGCGCCGAGCGCCTGAAGGCCCGCGACGAACGCCAGGTGACCGAGCCCCCCGTGCTCGTGGAACGCATGCTGGAGGGCGTGAAGGCTCATGGCGAGAAGCCCCAGCCCGAGCACGACGTGGAACATCCGGTATGTCCGGCGCGCCGTGCTCACCGGACCTGCTTCTCTCGCCCGGTCACCCGCCCTCCTCGCCGTCGGGTATCACCCGCCCTCCTCCTCGGGCTCCGGCGTCACCTCATCGATGATCGCCGCCAGCTCCTCGTAGGCCGCCGGGTCCACCTGGTTGAACTCCGGGATGACCCCGGCGATGGTGCCGTCCGGGCCGACCACGATCACCGCGCGGCTGCCCGCCATGTTGTTGTCACGAGGCGTGCCGCCGAACGCCGCGTAGGTGCCGCCCTCGTTCGCGAGGTCGCTCGCGAACAGGAACGGGAAGTCCTCGTCGTGGAGCCACGACGCGAGCTCTTCGGGGGCGTCGTTCGAGATGCCGATCAGAACGACGTTCCGTCCCCCGTGGAACAGATTGGCGTACCGATCCCGGTACGCGCGCATTTGAACCGTTCAGCCACGGGTCCTGACCCGGAAGAAGAACGCGAGAACGACGGTCTCGCCGCGGTAGTCGCTGAGCGTGACCGGGTTCTCGAGCAGCCCGTAGCGGGTCGCGCCCGGGAGCGCGAAGTCGGGCGCCATCTCGCCCACGGCGAGGAGGTTCGCGCCGGGCTCTTCCTCCTGGGCGACGGCCGGGGCGGCCGTCCAGGCGGCACCCAGCAGCACGGCTCCCGCGAGCACGCCGGCCGACGTGATTCGGCGCATGCGAGCGTCCTTTCGTAAGGGTTCGTGCGGAGTCACCAGCATTAGGGTGCGGAGCCGGTGTCCGGCGCGCCAGAGGGAGCTTGCCGCGGAGCGGCCGCCGCGGGCAGCTTCCTCCAGCACACGGATCGCGCTCGTTCGCCGCTCCCCCCCGGAGGCCCCGTTGTCCCAACGTCGACCCTTCCTGTCCGACGAGATCCTGGATCGCTGTGCCGAGCGAGCGCCCCTCTACGACCGCGAAAACCGGTTCTGCCAGGAGGATTTCGACGACCTCCGGGAGGCGGGGTACCTGACGCTCCCCGTGCCCGAGGAGCTGGGCGGCCCCGGGTTCACGCTCGCCGACGTGTGCCGGGAGCAGCGGCGACTGGGATACCACGCGGCTCCGACGGCGCTCGCCGTGAACATGCACCTCTACTGGGTGGGTGTCGCGGCCGACCTGTTCCGGGCCGGCGACACGTCGCTCGGCTGGCTTCTCGAGGAAGCACTCGCGGGGGAGGTGTTCGCGGCGGGTCACGCGGAGTCGGGGAACGACATCCCCCTGCTCTACTCGACCACGCACGCGAAGCCCGAGGATGGTGGCTACCGGTTCACGGGCCACAAGTCGTTCGGGAGCCTCGGGCCGGCGTGGACGCGAATGGGGATCCACGGGATGGACGCGAGCGATCCGGAGAATCCGCGCATCGTGCACGCGTTCGTGCCGCGCGATGCGCCGGGGCTTGCGACCATCCCCACGTGGGACGACGTCCTCGGCATGCGCGCCACGCGGAGCGACGACACGGTGCTCGAGGGCGTGTTCGTGCCCGAGGACCGGATCGCGCGCGTGGTCGCCCGCGGCTTCGGCGGCATTGACGCGTTCGTCCTCGGAATCTTCGCCTGGGCGCTGCTCGGGTTCGGCAACATCTACTACGGGCTGGCGCGCCGTGTCTTCGACATGACCGTCGGCCGGATCCAGAAGAAGAAGTCCATCGCGCTTACCCGTGGGATGCAGCACCACGCCGGCGTCGAGCACGACGTGGCGGAGATGGCGCTCGAGCTCGAAGCGATCGAGCCGCACCTGGATCGCGTGGCCGCGGACTGGTCGAACGGCGTGGATCATGGAGGCGCGTGGGGCGTCAAGATCGTGGCCGCGAAGCACCACGCCACCGAGGGCGCCTGGCGCGTCGTCGACCGCGCGCTCGACGTGATGGGCGGGTTCGGGATCTTCCCCACCTCGGGTCTCGAGCGCATGCTCCGCAACGCGCGCCTCGGCCGGCTTCACCCGGCCAACTCGTACCTGACCCGGGAGCTCGTCGGAAAGGCGGCGCTCGCCGTGGACCTCGACGCCAGGCCGCGCTGGGGCTGACATCGCTTTCATAGGTGAAACGCGCCGGCGGCCCCGGAGGAGCCCTTCATCCCCCCGGCGCTCAGCCGATGACACGCTCCTCGGAAAGGCCGGCGGTCCGAACGCGGACTGGCGATGAAGCGGGGAGCGGGGCAACATGAGGGACGATGGCGAATCGAGCATACGCGGTGTGGATTCCCGGCCTTTCGTGTCTCGCGCTCATCACCGGCTGCGCGTCCGGCGGCGGGAGGGAGCTGTACGAGGGTGTGCGGTTCTACGAGCGGCAGGCGGTCCCGGCGCTCGAGGAGCGCTGGAGCGGCGGCTGGAACGAGATCCCGATGTTCGTCGTCATGGAGGGCGACTACGCCAACGGCGTGCGGGGGCCGCGGGCGCTCGCGCTGCGTGACGCGATCCTCGGCCGGCGGCCGGGGCGCCAGGACCTCTTCCGGATCGTCCTCATGGGCGACCTGGTCGGGGACACGCTCGGGTCGGTGCTCTGGCAGCCGCCGGTCTTCGCCGCGCGCGAATGCGTCATGTTCGATGTGGAGCCCGGCGAGCCCGGCCGGCCCGCGTGCACCCGGCAGGAAGTGACGACGCGGGAGGCCTGGCAGCCCGAGCCGATGCTCCGAACCGCGTGGGAGGAGGGCGGCAACGTGGTGCTGTTCGTCGGCGAGGAGTATTCGGGCACGTTCCGGGGCCTGCGGGGCTACGTCCTCCGCTGCCCCGACCGCGGCGACGGCCCGGTCTGCCGATGAGCCCGGCTGCGGGGATCGTGGAACTCGAAGAACACGGGTTTTCAGGCATGCCGACGTACGACTACCGATGCGCGAACGGTCACGAGTTCGAGCTGTTCCAGAAGATGTCCGACGAGCCGCGCGCGCCGTGTCCCGAATGCGGCGAGACGGCGGAGCGTCGCATCTCCGGCGGTGCCGGGTTGCTCGGCCCGCGGCAGACGGGCGAGCCGCCGCACGCGCCCGCCGACACCTCGCGCAGAGGCTGAAGGGCTCGGCGCACCGACGCGCACGCCGCGATCACGCGCACGGGCCGACGGCTCGCCCCCGTCGCGACGGCCGCCTCACTCCATCCGTCCGGCGGCCTCGAGCCCGACGGCGAGCGCTTCGGGCTCGGTCACGATGATCACCTTGAAACCCTGCTCGAGCCGCTCGGCGATGTCGTCGACGCCGGCCGTGATCCCGCACGGGACGTCGAACTGCGTGCAGGCCGCGAGCACGGTCTGGATCGCGGTCTCGACGGCCTCCATGACGCCCTCGTAGGCGCGCCGCAGGTCTCCGGGACCCGCGAAGACGACGCTCACGCCCGGCGTCGAGACGATGTCGCGCACGTTCGCGATCCCCTCCCGATCCTCGACGATGAGCATCGCCACCAGCGACCCGTCGGGATTCCCCGGCCAGAGCTCCGGGCCCATCGCGTCGACCGCGACCTCCGCGTCCTCGCGCGCCACGACGTGCGGGAAGACGATGCTCGCCACGCCCGCCGCGAGCCCCTCGGCCACCCGCTCGCGAGCGGCCGCAGGATCCGCGTGGACGGGCGGGATGCGAAGCGCGATCGGAGGCGGGCCGGCCTCGCCCGAGGCGTCGTCGAGCGCCGCCACGTACGTCTCCATGGCGGGGATGTCGAAGGGTCCGGACTCGAGCGAGTAGAAGACGAAGTCGGTCTCGGGGTGGGCGGCCATCGCGCGGCCGCCTTCGGCCGTGTGGTCGCCCGAGAAGATGCCGAAGACGGCCTCCCCCGCGGCGAGCAGCTCGACCAGCACGCCCTCATCCGCCGTCATCACACGCTCATCCTCCGTCATCGCGACCTCATCGCTCGCGGCCGCCTCGTCTGCCGGACGGCCCTCGGCCCCGGCGCACGAGACGCCGGCGAGCCCCATCAGGATGACGGCGCCGACGCGCGGCGGGGCGGACCGCCACGTCAGGGATCCACGTCGGCTCGCGCGGCTCGTCCTCACTCGTGTCGGTGTCATGTCGCCTCAGAAGCTCAGGGTGTGGGTGTACTTGATCTGGAGGGACCGGAACGCCGACCCGGGCAGGCGCGGGGTCCCGGGAACGTCGCGCGCCGTGTTCAACCCCTCGTCGTACACGATCCAGAGATCGGTTCCCTCGCGGAAGTGGTAGCGCACGCGCGCGTTGATGCTGGTCAGATCGATGGTGCTGTTGTACTGGACGAACGTGCTGAACGAAAGGTGCGTGTTCAGCCCGAGTAGCACGCGGAGCCGGGCGAGATGCGTGGTCGTCGAGCCGCCCTCGTTCGCCGAGATCCGGTTGATCTCCCAGCCGCCCCCGAGCTCCAGATTGCCGGACAGGTTCCACGTCGGGTTGGCCGCCAGGGCCACTCGTGTCCCGTGGTAGAAGCTCCCCGCCGAGGCGACGAGATCGCCACGGAAGAGGGCGCCGCGCGACAGCATGAGCTCGAGCTGTCCCTCGTGGAACCAGTAGTCACCCGCGGGGACGATGAGATCGCCGATCGGGAACGGCTCGCGCACGCTCTCGTAGCTCGTGAGGAGCGTGGCCGCGATGGTGTTCCCCGACTCGAACTCGAGCTCGAGCTTGGGCTCGATGGCGCGCGACTCGGCCGAGTCGTCGGAGTTCCGGATGTAGTTCCCCGAGTACGCGAGCGCCGTGACGCTGCGGAGCGGCGAGGATGCGCTCTGAAACCACTTGTACTGGAGCTGCGCGCCGTAGAAGGTGAAGTCGAACCGGGACTGGAAGCCGAGCCCGGGGGTGTAGCCGCGGCCCGCGCGCCGGAGATCGGCGAAGTACGACAACCCTCGCTCGCTGCGGCGCTCCCAGCGCGCCTGGTAGAGCGCGCCCTCCAGCGCATCGGCCGTATCCACAGCGTCATCGAACGTCTGGGCCCACTTGAGCGTCAGGTACTCGTCTCCGACGACACGGAACAGCCCGTCGAGCCCGAGGGCCACGTTCGAGCTGCCGTCGCTCCCCAGACGCGACGTGAGCATGGCTCCCGCGTTCGAGTAGGGATTGAACACGCGCGAGCGGACCCGGAGCACGCCCACGTTCTCGGACGGGAGCGCGTCCGCGGAGGCGGTCTGCATGTCGAGGAACCCGATGTCGGTCCCCCCGATCCGTCCCACGAGGCGCGCTCCGCCGTAGATCCGGATCGCCTGGCCATCGGGCCCGAGCCCGATGCGCCGGCTGTGGAACAGACGGTTGTCCGGACCGCCGGTGTTGAACTCGAACAACGAGGCGCGCTCCTGGAAGAACTGGCGCTTCTCGGGGAAGAACAGCGCGAAGCGCGTCAGATTGACCTGCTGCGCATCGGACTCGACCTGCGCGAAGTCGGTGTTTACCGTGAGGTCGAGCGCCATGTTCGAGCTGGGCGAGTACTTGAGATCGACCCCCGCCTCCGTGTCGGTGTCGTCGTCGGGGTGCCACGCCGGATCCGACCCCGGGGGCTCGGCCACCAGCTCCGGGATCCGACGCAGACCACCCAGGAGGTACGGAGTCACGTACACCGGTCGCTCGGCTCGCACGCCACGGAGATTGATCCGCTGCGCCTGCGACGGCTTGGCGAATCCCAGCGACCAGTTCGGCGGGATCGCCGGGTAGATCTGCCGCTCGTTCTTGCGCGCGATGAACCGGTACACGATGAGGCCCATGGTGGCCACGTCGTCGCGCGTCTGGAACCCGAGCGTCGAGAACGGGACGCGGAACTCCGCGAACCAGCCCTCGTCGTTCCGCGCCACCGCCACATCCCAGTGCGCGTTCCAGTCCGCGTTCATGGGGTCGCCGCCCACGAACTCGCCGTCGTTGGAGACGGTCCGATCGGTGCGCGTGCCGGCCGGATTCACGACGAACCACAACCCCGTGTCGTAGTCGTTGTAGCTGTCGACGATGAAGGCGAGGAGATCGTCGCCGCTGTACTGGTCCCGGTAGTACGTGTTCGAGCGGATCCCGCCCGGGTCGGAGTCGTACATGCGCCCCGCCACGTACAGGTACTCGGTGTCGTAGGCGACCCGCACCTCGGTGCGCTCGGTGATCGGCGCGCCGAAGGTGGGCGTGTACATGGTCATCTCGAACGGGCGCACGACCTGCCAGGCCGGCTCGTCGCTGTAGCCATCGAGGACGATGGGGCCATCGAGCCGGTGGATGGTGACGGGCTCGCGGATACCCGGGTCGCTCTCCTGGGCATGCGCCGCCTGCGGGGGCCGCGCCAGGAGACAGGCGAGGAGGAGGCGGCGGCGGCGGCGGAGGAGGCGGAGGCGGCGGCGACCCCCCGAACCGGCGCGCGGCGGCGGCGGGAGGGCCCGGACGCCGGTCATCGGACCCGTGCCCCGCCTCATCGGATTCCTCACACCCCTCATCGAACCCAGACCGCGATCGCCATCAGCGTCACTCCGTGCGCCAGCTGATCGAGACCCAGCAGACGCCAGAACGGGTTCTGCCCCGGGTCGCGGAGGATCGGAACCCGCAGTCCGAGCTTCATGCGCCCCCAATCGACCCCGAAGTGCGCGCCCAGCTCGAACGCCGCGCTGCCCAGGACGAGCGGCCACGGGACACGCACTGCCGCGAGCGCGAGAAGCACCAGCGTCGCGTGGACCGCGGCGTGCACGCCGATCATCCCGACCGAGCCCTGCCCGTCCTTGGCGGCCCGCATGCCCGGGGTGGCCAGCGGCGTGAAGTCTCCCAGGTAGTGGGCTGCCAGGAGGAGCGAGAGCAGGACGAAGTCCGCGCCCGTCACGCGCGATCCTCGTCCCCCGGCCGGGCCGTTTGCTCCGCGGGCCGGGCGGCCTCCGCTTCGGGCCGGGCAGCCTCCTCGATCGCCGCGCGGTGCCGCTCGAGGTACGCGGCCTTGCGGGCCGGATCCCCGATCCTCGCGGCCCGTTGCTCGATGAGCGCGCGCGCCCTGGAAAGCGCCGTGCCGGCCTCCCCGGTCGCGCCGCGTGCGCGAAGGACCCGGCTCCGCGTGATCCACACGCGCTCCTCCGGGCCGACGATCGTACCGTGCCGCTCGAGCTGCGCGACGGCGGCGGCGGACTCGCGCTCGGCGTGCGCGACGTCGCCCGCCTCCAGCGCCAGCTCCGCCGAACGCGCCCGCGCCAGGACCTCGACGTGGACGACGCCGGCCTGCCGCGCCACACGCTCCGCTTCCCGCGCCCCGCGGACGGCTTCGGGCCCCGCCGACATCCACGACAGCTCGAGCCACACCTCGGCCTCGAGCGCGGGTCGGCTCATGCGCATCGCCGCCCGCAGGCTTCGCCGCAGGAGCGCGTCGGCTTCCTCCAGGCGTCCGGCGTCGGCGTACACGCCGCCGAGAACGACCTCCGCGGTCACGGTGGTGCGCGGCGAGCCGCACGCGCGTGCGATCCGGGTCGCCCGGGCCGCGTCGGACGCCGCGTCGGTCAGACACCCCATCCACCGCAGGGCCGTGGCACGGTGGGCCAGCACCCGCGCCTCGAGCCGGGGGCCCTCGATCTCCTCGCAAATCCCGAGGGCCCGGTCGAAGGACCCGACCGCGGCTTCGTAGTCGTCGCGGTCGACTTCGAGCATGCCGCGCAGATCGAGGAGCTCGGCCTCGCCCCAGCGATCGCCCGCTCGCCGCTCGAGCTCGAGCGCCTCCTCGTAGTAGCGCTCGGCCGGCTCGTGGTCTCCCCTCTGATGGGCCTCCCGGCCGAGCAGCCGCAGCGTGTCGCCCCGCTTCGAGATGTCGTCCAGCACCTCGAACCGTGTCGACGCATCGAGCCCCGCCCCCCGTGCCGCCTCCAGGTCGCCGTGATCGAACGCAGCCTCCGCCCGGCGAAGCGTCACATCGGCGGTCAGGACCGGATCCCCGACCGTCATCGCCAGCCGCACCAGCGCCTCCAGCGCCGTCTCGCGCCCCTCGGCGTCGCCCGCCAGTCCCGCCAGCCGCTCGGCCTCGAACCACAGCCGGACGCCGTCCCGGTCATCGTCGGACACGTCGAGGGCGCGTCGGAGGTGGGCGCGGGCGTCCTCGAGCCCCCCGCGCGACATCGCCGCACGCGCCCCGCGCTCGAGGAACGGAAGCGCCGCACGCGGCGTGTCCGAGCGCTCGTAGTGGAAGGCGACGAGGTCGTCGGTCTCGGGGGTGGGATGCGGGACGTGGGTCTCCAGCCAGCGGGCCACCGAGCCGTGGATCCTCTCCCTCGAGCTCCGGAGGACTCCCTCGTACGCCACCTCGTGGAGCATCAGGTGCTCGAAGCGGTGCTCCGGCTCCCTGGGTATGAGCGACTCGGGATGCTCGCGGATGAAGGCGGCTTCGAGGAGCGTCTCCATCTCTCCCTGCACGGGCCCCCCGACGAGCTCGGCGCTCAGGATGCCCGGCCAGAACCGGCGTCCCACGATGGCGGCGTACTGCAGGGCGCGCTTCGTGGACGGACGAAGCGCATCGATCCGGGTGCTCAGCACGCTCTCGATCGTGTCGGGCACTTCGAGGCTGAAATCTCCCGACGCCTCCCACACGCCATCCTCGGCCCGCCGGATCGTGTCCGTCGCCATCAGGGACTTGAGGGTCTCCTCGACGAACAGCGGCATCCCGTCCGCCCGAGTCACGATCGCGTCGATCGCGTCCCCTCCGAGCCGGTGCCCGCCGAGGGTGGCGTCGATGAGCTCCCGCGTTTCGGCATCGGTCAGCGGCGGGACCTCGATGTGGTCCGGGACCGCGTCGAGCAGGTTCGCGAGCCGCTCCTCGCCGGCCACCGGAGGACGGGTCACGAGGACGAGCAGGATCGGCCCGCTCAGATCGGAAGGAGAGAGCCCCGAGAGAAAGGAGAGCGTGCTGCCGTCGGCCCAGTGGAGGTCTTCGAGGACCAGCAGGCGCGGTGCCCGCCCGCGCCACGAGAGGACCCGCCGGAGCACCGCCGCCGCGCGGTCCTGACGCTCGTCCAGCTCCCGGCCCGGGTCGGCGGCGGCCGGGCCGCCGAGGATGGCCGCCAGGCTCGCGGTCTCCTCCTCTTCCCAGCCGCCGCCGACCGTGCGGGCGATCTGGCCCGCCGCGTCCACCGCATCGGTGTCGCCGGCGATCCCGTACAGGTCGCGCACGAGCTCGGCGAGCGCCTCCCACGGGGTCGAGCGGGCGTAGGGATAGCTGCGCCCGCGCACGAGCTGCGCGTCGCCGAGCGCCTCGCGGGAGACGAGCTCCTCGACCAGACGGGTCTTCCCGATCCCCGGCGGCCCGACCAGCGTGCAGATCTGCGGGCGCCCCGAGCGGGCGAGCTCCCAGCACTCCGACAGCGAGTCGAGCTGCGCGGCCCGGCCGACGAGGGGCGTCGATACGCCCACCCCCCGGAGTCGCCCCCGCTCGCGCTTCGGGCCCAGCACGTATCGCGTCCGGACGGGCTCCTGACGGCCCTTCACCCGAAGCTCGATCTCGTCCCCGAACTCGAACAGGTGACGTGCCAGACGATACGTCATCGGGCCCACGAGGATGCGGCTCGGATCGCAGTGCCCCTGAAGGCGCGCGGCCACGTTCACCGCATCCCCGACCGCCGTGTACTCGCGGGCCCCGCCACCCGAGAAGTGCCCCGTGACGACCGGACCCGTGTTGATTCCGATGCTCAGCCGCGGCTGATAGGCGGCCGCCCAGCGGTCGCCCGTTCGGCCCTCGGCCCACTTGTCGAGCGCCACGTGCATGTCGAGCGCGGCGCGGATCGCCCGCTCCTCCTCGTTCTCGTACGCGACCGGGGCGCCGAACAGCGCCATCACGCAGTCGCCGATGAACTTGTCCACGAACCCGCCGTGTCGCGTGACGCAGTCGCACAGCGGACCCAGACAGCCGGCGATCAGGTCCCTCACGGTCTCGGCGTCGACCTCCTCCGAGAGCGGCGTGAACCCCGACAGGTCGGCGAACAGCACCGTGACGACGCGGCGCTCGGCATCGGCGACGGAGGCCATGTGGGCGCCGCAGGTGGAGCAGAAGCGGTCCGTGTCGCGGTTGAGCTGACGGCAGGCCGGGCAGGCCACCGCCTCGCCCCGCTCGACCGGGGCGGCGCAGCCCGGGCAGTACGCCGCGGTGGCGGGGACGGGTCCGCCGCAGTCACGACAGCGGCCCGGAGTGATGACGCTGGCCATGCGTCGGAGCTTAGCCGCCCCTTCTCGGACCGCGAAAGGGGAGGGCCGCGGCGCGGGAGGGACGACCCGCACCGCGGCCGTGATCGGAAGCTCCGGCGGCGGCTCTTGCGGCTCGACCTTCCCCGGCTCCACGTTCAGGCGTGGCAAGGGCGGGCTCAACGTCCAGCCGGGGGTCGCGTGGCTCTACCGGAGGCCGGAGGGGGCGCCATAGGGCTCGAGACGCTCGATCTCGCGTCTCTGGGCAAGGTGCGCCTGCCCGGCGAAGGCCGCTTCAAAACCTCGGGCGAGCTTTTCGAGTACGAGTCCCGTCTGCTCACCGTCTCCGATCTCGCGGCGCTGCTCGAGCTGCACGACGAGATCATGGCGTCCCTGCGTGACCCGCTCCTCCTCTACCGCCGCGACGTGGACTTCTTCGAGGAGTGCGTCCGGGACGGGTGTGTCGCCGGGGCGATCCACGGAGCCCGTCTCATCGCGTACGCGGCGCTGTTCGTCCCCGGTCTCGACCGCACCAACTACGGCCGCGATCTCGGCCTCCGGGGCGACGATCTCCTCGCGGTGGGTCACCTCGCCGGGTCCGGCGTGGCCCCCCCGTACCGCGGGAACCGGCTGCAGCGCGAGCTCGTGGTGCTGCGCAACTGCTACGCGGCCCGCAGCGGCCACCACCACATGTGCGGCGAGGTGGTGCCCACGAACGTGATCAGCATCATCAACCACCTGGCGGGCGGCTTCTACCTGTGCGGCCACCGGATCGACGATTTCGGCGACCGCTGCTTCATCCTCCACGCGGACCTCCGGCGTCCACCCCTGCGTCTCCCGGGGGATGGGACGGTCGAGGCGTCCATCTCCGATCTCGGGCGGTACGTGGAGCTCGTGGACGGCGGGCGCTGGGGGTTCGAGGTGGTGAAGCGAGAGGACGTCTGGACCCTGCGCTACGGCCGCTTCTCCTGATCGCGGGCGCGGCGCGGCGCCCGGTCGGCGAGAGCCCGATCACCGGACGCGCGCGATGACCCGGCTCCTCCGCTTTCTCGGTGTCCAGACGGGCGAAGGCGCGCTCGCCGCCGGGCTGGTGGCCTACTCCTTCCTGCTCGGAGTGGGCCGTGTGTTCGTCCTCACCGCGTCCCAGGCCCTCTTCCTCCAGTTCTACCCGGCCTCGGACCTCGCGTACGTGTACATGATCGCCGCGGTGGCGACGATCGCGACGAGCGCCGCGTACCTGGGGCTCGGCCGGCGGCTGTCGGCGCGGGACCTCATCCTCGCGAACCTCGGGTTCACCGTCGCGGTCACGGTCGCGCTCCGGTCGCTGCTCGGCCTCACCGGCTCGGGATGGCCGGCGATGGCGACCGCGGCGTGGTTCCACGTGCTGTTCGCGCTCTCGAGCTTCGCCTTCTGGGGCGCGGCTACCCAGCTCGTCGACATCCGGCAGGGCAAGCGACTGTTCCCGCTCGCCACGACGGGCGACGTGGTCGCCTTCTCGCTGGGCGGGTTCTTCATCCTCGGTATGGTCGAGCGCATCGGCACCGCGAACCTCCTGTGGGTGGGCGCGGGCGGCTTCGCGCTCGCGGTGCCCGCGCTCCTGTACGCGACCTCCCGCAGCCCCTCGGGCCTCGGCGGACGCCCCGCACCGCGCCGCGCCGGGGACGAGCGAGGCAAGGTGGAGTGGGGGAGCCCCTACCTGCGCCTCATGATGGCGTACTTCGTCCTGAGCGCGGTCGTGTTCGTGTTCCTCGACAACGCCTTCAACGACGTCGCGCAGCGCAGGTTCGACGGTACGGCCGAGCTCGCCCGCTTCTTCGCGACCTACTCCGCGGTGGCGGCGATCGTGAACTTCCTGTTCCGGTCCATGCTCGCGGGCCGACTCGTACGGCGCTTCGGGCTCGGGTTCGGGCTCGCCGTGCTGCCCGCCGTCGTCGGCGTCGGCGCGGCCGCGATCGGTCTCGCGGGCTCCCTCCTGCCGGGGCTCGCCGTCGTGTTCTGGCTGACGGTGATCAC
>Ga0299914_10001676_pt1 | contig 14853 bp, 15 predicted proteins | sample RVTome_10_FD_201361 | JGI IMG/M metagenome (GOLD analysis project Ga0299914, IMG submission 201361) | Soil microbial communities from uranium-contaminated site in the Upper Colorado River Basin, Wyoming, United States - RVT153D57 (version 2) ...
AGGAGGTGGCAAGACTGCACCTCGACAAGCTCGGGGTGAGGCTCACGACGCTCACCGAGTCACAGGCCGACTACCTCGGGGTCCCGACGGACGGCCCGTACAAGCCCGACCACTACCGCTACTGAACCTGAGCGAGCGGCCGCGAGCCGGGTATCCCGAGCAGCGAGCGGGGCCCGAGCGGCCCGGCCCGCAGGGCCGAGAGCGGGAAGACACAGCGCCCGAGGCGCTGTCACACGTCCTCGGTACGGTGCGAGAGGTGCGCGCGACAACTGCCGTCCTGGCCTCGATCTTCCCGTTGCGCTGCGCGGGCTGCGGTGTAGCCGCCGAACCGGTCTGCTCGGAGTGCGCCGACACCCTTCGATTGCCGGATCCGGCCGCACCGCCGCGAGGCGTCGATCACTGGGTCGCTGCCTTCGCCTACGAGGGAGTGGCCGCCGACCTGATCGCGCGCGTCAAGTACCGCGCAATGCGGGCAGTGATCCCTTGGCTCGCCGACGCGATCGTCGATGCGCTCGTCGGCGAACCGGGAACCACTGCCGTCGACGTCGTCACCTGGGCGCCGACGACCGCCGCGCGCCGCCGGGCACGGGGTTTCGACCATGGCGCGCTCTTGGGTCGCGCGGTCGCTCGTCGCCTCGACCGTCCGGGCCGGGCGTTGCTCCGGCGCGAGCCGGGCCCGCCGCAGACCGGCTCGCCCGCTCGCGCGCGCTCGGCCGTCCGTTTTGCCGCCCGCGCGTCCCCGCCGCGGGCGCTCGTCGTCGACGACGTCGCGACCACCGGCGCCACCCTCACGGCGGCGGCGCTCGCGCTTCGCGCGCAGGGCGCGGCAGAGGTGTTCGCCGCCACCGCCGGTCGCACCCCGACGAGCGCATGGGATCCACCGATCTCGGGCGTGGCGCGGCCACCATGGAGCGGCCGCGGAGAGTGAGAAACATGCTCAAGAAATCGCAGCACAGAACCGATCAGTGGGAAGGAGAAAGGAGCCGGCTGGTGGAGCACGCCGTCGACGCGGGCGCCCCTCGTTCGCCGCTCGCGTCCCTCCCCGGAGCCCAGCTCGGTTCCGCCGCGTTGGACGATGCCGAGCTGACCGCGCTCCGGCCCGAGATCGTGCGCGTCGTGCAACGCCAAGTGCGAACTGGCACGTACCGCCCTCACACCGACGAGGTCGCGGAGCTGCTCGTCGCGTGGCTCTTCCTCCGCACACCGGACGCAGCCTGAGCCCGGCTGCGAATCGCCAATCGGGACGTATACTCGGCCGGATGGGGCGCGTCGAGCTCGCCGAACGGATCGGCAGTCCGACGAGATGAAGGTCCACGTCCGCGGGAAGAACTTCGACGTCCCGCGGGGCGTCCGCGATCTGACGGTCGAGAAGATCAACCGGGTCGAGCGACTCGCGCACGACGCCGAGCGCGCCGAGGTCGAGTTCACCGAGACCGGTCATCATCATTCACCACCGACGACGGCGTGCGAAGTCACGTTGCATCTGCGCCGATCGATCGTGCGAGCCCATGCCGCCGGCAGCAATGCCGCCAGTGCCCTCGACGTGACGATCGACAAGGTCGAGCATCAGCTGTCGCGTCTCAAGGACAAGCGGGTCACGCGCAAACACCGCGGACGACGCCACAACGGGGCGAGTCCGGGGAGTGCGGCGCTCGCGGAGTCGCTCGAGGAGCTGCGCGATCCGGCGACCGAGGAGCCGTCCGACGACGGCGGATTGCACATCGTGCGGGAGAAGAGCTTCGACTCGAAGCCGATGAGCCCAGAGGAGGCCGCGCTCCAGATGGAGTTGCTCGGACACGACTTCTTCCTCTTCAGCAACGCCGAGAACGGCAACGCGGCCGTGATCTATCGCCGCCGCGACGGCGACCTCGGCCTCATCGAGACTCCCTGCTGAACGATGGCCGAGCCCGAAATCGATGACGAGCCGCGCTCGATTCGAGTCGTGATCGTCGACGACCACGCGCTCTTCCGACGAGGGCTCGATCTCGTGCTCTCCGAGGAGCCCGGGATCGACATCGTGGGGGAAGCCGAGGACGGCGTGCAGGCGATCGCCCGTGCCGACGAGCTCGAACCCGACGTGATGCTCATGGACGTGCGCATGCCCAAGGCGTCGGGGATCGAAGCGGCCCGTGCGGTCCGGGCTTCGCACCCTGACGTCAAGGTGATCATGCTCACGGTCTCCGACGAGGAGAGCGACCTCTACGAGTCGGTCAAGGCCGGCGCGAACGGTTACCTGCTCAAGGAGGTCGCGATCGAGGAGGTGGCCGACGCCATCCGGGCGGTCGCGCAGGGGCACAGCCTGATCTCACCGTCGATGGCGTCGAAGCTCCTCGGAGAGTTCAACGCGCTGGCCCGACGGGCCGACGAGCGCCACCTCTCGCCCGCTCCTCGGCTCACCGAGCGCGAGCTCGAGGTCCTGCGACTCGTCGCCCACGGGCAGAGCAACCGCGAGATCGCCAAGTCGCTGTTCATCGCGGAGAACACGGTCAAGAACCATGTCCGCAACATCCTCGAGAAGCTCCACCTGCACTCGCGGATGGAGGCGGTCGTCTATGCGATGCGCGAGAAGCTGCTCGAGGTCGAATAGCCGCGTTCTCGAAGGCGAAGGCGCGCGACCACGCCGGTACACTGCCGACCGGTATGGGCATGTTCCAGAAGCTCCTGCGCGCCGGCGAAGGCCGCAAGCTCAAGGCGCTCGAATCGCTCGTCGCGCCGATCAACGCCCTCGAGCCCGAGATGGAAGCTCGTTCCGACGATGAGCTCCGGGGGCTCACGGCCGAGTTTCGGGCGCGGCTCGCTTCTGCCGGATCGCGTGACGAACGCGTCGACCTGCTCGACGACCTCCTTCCCGAAGCCTTCGCCGTCGTCCGCGAAGCGAGCCGCCGGACTCTCGGCCAACGCCACTTCGACGTCCAGCTGATGGGCGGCGCCGCGTTGCACTACGGCTGGGTCGCGGAGATGAAGACCGGCGAGGGGAAGACGCTCGTCGCCACCTTGGCCGTCTATCTCAACGCCCTTGCCGGCCTCGGCGTGCACATCGTCACCGTCAACGACTACTTGGCGCGGCGCGACGCGGAGTGGATGGGCCAGATCTACCGGTTCCTCGGCCTCGACGTGGGGGTCGTCGTCCCCGGGATGCACGATCCGATCGAGAAGCGGCGCGCGTACGACGCCGACGTCACCTACGGCACCAACAACGAGTTCGGGTTCGACTACCTCCGGGACAACATGGCGCCGCGCAAGGACGACCAAGTGCAGCGCGGTCATTTCTTCGCGATCGTCGACGAAGTCGACTCGATCCTCGTCGACGAGGCTCGGACCCCGCTCATCATCTCCGGTCGCGCCGACGATGCCCAGGACCTGTACTACCAGTTCGCGCGAGTCGTGAAGGGCCTGCAGCGCGAGCGTGACTACGAAGTCGACGAGGCCAAGCGGACTGTGGTCCCTACCGAAGAGGGGATCGGCCGAGTCGAGCAAGCTCTCGGAGTCGAGAACCTCTACGAGCACGTCAACCAGAACTTTGTTCACCAACTGCAAGCGGCGTTGCGTGCCAAGGAGCTGTTCAAGCGCGACGTCGACTACGTCATCCAAGGTGGCGAGGCAAAGATCGTCGACGAGTTCACCGGGCGGATCCTCGAGGGACGCCGGTGGAGCGAGGGGCTGCACCAGGCGGTGGAGGCGAAGGAGGGCGTCAAGATCAAGGAGGAGAACCGGACCCTGGCCACCATCACGCTGCAGAACTACTTCCGGATGTACGAGAAGCTCGCGGGCATGACCGGAACCGCCGCGACCGAGGCCGGCGAGTTCGCCCACACCTATGGCCTCGAGGTGGTGACGATTCCGACGAATCGCGACATGGTCCGTGCTGACGAACCGGACCTCATCTACAAATCGGAGGCGGCGAAGTTCGAGGCGCTCGCCGACGACATCGAAGAGCATCACGAGCGCGGTCAACCCGTGCTCGTCGGAACGATCTCGGTCGAGAAGTCGGAACGCTTGGCGCGGACCCTGGAGAAGCGAGGCATCCCGCACGCCGTGCTCAATGCCAAGCAGCACGCCAGTGAGGCCGAAGTCGTCGCCCAAGCCGGGCGACCGTACGCGGCCACGGTCGCCACCAACATGGCGGGTCGCGGCGTCGACATCCTGCTCGGTGGCAACCCAGAAGGCCTCGCCCGCAAGGAGCTCGCCGCCGAAGGGCTCACTCCCGAGGAGGCGCCCGAGCGCTACGAGGCCGAGCTGGCCCGGTACCGCGAGCAGTGTCGGGAAGAGGGAGAACGGGTCCGCGAGCTGGGTGGCCTCTACGTCATCGGCACCGAGCGACACGAGAGCCGGCGAATCGACAACCAGCTCCGAGGTCGTTCGGGCCGACAGGGCGATCCCGGGGAGAGTCGTTTCTACCTGTCTCTCGAAGACGATCTCATGCGGCTCTTCGCATCCGGCGCGATGAACTGGGTCATGGACCGAGCGTTTCCTGACGATCAGCCGCTCGAAGCGCGCATGGTGACCAAGGCGATCGAGCGTGCGCAACGGACGGTCGAGGATCGCAACTTCGAGATCCGCAAGGACGTGCTCAAGTACGACGAGGTCATGAACGAGCAGCGGAAGGTGATCTATCGACGCCGCCAGCAGATCCTCGACGGCGAGGATCTCGGGGACCAGGCGCTGGAGGCGATCGGGAGCGCGGTCACCCAGGCCGTGGACCTCGCGTGTCCGAGCGAGTTCGCGGAGGAGTGGGACCTCGACGAGTTGCATCTCCAGATCTCGCGCGTCTTTCCGACCGGCTTGACGCGTGCCGACCTCGATCTCGCCGACCGCGACGCCCTCATCGAGCGAATCAGCGCGGACGCGTTCGAGAAGTACGCGGCGAAGGAAGCGCAGATCGGTGCGGAGAAGCTCCGCGAGATCGAGCGACGGGTGATGCTCTCGGTCATCGACCAGCATTGGCGGGAGCACCTCTACGAGATGGACTACCTGCGCGAGGGGATCAACCTGCGTGCGATGGGCCAGAAGGATCCGCTCGCGGAGTGGCAGCGGGAGGGATTCGACATGTTCCAGGCCATGATGGAGGGCATCTCCCGCGACTTCGTGCAGTACGTGTCACACCTCGAAGTCGTGACCGAGGAGGCGAGCGCGTCGAATGCGCTCCGGTACTCGGCACCCACGGGTCCGGTGCAGGGGGTGAACGCGTTGCGCGCCGCCGCGGCCGGCGAATCGGCACCGGTCGGAGTGCCGGCCGGCGGCGGTGGCGGCCAAGCGACCGCGGTCGCCGATCCTGCGCGTCAGGAGCCGGTGAAGGTCGAGAAGACGCCCGGGCGGAACGAGCCTTGCTACTGCGGAAGCGGCAAGAAGTACAAGCTCTGTCACGGCCGCTGACGACCCGGGATGCGCGACTTCACGGATGACCTGAGCGGTGCGCGGCGTCGGCTCGACGACGCCAGGAGCTATCTCGACGTCGACGGCGCGCGTGCGCGTCTCACCGAGCTCGAGGCTGACGCCAGTCGACCCGATCTCTGGGAAGATCCCGACGTCGCTCGCAAGGTCACCTCTGAGATGGCGCACGTGCGGGCGGACGTCGAGCTCGTGGAGCGCCTCGAGCGGCAGCTGGCGGACGTCGAGACCCTCTTCGAGCTGGGGCGGGAGGAGAACGACGACTCGGTGGCTCCTGAGATCGAGCGAGAGCTGCAGGCACTCACCGCGGAGCTCGACAAGCTCGAGCTCCGATCGCTGTTCACCGGCGAGCACGACGAGCGTGACGCGATCTGTGAGGTGCACAGCGGTGCCGGTGGCACCGACGCGCAGGACTGGGCCGAGATGATGGTCAGGATGTACACGCGCTGGGCGAACGCGCGTGGCTTCGAGGTCGAGGTGCTCGAGGTGCAAGAGGGTGAGGAGGCCGGGATCACGGCGGCGACCCTTGCGGTCAAGGGACGTTGGGCATTCGGCATGTTGAGCGGCGAGAAGGGTGTGCATCGACTGGTGCGAATCTCGCCCTTCGACGCCCAGGCGCGGCGACACACGGCGTTCGCGTCCTTCGACGCGGTCCCCGCGCTCGAGGAGGCCGAGGCCCCGGAGATCGACAGCAGCGATCTCCGCATCGATACCTATCGCTCGTCCGGCGCAGGTGGCCAGCATGTGAACGTCACCGACTCGGCGGTTCGGATCACGCACCTACCGACAGGGATCGTGGTCTCGTGTCAGAACGAACGCTCGCAGTTGCAGAACCGTGAGCGAGCAATGCAGATTCTGGCCGCGCGTCTGGCAGAACGTCAGCGCGAAGAGCGACGCCAGGAGCTCGAGGCGCTCGCCGGCGACAAGCGCGACGTCGCGTGGGGGAGCCAGATCCGTTCGTACGTTCTCGCGCCGTATCAGCTGGTGAAGGATCTGCGGACCGAGTACGAGACGGGCAATGTGGACGCGGTGCTCGACGGTGATCTTGATCAGTTCGTCGAATCGTGGTTGCAGTGGCGGCGCCGCTCGTCGGGGGAGCCTCAGACGCCCGATTGATGCGGATTCGCGTGACGTCGCTGGTACCCTGACCCGCCGATTCTCCCCGAGGCGCGCGTTGTTCCCATGATCCTGTTCGAGAACGTCACCAAGATCTACAAAGGCGACGTCGTCGCGTTGCGCGAGGTCACCGTCGAGGCCCAGAAGGGAGAGTTCGTCTTCCTCGTCGGTCCGTCCGGATCCGGCAAGTCGACGTTCCTCCGGTTGCTGCTCCACGAAGAGTCTCCCACCGACGGCAGGATCGTGGTCGCCGGGCGGGACATCACGCGTCTGGCGCCTTGGAAGATCCCGCAACTCCGTCGGAACATCGGGTGCGTGTTCCAGGACTTCAAGCTCCTCCCGAACAAGACTGTTTTCGAGAACGTGGCCTTCGCGATGGAGGTGATCGGGCGACCGAGTCACCTCGTGCAGTCGCAAGTACCACAGGTGCTCGACCTCGTCGGCCTGGCGAAGAAGATGGATCGGTTCCCCGACGAGCTGTCCGGAGGTGAGCAGCAGCGCGTCTCGATCGCGCGCGCGTTCGTCAACCGGCCGCTCATCTTGCTGGCGGACGAACCCACCGGCAATCTCGACCCCGGAACGACGGTCGGAATCATGCGGATCCTCGACCGGATCAACCGGACGGGGACGACGATCGTCATGGCAACGCACGACCAGCGCATCGTTGACGCGATGCGACGGCGGGTCGTCGAGCTCGATCGCGGCTACATGGTGCGCGACCAGGCGCGCGGCGTCTACGGCGTCGGTGGCTGACGGTGTACAGCCGCTTGATCCGCGTCCGGACGCCCTACGCGTTGTTCGTCCTCGCAGTTGTCGTGGCCGTGACGAATTGCGATGGCGACAGCGACGGCGACGACGAGACGGCCACCGACACGGGCTTTCCGGTCGATCTCTACATGGATGTCGACGCAACGACACAAGAAGTCGAGGCCGTGAGGAGTGCGCTGTCGGAGGATCCCGAGCTCGAGCGCCTCGAGTTCTGCGACGAGACGTGCGCGTACGACGAATTCCGCCGACTCTTCGTGGACACTCCTGAGGTCATCGCCGGCACCGAGCCCGACGATCTCCCGGTGTCATTTCGGCTCGTGCCCAAGGATCGTCTGTCGAACGAGTTCGTCGAACGCTTCCAAGGCTTGGCCGGAGTCGACGATCTCTGGCCGGACGGAGCAGAGAACCTTCCGGCCACGGAGTTGTACTTCGTGCTCGACGCGACGACGGCGCAGGTCAATGACGTTCTCGACGTCTTGGCCGACGAACCCGAGATCCTCAGGTTCGAGTTCTGTGACCGGGAGTGCGCGTGGGAGAGGTTCCAGCGACTGTTCGCCGACGATCCCGCTCTGATCGCCAGCACCACTCCCGACGATCTCCCGATGTCGGTACGAGTATTTCCCTACGAGGGGCCGCCGGACGAGCTCGTCCGGCACCTGGAGATGATGTCGGGAGTCGACGAGGTGCGTGTCGTTCCCAGAAGCTCACAGCCGACCGAGGCCTGACCAACAATGTGGACACGAATCAAGTACTTCAGCCGGGAGACGATCATCTCGCTCCGTCGCAACCTGCTGATGACCCTCGCCGGTGTGTTCACGGTCGCGGTCTCGCTCTCGCTGTTCGGCGGGATCACGCTGCTCGCCGACTGGGTAGGTCACGGAACCGCGAAGTGGCGCGGCGGTGCGACGCTCCAGGTCTACATGAACACCGAGGCCACCCAGGAGCAGATCGACGACATCGCCGCGGAGCTCGAGGACGACCCCGAGGTGCGCAACTCTCGGTACTGCGACAAGCCCTGTGCGTACGAGGAGTTCAAACGGCTCTTCCGCAACGACCCCGACCTCGTCGAGAGCACGGAGCCGGCCGCCCTGCCCGCGTCGTTCATCGTGACGCCGACCGACGCGGAGCTCACGCCCGTGCTCAAGGAGCGCTACGCGACCCTGACGGGAGTCGACGAGGCGCGCGACCCTGGTGACAGTCTCCAAGCGCTGATCACCGCGACGAACGTCACGCGCTGGATCTTCTGGATCATGTCGGTCGTTCTGCTATCTGCGGCGCTCTTCCTGATCGTGAACACGATTCGGCTCGCTACCTTCGCTCGGCGACGCGAGATCGAGGTGATGAAGCTCGTCGGTGCCTCGAACTGGTTCGTGCGAATCCCGTTCATCCTCGAGTCGCTCGTGCAGGGCTTGCTCGGCGCGTTCATCGCCGTCGGGCTGGTCCTGGTGATGAAGTGGGGCTTCGACGAACGGCTGAACCCCCGCGGGATCTTCGACGGCTTCTTCGTCACGAGCCGGGACGCCTACACGATCTCGATCGTCGTCGTCGGCGTCGGGCTCGCGATCGGAGCGTTCGGCTCGTTGGTCGGGCTGCGCCGCTTCCTGCGAACCTGACTCAAGGTTGCGTCGTCCTCGGTCGATGCTCCGGTGCTGGGAGCGGGCGAGGCTGGTGGTGTTGCTGTTGCCATTGAGGTTGATGATCCCTAGCATCGCGGCGATGCGAGGGCGACTGCTCGCCGTCGTGCTGGCGGCGGTGGTCGTCGCTCCGGCGTTTCCGGCACGAGCGGCCGATCCGAACCAAGCGCGGATGGACGAGCTGCGCGCTGCGATCGGCGAGGCATCGTCTGAAGAGGCCGCCGCGCTCGCCGAGCTCGGCGAGGTGCGTGCCCGGCGCCAGGAGCTCGACGCGCAGGTGCGCGCCCTCGACGCTCAGATCGGCGAGGCGCGCGCCCGGGCCGGAGCCGCGCGCGCCGAACGCGATCGGGCGGCCGCGGAGTATCGGGCGCTGGGCGACGAGATCGCCGAGACCGAAGCGGAGATGGCCGAGACGAAGGCTGCGTTCGACGAGGCGACAGCCGCGATGTACCGAGGTTCAGGGAGCGGATCCACCGGTCCGGCGCTGCTCTTCGAGCTGAACCCCGAAGACATCGGCGCCGCGCAGCGGTACTTGTCCGACACGTCGCGCCAGCACATGGAGGACGCTCGGCGGTACATCCGGTTGAAGGACCGCCTCGAGCGGCAGCAGGACGAGCTCGACGAGCAGCGCCGCGTTGCCGAAGACCTCGCCGAGGACGCCGAACGGGAGCAGGCACGTCTCGCCGGCCTTCGTGGCCAACAGGACGAGGCGCGCCAGGCGGTCCGAGCCGAGGAGGACCGTGAGGCGGCGGTGCTGGCGAGCATCACGGCCCGCAAGGATCAGTTCAGCGCCGAGCTGTCACAGCTCGAAGCGGATTCCCGACGGATCCAGGAGCAGCTGCAAGGTGGCGGGAGCGGCGGGAGCGCCCCCGGCCAGCTCCTGCGGCCGGTGACCGCGCCGATCACGAGTTCGTTCGGACCGCGAGTCCATCCGATCTTCGGGACCGTGCGCGTGCACACGGGGATCGACTTCGGCGCCGCATCGGGGACGCCCATCAAGGCGGCAGGCTCGGGCATCGTGGTCACCGCCGGCGTGATGGGCGGCTACGGCAACGTCGTGGTCATCGACCACGGGGGCGGCCTCGCGACGCTGTACGCGCATCAATCGAGCCTGGCCGTCGGGTACGGCACCCACGTGTCGGCATCGCAGGTGGTCGGGTACGTGGGCAGCACCGGCCAGTCGACCGGGCCACACCTCCATTGGGAAGTGCGCGTCAACGGGACGCCGGTGGACCCGATGGGCTACCTCTAGTCCGGCGAGTCCGGCGCTCGGGAGGCCGAATCCCTAGCGGTTGGGTTGCTTGGTGATTCGCAGGTAGGGCTTGGGCGCGTCCCATCCCCCGGGGAACTTCTCCTTCGCCTGGTCGTCGGAGACCGACCCCGCGATGATGACGTCGTCGCCGTCGGTCCAGTTGGCCGGTGTGGCGACGCTGTATCCGGCGGTGAGCTGGAGCGAGTCGAGCACCCGCAGCACCTCGTCGACGTTCCGACCGGTGGTCTGCGGATAGGTGATGATGCACTTCACCGACTTGTCGGGCCCGATGAAGAAGACAGAGCGCACGGTCACGGTCTCGCTCACGCTCGGGTGGATCATGTCGTAGAGCTCGGCGACCTCACGCTTGTCGTCGGCGATCAGCGGGAAGTTGAGGGCAGCTCCTTGCGTCTCCTCGATGTCCTTCGCCCATCCTTCGTGCGACTCCAGCGGATCGACGCTGATCCCGAGCAGCTTCGTGTTGCGGGCGTCGAAGTCGGGCTTGCGCCGGGCGAATGCGCCCAGCTCCGTGGTGCAGACGGGGGTGAAGTCCTTCGGGTGCGAGAAGAGCACTCCCCAGGAATCACCGAGGTAGTCGTGAAAGCTGATCGTGCCGTCGGTGGTCTCGGCGGTGAAGTCGGGCGCCTTGTCGCCCAGTCGAAGTGCCATGGCGGGCTCCTTGTGCGATCGGGGTCTCGACTCTAGCGCTCGGTGGCGCCAAAAGTCGAGCAGAATGGTCGGAAATCGAGCCTCCCGGGGACGGACGGTCGACGCGGGTCCGCGTCCGCGCGAATGCGCCGCGCGCGAGCGTGGTCGCGACCGCGGGTCGCCCGCTCGACGCGCCAGCACCGAACGCGCGGGACGAGTTGACGCCCGCAGACGGGTGCGTTGACATACGGCCGGTGACTGGATACTCGGGAACTCCGCTGATGAAGAAGCTGGGGATCGGTGACGAGTCGCGCCTCGCGATCGTGTCGGCCCCCGCCGGCTTCGACCGCACGCTCGGAAAGCTCCCGCGCGGCGTCCAGGTTCGCCGCCAGGCTCGTGGCCATGTCGACGTCGTCGTCTTCTTCGCGACGCGGCGTGCAGAGCTCTCCCGCCGTTTCGGCACGATGGCGCGCGCGATCGCGCCCGACGGCGGTCTCTGGATCGCATGGCCGAAGCGCGCGTCCGGAGTGGCGACGGATCTCACCGAGAACGTCGCGCGCGAGATCGGATTGAACTCCGGCTTGGTCGACAACAAGGTGTGTGCGATCGACGACACCTGGTCGGGGTTGCGCTTCGTCTATCGCGCCGTGGATCGTCCGAGCCCGAACGGCCGCTGAGGTGTGCGGCCGGTTCGTCTCGGCCACGTCCCCCGAGCAGGTCGCCGAGCGCTTCCACGTCGACGAATCCCGCATTTCCGACTATTCGCCCGACTACAACGTGGCCCCCCGCCAGGGCGTCTTCGCGGTTCGCGAGCGGGTTCCTCGAGAGGGGGCGGACACAGAGCCTCCTCGGCGATACCTCGACCGTTTGCGGTGGGGCCTCGTGCCGTCGTGGGCCCGGGATCCGGCGATCGGCGACCGGATGATCAACGCGCGGGCCGAGACCATCGCCGCCAAACCGGGATACCGCCGATCCTTCGAGAAGCGGCGCTGCATCATCCCGGCCGACGGGTTCTACGAGTGGCACGCCCGGGAGGGCAGGGGCAAGCAGCCCGTGTACATCCGGAGACGCGACGGTGAGCTGCTGGCGTTCGCCGGGTTGTGGTCCGCATGGCGGGTTCCCGAGGTCGGCGAGGACGACGCGGACGGCTGGCTCCGCTCGTGTGCCATCGTGACGACTCGGGCCAACGAGCTGGTCGCGCCGATCCACGACCGGATGCCGGTCGTGCTCCCCGCGGCGGCATGGGATCCCTGGTTGGATCCGGCGAATCAGGACACCGGCTCCTTGCGGGCGCTCCTCGAACCCGCGCCGGCCGGCTGGTTCGAGGCGATTCCGGTGAGCACTCGCGTGAATCGGCCAGAGAACAATGGTGCGGAGCTGATCGAACGGGCGGGGGCCGAGCGCTCGCAACGGTGAGCTCGGGAGAGACGCGCGTCAGGGAGCCAGCGCCCGTACGGCCTCCCTGACCTCTATCCCCACTGGGAACACGGCCGGTGCCGGCGTCGTGACGCCGTTGTCGATGTAGCGCTGAAGGTGGGCGCGACAGGCCTCGGCGCTGCCGTGGACGATGAGCTCGTCGACCACGTCGTCGGGAACGGCGTCGACGGCGCCCGCGCGGTCGCCGCTCGCCCACGCCTCCCACATTCCCTGGAGCGAATCGCGGCCCAGCCATTCATGGAACGCGCGGTACACGGGCACGTTCAAATAGGCGGCGATCGCGCGCTTCCCCACGAAGTTCACCGTGTCGCGGTCTTCGCTGGGCATCACGAAGATTCGCGCTGCGATCTCCTTCTCCTCGCCGACGTGGGCGGCGACGGTCCGGACGTCCTCCGCCGAGAGCCAGTTGAGGATTGCACCATCGCCCTCCGTCCCGGCGAGGCGCAGCATCCCCGGACGCAGCGCGGCCACCAGGATCGGCGGCACCTCGTCGGCCTCCAGCGCGAACCCCAACCGGAAGCCCCGGATCGAGAAGGTCTCGTAGTCCTCGGTGACCTTCTCACCCGCGAACGCCGCGCGGAGGAACCGGATGGTGTCGCGGACGCGCTGGAACGGTCGATCGAACGGGAGCGCGTTCCATCGTTCGACGATGACATTGGAGGAAGCCCCGATGCCCAGCGCGAAGCGACCGGGTGCGGCTTGGGCAAGGCTGGCGGCGCACTCTGCGAGTGTGGCGGGACCGCGTGTGAATGCCGGTGCGATCGCGGTCCCGAGCCGGAGCCGAGGCTCCCACGCCGCAGCCAGCGCCAGAGGCGTGAATGCGTCGTGGGCCCCGGACTCGGCTGACCAGACGTCGGTGAAGCCGAGATCTGCGACCTCCGCGAACCAGTCACGGTGCTCGTGGAGCGGCACTCCTTCGAAGGGGATGGTGATTCCGTAGCGTTGAGGGATCATCTCGTCCTCTCCTGCGCGTTCGCCGACGAGTCGGGGTCGTCGATCCAATCTCGCACGATGGTCGACTGGCTCGCCGTTGCCAACAGCGTCCCGTCCTCGGCCCAGAGATGAACGAGGCCGTGGCCGAATCCGTCGGTGATCGCATGCACGCGAATATCGGCGAGGATCCAGTCGGTGGGGTGGCGTCGCACGATCCGCACCGTGTTGTCGAGGCTGTTGCCGCCGGCGCGTCGACCGAGTGCCTGGGAGATCCCGAACGGTACGTAGTCACCCACGATCGAGAGCGACGCCGACGAGACCGCGAGCTCGGGTACCCGCACCCACAGCGCGCTCCGCCCGTCGCCCCTGGGGCCGGGCAGGTCCTCGTGGCCGCGCGCGTTCGCGAGGCGCATCTCCAGGTGCTCGCCGAGCGTTCCCCGGTGTCGCGGAAGCACCGCTCGCGGAGGGCACTCGTCGGGACTCGGGACTCCGGGTTTCTGCGCCCACGATCCTTCGTGCGTGGGCGGGCGGCGACCAGTTGCGCCCATCACCGCGAAGATCTCCTCACCTCCGACCGACCCCACGGCGCGCACCTGTGACGACCGGTGGCCGTGCACGATCTCGGTGACCTCGATGTCGACGACGGATGGTGGGCGGGCGAACGACAGGAACTGCGCGGTCGCCCACACCACGGGCCGCCCGAACTCCTCTTCGAGCGCCTCGACGGTGGCTCCGAGGCCGCAGCCACCGAAGAGCGCGCCCATCCCGGAGCAAAGCCTGCGAGTGACGGGAAGCCGCCAGAGACCGCGGTGGTCGCGTTCCATGCCGAAGAACGAGATCGGATCCATGCCGCTCGGATGCTACGTGTCGGGGTCTTCGCGCCCAGCGTCTCGCACTAGCGCGCGTCGACCGCCGCCACCGCCCAGCCCCGGCCGCGCCGAGGATCGGTGACCGCGACTCGCAACTCCCATCCTGACGCCGGCTCCGCGGCGTCCCAGACGAACCACTCGAGCCGGTCGATCGCGGCTCCCAGCTCGTCGGCGGGCACCGGCCAGTCGTCGAGCCGGTCGACGAGGGCAGCTGCCGCCCACCAAGCACCGAAGCGCCCGGCGGCACCTCCGGGGCGCCGGCCGTGGGCGCCGCCGCTGGCACCCGCCCACGCGAGCACCGCCAGCGCGGTAGCGGTGTCGAGCGGGGCCACCCGCGCGACCGGAGGACGCAGTGCGGCGATCGCGTCGATCGCGGTTCCCTCCACGACCAAGGCCTCGACGCGGCCGTCGGACGCCGTCGTCCAGGTGTCGACGAGGGCGGTCAACGCGCGGGTCGCGTCGTCGGAGAACCCCTCGGGCGGAGTCGGCAGGGTGGCCGGCTCGGTCGAGGGGAGGGGCGGGGTTGGGAAGTCGGCGGAATGGGAGCGGTACTCGGCGAGTGGATAGGGCGGCTCCCACCGCTGGAGCCGCGTGGGCAGATCGAGGACCGGCGGCCCGGGTAACGGTGCGGCGGAACAGTCTTCACCGCGCACCACGCGTTCGTGGAGCGCCAGGACTGCGGGTGGGCCGGGGGCGACGTGCGGAGCGAGCTCGGGCCACTCGTGGCGTGCCGCTGCCACTTCGGGGAGGGGCCCGAGCGCGAACCGTCCGGCACCTTCGACGAGGACGGCGGCCGCGAACGACCCCG